>Ga0098074_1000343_pt1 | contig 34316 bp, 25 predicted proteins | sample 32_taG_FD_75064 | JGI IMG/M metagenome (GOLD analysis project Ga0098074, IMG submission 75064) | Marine viral communities from the Gulf of Mexico - 32_GoM_OMZ_CsCl metaG | ecosystem: Environmental > Aquatic > Marine > Oceanic | place: Atlantic Ocean: Gulf of Mexico | collected 2015-07-12 | reverse complement strand
TCCATTCTTCGCAACGAAGTAAATAAGGATATGACCGTAATTGACCTGGGTGCCAATATTGGATACACCACTTTGATTATGTGCAAAAACGTTGGTAATGGACGAGTGTATGCAATTGAGCCTGATCCTCACAATATAGATATTCTAACAAAGAATATTGAACATAATAATTACAAGGACGTGTGCAAGATTACACAAGCAGCAATCGATAAAGAAGATGGAAACCTGGAATTCTGGATTGCTAGTGCTCCTAATTTAAATAGTGTTCAAAAAACAAAGAATAGCATTCGTAAGATTGATGTACCTGCACTAAGTCTCCCTACTTTTATTGAAAACGAAATGGAGGGTAGATACCCCAACTTCATTAAGATGGATATTGAGGGGCATGAAGTTAGCGTATTTGAAGGAGCATTGGATTACTTTGCCAATAACTCTGGAAGTACAAAGATACTTATGGAGGTTCATCCTCAGTTTTACAATGAAGACAATGACTTTGAAAGCATTCTTGCAGAGTACATGAAGATTGGATTTAATTCACGTTATGTGGTTTCTACCCCCGTGCCACAACCGGCATTATTCAGGGATAAAGGTTATGAACCACGAGAATCTATTCCAACTGATGGATTTGTGAGGGGTTTCTACAATAATATAAGTAATGATGATTTATTAGAACTTGCTTGTAGACAGCATAACGAAGGAGCAAGTAAAAAGATTGTTCGCTCGTTTATGATTGAGAGATGGATGGCATGATTATACTTGGTAGAGGTACATCGCTACAGCGACTGGATGTATACAGTGACATCGAAGATGATAATGTGGCTATAGTCAATGACTTCAACTATGAACTGAGCATGGACCGTATGCGGGATTTTCTAAACGGAAAGATCGTAACACAGTTTATAAATAGAGAGATTGCTTCCTTTTTGAAACCAGGGTTCTACTCTGATTTTGACATAAAATGTGTTCTGAATGTTCTAGGTAGCGAATATAGGAACAGTCCGATACGAGCAAAACTGGAATATTGTGGCATAAAAACAGGCTACCTACCTGATGAAATAATACCATTCTCTAAAGATGATAGAGGTGGATTTCCTACAACTGGAATATTAAGCGTTGTGTATTCAACTGAAGTGTTAAAAGAAAAAAATATCTACATCATAGGTATTGACTTTTACGATACTAATTACAACAATGGTCGTGTGTCTAAAAGCTATCAGAAAAATAAAGGTGTGGCAATGAAAGACTTTCTAGCTCAACATATAACAAAAACACCTGATGTAAACTACACAATATGTACCAATTCCGACTGGCGTATGAGTCTGCCAAATCTGGAGTTTGTATGATTTATTATGTAGATATTGACGAAACAATTTGTGAGAAATCTCCAAACAATAATTATAACGATGCTGTGCCAATAGCGGAAAATATAGAAAAGATCAACAGTCTTTTTGATCAGGGCCATACAATAGTGTATTGGACAGCCAGAGGCACAGGGAGTGGAATAGATTGGAGTTCAGTGACCAAGAGTCAATTTAAGTTATGGGGTGTGAAATATCATTCACTTAACTTTGGCAAACCAGTATATGACTACTGGGTAGACGACAAAGCTATTAATTCCAAAGACTTTTTCAACTTTGGCTGTTGACTTAGCCGATAAACAAGATACCATAGATATGTGCAAAATTATCAGCACTGTTTTATTTTTTTCTAATTTAGAAAGGTTTGGTTATGAAGAAGAAGCGTGGATTTACGTTGATTGAGTTGCTGGTGGTAATTGCCATCATTGCAATCTTGGTCGCACTGTTGTTGCCTGCTGTTCAACAGGCTAGGGAAGCCGCTCGTCGGACTCAGTGTAAGAACAACCTCAAGCAGTTGGGTATTGCTCTACACAATTATCATGATGTTCATAAGTGTTTTCCAATGGCATCCGGTCGAAACAATGGAGCGAATTGGGGTGGGGGTCGTCGTCATAGTGGGTTTGTAGGAATGCTTCCATTTATGGATCAAGGTCCAGCATATGAAATGATTAAGAATGGTGGGGTTGCTGCTTCTGTCAACAACAACATTAACTATGATGGGTTTAAATTTGTGCCTTGGGATAATAATCATAGGGCAGTTCGTATGAATTTTCCTGGCCTTGTTTGTCCTTCTGATGGTGATTCATCTGTACAACAACCGCGTGGAAAAACCAACTACATGTTTTCTCGTGGAGACACTGCATGGGATCACAATCCGGGTTGGAATGGAAACGGAGGTCGTGGTTTAAGAGGAGCATTTGTTGGAGGAAATCGCAATACTCAATCCGGACGAAGGATTCGCGATTTTACTGATGGAACTTCAAATACAATTGCTATGGGTGAACGAATCAAGGCCAAAGCTGGAGGTAACTCAATTAAGTTGGGTGTCACAGCCATTGATGGTGGTGGAGCGGTTCCAACTAAACAAGTTCATTATAGAAATGATCCAAGTGTAGCACTTGCTAGAGTTGGAAGTGGTGGGGTTTATAATGGTGATACTCGTAGATGGGCAGGTACACGATGGATGGATGGATGCCCATCATTTACAGGCATGACTACAATTCTTGGACCAAACAAGCCAAGTGTATCGCAAGGAACTTGGGATTGTCATGATGGTATCTTTGAGCCAACCAGTCATCACCCTGGTGGTGTTCAGGTTGTTATGGCTGATGGATCTGTTAAAATGATCAATGATAGTATTGATACTGGCGACATTACCGCACCTTCACCAGTACATGGAGAAAGTCCATATGGTGTTTGGGGTGCATTAGGATCAGTTGCTGGAGGAGAAACTGTAGAGTCATTCTAAAGTAGACTTAATTTTAACTTGGGGCGGGAAATGATCCCGCCCCATCTCTAATAGAAAGCTTAATAATGCAGGCACTTTTAAGTTTTTTTCTGCCTGGTCTTGGACAGGTGTGTCAAGGAAGGGTAGGTGCTGGAATTGCATGGTTGTTAAGTGCAATTGTAGGATATCTTGTTTTTTTTGTTATTGGACTATTGATTCATATTATGTGTGTTTTTGATGCGGCAGAATATAGAGATTAGGAAACAATTATGGTATATTATAGACTTGTTATTAAAAGAGATGAAAATGGTATTTCCGCTTCGGAAATCGTTAAGCAATTTGTAGATGAACAATCATACAATGACATGGTTTGGGATAAGCCAATTATATCTCATGAGTTTGATGGAATGTATCACTTTTTAGCATTAGATCCTTCATATCTTGAAGCATTCTTGGCGGGAATGCAAACATATGTGGAATTAGCTAATGAACCGGTATCATAAATGTGAATGTGTCTTTAGTGACTTTTGCGAAAGACACGTCAAGGAAAAAACCGTCCATGAATACAGACGGTGCCAATCCTCCGACTATTATAGAAGGCAGGAGGACATAGGAACCTATGGATTTCCTCTGGACTATATCTTCAAGCACGAAGTTGACAACCTAGTAAAGAACATTCGAGCTAATCTAAAAAGAGCATATATTCTCAAGAAAGATATAGACGAAGAATACAAAGTAGACAAGGTTCAATCATCAAATACAAAACTGTATGTATTAGGTCATAGTCAGACAAAATTAGACTCGCTGCCAGAACTTGAATACACGCAGAAGATTAACCTTGAACAAATAGATTATGGAAAGTATTCAAAGTATGCTATTCCAGAACTGTGTGAAAATAGATTCTACTTTTATGACTTTGAATGCCCAGAAACAGTTGGAACAGTAACCTCATCATGGAGGGAAAAGTACACAATACCAAATGTGCAGATTGAGAACTTCTTTGATTGGAAAGAATCAAAGGTGCTATTCAGCAATCCAGATAAGGATATTGTACTGTGTGCTTTTTATGCGTATCTACAAAAATACCAAGACCAAAATAAATACTTTGAGGATTTCTTGGGAGACTTAGGTCTGCTAGATTTATGCAATGTCGGAATTTGGGCAAATCAAATTATCTGTAAAAGGGAGATATTCCAAGAGTTAAAAGAATTCATGATAGAGGCAATTATCAAGCTCTTGGATCTACACAAAAAGTGTGATCTATTTTCAGGCCCACAACACCCCAAATTTAATCTAGTAAGATACAACAATAGAGGTTTGGGGTTGCTTGCTGAAGAGATATCGGCACGATGGTTTTGTAACCACAAAGATTACACCATAATGAATGTCCAGAATATCAACACTAATTGGTATCACTAGACCACTTACCAATTGGACATGATGAACTTCTCCATTTAGCTTTCTTATCTAAAAAGCATCCACATTTAGCACATCTTCTATCAGTACGCATATACTCACAGCCTTCGCATATTTTGAGTCTTTCTAAGTACTGATCATCAGAGACAACATTTAACCCATCCTTTACATGTGCTGCTGTTGCCGAGGCAAGATTTTTAGCCTGCGTCATCATACTTGGAAGAGGTTTATCTTCTTTCTTTTCAGGTGTTTGTGGCTCTTCCTTCTTCTTTTTGCCTTTTATGCAATTTACGAAACTCTGTAGTGGCCCCTTACACTTCTCCCAAAGGTTAAAGTATTTGATATTTGTTTGACACAGCTTGTGTAGATGTGCATTCTTATTAACTTCATGTCTGTTACAATATCCGGCTAGAGGACATTCACATGGCGTTTTTTTGTCCATCAATATCTCCAATCACTTTATAAAAAGCTTTCCTGTTTCTATCTATATTATAGAACAAATCATAATCTTGTTTATAAACAAAGTTGATTTTGTCTTTGATTTTCTTAGGTAGTGACTCAGGTGTTAATTCTTTCCCTAAAGGGTAGTTTACCCTATTATCATTTAGTGTATTGACATCGAACCTCAAAAAATCACAAAGTTCCTGTATCTCTCGTCTCAAGCTATCGCTATAGTAAACCAAAATGGTATTTCTGCCAATAGCCGGTCTAACCCAAGATATTTGCTTTTTGAAGTGAATTGCATAAACAAAATTTGATTGTAAAATTTTTTCGGTTAAAAGACCCCTATATGTTAAATCCAATATAGTTTCAGGGCCTAAAGGTAGAGGTGTTTTTTGGTCTTCACCCCATTCAGATGTTCCGTGAATATATTGATTATATGCTGAAATAAATCTTTCAGCCGGATCGCGAATTATAGTAATATTTCTGTAATCCGTTTTATTCGAGCAGATGAATTGATGTCCTACTCCAAAGAGTACGGGCAGGTCAAATTTTTTACACACATGTAAAAAGTAAGACCCGCCAGTTTTTGGTATATGTACAAATTTGTATTTCATTAGCTCTGTGTCAGATTTATCAAGAGATTGCTATCGCCACAAGTTTGGTATCTAACCGCAGCAGAACATCCACATTCTGGATTCAAATGCACCGCACCATTAGCTTCAAGTTGATAATTTTTATAGTCTGATGTGCCAACAGCCGCTGAATATCCATCTCCACTCCAAGCATATCCACTACTTAAAATATCGCATACGGTTGTTGTTCCTTGACAGCATCCGCTCACATCCAATGGATCATACCCACAACCTTTATTGGCAAAACAGCAATCTTCTGCCGGATCAAGGCTGAAAAAGTTTGTTCCTAAATATGTGACACCATCACACTGCCAAGCATATCCAGTAGATGCTAATTCTGTGATGTATAATGTTCCACTAACGTCAACAATATTATTAAACCCAGAAATCGGTCCTTCTGCCAGTGTTGTTGTTCCATCACAACAAGACCAGCTTACACAAACACCTGTATCGCAAGGTTCGCAGTTTGGAATATAATGATTAAAGTCGGGACTTACTTGTGCTGATGCACCAACTATAAACATATCCGCATCCATGTTATCGATAATGTAAGCACCAGTTGTACCTGTTTGTACGTTACAGTTGCCTCCTGAGTCCACAGGAAATGTTCCAGTACCAATAACTTCTGCTACTGTTTTGTACACTTCAACACAGGTGAAAGAGTCTGGTTGATCTTGTCTTGGGCTAGCACCACCGCAAATTGTATCTTCACAGTCTTGACACACAACTGGCTTAGTCATGCCCCCGCAGAATTCAGAAGGAATATCCGTGAGAATATACTCAAGATTAGTTGGATCATCGTTTGTATTTTTTCGTCTAATATTTGAAGTGCAGCAATCAACATCGACCATAATCTTAAACGGATTAAGTAAACACTCGTCTACACCGCTAGCAACTGACTTCTGTAGATAGTAAGTAAAGCTGGTTTCTTTGTTGTTAGCCCATGTTTTTGGTGCGTGTAATCCAAACGATATACTTTGGTCAGAATGTGTCCATACTGGAATACATCCAGTTGTTGGCACAATACAACTCTTCACATCGTTCAATTGTCTAAAATTATTTCTGTCAATACCCATTAAAGGTAAAACATCCTTAACAATAAGTTCTGTATCATCAATACCAATACCGCCCAGCAATGGCTGTTGAATATCTGTATCGCAAGTATCAATGAATGGAGCTATATTTTCAGTTTCCAATTCAAGATCTGTTCCGCTTAAGTCTTGATACCCATCATGCCAAGGAGAAAAAGTTCTATTTGCGTTTGCGGTACAAATTTGCATAGAACCAAATCTTGTAACGATAGTTCCAGAAGCGTGAGTTCTTCTTGGAAAGAACATTTTATTACAATAAAGTTCGGCACCACACGATGTTTGATCTTGTAAACAACTATGCCGAGCATTTACTGCTAATGTTCCAGATGTACCAACTGGACTAAAAAATTCACCACTAGGGAAAATTCCAATATTTGTAGAACCGTCTTCAGGTGTTGGGCATTGACCTTGATATCCTCCAGCAGCACTACCTATTTGAAGATTGTAAATATATGTTCCATTTCCAGTAGTAAATCCAGACTCGTAAAACAGATTATAATAATTCCATAGGGTATCATCATTGCTGGTTGGTTGATTAGATAATAAAAAGTCTTGACCAGCATTTAATCCAGTAGGCTGACTAACCAAACACGGTAGGTCTGAATTCCATGCTGGAGTTACACTATCGGCAGGGTTAGCATAAGCAATAGATTCGCATGTGGCACCAAGTTCATATCCACCATATGCCTTGGTAAAACATTGTAATGGACCTCCTCCATCAGGTGTTTTTAATTCCTGCCAAGTTCTATCATGGGTATGATATTCTCTTGATACGTGTAGTTTATATCCATCGCCCAAGTAACCACTAGACAAGCACTCCACTTTACTGACTAGCATTATTTCAGGGTAGCAGCTTCTTCTATTAACTTGTATCCCAGAAGCTTCTTGTTGTGATCCACTTGGAAAAGGTATTGGATAACTACAAAGACCAGCACCAACATTAGCATTGTCAGCACAATCTTGTAACTCACAATCGTCAGGGGTTAAACCACAACCTTCTGGTGCGTTTTTCTTTTCCGGTTTGTTGATGTAATGTAAAACTCCAGATTCAAATTGATTGATGCCTTCGCTTTTCCATCTACAAGCGGACTCGGATGTTGCGGAATATGGACCGTATCCAATAAAGTCATAATCTTCAAGTCCATAGTAGATTGGACCAACAACCCCAAAGTCTCCAGAAAAGGAAACAGCCTTTATTAAAGGATTGACACATCCACTACTAGTATTATCTGTTGATATGGTTCCACTGGCGGAACAAGCATCCCAATCGATGATTCTGGCTAGCTGTTCATTACAGTCGCATGTACACGCAGCTAAATAAGACCTAGGTATTTCACTGACATCAGAAACTCCACAAGTACAGAAACAACCTGGGCATTCGCAATAAGATCTACCGGCTGGTTTGCCGGAAGCACACTGAAAACCACCTGGACAGCCAACAAAACCACTCGCACCATATGCATCCGGACCTTTACAGCCATATTCTATCACGGAAAAATTACATCCAAATGCGTTATTCGCTAAAAGCACATCGTTGATATAGTCAAATCTTGTATAATCTTCTAGTTTTGCTTGAGTAACACCATCTGTTCTTAATGCGTGTTCTGGAGTTATCTCAAACAAATCAGCATATAAGTCATGTACTAAGACAAAAGAAGCATCTAATTGTAAATCAGTATCTGCGGATGGGTAGTGATGCTGACAGCCTATTCCGTCAGTATCGGGATTAAATAGTTTATAAATAGGGTTGTCTTGAGTTATATAATTAGCGGCATCAATATATCCACTTGGTGTACCAGATGAGTCAGGATAAGTTGGATAAGGTTTAAATAGAAACTCTAGCATTTCCGGACAAGCTAATCTCATTGAGATGTATGTTGTATAAGGAAGCCCATCTCTAGCTCCAGCGGTAATATTACCATCAGTTTCTATAAAATTATCTTCCCAATTCCAACCAGTAAGTTTTACAAAAGAGTTAGCGGTATTCCATGTGGAATAACCAAGTAATAAACTTTGAGTTCCAGTTCCAGCGACAGGACTTCCAGTTCCATATGCAAATATTGGTTCTAAAGTAACCGAATCTCCATCTGCAAGAGAACAGGTATTACCCGTATATGGATTTTGTAAATTTTCTACATAATCATTAAAGTTATCAAAAATTCCACCACTACCCTTAGCTTCGCATGGTCCTGGCCATCCACTCGCACAAGTGTAACTTGTAGGAACATCTCTTATGCCTTTGTATAAGCAATAATTAAAACCATGCTTTCCAGTGATTGTATCGTAACTATATTTGGTGTCCAAACCTTGTAGTGTAGCAGTGATTGCTGTTTCCTCCATTTGAGGAGTAACACACTGAAGACAAGAATCATCATGGTCAATTTCAATTAAAAAGGGAACATTATCAGTGGGCCATCCATTTTGTGCAGTTCCGCACCTGTCAAATGACAGATATGGAAAGTCAACTGTACTACCGCAATCGACATAAGTTCCGGTGGTTAATATGTTATTAAAGTATGGTGCTACTAATCTTCCAGACTCATCAGCAACACCCCAAAAAGGATAATTACCCGTGCCAATAAATGGAGGATCTCCATCAGCTTGACCACTAAACATGACATCTGGATTTGAGAACTCCCAATATACTGGTTCGTTATTCCCAGATCCCGGCGTTGTATTTCTAGCATCTCCTTGTTGAATGAGCTGACTAAATCCATTACTGATAACAGACATTCTGTCATCTTTTTGCTGGCCGCATAAACTTCTCATGTATCCATAAGTTGTGTATGGTTGCTTGACATTACAAACCCAGTCAAACTTATCAAATCCACAACATGGAGAATCTGTTATAAGGCACTCATTAAATGCTTGATCTTGTTGAAACTTGGGTTCTTGGCATCCATATTCATCTGGATATAAATCCCACTTAGGAAAGCTTGGAAATGTTATTGGCGATGTGATATATTCCCATTGAGGAGAGTTTACACGTCCGTCAATGTTATCACAATCACAAGGAACTTCCGGCTTGATCATCGCACCTCTAGCATCATCCAGATTGATGAACATATTAATCTCAAGACCAGCAAGACCACTTCTTAATTGATCGATATTAGTTGGAAGTGTATTATTCCAATCAGCAAAAGGTAGACCATTTGAATCGAAGTTACATGTATCATAAAAATTAGCACCACGATAAACAAAAGACATTCTTGGAACTCGTTGGGTATTCCATTCTGTTCCGCCGCCACAACCATTGTAAGAGTAGGTTTGAGTGATACAACCCGGAAACATGTCCAGCGTATTACGCTTCGTGGCACATGTGAAATTTCTACCTATTTCAAAGTTTCTTTTTTGATCACGTCGTGTATTTAGGTCGTATAAATCCACCTCGAAGAAGGGGCCATTGTATGGCATTTTTCTTTCATATACCGGAACATCACCATCCAACAACACTGTTCCATCAGTATCAACTGAAGGATATGATTTATCTGTTCTTACTGTGCCGCTTGCGACAGTCGGAGTAATAGAATCAAATGGTGCTATAAATCTATTTTCCGGAAACCTATTAGATTGTCTTAAATTCTTGGCATTGTTGAATGCTCTACCAAAGTCATTATGGTAGTTGGTATCAAGATTTGCTCTTTTATAGGTATTGTCAACACCGTATGCGAAGTTACTACAGCATGTGGATGGATCATAGCTGTTACCCATAACCCATGTGCCGGAACCATTAATTGGTGTAGTGAAATTATCTTGACCAAAAGTTCCAGCAAGAAAAACTCTGGTACTACTTCCTTGATCGGACAGACCAATAATTTTAAAGTGATTGCTGTAAGTATCATCTAAACCATTAAGATTAAGATGTATTGATCCTCCGCGAAACAAAGCATCGGCAGAACTACCATTGTAAGAAACATCAGCATATGCTAAATTATTAACACCAGTGTCTCTTATGATTGAATTAACCGCACCTTTGTATCTATCTACAACACTGCCATCGGGTAAACATGAAGGATAATCACCTAATGCTCTATATCTGAATGGATCGTAGTTTGAAAGGAAATTTCTATTTCTAATTAATGATTGTTTTGCTCCAGTTGGTGCTACCCCATCTGGAGTTCCAGAAGTACACACAGAAGCTACATTAAGAAACTCACCATAGTTTCCAGAGTTTGGAGTTTCTACATCTACGAGTCTCCATGCACCAGTAGCATTTTTATAAATACCATCGGCAAATAAGATCTTGTTTCCAAGACCAAAGTTTTCTGGGTATTTCTTGAAGATCTGAGTGGGGTCATTTTCGTCACAGGATGCTCCGTCGCTAGTTGGTCTGCCTCCATCTGCACTTTGACCAGCCTGCTGATCTACCAGATAAATTTCTGCTCCACCACGTTCTATACCATCTTCATAGCCATCAGAACCATAGTGTTTAACGCCACTAGGTGTGTAAACAGATCTATAAAATACATCTGGTCTTTGCTCATTCGCATATGGACCCTGAGTAACCATGCCACATGTTTTTGTGGCAAAATGATTTTCATCATATCCATCAAAGAAATCAAAGTGACCATCATTAAAAAATGCCCACCCAGAAATCAGTACATTTGTTTCATTTGATCCAAAACCCCAAAAAGTTGGATTGGCAATTAATTTCACGTTCAGATGTTTAGGAAGACCAACATTTGCAGTTTCCTCTAAACAGAACTGTGTTTGTATACAATCTGAGCCGCACGAATAGCAGCCTTCGTAAATGTCTCCAGCCATTATATCCTATTTCCTATTTTAGAATGAATTGATGAGAGTCGTATCTTCACCACACCATTCACAAGTTTTAAAACCTTGAGTTTGTATTTTCATACTACATGTTTGTAATAGTCCAGCATCACATTCCACATGTGTAACAAATTGTTGTGATTTAAATTCAGCTTGTAAGATCCAATGTATTGGTAAGGATTCTGTTTGTATCGTAGCATCGTTAGGGTATACATTTACTGAACATGATGCATTGTTTGGAAATCCAGCAGATGGAGTAAGTGTTCCACCAGTTATTTTACCTCCAGCAACTGTTAAAGCAATATCAGTACATATGTTACATCCACCAACTGGAACAGCAAAAGCACCAAAAGTATATCCAGTTCCACTATCTACAACGTTAATGCTAGCATTGCCACTGGCGTCAGTAGTCAATGTAACAATACCGCTTTCTCCAGTACCACCAGCAAAGCTACCAGTATTGATATTCTTCTTTCTTCCGGTATTGACTGTAAAAGCTAGATCTCCAACATCCAAGTTTTGTCTTAATGGATTTTCGATCAGAATCTTTTTGTTTTCTATAATTGTTCCGCTACTCTCGTGTCCAGGAAAACTTCCTGAAGGACATGGATTGGAAACATGTCCGCAGTCTTCACAATCTTCTGACCAACTATTATAATAATTTCCGGCACCAACAGCATCTCTAGTATCTCTAATCACAAATGCTTCGTAATAAGGAAACTCTAGTCCAGCAAAATCTAATTGTTCATATACGCCAGTATTATCTGGATTTCCAGTATAAGCAACATATTCCGCATCATAGATTGGATCATTGGCGGCGAATGTTCTTTGTACGCTTGGTGAATTTCTTGAGAATTGAGATCTATTGTAACTTCTATCTACTTCGTATGAAAAGTTTGGAGGATTGTATGTATTTGTGATTTTGGCAAGTGAAATAATTGTTGCATTACCACCAGTCCAAACACCTCTTGCTTCATCCCATCTTAAATCAACTGGGCCAGATTTCCATACGGCAGGGTTCCACATAGCTTCTGGATGAATGTTGGATATTCCATTTACGGTAGCATCACCAGTTGGAACCGGATCTCCATCCGTATTGTATCCCCAACCAGTCATCACAAGCGGTGCTCTTAACCCAACACCTCTAATTCCAGAAATTTCTGCTGTGTGTCTAGCAAAGTGATCTCTTTCAAACGCATATGAAACTGGAGCACCGCTTCCACCCGGATAAACACCGTCAGTGCCACTAGACTCTGGATCATAAGGATTGTGATTCAAAGCAAACGATATACTGTGACCACCACTTGTCCAAGGATCATCTTCAACAAAATCTGAAGTACCTGTAGCAGTTACGTAATTTGTGAGATTATCAAAAGGGTTAAATGGATTTAAAGTTTTGCTGTTGGGGTCAGAAGTGTTTGTAGGATCTGTCCAGATTGGCAAGAATGGACCCGCTCGACCAGAATCAGAATGTGTAGAATATGGTGCGAAAATAGCATCTAAACCTATTGCTCCTATGCTATTCCAGGGGTGAAAATTAGAATTATCGCCAGAAACATCTATAAAACCCCTTGAATCCTCCAAAAAAGAATCATGATCAAGAATACCAATTGACAAAGATGGAATAGCACTATATATTCCGGACATAATTGGAGAGTCTACGCCGGTTCCAATAATTGTGCCCGTAGCTTCAATATTTCCTTGTGCCCGAAGTGTAGTAGCGATTTCACCAACAAGTAAAGAGTTATTTCTTCTTGTTGCATTATAATTTATGTTTCTATTTGTAGGCATGAATATCCTTACCTAAATTGTATTTTTTTAACCTTATTAGATATTTTAGACAAATTCTTTTCTATATCTCTATTGTTTTTATTAAATCTGGGAGAAATAGTCTTAAAGCTGTAAGAAGTATCTATGTTAGAATTGGTAACACTGATACTGATATCAGTAACTTGGGGTAATCCATAAAGAGAGTCGCCTATTCTTTTTATGGCAGGTGCTCCGGGTATTTTTATACTTCCTTCTTCTACGGCAAATAAAGCAAAGTCATCTATTGCGTTTGCTCTACCCTGTGCTGCCAGATTCAACCCCTCTAGCCCACTCGTCTGAGACAACGTGAAATCTCCAAATTCACCAAAATTTGTTGGAATCAAGAAGTTTTCTGGTACTAGAGAATCGTCCTGCTCGTATTCAATTCTACCCCTAAATGGAATGTAATTCAAAGAAGTTATCCACGGTCCATAAACATGGCGGTTAGACATCTGTGCATAACTTATGCTCTTAGGGGTGACGGCGATTGGTGTAGGATATAGATTTTCACTAAAGTTGTTTTGATTGATTCTTTTTTGCTGTGTTTTACTTGTGTCTGGTCCTTGCACCGGCCCAACATCAACAGTGGGTTGAAGTTTTAAAAAACCTCCCAATGCCGCCTGACCTATTATGCCAGTGTCTTTAACTGGTGGTAAAAATACTCTGCCTGTTGAGCATTTAACATAGGCAAACTGAAATCTACCATTGTCATTGTAATCAAGATTATAAAGTTGGTTTACACCACTTACTAAAAGTCCAGTAGCTGTATGTATTGGTAATTGAAGAGGATTGGCTCCTTCATATGGAAGGTCTGCGGAGTAGGTATACAATGTTCCAGATGGAACTTCGCTTGTTGGTCTATTTTCCCATCCAGGAGTTAAATTCTGCTCACGATCTCCCTGGTCAGGACAGCAATCAAACCAAGCTTCCATTCCACCCCCCTGTCCAAATTCTTCTGGACCCACAGGGCCTCCAGTTTTATATCCAGAAGTTGCCGCGTAGTATGTAAATTCTCCACTATCAAAGTTGTATACTGGCAGCAAAGTTCTATCATAGAAATATTCATAAGCATAGGGAATAAAAGAATATTCACTTTCTATTGATTGTGGTGCCGCATGAATAATTGAAACACTTCCGTATTTTGTACTACACAATTGATCTAAAGAGTATTCTGAAAAGTTAAATACTTCATTATTTTTTCCAGCTATTGTGCTATTTAATTTCTGAACATAAGCTTCATCAAAAGTGCCGTTATTAACATTACCTGTATCGAAAACAAAATTAAAATCATAATTCACAAACGGAGATACTTTTCCTCCATTTATAAATTGATTAGATTGTGGAATTTCTCCAGAATAATAATAAGATGGTTCAACATAAGCAGAATCAATAAGCTCCCAAGACCTTTCAAAATTACCAACAAGATTATTACCATCTAGGTCTTCTTTGGTTTTGAAGTACGGAACTGGAAGATACCAGCTTTTTCCATAATGGTTGTCGCCAACAGCTTTTATCTTTTCATGAAACTTGGGAAGAATATCTCTAGTTATATTACTCTCAGCTATCTGACAACTAATTCCTGTGTTATTAGTTTTGTCTTCGTCTAATCGATTTCTTTCATTACCATTGCTATCTTTAGTTGGTATTTGATTTTGTGGTCCCATCTGTATTGAATGAGTGAAATAACCCAATGCTGTTATACACTGCCCATACGCTGGGCCACCCGCTCTATTATAAAGATCAGCAGCGGCATTCCTCTTGACCGCCTCTTTGTCGTCACCTGCATTAAGAAAATCTATCATATTCCATGTGCAATTTGGATAATAGTAATCTCTTAAAAGTTCTAATTTAGCATATTTATATGTCTGCATAAACTTTAGCCATTTGTCGAAAGAGTTGGTATCTCCTCCACCCATAGCTATTCTTATTTCATACATTGATGCCGCGTACACACCTCTTTGTAAAACCCCGGTTACATTTATGTCTCCAACAATATCTTTCATATCTATAAAGATGAAGTCATCCATATCTTCCGGGTCTAACTGTGTGGTGACTACCGGAGCCTTTCTTAACGACGTTTGATTTACACCAAGGGGGTCAGTTTCTGTATCAACGGTTGTAGGATCAGCAGGCTCAGGAAGAATAATGTCTCCCCAATAGCATTTTAAATTAGCTTTAGGAACCTTAATTAATCTTGTTTGGTTTCCACCAGTGACAACCTTCATTGTTGTAAAGTCATTTAGCTTGATAGATATATCAGAACTGGCAATTTTTAAATCATTCAGTTTGCCTGAATCCCAATACTCTGTAGCTACTGGAAATTTTCCACCATTAGCAATAGACTGAGTTCCTACATCGGTAAACCCTTCACCAGTAAAATCTAATCCTTTAGAATCTAGTGGATCTGAATATACAGTACTTGATGTATTCAAACCATAATCAGAATCATTAATAGGCCGTTTACCTGGGTGAATACCAGTATCATCCACGCCAGTCCAGTATTCGTCTTTTAGATCTGGAACTTCTAACCCTATTAAGTTATAAGCAATATTACTAAAAGGTCTATTGAGGTTTATGAATGAGTTTTTATCAACAGTCTGAATTCTAATTGTTCCACCATATTTTCCACCGGTGGTGCTGAATTTATTAGTGTTTAATCCAGTCCAGTTACAAATGGCGGGTTGGGTCCAATTAGGATCATCCTCTTGTAATGTTGGGTCTCCAATACTTGTGTCAGTATATAAATCGATATAGCAATAATATTCCAAATTAGCTTCACTACACAGTTCTGAAATTATTTCATTCAAAGCTTTTGATGCTCCACCAACTCTATATTGTGGACCCAATTTATCTTTTATTTGATTGTAAAAACCAAGAGCGTCAAAATGGTAGTAATAAGGTATACCTTCATCATCTCTAATGACATTGTAATTATGTCGACCAAAAAGAAGATTGCCGCCGTGAGTTTGTTGTCTTTGACTATCACTAATAACTGGCAGGTGATTTATACCCACATGTAAAGCATACATTAATTTAATTAAAGGAATTCCATCCGCACTGTTTCCGGAAAATCCATAATCTCCATAAAGTAGTGGATTACCAACTAGGTCGTGTTGAAAAGGAACTCTATATAGAGAATCTTCATTTTCCAGCAAACCAAAGACATTGATGAGATTGGAAACATTCCACCATTGATTTTGACCCGGAGAATTGCTTACTCCAATCAAATCATTTCTATGACCAAAGTCATAAATTCCAGTTCCGCTAAAATCTGACAACCCCTCAACTGAACCTCCAAGTCCAAGAAATTTATCTAGTATAACTTGCGTCCCAGAAAGAATAGTTAAGGGACTTGTAAGCTGTACAGAATATGTTTTAGAATTGCTTGATGATCTACTAAAGGAATCAACCAATCCAATATACTGAAACAGAACATTACCACTGGTATCTTTTAGTTCAAATAAATGGGGTGATCCAAGAACTGGTATAACCAGCCTGTCACCATCAGCTTCATCTTCTATGATTTTAAAACTGAGGCTACCAGCCTGTGATGACCAATCAGCAGATACACTAAAATCTATAACGGTACAACCAAAGGCTTTTATAACAGCCAGGTCTGGTTGTGCTCCGTCTGTAGAAGTTCCAAAAGGTTGTATGTCAGACATTAATCAGCCCTCTCATAGGTCCATTCAATATTATAAGAATAAGATCTTGATCTTGCATCCCAATCCTCAGTTGGTGCTGAGTGGAAGCATTTTCCATTTACTACACTAAAATTAGGATCATTAACCGGGTTTGCTGCTTGATATATCAAGTTAAATTCAGCGGTGTTTGTTATGCTTGGTTTTTGAGTTATAAACAAACTTTGTATTGTAGATTGTGCTAGGCCAGAACTTAATGTTCCGCTATTATTAACATCAGTCCCAATAGTTGTATTCCATGTGGGAGCCTTAGCACCCATAGTTACATTGATAGAAAGACTTCTTTTGTATTCACTTCGAGAATTTAGGTATTGAAGAATTGGTTGACTTCTACCAATAACTGGGGTAACAGAAAATATTTCACCCGGATATGTATCGTTTATTGTGATTGTTTCCGAAACACTACCCGGAATAATATTTGGTGGACGATCATCAAAAGTAAAGCTATAGTTGATAGATCCACCAGCAAAATCTCTTGCTACAGATTGAGATAATGGTTTTGGGTGTAACCATCCACTAGAAGCAAGAACTGCTTGAGCATAATAATATGCGTCTGGTGGAACCCCTGTTGAAATAGATTCCCAGTATGTTTCAGCATTATTAAAAGCATTTCCGCTAGAAGCAAAACCATCAATAGTGTTTAACCCATTGATAGTGCCATTGACTGTTATACTGTTGATTTCTGCTTCTGCTAAACTTTTATCAACATTTATTGTTTCGATAACTGGACTAACACCGCTATAAGCAATGTATACTTCTGTTAAACCATAAGAACCAGCTTCTGCGTCAACATTTTCATTGTATACGGTATTTGCTATATTGTATCCATCACCAAGTAAATTAGAGAATGTAGTTCTGATGTCAGGTAATTGACCAGACCCCAAACCAAGATATTCATAAATATATCCACTAGCTTGTTGCCAAGGAGCAAGACCACTAACATAATTTCCATTTTCATCATAAACTGGAGACCCAACAGCATTGATGGATCTGTTGATGGTGTAAACTTTATTATTTTTGGTGAAATTATAATTGTCGTCAAAAGTTAATGTTTGTTGTCCTTCTTCAGAAACATCAAAGGTTTCAGACAAACTGGTTATATTGTATGTACTTTTGGTTTCATTTTGATAAGCACCAAATTCTCCAGCGTTAGCACTTGACAAAAAAGTAGCATTTCTTAAATTGACGGTATAACTATTAGGTGACGCCCAATTACCCTCGGAATCAAAAGAAACATCGTCAACAAAAGCCATAAAAGAAAGGCCAGATCCTTCAAGACCAGTATCCCACCCTTGAATACTCACTTTTATTGGTTGTGCTACTCCGTTTACCACGGGATTGGTAAACAAAGATCGAATCTTCTCTTGTTTTTTTATCGTAGCATCTAATCGGTCATTATTGCCAACTGCTGTAATTTCAGCAGATTCAACTTCTGGTGTTGTTGTCCAAGCGTCGGTACTGAGATCTACAGTTCCCGCACTATAATATGGATTACCGTGCGTTTGAATTAATGTTCCTTGCAACGAAGCGGTAAAATCGGCACCAAATCCGGGCCTACCAATATTATTATAGTTCTGCTTATTAAATGACACCAGCGGGGCCGGAACCAGATAATAATCTACTGAGTCTTTTGTTACTATAATTGGCATAATAAAACCTTATTAATCATTAGTTTTAGGATTTCTTAAGCTCCACCAGGAGGTTCTTTATCGCTTGGGGGATTTTGTAAATCATTAGCCGCGTCTGATGCTGCGTTTTTCCAATCGTCTGGATTATTGGAATTAGCTGCTTTTGTGAAGAATGCGGCCAATACTTTCTTGATTGGAAAATCGTTTCCGAGATCTGCCAATGCTTTGGCTATACCGTCTAGTCCTGTTACGTTTTGTGTAATTTCTCCCCCTACAGCCGCTTGTCCTCCGGCTTGTCCGGCCTGGCCACCGACTGGTCCGGCCTGGCCACCGGCTGGTACACCAGCGGGAAATCCGTCTCGTGCTGGTACAGCCGCTGGTTTAAGGTTGTTCCTATTCTTTAAAAATGTATCATTTATGATTTCACCGCCACCGGCTGGTCCAGCAGGAGCCGCGTTTGCAAGTCTTGCTTTTAATGCTTGTATCTGCTTGTCAAGTTCTGATCTTTCACCTCCAAATCCCATTCGTGCATTTACAGTTGCTATTTGATCATCTATCACTTTTTGTTCTGCTTTTGCTGCATCTACTTTTGCTTGTTTTTTATCTATAAAGGTTGTGTCTTCTGTTATAAGTCCTTTTTTAAGTAGCTCATCTGTGGTTTGTACTCCCGCAGCATCGTTTGCTCTTAGTAGTTGATTTCCAAAGCCAAGATTAAAGGTGGATCGAGTTGCAAAATCTAATTCGCTCCTTCCTTTCTCTGTTAGTTTAAACTCTTTTCGACTCTTGTTAGCTTCAATGATTCGCTCATTCTTTTTTTGTTCGGCTTCGGCTTTTCCTCTTTTTTCTAATAATTTATTTAATGTGGCAGCATCTTCTGTTTCTTCTCCAAGACCAGCTCTTTTATCTTCTAATTGTTTTAATTGGTCTACTAGACCTTGTCTTTCTTGTGGATCAAGTTTTTCTTTTTCCGGGCCTTTCGCTGCTTCTGCGAATGCGGCAACACTAGCAGCAAATTGTGCCTGACTTTTCTTTTCTGCATCAATCTTTGTTAAGGTTAACTGCCTTTCTCTAGCAAAGCTTTCATTTATTGTTCTTTGACCCTCTTCAAATGCTGTGCCAACCCGCTCCTCGATAGGTTTACCTTGCTGTTCAACCTTTTGTATAAATTCTTCTCTTTGATCAGCACCAAACAGTCCAGATCTTATCGCTTCGTCCGCAGCAAATTCACCTTTTAATCTTCCGGCTGTTTTGCCTCCAAATTGCTGAATAGCAACATCTTGCGGAAGTCTATCCAAAAATGATTTAACTCTACCTCTATCTTCAGAAGCAATATTTTGTAAACCACCCTGCTGAATAGCTTGTGCCGTCACCGCCGCAGACCTACCAAGATCACGTCTTTGTTCGTCGGTTCCAAACGCAAACTCTTCAACTAAACCACCCTTGAAATCGTCCAATGCCGCTATTGCTTCAAGTCTAGCTTTGGCTTCTTTTCTAATAGCTTCTTCTTGGAATTTAATTCCATTTAGTAAAACGTCTTGTGCTGTTCTTAAGTTTTTAGAATCTTGCTGTGCCTGTTTGAATTCTTCACTAAGTTTTGATAGCTCTTTTGCACTATCCCCTCTTTCTTTAGCCGCCTTTATCCTGTTCGCAAAATCTAGTAATTCTTCTCCGCTAGCCGCTACCGCAGCATTAACTTCATCAAAGCTTTTAGGAGCATCTGGTCCGTCTCCTACCAGTTTGCTCAATCTTTGACGATCCCGCTCCGTCCTAGATGCTAGTTGATCTTGAGATCCTTCTTTGCCAGTAAACGCGGCTTGTCTTTGTGCAATGTCTTCAGCTATATCAATTCTTTTGAGTTCACTATCAATTGCTGCTTGTTGACTTTTAATACGTGCGTCTACTAATGGTTCTAATCGTTTTAAATCATCGGCTACTTCTTTTGATACAGATTTGCCAAGCACATCTAAAGCTGAAACTGTTTGACCCGCTGACAATCTAAAAACTTGTAGCTCATTATTAACTTCGTCAAATTTTTGCCTTTGTACGGCAGCGGTTTTGGCCGCATTCTCCAATTCTTCTCTAAATTTAACTATTTCCCCAGCCTCAAATTCAAGCTCAAGAGTTTTCGAAAATTCATCAAAGGTTTTTTGAAGATTTGGGGATGATGCTAATACTTCGGCAGCATCACCCGATCCTGAAGTTTGTGCTTGTTGTCTAAATTGTTTACGGAAAGCGTCTATATTAACCAATCCTTCAAGACCTAGTACATTTTCTTTTCTTTGCCTTACTGATCCTTCTCCGGTTTTTGCTGCTTGTTGTGCTGCTTGACTTGCTATAATTCCTGCTATTTGTTCCGCTGATTCTCCACGCAGGTTAGCTTCTTCAATTAATTTTTTACCTGATTCTTCTAGTTTTTGTGTCCAGTTTGTTAAGGCTGCATTTGCCGCTTTGATTGCCGCAGCCTTTCGTTCTTCTTCGTAGTTAGTAATTCCCAACCAATCAGTAAGCTCAGCAAAAGCCTCGGTAACACCAGGTATTAAAGAAAGAAGTTTGCCAATTACACCTCCGACAAGAGTTCCAATCGGACCAAAGATTGAACCAATAGCAGACCCAACACCAGATAAAGCAGCAGAAGCTTGCACTTGTGCCGCAGCCTGTGCTCTTTTTGCAGCCGCTTCACTAGCTTGTGCTTTTGCCTCTTCTACATTTCCCGCCTCTATCGCTTTGTCTGAGAGTTTCTGTGCCGCATCAGAAGCTTTATTTAATTGGTTGACAAATATAGCTATACCAACATTAGCAGCTAAATCAGCAGCCTTTGCCAAACCTTCTATACTTGCTTTGCCTTTTATTTTACCAAAAAGACCTTTTATTCCACCACCTTTGCTTATTTCGTCTGCGGCTTTTTGACGAGCCTCAGTTTCTGCTTTTACTGCTTTTAAATTTTCCTTGGCGGCCTGGACTCTAACTTCGGCGGCCTTGGTGCTATCGCCCAGTCTATCAGTCAAAGAATCAAGAGCTGCATTTTGTTTCTTTGTTGAACCTCTTAACTGACTTTTGATTTGGCCTAATGCTTTAGTAACTTCAATATCGTTACCATATTCTTTAGCAATTGCCTTGTATCTACCTTTTAATTCGGACTGGGCTTTGGCTAAATCACCACCCTGTAATGGACTGGCATCAGGAAGACCGGGCAATGTTGCATCTATATCTCCCTGAACTTGCGAAGGATCAAATTGTTGGAAACCAGCTTTGGATATCTCTAAACTAGACATAGCTTCTTCAAGTTCTGCTACGGCTTGAACTTCTCTAGCCTTAGATTCTTCTAGGGCGGCAGTTGCTTCTTCTCTTGCGGCCTTACCTTCTTTTATAGAATCGATAAAGGCTTTTATAGGCTTAACACCTTCTTCTAATATACCGCTATATGCAGAAGTTGAAACTTGAAGTGCCGCAAAACTCGATCCAATACCAAGTAATTCATTGCCTATTCCACTAAGTAAACCACCACCACCAAGTCCACCAAGTCCACCAAGTCCACCAAGTCCACCAACAAGACCACCAGCTTGGAATTTTTGTACAACCCCACCTTTGGCATACTTGTTGACCTCTTTGAGGTTTCCGTATCCAAATGCTTGAGCAGATTTTTTGTTGACAACAAATTCACCAGGGGTTAAAAGTGCGGGAACAGTATCAGTGCCTACACCAGAAATTGAGCCTCCGGCGTTCTTTCCCTGTGGTTTTTGTTGCCCCTCACCCCCTTGTCCCGCTGGGGTTAAACCAAGTTCCTCTAAAGACCATGTGGATGTTGTGTCTGGACCTTGCTCCATAATAGCAACACCAAAATCTCTCTTTCCACGCCTCCGCTTTCGTGCATCCCCCGATAAAAATCTTGCGATTTTTGCTTTTATTTTGCTATCAATTGGTTTATTTTTTTTGGCATCGGTTGTCATAGCACCTCTACCAACTAAATTAAAATAGCTATTTTTAAGACCGGTAGGAAAATCAAATGGTTTTAATGGATCATCATTGTCGGTAAATTTACCACCAGAAGCTCTTGATAAAGCCGCTTCAAATAAGACCCCAACAACTGATTCATATTGAGGTATATTTTTAATAGTTCCTCTAACTTGTTTTGAATCCTTGTTCATAGACTTTGCTAAATCATTTACTGCTTTAGCCATACCAGCGTTTAATGTATCTTCTGCAATACCCTCCCTCTGTGGTCTATCATATATAATTCTTCCGCCGTCGGCGTACTTGTTTATAGCCTGTAAATTCTCAGCACCAAATGCCTGTGCTGCACTTTTGCGGATTACAAACTCGCCGGGAGTAAGCATTGCTGGAACTGTGTCTCTATTTCCGCTACCCGGAACAAAACCACCAGCATTAAATCCAAGCAAGCCCTTTAATCCACCACCGCCACCACCACCTTTACCTCCAATAAGTGAGGTTAAACCACTACTCAGCTTGAGCGTAGCTAGCACAGTAAATAGTGGAATAAGAGGTGTTAATGCTCTACCAACTTCAACCAAAGCATTTGCTATACCGATAATAGACTTTGCCAATAATTGAAAAGTAGGAGAAGAAACAATATCATCGATAAATGCTGCAAAGTTCTTTTGCAATTCTCCGATTTGAAAAGCCAATGTTCCTTGAGCTTTTGCTACGTCTTCAGCACTTTCTGCCGTACCATTGTTGGCAACACCAAGAGCTTCTGTAATTTTTGTGGTTTGCGTAAGAAGTGGAACTACCCTGGAAAGCTGTCTAATTCCACCAATTTGTTCAACAACTTCAGCAAACTGAGTACTTCCAGCAGAAATATTTAGTCTATCAAGACCTTGGCTAATATTTTGAATAGCTTGTAGAGGACCAACAAATTGACCTTCAGCGGTTTCAAGCTGAATACCAAGTTCTTTGAAGAATTCAATTGTTTTAGGACGCTGCAATCGACCAAAAATTGTACGGAAACCAGTAGCAATGGTTTCGGCACTTTCACGAGAGGTAGATCTTACCGCTGTGAATAATGCTATAAGCTCATTGATATTGCCACCGGCGGCACTAAACGCACCACCAGTTCTTCTAACAGCTTCTACAATATCTGAAGATTCTACGGCGAATCTTTTAGACACAGCGTTGATTGCCTCAAGAGATTGACCAGCTTGATCTACAGTTAAACTGAACGAACTTAATGTAGCAATAAATCCTTCAGTTGTTGACTGTAAACTATCAAAGGTTGCTAAAAGACTGGTACGTGCTAATACTTCAGCAGCTTTAGCAGCTTGCTGGAATGATAAACCAGTTTGAGCTAAAGTTCTTGTTAATTGAGCAACTTTAGAAGAGGCGATATTGTATTCAACAGATATTTTTTTAAGTAAATTAGACTGAGCAAATATCTCTTTGTTGCTCTTGTTTGTAACCTGAGCAATTTTAGCCAATTCAGCCTGTAGCTTTATGCTTTCTCTAGTGGCATTACTAACCGCACCAGTCAGTTTAAGAACTGCTGTACTAGCAAGTGTATATGCCGCAAAGTTAACGGCTTTCAAACTTACCGCTTCGCCAAATTCTACAGCTACAGATTTAGCCTTAGTTAAGCTACCCTGTAGTTTTTTTATCTCACCTTGTGCTTGAGCAATATTTTTAGCGTCAAGATTCAGACTAACCTTATTCAAAGTTTTCTGAATATCTTTATTTACTTTGTTTAAGTTAGCAGGATTTGTTTGGAGGTTTAACGCTGCGGTAAAGTCGAAAGCCATTTAATCACCTGTCATTATGTGGCTTCAGCTACTTTCTTTTTTGCTGATGCACGGGTTTTTCTCTTAGGTTTTTCTTCCTTTTCGGTATCCTCAGCTAGATCGTCTTCAAACTCAAGTTCGTCAACTACATCATCATCGAACCATAAATTGTTATTGATGTCTATTCTATTGCCATCAGCATCAATTCTTGCACCTTCTTCGTCAAGAAGATTACCTTCGGTATCTACTCGCTGACCTTTTCTATTGATAAGCTGACCTTTATCATTTAATAGATTAAGTCTCTTCAGAAGTTTATTTTCAACAAAAGCATCTTGGTAGTTTTCATCTAAGCCATAAGCAACATTAGCATATTCACTAGCACACTTAACAGCTAATTCAGAATCTGCCTGATCCTTGTAGTCTTGTAAAGAAGAGTATACTGGCTTTTGTGTTAGATAATCATAAACACATGCAGACACAAGATAGAAAAATCTTTCATTATCGGCAAGACCTTCTGCGGTAACAGAATCCATAGAGTTTCGAACCGAAAGCAATGCCGTCAGTTCACCTCTAATTTTCTTGAGTTCAAATGCCTTATCTCTTAATTCTGATGCCTTTTTATAAGCTCCGCTTTTGATCTTGTATTCTAGATCAGCACTTTCTTTTATGAGGTCTTCATACTTTGCCGTCATATCATCATCCCACAAACCTTGGTTTCGCATGTGTTCTTCCAAGCTTTGTTTTAGGATAGCACCGTCTTCAACGGCCTTTTTAAATTCTTTTGTGTAAACACGCTGGGCTTCAATTGTTTGATCAGCAGTCAATTCCTTGATAAGATACTGCTTGTTGTCGTGTTCGAATTTCTTTTCTTCTTTTTTACTCATGTTATTCTCCTAGTTCCTTATCCATTGAATGGTTTTAGTGGTAGACTGTAGTGATATTTGTTCCACACAATATCGTAAGTCTCGATTTCTGAATCTATGTTTCGAATTTGGTTGTTTCCTTTGTCAAGAATCTCAGTTCTTAATTCCTCGAAAACATCTTTCATTACTGCTTGTTCTGGTGTGGGATTGTCAGTATCATCCCCCCACAAAGAACCAAGGTGTTTTTCTATACTTGAAAGTGCCCCGATCATTGTTGTCTGAATTCTTTTCTTAACTTCTTTCTTTAGTCTGGTTTTAGACCTTTCCTTTAATAGTTCCTCTTTGCCGTCCATTATCTTCTCCTATTTTGTGAAGCCATTTGATTTGATTTCATTTGTAATTCTCTTCTTGTGCTTGACAGATCCGATTCGTTAACTGAACCATGTTTTTTCAAGTCACTTTTCAAAGATTTTATTTTTGCTTTTCCTTGAGCATTGTTAAGATTGTGTATGTCCTGTGCCTCTTTTTTGTTTCTAGCGGGAATAAATATTTCACCAGCATTTGCAACATTGTCTGGCAGCATGTCTTCAGCCTGCTTTTTCTTTTCTTCCTCTTGTCTTTTTCTCTTTTGTTGTTCACTCCAACCATCTAGAGCTATATCATCTTGAATAATTTCTTCACTTGGTCTATCCAAAGACTCATTTATATTGTCATAATAATAAGACCAAGATATTATGTTGTGTTGTAAGTCAGTAAAAGCAGAAGGATTGTTTTCGAATAACTTCTCTTTAACCCCAAACCACATATTTCTCCATTCTGAAGATTTTGCTACCTCTCTAAGTCTTGCATTTATATCCCAATATCTTGAGTAGAACTTATTGATTATATTGTTGAAGGAAAATAGATCAGTCGCCAATCTACCATCTTTCAGAAACACACTATTCTCTAAACACTTAGCTTTACGAGCATAATCCGCCACATATTCACAAGTCTTATCAGAAAACAATGATTTCTTTTTGTATAATTCCGATACTCTCTTTTCTTGTTTCTCAAGATTCTTTTTGATATATTCTTTGGTTGTTGAGTTGTAGAAACTGTTAAAATAGTCAAGTCTCATTTGCTGCATGTTTTTTTGTATTTGTTCCATCAGCTCAGATTCTTCTTTTGACCAAAAACCATTTTCAATCAAAAACTCTTCAACCTCTTCTTCTTTGAGCATCCCTTCTAGTAAACAATCTTCATAAACTTCATATGAAAAAAAATCCGCAAAAGTTTTATCTTCTGCGGACGGAGGATTAATAAATATATATTCCCGTCCTATTTTTAATATAATGACCCCAGAAATAAGGGTATTTATTAAGTCCTGTTTCTTCATATCAAGTCCGAGTGCCGGGGAGACACCTATTGTCTCCCCAGCGAAAATCCAAAATTATCTATCAAGCAAAGTAGTCAATAAAGTAATCATTAACCGTTATACCTCCAGAAATAGGATCTCCAGAATGCATAACTGCAAGGTCGTTAGAGTTGGTCATACTGTAAGTAATAGTAGCATTACCTCCACCAGCATCTCCTCCACCATAACTAACACTTGCTAGCTTGTTTTTGTTGCCAAGCTGAAGTACAGTACTATCATCCAGAACAAACTGGATAGAGTGGTCAGAAAGATTATTTGCTTCTTCAGCGGCGTCAATATTGTCGCCACCAATAGCGGTTACTTCGATGTCACAAGTTACATCTACCGGGAAACTTACAAATCGATAGTAAGGAGCCTTTTTACCAAGCTGTTGAATATCTTCACGACCCAAGTCTACACTGATGCTGACAGAGTTCAAGTAAGGACCAGTATCTGTAGAAATGTAAGAAGCGTTAGAGCTTAGACCAGTTCCGCCTGGGCCAAATACACCAGTACCAACAGTATTAGCACCTTCGATAAAGTTAGGTACTACAGTGCGGAATGCTGTATTGCCAAGAGTTTTACCAACAGATCCGATAACTACGTTTTGACGACGCAAAACGCTGTTGTCATCAGAAACAGGAGCGTCATTACCAAATACTGAAGCAGCAAATGCTGTATTAATAGCACCACTCACACTTGTCAAAAGACCACCAGTATCAGTGCCTGTGAGCCATTGCTTGTCGTTACCAACGAATGTAGTGGATTCTGTGAAAGTTCCATCCGTAGACAGATTGTAAGCTACAGAACTAACATACATTCCAGAACAATACAGTTCCGCAACACCAGAGTTGGTTCCACCAGCCTGAATACTTGTTTCTGTATCATAACCAACTACCATTCTAACATCTGCACGAGCGTTTGATCGTCCAGTTAGTGTTGGGCTGGTTGAATCTACAGTTCCAAGATGATAAATTAATGAATAACCATCAAGAAGCTTCTCGAAGGTAACTTCAATGTCTGGTACTTCTTCCAGGTTTTCATACAAGGAAAGCTGACCAAGTTCGAAAATTTGCTCAAGATTAAAGTTTGTGGTGACACCAATAGACTGTAAACCGTGAGCAATCATGACGTTGCCTTCGCCATCGATTGGAATGCCATCACCAACATAACTGTCAATAACGCCAGTGGCACCTATATCTCCAACTGCTACCGCTTGAGTAGCATAAAATACTCTATTATTAGGATTAGGGGGATATGCCATATCTAACTCCAATTAAAAGAAAACATGTTATCTAATTTTTTATACACCAAACAGGATTAATTCAGTAGTAAATTTGACGGTTCCGACGTGAATATTCGGATTTAGAGAGTATACTGAATCTAAACTGGTATTAACCAGTCTAATTTTCACACCAGGATATTGTGAGATCAATTCTGGATACAAAAGTGCCCCAGAAGCTGGAACGCCCCTATAGTCCAGAGGGAAAGCACCACTGGAAGAAATAGTGTCTAAATCATAACTTTTGAAGATTTTTTGGTTTTGTAGTGTAACTATGTCCATTAAATGATCTCTAGTGTACACATCTTCAGCAACACAATGAAACAGAAAATCAGTAAATAGGTTTTGCCCGCCACCAAGTGCGAAAGGGGTCATTCTACGAGAATTTACAGGCTCAACACCAATTGCTGGCAGTTGATACCTATTATCTCCCAAAACTCCCCACTCGCCGCTATTACTAACAAAATTGGGATTTTCTGCTCTTTCAGATCTTTTCTGAACTTGCTGAAACCAATTCAATCCATCCACTTTTGACACATTCACATATTTGTAACTGTATTCACAAGTTACAGTTGATGAAGTATCAATAGCGGAATCAAAAACTACTCTTCCTAGTGGGTGGTTAATATGATGGGCATATACGCCTGTAGCAGATGTTGAATAAAAGTCGCCACCAACATAAACTCCAGAAACCCCAGGGTTTGCATCGTCAGTACTTGTTAAGGCACCAAGTCCACTTTCCCACACCCAATTTTGCCTAAATCCTTCCCAAACTTGACCATATGTATATCTAGGATCGTCTACGACTCTCAATTGATGTTCAATACCGCCATAATAACCCGTAGAAGGAATCTCAACATTTATAAAAGCCGATTTTTCAAGCAGCCCATAATCAAAGAACGAAATTAAGTTTTCTGTAATATCGTTCGTAACAGTTGAATCACCAAAAGTATCAAAACCCTTTAAGTTTGTCATTTGATACTCCTCTGCATTTCATTTATAATTAAATTGCCTATTTCATCTTTAGCGGGATCTAATGCCCGACTTATGAAATTATCCGCTATAGTACCAGCGTGTTCTGGATCTACTCTAAAAGGAGCATTGTTAACTACTGGTATCATCACACTGCTTCCACCAGATCGTGTTCTACCTTTAGCTCCATCAAATAAAGCATAATCAGCAATGACCACCTGTGTACCTCTTGTCAACAACCATTCCAGCCAGTTTACTTCCCCATTCGTACTTTGATAAGATCCACCCGGAACAGACAGAATATCATCAAATCCTCCTGGCAGAAAATTGAGGTTGATTTGTATTCCGTTTCTTATTCCCAGTGCCTGAGCGGTGACATTCTTGGATAAAAATGCTATGATGTTAGTTATTGCCGCACCAGCTTCTCCGGATCTCAAACCAAAGTCATCTTTTAAAGTTCCTCCCAACAATGAACGGACTGTTGGAGAGGCATTAAGTGTGCTACCAACTATAACAGCCATTTGTGTAGACAGATTGGTATTGATTTGATTCGACTTTTTGTTAAACTGTACCAAGAATTCATCAACCATAGCTTTACCAATGTCTGATGATTTCGATAATAGCCGTAAATTGGAAGTTACTATTGTCATGCTCTTTCCCAAACACACATAAAATAGTTATTATCTAAACCATGTATTGTTGGTTCAGAAGTTCTAGTGAATCGCCATTCAACATGACCAGATTTATCTGTATTTATCAATAAAGCTTTTGCTCTATTAACTTTTGGTAAGTCAGAATAAGCACCTATAGTCATTACGGAACCATCAGCAACTTCTACGTTTCCAAATTTCTTGAAATCTTTCTTATCCCAATAAACCCGGAGTACAATATTTTCAGTAGTTTCTACAGTCTTAAATTCCTTGTCAGCACGGGAAAATCCAGAACTTGGGGAAATACCCTGTAAGTTCATGACTTTTTTCTGCTTGATGCTTGGAACTGGATCTGTCATGATCTGTATTTGATCTGTATACACTAATTGACATTGTGTACCAAACCCGCTCAATGATAGCATAGTATCAGCAAGTTCAGCATACTTTGTGAATATACCTGATGGAATACACATATATCACCCTATTTTAAGGAGTTCCACTACCGCCAAAGTAATAACCAACATCGTCAAATCTACTATCCAGTATTCCACTTTGATTGATTACTGTATCAGTTTTATTGATTTTGGGATCTATAATATGGTTGGTAATGGTTCCAAACTTATTTGTAGAAACCACCAAACTACCATTTTTCAGGTCATTCCCTTCTATGACCTTTTTGAGAACATCTGCCATAATAAAAACCTTTATCTAAAGTATGAACGGCGATCATTAGTATATCTAGTTACAACATCACTACCCGGAGAATATGGACTGAGGATTGCTTTTCCTACAGCATTATTACCAGCAGCGTAGTTAAATTTGTATTCATCATATTGTTCACAAGCATATTGATATAAGAACTTAATATTTGCAGCAACTGCGGTACAATCTATACTGCTTGGTCCGTCGCTAATTCTCACAGCATTTAAACTCTGAGTTTTCATTTCACTTCCATATATAATACACGCAGCCTTTAAAGAGACGAGATTAATAAAAGGGTCATCTTTATCTGCTGTTGCTAATCCAGTAGTGGGATCAGTAGGATCTGGATTTAAATAACACTGCTCTACATCTATGATATAACTATTTTCAAAATCTACCTCAGTCTGCACAATTTGTGCGGCAACTAAGATAGAAGTTTCCAGTCTTTCGTCAGTGTACGTGTAATTCGTAGCATCAACATCGTTCACCAAGTGTCGAACCATAGTTGTCATTTCACCCTGCCAACTCATTATTCACCCCTTTATAGATTACAATGGACTTTGAAAGATCCTACACTTGTATAGTATGTTCCGCCAGTTATATCAACTTTTCCTTGAATTCGATAATTTCCAGGTTGATCGAAGTCTCCCGCGATGGAGATATATTGCATTCTTCCATCTGTACCATCTGTGGTAAATACACCTGTTTTTGTTTCAGTTGTTCCATTTGGTTTTTTGATGGTTATCTCTAAAGATGTGGCACTGGAAATATCCACAATAGCTCCGTCCTCAAGAACAGTAACTATTAGTGTAGTTCCAATATCTCCAACATGAATTTGACTTGCCATGAATCACCCCATTTTGTAAAATTATTATCCAGCAAGGTTGAATTCGTAATCTATTTCAACTTCAAGCCTAAATGTAATTTCCTGCTCAACCTCTTGATTAAAGTAAAATATCTCTCCATTTAGACCAATAAATGCGAATTCCTCGCAAAAAGATGTTTCGCAAAATGAACTATCGCAGAACATGAGTTATATACTCCAAATTTAAATTTCTGTGTTATGTGGAAGTAATTTACTTGCATTTTGTACACCGCTATTCACAATATCAATATTTTCGTAAAAATGAGGTTCAAAATTGCGTTGACAGTTATAAGCTCCCGTGAGCGTCATTGTGTAGGAAATTTGGTCTCCATTAGTCTCTGATTGAGTGGGTGGGTAATTCCAGCTTCCATTTCCGATATGAGTGCTAGAACCAACACCAGTAGCTTGAACACCCCCATCAATAGATATAAGTACTTCAGGAGTTCCAGTAGTGACGGCAGAACCATCAGTAGTTGAAAGCATGATAAAATTAACATACTGCCCTGCTGTGTTCTTTTTCATAATTTATACCTTATCCAAAAGAGTTGTTATTATCTATAATTGCCCAAAATGGGAAAATTGTTGCCGCTGCGGCTCCGCCTGCTGTTGTAATTGTGGTTGTTTCCTCTGGGGTCCAACCACGTTTTCTTGAGAGATTCTTGATTGCCGAGACTGGAAGGCGAGTGTGATATACACGGATGTCGTCGAAAGATCCGTCCACATGCCTACCGGCGGCTGATGCATCGTCTCCGATGAGTAGAGCTGTGGATGAAACGTCTATTGTGCCGACACTGGAAATATCGTCATCAGTGTCCAGTGCTCCATCGACCCAGCACTGCATCACTTCCTCGTCGAAATCCCAGATGACAAAGTAGTGATGCCAGATTCCATCATTGACGGTGATTGCACCGGCGGCATTGACGGCTGTTGATCCGTCAGAAACCTCTGCGTCCAGATTCCCATTTGCCAGACGAATCATGTACCTGTCGTTGGTTTTCCGGACGCCGATCACACCGGCACTGCTGGTGGTGTCTGTTGTTTTTAACCACCCGCTAATACAGATAACACCTGAGTCTCCGTCAGTATCAAACAGGTCGTCTGTCACATCAGCGTAGTCGTCCGTCCCGTCGAAAGCCCAGGCTCTCGTCCCGCCTTTGCCTGTATCAATCTTCCAATCAGTAGCAGTCATGTTCAGATCAAGGTGATTTGTTCGTGCAAGATCAAACGCGAATAGAGTTTCCGCATTCGGAAAGTCCAACGAAGGGCACCACCATGCGACAGGATTGTACGGGTCATATGGACGAACGATTCCCCGCTCTGAACTGATCCAGTTGATTTCGGCCTGATGCGAGACGTGGGGTAAGAGAATCAAGTCATCAGTACCAAACTCCCAGTACCTAGATAGGTGACTCCCTCCGATCTCTAAATCACCCGTGTTGGTTCCGTAATCCTCGGCGGTAACAGACCCAACGGTGATTTTTGATACTCCATCAATAAATGTTGTAATTCCACTTGATGTAGGATCATACGTACCAAGCACATTATGGTAACTTCCATCATCTATTTCGGTTCCGCTATTATGGGCTTCAAACAAGACGTTGGAAGTATCTCGGACCTCTAACCCCGCGTACCCATTTCTATCAACCCTAATCCCCCACCACGGTCTGGCTTCTCCTGCGGTGCCGTATCCCTTGATGATGGCAAAACTATCTAAGGCGTGTGGAGTTGTTGTATTAATCCATTGAGCTACAGTGAATCCATCAGTTTGATTAAAATTGGCAGTTCCAGCAGTATCGTCGTCCGTAATTGTTACATAGTCATCAGTCGCGTCAAATGTTAATTCAACTTCACCATGTTTTTCATAATTAGCAACCCAATCAGACCCTGCATCCATATTAGTTAAGGTGCCATTGTTGCCGTGATCAGTGATGCATGTTAGTGTTGTTGTTCCACTACCAGTTATGTCAAGAGTAGGGCACCAACGACCAGCGGCCTGATATGGTGCTTCCAGATGATTCGCTGAGGGAGTATAACCAGAGGTGCCGCCGTTGTAGAGGAGGCTGACTTCTTCGGCTGACAGTTCCCTGTTGTAAACCTCTACTTCGGCTATTGAGCCATCAAGAGCAAATGAGGAGGCGTTCGGATAGCATCCAAGATAGAGAGGATCTGTATGTGCCCCAGCAGACGCTGTTGTGGTGCTCGACCCGGATAGTACTCCGTTGACGTAGAATTTATGATCGTTACTCCCATTGGTGACAGCAACACAATGATACGTGTTTCCGTTTGCTATCCCGGATGTGTGATCAATATTTACCGACGTATGATTGACTCGCATTCTCAGTCGATCAGGTCGGGATTCGATTCCAAAGCCAAGCACTCCAGCATTTGCCGTCGTCCTTTCACCCATAACACCCATCGTGCCTGAGTGATTGTCTACCGTGAATCGAACAACGTACGAACGGGGATTACCGTCGTTTGATGTTATTTCATTTGGTGCAGTCAGTTCGGCTGTAGAAGATGCTCCGATTTCATACTCACCGTCTGTCACTCCAGCAGTTGAGTCGTACGTTGCCCCCTCTGATACACCGGCTACGTTGATTCCTTCATGAACGGGGTCAAGCTTAAATATCAATCCCGGCAACGCCCTCTGCTCAGGTGCGTCCCGGTATGGGGTTCCGGACTGATACAGCCATTTGATTTCAGCGTTGGTTAGGGCACGGTTGTAGAGTTGATGATCTGCTTGAAGACCGTCCATCTGAGCGGCAGCCGCGTAAGTGTGCCAGCTTCCGATGTATACGTTCGCAGCCTTGTCAGTGATCGTGCCTGCAACGGATGCGGTGTCGATCTCATTGCCGTCCAGATACACCTTCAGATTGTCTGCATCCCATGTGATACCCATGTAGTACCACGTGCCAGTCGTAATTCCTGCTCCCGACGTTGTTATAACAGTTGAGCTAGTACCGTAAACAGCCGCTAGAATCTCACCAGACATAACTCGAAACTGCCAAAGGATGTTGGATGTCCCTGTTCCGTTCAGCTTTGTGGATATGGCTTCGTTGGATGTTGAATTGAGATACACCCACGCAAAGACGGAACCCTCCAGTAGCGACAGAGAATCACTGTCAGCAATCTCAAGGTATGAATCAGTCGAACCATCTACGAACTCCATCAACCCACCATTGGTTGCGAAGTCATTGATATACGTTGCGTGATTCCCATTCCCACTCAGGTCTCGCCCCTCACTCTCAGCCCGCCAGTGTCCGACACAGCCGTGGAGTTGTTTGTGTGCGGGTTGGTCTTTGTGCAGTAGTTGGTAGTTTTCCTGAACCTCACCGCTCGTTAGTGCTCGGCTGTAAAGCCTAACCAACGATATCTCTGAGGCTAAATCTCCCCCAGATCCCGTTGAGATAGTCAAATCCGCAGTGCTGGTTACGTCTGATGTCCACGCTGTATTTCCGTCGTCACTGACAGACTGGGCTTCCCCATCAACCCAGATATTGACCCCCGATCCTGTTCGTGCCATCACAACATGAAACGTGCCGGTGTTGGCTAATGCTGTTG
>Ga0098074_1000342_pt1 | contig 34343 bp, 32 predicted proteins | sample 32_taG_FD_75064 | JGI IMG/M metagenome (GOLD analysis project Ga0098074, IMG submission 75064) | Marine viral communities from the Gulf of Mexico - 32_GoM_OMZ_CsCl metaG | ecosystem: Environmental > Aquatic > Marine > Oceanic | place: Atlantic Ocean: Gulf of Mexico | collected 2015-07-12 | reverse complement strand
TCCCTTCAAGGGTGAGACGCTCATCGGCAAAAACCGCCGCTGCGTCCTCGGTGGACAGATTGCCGGGTTTGATAATTCGTCATTGAAGAACTCGCGATTTTCGAGAGATCCTTTGCAACGGTGCAGTCGCGCAGATTGGTGAATGTTCGAACTAGTGGCTCCTTTTGCGCCTGAACTTGGACATTCCGACCTAGATTTGCTCTTGCCCAAAAGCGGTCATTCCGTTGACATGCTCATGGTTGCTGCTTCGCACCGGATCACGTAAATCACAGCAATACACTTGCGCACATCTCACATCCCGAATAGTTCAATCGCTGGGGAGCGGTGATTAAATGAAGCTTGCACAGCGGCTGATTGAACAACCTCAGCGAGAAAAGGGTGGAAGCATTGCTCAAGAGCGCTTCGACTATCAAGCGCTGTGGGGACTGGCTCTCATCTTTTCAAACCACGCGACCGGCGAAGATTACGCCGTGGCATTTGAATTCCATGATGATGTTTTGTTGCTCGACAGCGCAAGCGATCCAGCGAAAATTCGTTTCTATCAGGTGAAAACAAAGTCCAAGGGACATTGGACGCTTGCCGATCTTTTCCGGCGCCCCCCATTGAAAAAAGGGGAGGAGGAGAAAGGCCAGCCCTTGTCCTTCATGGGAAAATTATTCTCGGGATATGCCGCATTTCCTGAAGAAACAGCCGAAATGAGTTTTGTGTCGAATCTACCGTTGGGATTCCACAGCTCGAACGCCGTTGCTTTCAAAAATTGTGATGCCGAAACGTTCGCCAAATTTCTCGAGAAACTGAAGCTCGAGCACAAAGATGCTTCGGAAGAGCAGGCGTCATTGATGCACTTCGTGAAGGCGGATCTCAGCCTGGAAGACAGCGCGACGCACATCAAAGGAAAGTTGAACGATTTCGTCGTCAAAGCCCTTGGCGAGATATCTTTTAATCTCGAAAGCCTCTATCGCGCCGTCGTTGAGGATTGCAGGACGCGCTCTAAGTTCACGGGCGATATCAAGTCGTTCGAGGACCTGATCAGGTACAAGGCGGTGAGCCGCGCCGATGTCGAAAAATGGTTGGCACCGCTTAGCCTGCAGTCAGCAATGCCGGACTGGCCAGAAATTGCGAGCCAGCTATCCGGTAGCCCGGTCCAGATCACGCAGATGCGGACCGAATGGATGAAATATCGCGCTCAGGCGCTCGACGCTGGAAATGAAGCGATCCGTACGGTGCGGCGCGCCATTCGCGCTGCGCTTCACCCCATCATCGAGAATGGCATGAGCCTCGACGAATATATGGCCGCCGTATCGCCGTTGGTAAAGCCACTGGCCATGCAGCATCTTACGCCATACTCAGACAACAAGTTACGCGTCATGATCCTCTATGAAGTGATGAGCTATGCGACAACCGGACAGTTTCAAGATGTTGGTCCGCAGTCTCCGGACAAAGCGGCATGAAAAACTTAAAATTTCAAAGTCTACATTTGCTGTCGCAGAGAGAGAAGGCCGCGAGGAAGGTGTCTTTCGCACCGGCAACGTCGGTAATTTTCGGGAAAAATGACACCGGAAAATCGTCGCTGATTAAATCGATATACGCCACCTTCGGGGCCAACCCGTCCGTCGTTCACCCGGACTGGAAAGGGCTTGGGGTCACCTCGCTCATCCAATTCGACGTCGATGGAACACCGTACAAATTGCTGCGCTCATCCAACGTGTTCGCGCTGTTTGATGACACCGACACGATGCTTTGGAGCACTTCGGGAATCACTTCAGGCTTGGCGCCGTTGCTAGCCGATGTCTTGGGCATAAAGCTCCGTATGCAGTCGCGTGAAGGCGAATTGATTATTCCGCCGCCAGCCTATTTCTTTGCTCCTTTTTACGTCGACCAAGATAGCGGTTGGCAGAAAAATTGGAGCTCTTTTGGCAATATGCAGCAGTTCGAGAACGCTCGGCAAAGCTTGGCCCTGTTCCACGCGGGAGTGCGGCCGAATGAATATTATGCTGCGCAGGCCGAAAAAATCGAGGCCGACCGCGCCAAGTCCGAGCTGACCAAAGAACGACAGGCGCTCGACCGCGCCGCAAGTCGTCTGCAGGGTGGGCGGCAAATCCTCACGCTCGATCTCCGACCCGAACAATTTGGTGATCGCATTGAGGAGCTAACGCGCAGGGCAAACATCTTGCGTGCCCGGCAGGAAGATGTCCGGGAAAAATTGGCGTCGCTTCATTCGGCCCGGGCCATCCTAGTCGAGCAGATCGACATTGCCGGCGCGGCGCTTGCCGAACTCGATGCCGATTTCGAATTTCTCCGTAAGTCGGAAGATGCGGAGATTCCGTGTCCGACCTGCGGCACTCTTCACCTAAACGACTTCGCCAATAAATTCTCGCTAATTGCTGATGCCGACACATGCCGGGCATTTGTCCTAGAGGCGAAGCAGGACCTCTTGCGCGTTAACAAAGAGATCGCAGCCGAAAAACTGCAGTTCGGGGCCTTCGATTCCGAGATATCCAGTCTCGAGGAGATCCTCACCGAAGCAAAAGGCGACGTCCGGCTCCGCGACATTCTTGAGAGCGAAAGCGAACGATTGGTCGACGAGGCCTTCAACAAGGAACGTGGCGAGATCGACGCAGCAGTTGGCGAGAAAGATAGCGCATCCTTGGCAGCTGCGAGCGTTATGAAGGGCTATACCGATCGCAAGCGCGACAAAACCATCAAGGCGTTTTTCGGGGAAACGCTGCATCGTTTCGCTCTGCATCTGCAGGTCCCGACGTTGCCTGACAGCTTCTTTAAATCCTTGTACGCCACGCCACCAGAAACTGGCAGCGACCTGCCGCGTGCGCTCTTGGCTTATTATTATGCCTACGCGCATACGGTAGCAAAATTCTCCTCGGCTATAACCGCGCCGTTGGTGATCGATAGCCCGGTGCAGCAGGATCAAGATCCCGCCAATGCGAAGCGGATGATCCAGTTTGCAGTCGAAAATGTGCCGTCTGGCATGCAGCTTATTCTTGGATCCGTTAGCTTACATGGCGCGCAATACAGCGGGACGCAGCTGGAGCTCAACGATGAGCGTCGGCTGCTTAGGCCTGAAGAGTATGAAGACGTCCGCTCCTCATTGGCACCGCTTTTGAACAGATTGCTCTAAAGTCAGAGATTCTGAAGAAGTGTTGCTGCTGCGATGATTACGGAAATCCCGTCGGCCTCGGACTTCGAGATGGCTGGTCTGAATCAGCTCTATCTTGCTTGGCAGATCTCAATGCAAGCGATCAGCGATTATGAATCGGCAGAGGACTATGTCGGCGCGGAGGATCGCGAGGCTGCTGAGAAGGAATACTGGGCAAAATCGCAGCCAGCGCTCGCAAACGCCTTCTCGCTCATCCAGCAGGCGATGGAGATGGCGCTCAAGGGACGGATCGCTGCAATTTCGCCTTATCTGCTGATCTCCAAGGATCCAAAGGATTGGCCCAAGGCGGTCGATACGCAGCCGACGCCTTTCAGTGACTTTCGTACGCTTGATGCTGCCGATCTGGTGAAGGTCCATGATAGCTTCGCGCCCTCGCGGCTCGACCAAGGATTTCGCGTTTTCTGGGATGAAGTGCGGCGGGACCGGAACCGGATCATGCATTCCGTGTCTGTGCGATCATTCGATCCTGCTACGTTAGTTCGGACGCTCCTTACAGCTGTGCACCATCTCTTTTCCGATTTACCGTGGCCACAGCGTCTCCAGATCATGCAGGATGAAGGGAAATACGCTGCCTTCGGTTTTGAGGAAGGCAACCACAATATCGTTCTAAGCCAGATCGATATCGCCGTTCGCCACCTTACTCCCGCAGAAAATCGCCTTTACTTTGGGTTCGATAGGCGACGGCGATCCTACCTTTGCCCCCACTGCTACTACATCTCCAACCGTGATTGGCAGGATGTCTGGCCGAAGTTCGCCCAGTTTCCCGCGAAGCAGGCTGGAAGCTGCCAACTGAACTGCTTCGTCTGCAATGAAACGAGCGAGGTTGAACGCCGGCGATGCAACAACTTCGAATGCAAGGCTGACGTTATCTTCGAGGGCATGTGCTTATCTTGCCTGAGCGAGCAGGACAGTCCCCACGCATTTCATTCAACACTTTCGGACGACGGCTTGGGCGCGGAATATTTGTACAGCCTCGACGTCAGGGACGGAGGTTCGTGTATCACCGTTGAGCTTCATTTTCTGAATGATGAATCAGCAATGGAGCATGCCCGTCTCATGCTGCTCGCTCGCGACATGGAACATTGGGACCGTGTGACGATCCGGCACGTTGCCGATACCACTAACCCGACGCTGTCGAACGGACGCTTGCTCGGCACTTGGAAGCGGTACGCGGCAGGTTTGACTTGGGTTGCCGATTTCGCGCCAGCATTCCTGTCTCGCCTTGATGATAGCCTAGAACATTAGGCTCTTGTTTTGGCAGCTGGCTTCTCGACCGATGCGCATCTCATGGCTAGTTCGCCGCTCGACAGGTCGATGGGGAACGACAGAAACGTCATATGATCAGGCAGTCGCTTCCGGCAGCACTTGACCGCCATACGCTATTTTGATGCGGTAGCGGGAACGCCGGCTTACGCCGAAGCCAGTCTTGTCAGGCCCACGTGTGCTCAGGAGAAGTCAAAGAAGTCGGCCAATATGCGCACGTTGCCAGGCTCTGCAGCGTGGCTACTTCGTCGCGCGTCGATGGCAAGAACCTCCACGTCGAGCCGACGCAGTCCGTCGATCTCGGTCAGGGTAAGAACCGAAGCGGTCTCGCCCCATTGGTCCGGCAAGAGTTGCACGACCCTGATCCTTTCAGGTAAGAATTCCCGGCGCAGCCCCGCGCAGATGTCGATGACATCCGGCATCTGATTGCGCGGACGAGGCTGAACCGCGCTGACATAGTTGATCCGCCAGAACTCTGACCATGCGTTCCTGCAAGCATCGTCGATTTTCCCGTGGAATTCGTCCTGCGTTTCCCCGGCCTCGTGCGGAGATGTGGCACGGCCGGTAAGACACCGCTCCCGCGAGAGGGCGCGCCGCGGAAGCGGTCCGTTCGGGGGAACCTCCCCGCCAAATCGTGCATCTCCGAGCATCTGGCGTATGAGCCTGCTCTTTCCTGCATTGGGTGTTCCGCATACGAGCAAAACACGCTCGAGGTGCGCGCGTCCGCGTCCGGCCTGCTCCATTTCAACTCTCCCTAGATGCGGTTTCCTGACCAACTATCTTGCCCGCGGAAGACGATGCTCCATTGTCACAGCAGCGTCGAGCGTCAGGATCGTGGCGAGTGGCACCCGCTTCGTCCCCTGAAACGCCCGAGGCAGCTTGGCGCGTACAGGCGCCTCCGGTCCGTTGTAGCGGACATGTGCTTCGCCCCGATCGAAGTCCAAGATCAGAAATATCAGTTGGTCGGCCCGCCCCTCTCCGGGCGTGAAGGCAGGTCCTTTCGCTATGCCGCTCGCCTTTATCTGTACCGATCGTCCATCTGCTGCGAACGCATCCACTCCGGCCGTCCTGGTCCGGCAGAGCGCCAGTCCGAATGCCTCGGCGGCGGTGGCCTCCGCAATGTCTCCGACGAGCTTGCCGTCGAGCGTGAAGCGAAGGTTCGTCGCGGAATAGGCGTCGACGAGTTCGCGATGGGCGGACACCAGCGCAAGAACAGCCGGTGGCAGCGGAATCGGGGCAGGCTGCTTGGTGGTCTCCACTTCGGCTGCAACGAGGCGCTTCGACCGCTCGCGACCGGGGGGCATCATGCGAGAGCCATGCTTCGCGCGACCAGATCGATAATATGCTTCGATGATACTTCACAGCGCTTGAGGAACTCGGCCATGAATGTGGCCGTATTGCCTGTGCAAGTCGTGAGATACGCGGCGAGAATAAGTGCCAAAAATTTCATTTCGTGGAGGTACCGAAACCGCGAGTCATTTACAAACGCTCCACTGTCATCGTCGCTCGATGAGATGCTGGCGTCGAATGTCTGCTTCTCTGGATTCGCCGACCTGGAAGCCGCCAGTCCAAAATCGGCCATTTGGTCCGAATTAGACCAAATTGTCTGTCGTCTTTGATTTGTTTCAGACCCCGGCCTGTGCCAGAGATAGCTCGCCAGCTGGTGGGGTCTTTCATGACGTTTCAGATCTTGTGCCTCTCTGGGGGAGGATATCTCGGACTTTACTCCGTCGCGGTGCTGGCGGCGATTGAAGAGGAGACGGGACGGCCGATTGCCGAAAGCTTCGATCTAATCGCCGGCACGTCAGTCGGCGGGATCGTTGCACTGGGATTGGCGGCCGGTGCGTCAGCAGCGGACATATTGCGGGCCTTTCTGAGCGGGGGCGACAACATATTCTCGGATCGCCCCCCACCCGGCGCCATTATGGAAAAGATCCAGCTTCTGATGTCGGCGCGCCATGCCAAGTTTCGGCAAGAGCCGCTTCGAAAGACGATCGAGGCGATCGTCGGCAACGATAGGATAATCGGCTCGCTGGGCAAGCGCGTGATGATCCCCGCGGTCAATCTTTCCAAGGGGCAGCCGCAGGTCTTCAAGACGGCGCATCATCCGAGCTTCAAGCGCGACTGGCGTTTGCCCATCGTCGATGTGGCGCTCGCGACATCGGCTGCCCCGACCTACTTCCCGATCCACAGGATCGGCGGCGAGATGTTCGCCGATGGCGGGCTTTACGCGAATTCGCCGGATCAACTTGCCGTTCATGAAGCGGAATATTTTCTTGAGCAGAAGCTTGCCGATATTCGCGTCCTCAGCATCGGGACGACGAGCGCGAACTTCTCCTTCTCGAACGCGGTGGGCCATGATCTTGGCTGGATGGGGTGGATGAGCGAGCAACGGCTCACCAGCGCGATGATCGCGTCTCAGCAGCTCAATATCGACTATGTGATGCGCCATCGATTGGGCCCGTCCTATGTGCGTATCGACCGGGTGCAATCGAAAGAACAGGAGCGCCAGCTCAGCCTTGATGTCGCATCGCCCGCGGCCAAGTCCGATCTTCTCGCGCTGGCGGAAGCCTCGGCGCGCGAGCATTTACCGCACCCCGATCTGGAAGCGATCCTCGCCCATAAAGCGCCCCCAGCGACATTTCATAATCTGGAGAAATAGCGATGGGAAAATGTGCAGGCCTCTTCTTTTCCACCAACGACAGTAACACGCTCGACTGGCGTATCAGACCGTCGGATGACCAATATGATCAGCAGATGGAGCGCTGGAACGATCTTGCAGGTTATCTGCTCGACGATCTCAAAAAGCGTTCGGGCTATCCCATGGCTTCTTGGCTACAGGGATCATACAAGTTCGGCACCCAGGTGCGGCCAGCTTCTTCCGGCGAAGAATTCGACATCGACCTCGGCTTATATTTCCGGTGGGACGGCGACGCCGACGATGGCGATCATGGTCCGAAGGACCTGAAGGATTTCGTGCGCGAGAGCCTTATTGCCTATGCAGACGACGAGGATAATGAAGCGAACAAGGTCGCCGACCCGAAGCCTCGATGCGAACGGCTTCACTTCAAGCCCGATTTCCATATCGATGTACCTTGCTATCATTTGGACACGCCCAACGACGAGCGACGCCTGGCGACCGACGAGGATGCCTGGGAGGCGAGCGATCCGAAGGCCATTTACAGTTGGTGGACGACGACTTTCAGCGACATGGATATTGCGCGCCTGCGCCGGATGGTGCGTTATCTCAAGATGTGGGCAGCTTTGAAGTTCGAAGAGGGGCGTCCTTCCTCGATACTGCTGACTGTTGTTGCCGGCGAGGCTTGGGAGGACATGGATCGCGCTGTCCTGAGCGGCGACGACGAGCATTTCGACGAACTTGTACGCCGGATTCACGAACGCCTGGAAGGCGACGGAGAGGTTGCCAATCCGGTTGATAATGATGAGGATCTCAACCGGCTGACCGATGAGGAACATGCAGGGTTGGTCGATAAGCTAGGGGAGCTTTCGAATATTTGCGAGCGGGCACTTGAAGCTCCCACAAAGGCCGTTTCCGCAGAGATTTGGGGTGAAGCATTCGAGCATTTCTTTCCCTTGCCGGAGGAGGACGAAGAAGAGGTCCAGAAGGCATCGACCCAAGCGCTTGTCCCGGTCTTGTTCCAGCCGCAGGTCGCGGTTGAAGCGCGTCCTCGAAAGCGACCCCAGCATATATTCCGCGGCATGAATGAGATCGGTCCGATCCCCAAGGACTGCGACATCAGGTTCGTCCTAGTGAATGCCTCGTCATTGCCTGCGGGGGCGATCCTTGACTGGACCGTGCGCAATCAGGGGCAGGAGGCGGAAGATCTGAATGACCTTGGCCATCGATCCGGGAATGAAACCGAGGTCAAAGAGAATTCGGCGTATCGCGGAACTCATTATATGGACTTGGCCGTGCGGCTGGCAGGCGCGATCATCGGTCGCCGCCGCGTGCCAGTCAAAGTGACCAATATGATCCTGCCGCTCCGCAATCCGCCTCGGCCCGATTGGGTCAAGCTACGCGGCCGAAGATAAGCCGGTTCCCTGATCAGGCGGATAGGCGCTGCCAACCCGCATTTCCTTAACTGAACTCGCTATAGCCAATGTCCGCTTTTCGGTTTTGCTACCGAAAAGCGGACTGGCCGCAAACGGCCAGAATCTCTCGTAAGCAGAAGACCCAACTCGGCCATGGACAGTCAGCTAGACTGCAAGCACCCCTTTCGTTCTGCCTCCTCCAGATAATCCGCCCACCACTGCATCATTGGTCGTCGATGCGCTAAATACAGTGCTGCATTATAGGCTGCCCGAACGCCGCCCGGATGGTGCGCGAGCTGCATTTCGATCCAGTCAGGGTTGAAACGGCCGCTCTCGTTGAGAACCGTACTGGCTAGCCCACGAAATCCATGGACGGTCGCTTTACCTCGCAGTCCCAGCCGATACATGATGTCGAGCATCCGGTTCTCGCTAATGACGCGCGACTTCGTGTAGGCCACCGGAAAGAGATAGCGCCCGAGCTTCGCATTTCCGGCTTTTCGATAGAGATTGATGTCATTGATCTCTTCCAAAAGCGCAACCGCCTGCTTCGGCAGCGGGACGAGATGCTCGGACCGCATCTTCATCCGTTCGCCAGGAATGCGCCATAACGGATAGGGTCCGTCGAGCTCTTCAAACTCGTCCCATTCGGCAAAGCGCGTTTCCTGCGTGCGCACCATGGTCATGATGGTCCAGCGTAGGGCCAAATGGCTCATGCGCTCGGCGCCATCGGCGTTGAGCTTCGCGTAGAAGGCCGGAAGATCCTTCGCCGCAACCTTTGGGTGATGCTTGACGGGCCGCGCCTTGGTGAGCGCGGGCGTGAGGTCCCGGCACGGATCAGTCTCGCAGCGCCCATCAGGGATCGCGTAACGGAAAATTTCGCTGCAGTGATTTTTCACGCGGTGCGCCATCTCGATAGCGCCGCGCGCCTGAATCTTGCGGAGCGCTTCAAGCATTTGACGCGGCATGATCGTGCTGATGTCGAGATGCCCGATCCCCGGGAAGATGTCGGCCTCAAGCCGACCGATAACCAGTGCGGCATAGCGCGGCGACCAGGCGAGCATCCGGGTTTCGAGCCATTCGCGCGCAACATGCTCGAAAGTGTTTATGATTTCAGCCTCGGAGCCCGAAGCATTGGCCTTCGCCTTTTTACGCTCCCTGGACGGGTCGAGCCCGAGCGCAAGCTGATGCTTCATCATGTCGCGCCACGCGCGCGCGGCGAGGATGGTGGTGTCGGGATAAGGCCCGCCCGACAGTAGCTTCTGCTTGCCATCGAAACGGTAAGCAAAGCGCCACAGCTTTCCGCCGTTCGGCTGGACGAGAATGAACAAGCCGCCGCCGTCGGATTTCTTGTACGGTTTGGCGGCGGGTTTGAGTGCCTTGAGCGCGACGTTGGTAAGCATGTTGGTACCCTCCCCGCGCGCCGCAACTTCGAATCCTGCGCACGGATAATCTGTTGGTAGGGGTGAAGTTCGTACCAACAAATTGACCAAAAACGGGTCGAGCTGCAAGGGGACGGCCTGAGCGGAATCGCGAATCCGTCTCAAGACAACTCATTGATTTTATTGACTTGGTCGAGATGCCGTGAGCGCTCTTGGGCGCTCCTTGAAACACCGGCTGGCTGGGGCGGCAGGATTCGAACCTGCGCATGGCGGTACCAAAAACCGCTGCCTTACCGCTTGGCTACGCCCCAACGGCCGGTGCGAGGGCGCTCTATAGCGGCTCGCCCGGGCTTGGCAAGGCGGCGCTTACAGGCGCGTCACCCAGCCGTAGGGATCGGCGGCGCGGCCGCGCTGGATGTCGACGAGGCGGTTCTTGAGCTTCGCGGTGACCTGCCCCGGACCGCCGGCGCCGATGGTGAAGCTCGCGTCGTGGCGCGTCACCTTGCCGACCGGCGTCACCACCGCGGCGGTGCCACAGGCAAAGCTTTCGGTCAGGCGGCCGCTTTCGGCATCGGCCTGCCACTGGTCGATCGCATAGCGTTCCTCGCGGACCGTCAGCCCCTCGTCGCGCGCGAGCGTCATGATCGCGTCGCGCGTGATGCCCGGCAGGATCGTTCCGGTCAGCGGCGGGGTGACGATGCTGCCATCGTCGAAGACGAAGAACATGTTCATGCCGCCCAGTTCCTCGATCCAGCGGCGTTCGGCGGCGTCGAGAAAGACGACCTGGTCGTGCCCCTTGGCGATCGCCTCCTGCTGGGCGATCAGGCTAGCGGCGTAATTTCCGCCGCATTTTGCCGCCCCCGTGCCGCCGGGCGCCGCGCGCGTGTAATCGTCGGACACCCACAGCGAGATCGCCGGCGCCCCCGACTTGAAATAATTGCCGACGGGCGAGGCGATGACGAGGAAATGATATTCCGCCGCCGGCTTCACGCCGAGGAACACCTCGCTCGCATACATGAAGGGGCGCAGGTACAGCGCGCCGCCGTCGACCTGCGGGAACCAGTCGGCGTCGGCGGCGACGATTTCCTTGACCGCCGCGACGAACAGCTCCTCGGGCAGCTCGGCCATCGCCATGCGGCGCGCGCTCGCGTTGAAGCGCGCGGCATTCGCCTCGACGCGGAAGAGCGCCATCGCGCCGTCGTCGAGTCGATAGGCCTTCAGCCCTTCGAAAATTTCCTGCGCATAATGGAGCACCGCGGTCGCGGGATCGAGCGTCAGCGGCCCGCGCGGCATCACCTGTGCATCGTGCCAGCCCTTGCCCTCGGTGTAGCGGATCGACACCATATGATCGGTAAAAATCCGCCCGAACACCGGGTCCGCAATCGCCGCGGCGCGAACATCGTCGGCCGTAGGGCGGGGATGCGGCAATCGGGAGAAGGCGTTAGCAGACATTGCGGAGGACCTGTCGTCGGGCGGTGGATGGTGCGCGCCTCTTGCCAAAGGAGCGCGCGGGGCGCAACGGTAGTGACGATGGACGACGATAATTTTCTTTCACAAGTCCCAACTGCCTCTGCCCTTTTCTTACGCGAGGATGAGGTGCGTCGGGGAATCGAATATCTGTTTTTCGCGCACGGATCGCTTTGGCGCGCAATAGATGCACGGCTTGCCGAGCAGGGGATTGGCCGCGCGCATTACCGTGCGCTCTACTTCATCGCGCGCCGCCCGGGGTTGACGATTTCCGATCTGCTCCTGTTGCTGGGCATCACCAAGCAGTCGCTCGGCCGCGTCATCAAGGAGTTGGAGGCGCGAGAACTCGTTGCGACGCGCCCCGGCAACCGCGACCGGCGACAGAAGGAACTGCGTCTTACCGACGCGGGCCGCGCGCTCGAGGCGTCGGTGTTCGGGCTGCTGCGCGACGCGATGAGCCGCGCCTATACGCACGCCGGGCAGGCGGCGGTCACGGGATTCTGGCAGGTGAGCGAAGCCTTGCTGCCGCCGCGCGAACGCGGCCGCGTCGCGCGGCTGGGCGAACCCCCGCGCTGAAATTCAACCGTCGCCGCGTGCGATGTCGGCCAGTTCGCGCCCGCGATCGCGCGCCGCGCGCAGCACATTGGTGAGAAGCGCCGCAAGCTGCCCGTCATTATCCAGCACGTCCAGCCCCGCCTGCGTCGTGCCGCCCTTGCTCGCGACCTGAGCGATGAGCGTTCCCGGGCGTTCGTCACTTTCGGCGAGCAGCGCCGCCGCGCCGCCGAAGGTCGCGGTCGCGAGCGCCAAGGAATCGTCGGACGACAGCCCGAGCCGCTCGCCCGCAGCGGCATAGGCTTCGATCAAACGGAAGACAAACGCCGGGCCGCTGCCGGTGAAGGCGGTGACGAGGTCCATCGTCGAATCGTCGGGAAGCGCGACCGTGCGGCCGAGCGGGTCGAGCAGCGCCGCCACCGCGTCCATGTCGGCATCGCCGCTGCTCGCAACCGCCGACACGCCCGCGCCGATGCGCGCCGCGAGGTTCGGGAGAATGCGGACCTGCGCTTTGGCATCGGGGAAGCGCTCGGCCAGGTCGGAGAGCGACACGCCCGCGAGGATCGAAAGCAGATGCACGTCGCCGATCGCGAGCGGTGCGAGTTCGCCCGCCACTTCGCCGAGTTGCTGCGGTTTCATGCCGAGCATGATCCAGTCCGCCGATCCGCCCGCGCCGCGCCACTCGGCTAGCGACGCGTGTATCACTACGCCGGGGCGTTTCGCTGCCGCCGGGTCGACCACCGCCACCTGTGCCGGGTCCAGCCCCGCCGCGAGCCAGCGATCGAGCATTGCGCCCGCCATATTGCCGCAGCCGACGAGCAGCAGGCGGCCGTTGAAAGTCGTCAAATCCTTGGTCATCGTTCGGTCTTCGTCATGGTCGGCAACTGCTTGCGGGTCCCGAAATCAGGTCGAGGCAGCGACCGTCGATTTTGCTGCGGTCGAGTTCGAGCCCCGCCAGCGCCGCAAGCGTCGGCAAAATGTCGACGGTCATCACGGCGTTGGACTGCTCGAATCCGGCGAGCCCCTTGCGCCAGAACAGGATCGGCACACGGCGGTCATAGTCCCACACCGAGCCATGCGTTGCGACATATCCGGCACCCGGTTCGGCAATCGGGGTGACGCGCGGCTTCAGCGCCAGAATGATGTCGCCCGAGCGTGGGGCATAGAAGGATGCGCGAATGCGGTCCTTGACCGACCAGAGGTCGGCGGCGCGTGTCGGTATCGGATGCGCCGCCAACTCCTCTGCCGTCAGCGCGACCTCGACCTGCGGATGCGCGCGCAGCCGGGCGAGGACTTCGGCCATCGCCGCCTTGCGCTGCGTCGGTGTGAGTGCCTTCGAGAGATAAAGATCGCCAAAAGGGCCGTCGCCATAGAGCAACGGCTGCGGCAGGCTGAGCTTTTCCGCAACCGCCTTGCCGAGCGCCGCGGGATAAAGGGCGGGGTCGACGCGCTGCGCCTCCGGCCAGCCATTCTGGCGGTTGCGTTCGGGCAGGTCATGCCCGCCATGATCGGCGGTCAGCACGGCGGCATAGTCGATCCCGGTCGCGTCGAGCCGCGCAAAGAAATCGCCGAGTTCGCGGTCGAGCGCGAGCATCTGGAGGCACATTTCGCTGCCTTCGGTCCCCGCGCCGTGGCCGACATAATCGGTCGCCGACAGGCCGAGGATCAACAGGTCGGTCCCTGCGCCCTCGCCCATCTTGCGCGCCGCGCGGATCGCTGCACCGGTCGCAAGCACCGCCCCGTCGGCTTCGGGCGACGCCATGAAGCGGCGGAAGTCGCCGCCGTCGCGCGCGAGGCGCCCCGTTCCGACGCTCCCGCCCTTTGCGTCGGTGGCAATCGCAATATCGCGCGCCGCACAGTCGCGCGGCAGTGTCATCGCGGGGCGCGGCTGGGCGATGGCGGCGGCGATCGCCGCGCCGGCCTGGGTGGCGGTGGGCGACAAGGCCGTGCCGCGATAACTCGTCAGCCCGGTCGGTGCGAGCCACATCAGTTCGTCGGCGCGGCGCCCCCCCATCATGATCGCCGCGCGGTCCTTGCCCGCAATCGACACGACCTGCGCCGCCGGGTCGCGCGCCTTCATGAGGTCGCCGAGCGTCGGAACGAGCAGATGCTCGACCGACGGCGCATATTTGCCGCTGCCCGACGCGGTGCCCTCGACGCGCTCGTCCTCGGCGCAATAGACGCGCTTGTCCTCGCGCCCGACCGCAAGGTCGAAATAATTGTTCGCGACGATCCCGGTACGCGCGGGATGGTTGCCGGTCAGGATCGTCGAATGGCCCGGGCAAGTTTCGGTCGCGCCATGTGCCTGATAGCCCGACGGGAAGACGACCCCCGACGCGAGCCGCGCAAAGCCGCCGGTGAAATGGCTGCGATATTCGGAAAACAGATCTGCCGATAACTGGTCCACCGCGATCACCACAAGCAGTTTGGGCGCCGTGGCAGCGGGCGCAGACGCCGTGGAGGCGGGACGCGAGTCCTGCGCGAGACCCGCGCTTGCCGCGGTCAGGCAGAGAGCGGTTGCAAGCGCGGTGGTCAGGCGTTTGATCGACATGGCGGCAATTCTCCGGTTCGGCGGCGTCGGCGCGGGCTGTCCTCTCGACGAAAGCCGCCTATATGGCAAGCCTTCAGACTCCAACGGCTGCGGGCGAACAATGGAATTGCGGAATAACGGGATCGTGACAGGCCTTTGGCGGCTGGCGCTGGCGATGGTCGCGATGGGACAGCTCGCGCTTGCCTCCGCGCACGCGCAATCGACGCATATCGCGCCGAAACTCGTCGCCGAATCCGCGGCCCCCGCCCCCGGCGAAAGCACGAGCATCGCCTTGACGATGACGCCCGACGAGGGCTGGCATGGCTATTGGGTCAATGGCGGCGACGCGGGGTTCGGCCTGTCGGTCGAATGGAATGCGCCCGAAGGGGTGAGCGTGACGCCCTTCCGCTATCCGGTGCCCGAGCCGCTGATCCTGTTCGGCATGATGAACCATGTCTATGAGCATCCCTATGCGCTGCTCGCCGATGTGCGCGTCGATCCGCGCGTCGCGCGGGGGAGCGACATGACGCTGTCCGGCGTTGCCAACTGGCTCGCCTGCACCGACAAGGTGTGCGTTCCCGAAAAGGCGGTGATCTCGGTAAAGCTCGTCGCGGGCAACGGAGCCGTCAGTGCCGCCGACCGCGCGCGCTTCGACACATGGCGCGCCGCGCTTCCGCAGCCGCTCGACCGCCCCGGCAGATGGGAGCGGCGCGGCGAGAGCGTGCGCTTTGCCATCCCGCTGCCCGAAAGCGTGGCAATCGATGCGCCCTATCTGTTCGCCGAAACGCAGAATGTCGTCGATTATCCGGCGCCGCAGACCTTCAGCCGCAGCGGCGACATGATCGTCGTCGAAACGCGGGCGAAGGGCGGCGCCGAAGGCGAAATCGCGGGACTGCTCCGGCTCGGCGAAGGTCGCGGGCTTTCGGTGCGCTTCCAGCCGGGCGCGGTGCCGGCGGCCGGCAAGGCCATCGCCACGACCGGCGGACGCAACAAGGCGTTTGACATCGCCACGTTCTTCGCCGCGCTCGGCGGGGCGCTCGTCGGCGGGCTGATCCTCAACCTGATGCCCTGCGTCTTCCCGATACTGAGCCTCAAGGCGCTGAGCCTCGCGCGCTCCGGGGGCGATGCACGCGCGGCGAAGGTCGAAGGGCTGGCCTATGCCGCCGGCGCAGTGGCGACCGCGCTGCTTCTCGGCGGCGCACTCCTTGGTCTGCGCGCAGCGGGCGAGCAAGTTGGCTGGGCGTTCCAGCTCCAGCATCCGTTGAGCGTGCTCATCCTCTTGTTGTTGACCGTGGCGATCACGCTCAACCTGCTCGGCACGTACGAGCTTCCATCCTTCGGACGGGGGCAAGCGTTGGTCGAAAAGGGCGGCGCAGCGGGCGGCTTCTGGACCGGCGCGCTCGCAGCCTTCGTCGCGACGCCGTGCAGCGGGCCGCTGCTCGGCGCGGCGCTCGGCGCGACGCTCGTGCTGCCCGCATGGGCGGCGCTGCCGATCTTCGGCGGGCTCGGTCTCGGACTTGCCCTCCCCTTCCTCGCGGTCGGGTTCGTCCCCGCGCTGCGCCAGCGCCTTCCCAAGCCCGGCCCGTGGATGGCGCGCTTTCGCAAATGGATGGCGCTGCCGATGGGTCTGACCGCGCTCGCGCTCGGCTGGCTCCTCTGGCGCCAGCTCGGCAGCGCCGACGCGCTCGCCTATCCGCTGATCGCGCTTGCGATGGCAATCGCGCTCTTGTGGCATTGGGGATCGATGCAGCGCGGCGACCGGCGCGGCTGGTTGCTCGCCCTTTCCGCGCTCCTGCTCGCCGCAAGTTTTGGTGGGGCTGTAGCGGAGCTTTCTTCAAGTAGCCGCACCGTCGCCGGCGCAGGATCGACCTTCACACCCGACGTGCTGGCCAAGGCGCGGGCGACCGGAAAGCCGGTGTTCGTCTATTTCACCGCCGACTGGTGCCTGTCATGCAAGGCGAACGAAGCCGGCGCGATCGACCGTGAGGCGGTGCAAAAGGCATTCGACAAGGCCGGCGTCGTCACGCTCGTCGGCGACTGGACGAACGGCGATCCTGCAATCACGCGCACCCTCGCCGAACATGGCCGCAACAGCGTGCCGCTCTATCTCTGGTATGCGCCCGGTGCGGCCGAACCCGAAATCCTGCCGCAGATTTTGACGCCGGGGATGCTGGTGGACAAGGCGAAAGCAAAATGATGTCCCTCCACTGTCATTGCGAGCGCAGCGAAGCAATCTCCAGCCCACGCCCTGCCTTGCCGATGGCAGGCGATGGCTTCGTCGCTCCGCTCCCAGCAATGACGGGAGCGGGCTGATGGCCAAGGTTCGCGCCGATCAGCTGCTCGTCGACCGCGGCCTCGCCGAAAGCCGGACGCGCGCGCAGGCGCTGATCCTCGCCGGACTCGCTTTCGTCGGCGACCGCAAGATCGACAAGGCGGGGCAACAGCTCGCCCACGACGCCGAGGTCAGCGTGAAGGGCCGCGACCACCCCTGGGTGTCGCGTGGCGGGATCAAGCTCGACCATGCGCTCGCGCATCTCGGCTGGGACCTGGCCGGCGCGGTCGCGATCGATGTCGGCTCGTCGACCGGCGGCTTCACCGACGTGCTGCTGACGCGCGGCGCCACGCGCGTCTATGCCGTCGATTCGGGCACCAACCAGCTCGCGTGGAAGCTGCGGCAGGACGTGCGCGTAATCGTCCATGAACAGACGAGCGCGCGCATCCTGACCGCAGACCATATCCCCGAACCGGTCGATCTGATCGTCTGCGATGCAAGCTTTATCGCGCTGGCGAAGGTATTGCCGGTGCCGATGTCCTTCGCCCGCCCCGGCGCGCGGCTCGTTGCGCTGATCAAGCCGCAGTTCGAGGCCGAGCGGCACGAGGTTGGCAAAAAGGGCGTCGTGCGCGATGCGAGCGTGCATGAGCGCGTCTGTTCCGAAGTGCGCGCTTGGCTCGACAGCGAAGGCTGGGATGTCGCCGATCTGGTCGAGAGCCCGATCACCGGGCCCGAGGGCAATGTCGAGTTCCTGATTGCTGCAACGCAGCGAGGCGCTTGACGCTGGCCCCGCGAGTCGCGACACCTGTACCCAGCGGAATCGCGAAAGGGACCAGCCAGAATGAGCGAACTTGCCACCCCCGGACAGCTGCGCATGTCCTATTGGCGCTGGGCGATGGTCACAGTTCCGGCGATCGTGCTGATCGGCAGCCTGATGGGCTATTTGTCGAACAGCGGATACAGCAACCGTTGGTTCGCCGCCCTCGACCTCCCCGCGATCACGCCGCCGGGCTGGGTGTTCGCGGTCGTGTGGCCGGTGCTCTACGCTTGTCTCGGCCTTGCGCTCGCGATGGTGCTCCATGCGCGCGGCGCCAAGGGGCGCGGCTTTGCGCTTCTCCTCTTCTTCGTCCAACTCTTCGCGAATTTCGCCTGGTCGCCGCTGTTCTTCGGCCAGCATCAGGTGACGACCGCGCTTTACCTCATCATCTTCATCCTGATGGTGACGGTCGCGACCGCCTTTGCCTTTGCGCCGATCCGCAAGGCGGCGGCGTGGCTGCTCGTCCCCTACATGGTGTGGCTTGGCTTTGCCGCAGTGCTCAATTTCCAGATCGACCAGCGCAACCCCGACGCCGAAACCCTTGTTCCGGCGGCGGCGAGCACCCAGATAGAGTTCGGGCAAGGGGTCACCCCCGACGGAGGTAATTGAGCATGCAGAGCGAGAACCGCTTTTTCGACGATCTGGCCAAGATGGTGAACGGCATCGCCGGTACCGTCGCCGGCGCCGGCCGCGAGGCCGAGGCGGCGATGCGCGAGCGCGCGAAGGAATGGGTCGGCAGCATGGATTTCGTCAGCCGCGAGGAATTCGAGGCGGTGAAGGAAATGGCCGCCAAGGCGCGCGCCGAAGCCGATGCGCTCAAGGCACGGCTCGACAAGCTTGAGGGAACGGTAAAGCCCGCGCCCAAGGCTGCGTCGCCAAAGGCGCCGACCAAGCCGGCAGCGCGCAAGCCAAGGGCTGCACCGAAGGCATGATGGCCACCCCGGCGAAGGCTGGGGTGACGGCCAGACTCGCAACCTTGCCCGAGAACGGCTAGGGCAGCGACTATGAGTGACGATATCTACGACGATGACGACGGCCAGGAAGCTGCGCCGATGGATATGCTCGCCTCCTATTTTGCGGCGCACGACTGGCCGCACGAAATGGTTGGCGAGGACGAGATTGTCGCAACCGCGCAGGGCAGTTGGACGACCTATGAATTGCGCGCCGTCTGGCGCCCCGATGACGGCGTCATCCAGCTTCTCGCCTTTCCCGACATCCGTGTGGTCGAGGATAAGCGCACCGTCGCGCACGAGGCGCTGGCGCTGATCAACGAGCAATTGTGGCTCGGCCATTTCGAGTTGTGGTCGAACAGCGGCACGATCCTCTTCCGCCACGGCATGCTTGTCGGCAGCGACGCGGCGTTGACGCTCGACCTTGCCGAAACGCTGGTCGAAAGCGCCATCGACGAATGCGAGCGCTTTTACCCGGTGTTCCAGTTCGTGCTGTGGGGCGGAAAATCGCCCGCCGAAGCGCTCGCGGCCTCGCTCATCGAAACGCGCGGCGAGGCTTAACGCTCCCGGCTGATCCGTTCGTGTCGAGCGAAGTCGAGACACGCTGACATCTTGCATGGCCTCCCGTGTCTCGACTTCGCTCGACACGAACGCGATTTCGGGGCTGCCCTACCGTCTCTCGAACCGCGTCAGCCCGGGCCCCAGATCATTCGCCGCAATCGCCAGCGGCTCGCCACTCCAGTCGGCGACGAATACCGACTTGCGCTCCATGTCGTCGGGGAGACGCGCGCGATTGTTGGCTATGGAAAGCCCGCGCGACGGGTTTTTACGCTCTTCAGCCGCCACGGCGATCAAGGCCGAATAATTTTCCTTGTCGCGCCCCTGGACGAACAGATTGCCGGTGATGCGCCCGACCGATCCCGACGGCAGGTCGATCATATAGTTGGTGCCCGTCCCCTGCGTGTCGTCGAAGCTGTTGTCGCTGACATCGACCACCACCGCGCGCGATTTCAGATAATGGCCGCCGCTCCCTTTTTCGAAGCGTGTGCGCGTGACCGTCAGGCGGCCGTAGATGCCGGTATAGACGCTGTGCGCGCAGCTCAGCCCGCGGTCGCAGCGCCCGAGGCGCGAGAAGGTCGAACGGTCGATGGTCAGTGCCGCGCGCGGATCGTCAGCGGTCAATATGCCTTCCTCGCTGTTGCGGAACAGGCTGTCCGCAACCTCGAGGTCACTCCGTTCGAGCCGGATCCCCGCGCCATTGCCGTCGGGCACGCGCATATTCTGGAACACAAGGCCCTCGACGCGTGCGCCCGCGCCGCGCAGCACGAGCGCCGCCTTGCCCTCGCAAGCGACGCCATCGAAGATTGCACGCCCCGGCTCGGCGGCGACAAAGGCGACACGCCCCGCACTCTGCACTGCGCAGTCGCGGTGATAGCCGGGCGCGATGCGGATCACGCCCTCGCCATCGCCGATCGCATCGACGGCTTCCTGCAACCGCGCAAAGCTGCGCCCGTCGATACTATAGGGCGCACCGCCCGTTTGCGCGGGCAGCGGCGCGGGCGCGAGCAACAGCGGGAGCGCGAATAGCGGCAGCAAGGGCCGCGCAAAAATCAGCCGGATCATGACGGCGGTTTAGCCGACGTCGCCGGCGCAGTCGTGTGCAAGGCTGGTTAACTGCGCGCCTGTATCGCTTTCGGACAGGCGTAGATGCGCCGATTAATAACCCTCGCCCCAGCGAAAGCGGGGACGAAGTATCAATCAAGATTGGGCCGCAACCAACGCGTCGCGGTTTCCAGGTCGACGCCGCGCCGCTGCGCATAATCCTCGAGCTGGTCGCTGCCGATCCGCGCAACGCCGAAATACTGACTTTCGGGATGGCCGAAATAAAAGCCGCTCACCGCCGCGGTCGGCAGCATCGCAAAGCTTTCGGTCAGCACCAGCCCCGCATTCTCCCCGGCCGCGAGCAAGTCGAACAGGATCGGCTTCAAACTATGGTCGGGGCACGCCGGATAGCCCGGCGCCGGACGGATGCCGCGATATTCTTCCTTGATCAGCGCCTCGTTGGTCAGTTGCTCGCCCGGCGCATAGCCCCAGAGCGTCGTGCGGACATGCTGATGCAGCCGCTCGGCGAACGCCTCGGCGAAACGGTCGGCGAGCGCCTTGAGCAAAATGTCCGAATAATCGTCCTTGTCGGCGCGGAAGCGTTCCGAATGCGGCTCGATACCGTGGATGCCGACCGCAAAGCCGCCGATCCAGTCGCCCGCCGGGTCGATGAAATCGGCAAGGCACATATTTGCGCGGTCGCGGCTTTTCTTGACCTGCTGCCGCAGGAAGGGAAGCGTCACGTGGCGCTCCTCCTCGGTGAGGTGGATGACAACATCGTCGCCGTGCCGCGCGCAGGGCCAGAAGGCGCAGACGCCGCGCGCGGTCAGCCATTTTTCGCCGATGATGCGGTCGAGCATCGCATCGGCATCGGCCTTGAGCGCTTGCGCGGTTTCGCCGACCACCTCGTCGTCCATGATCGACGGCCATGTGCCGTGGAGTTCCCACGCCCGAAAGAAGGGCGTCCAGTCGATATAGTCGCGCAGCTCTTCGAGCGACCAGTCGTCGAAGCGGTGCAAGCCCGGTTGCAGCGGGGGGGCCGGCTTATCGCTCAAATAGGCGTCGTAATAATTGGCGCGCGCTTCCTCCAGCGTGTGGAGGACGCTCTGCCCCTTGCCCGCGCGCACATCGCGGATGTGGGCATAATCGTCCTTGTAACCCCGAACATAGGCGTCGCGCCCCGTGTCGCTGACCAGCGCGGTCGCCACCCCGACCGCGCGGCTGGCATCGAGGACGTGGAGCACCGGGCCCTGATAGGCGGGATCGATACGCAGCGCCGTGTGGACCTTCGATGTCGTCGCGCCGCCAATCAGCAGCGGCATCGTCATCCCCGCTCGCTGCATCTCCTCTGCCACCGTCACCATCTCGTCGAGCGAGGGGGTGATGAGACCCGAGAGCCCGATCATGTCGGCGTCATTCTCGTTCGCGGCTTCGAGGATCTTCGACCAGGGCACCATGACGCCGAGGTCGACGATCTCGAACCCGTTGCACTGAAGCACGACGCCGACGATATTCTTGCCGATGTCGTGGACATCGCCCTTGACCGTCGCCATCACGACCTTGCCCTTGCCCTTCGCGCCCGGCTCCTTCGAAGCCTCGATGAAGGGCAGCAGGTGCGCGACCGCCTTTTTCATCACGCGCGCCGATTTGACGACCTGCGGCAGGAACATCTTGCCCGACCCGAACAGGTCGCCGACGACGTTCATGCCGTCCATCAGCGGCCCTTCGATCACCTCGATCGGGCGCGGCATAGCCAAGCGCATCTCTTCGGTATCGTCGACGATATGCGCGTCGATGCCCTTGACCAGCGCATGTTCGAGCCGCTTGGCGACCGGCCAGCCGCGCCATTCCTCGGCCGCCTTTTCCTGCGCCGCATCCTTGCCCTTGTAGCGTTCGGCGAGCGCGATCAGCCGCTCGGTCGGGCTTTCGGCTTCGCCTTCGACCTTGCGGTTGAGGATCACATCCTCGCACGCATTGCGGAGTTCAGGGTCGATCGTGTCGTAAACGTCGAGCTGGCCGGCGTTGACGATCGCCATGTCGAGCCCGGCGGGAATCGCGTGATAGAGGAACACGCTGTGCATCGCGCGCCGAACCGTCTCGTTGCCGCGAAAACCGAAGGACAGGTTCGACAGACCGCCCGAAAAATGGACGTGCGGGCAGCGGACACGGATTTCCTTCACCGCCTCGATGAAGTCGACCGCGTAATTGTCATGCTCCTCCAGCCCTGTCGCGACGGCGAAGATATTGGGGTCAAAGATGATGTCCTCGGGCGGAAAGCCGATGGTCATGAGCAGCTTGTAGGCGCGCTCGCAGATCTCGATCTTGCGCTCTTTTGTGTCGGCCTGCCCGACCTCGTCGAACGCCATGACGACGACCGCGGCGCCATAGGCCATACATTTGCGGGCATGCTCGAGGAAGGGTTCTTCGCCTTCCTTCATGCTGATCGAATTGACGATCGGCTTGCCGGGAACGCATTTGAGCCCCGCCTCGATCACCTCCCATTTCGAGCTGTCGATCATCACCGGCACCCGGGCGATGTCGGGTTCGGCGGCAATGAGCTTCAGAAAGGTCGTCATCGCATGGACGGCGTCGAGCAGTCCCTCGTCCATGTTGACGTCGATGACCTGCGCGCCATTCTCGACCTGCTGGCGCGCGACCTCGACCGCAGCGGCGTAGTCGTCGGCGAGGATCAGCCGCTTGAAGGCGGCCGAACCGGTGACATTGGTGCGCTCGCCGATATTGACGAAGGTTGAGGAGGCGTTGGTTTCGGTCATTGTCTTCATTCTAAGGCCCCTCCCCTTCAGGGGAGGGGTTGGGGTGGGGGGCTGTCGAGGTAGCGCAAGGCCGATGGCCCCACCCCGCTCGACTAAAGGCCCGGCTGGACGCCGGACCAAGTCTCACTACCCCTCCCCTGAAGGGGAGGGGCTAAATCAAGCCGCCATCGTGAATGGCTCTAGCCCCGCCAGCCGCGTCCGCACAGGCACTTCGGGAATGTGCCGCGGCGCCAATCCTTCGATCGCCTGCGCCATCGCCGCGATATGCGCGGGCGTCGAGCCGCAGCAGCCGCCCAATATATTGACCTGCCCATGCGCGGCCCATTCGCGAACCAGCTCGGCCGTCGTTTCCGGCATCTCGTCATATTCGCCAAGTTCGTTCGGAAGCCCCGCGTTCGGATAAACCATCACCAACGCGTCGGCGAGCTCGGACAATACCTTCACATGCGGGCGAAGCTGCGCCGCGCCGAACGAACAGTTGAGCCCGATCGTCAGCGGCTTTGCGTGACGCACCGCATACCAGAAGGCTTCGACCGTGTGCCCCGACAGGTTGCGCCCCGACAGGTCGGTCAGCGTCATCGAAATCATCAGCGGCAGCTCGCGCCCGACCGTTGCTTCAGCCTCGAGCGTCGCGGCGATCCCCGCCTTGGCGTTGAGCGTATCGAAAATCGTCTCGATCAGAATGAAGTCGGCCCCCCCCTCGGCAAGCGCGACGACCTGCTCGCGATAGACATCCTTCAATTCGTCGAAGTCGATCTCGCGAAAGCCGGGATTATTGACGTCGGGCGACAGCGACAATGTCTTGTTCGTCGGACCCACGGCACCCGCGACAAAACGGCGGCGGCCGTCCAAAGCCTGATATTTGTCGGCGGCTTCGCGCCCCAGCCGCGCGCTTTCATGATTGATGTCGGCGACGAGCGCTTCAGCGCCGTAATCGGCCTGGCTGATCCGGTTTGCGCTGAAGGTGTTGGTCGAAACGATGTCCGACCCTGCGGCCAGATAGGCTTCACCGATGGCGGTCACGACGTCCTGCCGCGTCAGCGCAAGGATGTCGTTGTTGCCCTTCTGATCGTGCGTCAGGCCGAGGCTGCCGGCATAGTCGGCCTCACCCAGCTTGCGTTCCTGTATCTGCGTGCCCCAGCCGCCATCGGTGAGCAGGATGCGTTCGCCGGCTGCGGCGATCAGCGCGTCGCGCGCGCTTTCGGTCGATGGTGCGGTCATGCGGCTTTCTCCGACGCAGGGGCGGTCCTGGGACGCAGCCCGAGCAAATGACAGATGGCGTAGCTAAGCTCCGCCCGGTTGAGCGTGTAGAAATGGAAATCGCGCACGCCCCCGGCATAGAGGCGGCGGCACATTTCGGCGGCGATCGTCGCCGCGACGAGCTGACGCGCGGCGGGGTGATCGTCCAGCCCTTCGAACAGCCCCGCCATCCACGCGGGGATCGCAGTGCCGCACATATCGGCCATGCGCCGCGTCTGCGACACGTTCGACACCGGCAGGATACCGGGCACGATCGGCGCGTCGATCCCCGCCGCCGCCGCCGCGTCGCGGAAACGCAGAAAGGCGTCGGGCGAGAAGAAGAATTGCGTGATCGCCCGCGTTGCCCCCGCATCGAGCTTGCGCTTCAGATTGTCGAGGTCGGCCTGCGGACAATCGGCGTCGGGATGGACTTCGGGGTAGGCCGCGACCGAGATGTCGAACGGCGCCACCGCTTTCAGCCCTGCAACCAGTTCGATGGCATTGCCATAACCTTGCGGGTGCGCGCGATAGGCACCGCCGCCCGGAACATCGCCGCGCAGCGCGACGATATGGCGCACCCCCGCATCCCAATAGGCGTGCGCCACCTCGTCGATCTCCGCGCGCGACGCTTCGACGCAGGTGAGATGCGCAGCCGGCGGGACACTGCTTTCGCGGGCGATGCGCGCGACGGTCGCGTGCGTGCGCTCGCGCGTCGATCCGCCCGCGCCATAGGTCACCGAAACGAAGCGCGGAGCGAGCGGCTCGAGCGTGTGGAACGTATCCCAAAGCTGCGCCTCCATCTTCTCGCTCTTCGGCGGAAAGAATTCGAAACTGACGCCGATGTCGCCGTCGAGATTGGCGAACAGGGGCGAGGCTGCGGCACGGCGCGCCTCCGAAAGCGAATTCAAGTTGGTCGTCATGCCGCAAGCCTTTTGGTCTGGCCGCCTTCGGTGGCGGGATCCTGTTCTTCGTCGCTCCGCCGTCGGCCGAGCCATAGCTTAACCGCCAGCGATCCACCTTCGAGCGTCTGGGTCGATTCGAGCACCAGTCCGGCTGATGCGAACCAGCCGCGGATCTGGCCGTCGGAAAAACCGAGCCGCGCGTGCGCCGCCAGCGTGCGCAGATCCTCCTGCTCGTGCGGGGCGAAATCGACGATGAGCAAATGCCCGCCGCCGCGCAGGACGCGCGCCGCTTCCGCAATCACCCGATCGGGTTCGTGCGCGAAGTGAAGCGACTGGTGCATCACGACACTGTCGATACTGGTGTCGGCCATCGGCAGGTTCAGGAAATCGCCCTGGACGAGGTCGATCGGTATCGGCTGGTCGGCAAGTTTGGCGCGGGCAAGGCGCAGCATCTCGGGGCTGCGGTCGAGCGCCGTGATCCGTCGCACGGTCGGCGCGAAAATTTCCGCCATCCGGCCCGTTCCGGTGCCGACGTCGAGCATATGGCCGAGCCGCCGGTTGTGCATCATCGCGAGCATTGCCGCTTCGACCTCGCTCTCGGCCACATGGCGCGAACGGATCGCGTCCCATTCAGCGGCATGGTCGGCAAAATAACGTTCGGCGGCGGCGGCCCGCTCGGTCCGGACGGCGGCGAGCCGTCGTGCATCGTGCGCGATGACGCGCGCCTCGCGCGCCGAATAGGGCCAATTCTCCGCGCGGGCGATCGCCTCTCCGATCGCGCCGCCCTCGACGATCCGCAGGAAAACCCAGCTACCCTCGCGTCGGCGTTCGATCATCCCGGCATCGACCAAAATCCGCACGTGCCGCGACACCCGCGGTTGGCTCTGGTCGAGAACCACCGCCAATTCGCCGATGGCAAGCTCCATCTCGCGCAGCAGCGCCACGATTCGCAGCCGCGTCGGGTCGGCAAGCGCGCGAAAAATGTCGAGCAAATCGGTCACGAGGCTACATATAAAGTTTTCTTTATATCTGGTCAACCGATGACATCGCCGCAAATTCTCCCACCTTTGACACCCGCAATGTCAATTTGCGACGACGCACGCCGATTGTTCCCAAAAAGTACGTTGCGCGCCATTTGGCGAGCCTGTACCCCTGAGCGCGATTGGCATTTCAGCGGTCGCAAGGCGATCGCGTGCCGGTCGGAAGTTCAATCGAGAGGGGTTTCCCACATGAAAAAGTCGATCACTCTGTCGCTCGTTGCCGCGGCTTCGCTCGGCCTCGCGGCTTGCGCCGAAAAGACCGCCGACGACGCGGCTGCCACCGCCGACGACGCGGCTGCAACGGTCGAAGGTGCTGCTGACGGCGCGATGGAAGCGGCCGAAGGTGCTGCGGACGCGACGGCCGAAGCCGCCGATGCAACCGCGGCTGCCGCGGGCGAAGCCGCCGACGCAGCGAGCGCAGCCGCCGACAAGGCGACCGAAGCTGCCGATGCTGCCAAGGAAGCAACCGCGGCCGCCAAGGGCGCGATGGAAGAAGCCACGAAGTAAGCTTCTTTCCGGTTTCCATACCGGTTCGAACAAGGGGTTGTCGGCGCGACCGGCAGCCCCTTTTTCTTTGAAATTCAACCGCCAAGACGCAGGCCTGCCCTAGCCGGTTGCCAATCGCTTCATCGGGGGTTAAGCCTTCGCACAGCGTGGCCGGTTCGGGTCACGGGGGAAGTTGAAAGGAATTTTCATGCGCAAATTCGTAATCGCCTCGATGGCCGCCGCGGCCTTCAGCCTCGCCGCTTGTTCGGAAAAGGCTCAGGACGAAACGTCGGAAGCCGGCGCGGCCATGGCCGATGACGTCGAAGCCACCGGCGACGCGATGGCCGAAGGCGCTGCCGATGCTGCCGACGCGACCGCCGATGCCGCGGCCGATGCGGGCAACGCCGTCGAAGGCACCGTCAACGCTGCGGGCGACGCTGCTGCGGCGGCTGGCGACAAGATCAAAGCCGAAACCGAAGCAGCCAAAGCCAACGACGCGCAGTAAGCGTCGCGCCTTTGGTGTTACGACAAGGGGCTCCATTCTTCGCGAATGGAGCCCTTTTTCTTTGGAGCCAGACGATGAGGATGTTCGGACTGCTGGCGCTGGCCGTTCTTGCGACGACAGGATGCAGCCGCACCGAAAACGAACCCGGTCCCGGCGGCGTGACCGTCAGCGAGGCCAAGGCGCTCGACGCTGCCGCCGAAATGCTCGAAAGCCGCGACGCGCCACCCGTAGCCGGACAGGAGCAGGCGGAGGCGAAGGCCGAAGCGGGCGCCGGAGCCGACTAACGGCAGTCCGCGAGCGCAATTTCGTAAAGCTTTGGCCAATATTTGCCGGTCACGAACAGGCGGCGTTTGTCCGCGTCCCATGCAATCCCGTTGAGGACGCGGTCGCTGCCCGTGACTCCCGCGTCGGCCTTGAGTCCCGACAGGTCGACGACCGACACGATATCGCCGCTGGCGGGGTCGATGCGGACGATGAAATCGGTCATCCAGACATTGGCCCAGATCTGGCCGTCGATCGTTTCGAGTTCGTTGAGCATCGGGACGGGCTTGCCCTGGAATTGAACCGTGACGCGCCGCTGCTCGGTCATCGTCGCGGGGTCGAGAAAGCGGAGCACCGGCGTCCCGTCGCTGAGGACAAGGCTGTCGCCGTGGAGGGTCAGCCCCCATCCTTCGCCCGCGTAGGTGAAGGTGCCGACCGGCTTGAAATCCTTGAACCGCCAGCGGTGGCCGACGCCATTTTTCCAGGTCACGCCGATGATCTGGTCGCGCCAGCGCGCGATGCCCTCGCCGAAATGGTCGGCGGGAAGATGCGCTTCCTTCAGCGCCTTGCCGGTCGCAAGGTCGATGCGCGCGATCCGCGAGCGGCCATATTGGCCGGTCCCTTCATAAAGATGCCCGCTGTCCCAGAAGAGGCCCTGCGTAAAGGAGGCGCTGTCGTGCGGATAGCTTTGCACGATGCGATAGCCACAGCGTTCGACCGGCGCGGGCGCGACGGCCCCGGCAGGTTGCGCGGCGACAAGCAGTAAAAGGCCGAGAAACAGGTTCATCGCGCCCTAGCTATGCGTGCGCCGATGAACTGGCAATGTCCCTCCCCCGCTCCGCCGACGAAAAAGGGCCGGAGGATTGCTCCCCCGGCCCGATTTTCGACTTGGCCGTTCGGCAAGTCGGCATGTGACCCCCGCCTTCGCGGGGGCGACGACCTGTGGGGGTCGTCAGAAGTCCATGCCGCCCATGCCGCCCATGCCGCCGCCGCCCATCGGCATCGCCGGCTTGTCGTCGGGAAGCTCGCTCACCGCCGCTTCGGTGGTGATGAGCAGGCCCGCGACCGAGGCAGCGTCCTGAAGCGCGGTGCGGACGACCTTGGTCGGGTCGATCACGCCGGCCTTGACCAGATCCTCATAGGTGTCGGTCGCAGCGTTGAAGCCCTGGTTGCTGTCGCTCTGGTCGAACAGCTTGCCCGCGACGACCGCGCCGTCGAAGCCGGCGTTCTCGGCGATCTGGCGGACCGGAGCCTGCAGCGCGCGACGGATGATGTCGACACCGCGGGTCTGGTCTTCATTTTCGCCCTGCAGGCCGTCGAGCGCCTTGGTCGCATAGAGGAGCGCGGTACCGCCGCCGGGGACGATGCCTTCCTCGACCGCGGCGCGGGTCGCGTGGAGCGCGTCGTCGACGCGGTCCTTGCGTTCCTTCACCTCGACTTCCGAAGCGCCGCCGACCTTGATCACGGCAACGCCGCCCGCGAGCTTGGCAAGACGTTCCTGCAGCTTTTCGCGGTCATAGTCGCTGGTCGTGGTTTCGATCTGCGCGCGGATCTGTTCGACGCGGCCCTTGATCGCGTCGGCATCGCCGGCACCGTCGACGATGGTCGTGTTGTCCTTGTCGATGGTGACGCGCTTGGCCTGGCCGAGCATGCCGAGCGTGACGCTTTCGAGCTTGATGCCCAGGTCTTCGCTGATCATCTCGCCCTTGGTCAGGATCGCGATGTCCTGCAGCATCGCCTTGCGGCGATCGCCGAAGCCCGGCGCCTTGACCGCTGCGACCTTGAGGCCGCCGCGCAGGCGGTTGACGACGAGCGTTGCGAGCGCTTCGCCCTCGATGTCCTCGGCGATGATGAGGAGCGGACGGCCCGACTGCACCACGGCTTCGAGGATCGGAAGCATCGACTGGAGGTTCGACAGCTTCTTTTCGAAGATGAGGATATAGGGGTCCGACAGCTCGACGAGCATCTTTTCGGGGTTGGTGATGAAATAGGGGCTGAGGTAGCCGCGGTCGAACTGCATGCCTTCGACGACGTCGAGCTCGAAATCGAGGCCCTTGGCTTCTTCGACGGTGATGACGCCTTCCTTGCCGACCTTTTCCATCGCCTCTGCGATCTTTTCGCCGACTTCCTTGTCGCCGTTCGCCGAGATGATGCCGACCTGCGCGATTTCGGCCGAGCCCGAAACCGCCTTCGACTGCGCCTTGATCGTTTCAACGACCTTGGTGGTCGCAAGGTCGATGCCGCGCTTGAGGTCCATCGGGTTCATGCCGGCGGCAACCGACTTCATGCCTTCGCGGACGATCGCCTGCGCCAGAACGGTCGCGGTGGTCGTGCCGTCGCCGGCGAGGTCGTTGGTCTTCGATGCGACTTCGCGCACCATCTGCGCGCCCATATTCTCGAACTTGTCCTTGAGTTCGATTTCCTTGGCGACGGTGACGCCGTCCTTGGTGATGCGCGGCGCGCCGAAGCTCTTGTCGATGACGACGTTGCGGCCCTTGGGGCCGAGCGTGACCTTCACCGCGTCGGCGAGGATGTCGACACCCCGGAGGATGCGTTCGCGCGCGTCGCGCGAAAATTTAACGTCCTTGGCAGCCATGTGGATGCTCCTTTAAAATGGCAGAAAACTGCGTAACTTCACACTGAAATCGCGCCGCGATGCGACGCCGAACCGGTTCAGGCGACGACGCCCAGAATGTCCGATTCCTTCATGATCAACAGCTCTTCGCCGTCGACCTTGACTTCGGTGCCCGACCATTTGCCGAACAGGATGCGGTCGCCGGCCTTGACGTCGAGCGGCGTGACCTTGCCGTCTTCGGCCTTCGCGCCGGAACCGACGGCGACGACTTCGCCTTCCTGCGGCTTTTCCTTGGCGGTGTCGGGGATGATGATGCCGCCAGCCGTCTTTTCTTCGGCTTCGATACGGCGGACGAGCACGCGATCGTGCAGCGGACGAAATTGCATGGATGTCCCTCCAGAAATGCAATGGATGTCACTTTAGCACTCGCAAAGAGAGAGTGCTAACAGGCGGGCATATGGGCGGCGGGTGTGACAGCGTCAAGACGGGTTAAGGGAAAATTTTCGTCGGCGCGGTACTTGGGCCAGATGGGATGTGAGAAGCCAATTGACAAGGAGACGGCGGAGATCGCCCAAAAGGAAACGCCGGAACGCGGCGCACGCCTTCGCAGCGAGTTTCTTGACGCCTTTGCGCGGCTCGAAGAGGCAATCGTCCAAAAACTTGGGAACGGAGAGAAGGTCGCCCTGTGCCAATCGCTAAGCCAAAAGCTCAACGCACTAGAAAGGGCACCCTTCAAATCTCCTGCCAAGGCGAAGCAACGCATCGTCGAAATTCGTAAGCTGATCGAGTGCCGCAACGACATCGTCCATTCAGCACTGGCCATCGCGGAAATCGTCGGCGACGAAGCAACCAGCTATTTCATCTTTCGGAATGTCGCGACCAAGTCGGATGACACGGGAAAAATGCTTCGCGCACTGACATCCAAAGAGTTTAAATCATTGATCAGCCGCGTGAAGACAGCAACCAAGCATCTCAACGATCAACCAATGAAGGCAGCAACCCCAACCGCGCGCGCATCCGCCACCGTGCAAGCAGCATAGCCGCCACGACGAACAGCCCGACCGCGAGGCCGATCCACACGCCGACACCCTCGAGCGGCGTCCAGAAGGCGAGGTAGATCGCGGCGCCATAGCCCGCGATCCAGTATCCGCAGACCGCGATGATCATCGGGATGCGCGTATCCTGGAGCCCGCGCAGCACGCCCGCCGCGACCGCCTGCGCGCCGTCGGCGAGCTGGAAGGCGGCGGCGATGACGAGGAACTGCATCGCAAAGCCGACCAGCGCGGCGTTGCGCGCCGCGTCGACATCGACGTAGATCGACAGGGCAAGGCCGGGGAAGAGCCACATCAACAGCGCGGTGAATCCCATGAAGCCGATGCCGAGCGCGAGCGACGCCTGCCCCGCAAGCGCGATGCCGCGATGGTCGCGCGCGCCATAGGCAAGCCCGACGCGGATCGTCGCCGCCTGCGCGACGCCGAAGGGGATCTGGAAGGCGAGCGCGGCAACCTGGAGCGCGATCGTGTGCCCGGCAAGCTGCGCCTCGCCGATGCGGCCCATCAGGAAGGCGGCGCCGGTGAACAGCCCCGCTTCGGCCAGGATCGTCAGGCTGATCGGAATGCCGAGCCGCACCATCTCGACGAAGCGCGACCATTCGCTGCGCCACCAATTGCCGAACAGGCGATAGCGCCGCAGGCGGCGGTCCGACTGGATCACGACGACATAGGCGAGCAGCATCAGCACGCTGGTGATGACGCTCGACAGCGCCGAACCGTGCAGCCCGAGCGCGGGCATGCCGAGATTGCCGAAGACGAGCGTCCAGTTGCCGAGCGTGTTGACGAACAGCGCGAAGAAGGTGATCGCGGTCGCGATCGTCGCGCGGCCGAGCGCCGAGACGAAGATACGCAGCACGCTCGCCGCGATCATCGGGAACATCGCCCACATCAGGATGAGGAGGAAGCTCGACGCGCGATCGGTGAGTTCGGCGGGCTGGCCCGTCGCGCGCATGATCGGCCCGCCCGCCGCGCAGATACCCATGAAGAGGATCGACACGAGCAGACTGAGCCAGAGCGCCATCCGCACCGTGCGCCGCACCTCGCGCACCGCATGTTTGCGGCGGCCGATCTCGGCGGCGATCAGCGGCGCGGCGGCGCCGACGAGCCCGGTGCCCGTCCACAGCAGCAATCCAAAGATCGACACGCCGAGCGACGAGGCGGCGAGCGCGGTGTCGCCGAGCCGCGCCACGAAGATCACGTCGATCGCATGGACGAGCATCTGCAGCAGATTCGCCGCCGCGAGCGGCGCGGCGAGCGCAAGCGTCGCGCGAAATTCGGTGCTGAAACGCTGCGGAACCTCGGCGGTCAGGGGGGCGGGCTGATGAAGCATAGCCGGCCCGGATAGGCGCGGCGGCGGGGGGCATCAATCGCGAAATGCGTTACAATATATTTGCTGGACGAGGGTGGCAGAAAGGCAACAGGGCGCCCGCATCGTCGGTGCGGCGAAGCCGTGGGGAGGAAACCGGCAGCATCACGTCCACATCAACACCACCTCGACCGCGAAGGCGAGGAAGGTGATCGTCAGCCCGACGACAAACAGGCGATAGGCATAGCCGAGGAAGCGGTATTTGCGCTGCGCGAGGATCACGCCGTTCTGATAGGTGTCGCGCAGCATCATCTCGTAAATATCGTCCTCGGTGTGGAGCCGCGACTTGACCGTAGCGATAAACTCCTCCTCGGCCATTTGCGCGAAGCGTCCGAAGAACAGGATGTTGCTGTTATCCACGCCGGCAGGCGCCGCCGCCGGCGGCTTTCGCCCGATGCGCGGCAGGACGGCCGATACGGCGAGCATCGCCGACAGGAAGGCAAAGGTCGCGAGGATCGCCAGCGGGATCGCGAGGGCGCCGCTTCCCGTGCGCACCTGCCCCACCGCCAATGTGAAGACAACGAAAGTCGCCCCCATCAGGATCGACGCCTTTTGATCGGCCATCTGCGACAATTGCATCGTCAGCAGTTGCGACGTGCGAAGCAGGTGCACGGCATTGGGCGGATAAACGGCGCTCTGTTGCTTGCCCCCGTCGTCCATAGGCCTTCCCTCTCCTGCGCTGCGCTCCTCCGCCATCGCCGGCGGCGAGCCAGCGTGGCACGCCGCGCCGTTTGCGGCAAGATGCTGCCCGATTGCCGCCGCATTCGCTTGCCAATCGGGACGCGGCGCGGCATGCCCGCGCGCAGTTTTCCTCTTTCCTTTACGGGATGCACCTTATGAGCACCGCCCTGCGTGACCAAATCTACGCGCTGATCGATCCCTTCAACAAAAAGGGCGTCGAACTGACCGACGCGACGACCTTTGCCGGCGACCTCGAATGGGACAGCCTGACGGTGATGGATTTCGTCGCCGAGGTCGAAGACAGTTTCGACATCATCATCAGCATGAACCAGCAGGCCGAGATCGAGAATGTCGGCCAGCTGGTCGCCGCGGTGGAAAAGCTGAAGGGGTAACCCCCGATCCCGTTCGCATCGAGCGAAGTCGAGATGCCCCTCGACATTGCGCCATGCCGACGGGTGTCTCGACTTCGCTCGACACGAACGGGCAATGGAACACTGATATGACCGACCTCTTCTCGAAATTCGATCCGCTGATCCAGCAGCGCGAGGCGCTGCTTGCGACCGGCGTCACCGATCCGTTCAGCCTGGTGATGGAAAAGGTGCTCTCGCCCACCGTCGCGATCTGCAACGGGCGCGAGACGATCCTGCTCGGCACCTATAATTATATGGGGATGACCTTCGACGAGGATGTCATCGCCGCGGGCAAGGAGGCGCTCGACAAATTCGGCAGCGGCACGACCGGCAGCCGCGTCCTCAACGGCACCTATCGGGGACACAGGGAAGTCGAGGACGCGCTCAAGGAATTTTACGCCATGGATCACGCCATGGTGTTTTCGACCGGTTACCAGGCGAACCTCGGCATCATTTCGACGATTGCGGGCAAGGGCGACTATGTCATCCTCGACATCGACAGCCACGCGTCGATCTATGACGGGTGCAAGATGGGCGACGCCGAAATCGTCGCCTTCCGCCACAATGACGTCGAGGCGCTGGAGAAAAGGCTGAAGCGCCTGCCCGCCGACGCGGGCAAGCTCGTCGTGCTCGAAGGCGTCTATTCGATGCTCGGCGACGTCGCGCCGCTCAAGGAAATGGTGCGCGTTTCCAAGGAAAATGGCGCGATGGTGCTCGTCGACGAAGCGCATTCGATGGGCTTCATCGGCGACAATGGCCGCGGCGTCGTCGAGGCGCAGGGCGTGATCGACGATGTCGACTTCATCATCGGGACGTTCAGCAAGAGCGTCGGCACGGTCGGCGGCTTCTGCGTGTCGAACCATCCGAAGTTCGAGATACTGCGGCTCGTCTGCCGCCCGTACGTCTTCACCGCCTCGCTGCCGCCGAGCGTCGTCGCGACCGCGGCGACGAGCATCCGCAAGCTGATGCACGGATCGAACAAGCGCGCGCAC
>Ga0098074_1000341_pt1 | contig 34418 bp, 35 predicted proteins | sample 32_taG_FD_75064 | JGI IMG/M metagenome (GOLD analysis project Ga0098074, IMG submission 75064) | Marine viral communities from the Gulf of Mexico - 32_GoM_OMZ_CsCl metaG | ecosystem: Environmental > Aquatic > Marine > Oceanic | place: Atlantic Ocean: Gulf of Mexico | collected 2015-07-12 | reverse complement strand
GCGGTTGCGGTTGCGGTTGCGGTTGCGGTTGCGGGCATCGATGGCTGGTGCGACGCGAGCACAAGAAGCCAGGCGGCCAGCGATGGCGTCATGCAGACTGTTCCGATTGCGAAAACATGAAGCAATTGCCGTCGGGGTCATAGAAGGTGACGAGCTTCACCAGCCCCTCGATATGGCGAATTTCGCCATCCTGTCGCACGCCCTCGGCATCGAGATGCGCCTTGGCCGCGTCGATGTCGGCGACTTCGAACACATTGGTCGCGCCGCCGCCCTGCACGACATTTTCGACCTGGCTGAGGCCGATGTTGACCCCCTTCATTGGCGTGGCGAGCTCGCACCAGCCGATCTCGTCGACGCGATAGAGCAATGTGCAGTGCATCACGCGTTCGTACCAGGCGATCGATGCGGCCATGTCGGTGACGCCCATCGAGCAGGTCAGTTCCGATCCGATTTCGACTGTCATAATCTCTGTCCCTCCAGACTCGGTCGCGCGCGACCGTCGATCCGGCTTGCGCATTAAGTCCGTTTTGTATAGTTACTTGCAAATGCCGTCAAGCATGTCCGATCCGCTGCTCGCACAGCTGTCCGCGCACCGCTGGCTCGTACCCTTGCTCGCCGATCTCGCCGCGCATCGCGGTGCGCGCTTTGTCGAGCTCGTCCACCGCCTCGACCTGTCGCGCGACAGCCTGACGCGCACGCTCGCCGCCGCGGCGGCGCTGGGCTGGATCGCGCGCAACCCGGGTCACGGCCACCCGCTGCGTCCCGAATATATATTGACCGAGGCCGGCGCTGCGGCCGCCGCGCGCGCGGCGACGATTGCGAAAGCGCAGGCTGCGCTCGGCCTGCCCCCCGGCGCGACGACGCGCTGGGGCCTGCCGCTGGTCGCGGGGATTGCGGCGGGACACGACCGGTTCAACGCGCTCGCGCGGCTGCTCCCGCCCGCAAGCCCGCGCGCGCTGTCGCAGGGGCTCAAGGCGCTCGGGACGCACCGGCTGGTGACGCGCGAACTGCTCGACCTTCGTCCGCCCGCCACCCGCTATGCGCTGACCGCGAGCGGACGGACGCTGGCGGAATCCTGCGCGCCCTAGGCGGCTAGCGCGGCCCTGACAAAAGCGGCTGCGCGTTCGCCGATCATGATGCTCGGCGCATTGGTGTTCCCCGACACCAGCCGCGGCATGATGCTGGCGTCGGCGACCCACAGCCCCTCGACGCCGTTGAGCTTCAGCGTCGGGTCGACCACCGCATCGGCGTCGCTGCCCATGCGGCAGGTGCCGACCGGGTGATAGACGGTGTCGGCGCGGCTGCGGATCAGCGCGTCGAGCGCGGCGTCGTCCGACAGGTCGACGGGATAGCGGTCGCGCCCGGCATAGTCGGAAAGCGGCGGCGCATCGACGATCCGGTGCATCATCCGTACCCCCGCGCGCAAGGTCGCGATGTCGCGGTCGTCGGTCAAAAAGCCGGGGTCGATCGCGGGCGCCGCCGCCGCGTCGGGCGACGCAAGGCGCACCGTGCCCCGGCTTTCGGGGCGCAGCACGCAGGCGTGGCACGAAAAGCCGTGCCCCTTCACCTTGGTGCGGCCATGATCCTCGAGCATCGCGGGGACGAAATGATATTGGATGTCGGGTGCGGGCAGGTCGGGCCGCGATTTCCAGAAGCCGCCCGCTTCGGCGAAACAGGTCGTCATGATCCCGCTGCGCCGGGTGCGATGTTCGAATATGGCTTTCAGCATCCGCCACGTTCCGCCCAGGCTGTCGCCGAAGGGATCGGCCGAGCGCGTCTCCCAGCTCGACACATAGTCGATATGGTCCTGAAGATTGTCGCCGACGCCCGCGCGGTCGAGGGCGACGTCGATACCCTGCTCGCGAAGGTGCGCCGCGGGCCCGATCCCCGACAGCATCAATATCTGCGGACTGCCGAATGCCCCCGCCGACAGCACGACGCCGCCGCGCGCGCGCAGCGTCTCGCGATGGCGCCCGCGCCGGATGACGACCCCCACCGCGCGCCCATGCTCGATCAGGATTTTCTCGACCAGCGCGCCGGTGCGAATGTCGAAGTTCGCCTGCCCGCGCAGCGGCTCGACATAGGCGCGCGCCGCCGACCAGCGCTCGCCGCCCTTCTGCGTCACCTGATAGAGGCCGAACCCTTCATTGTCGGCGCGGTTGAAGTCGTCGGTGCGCGGCAGTTGCAGCGCCGTCGCGCTTTCGACGAAGCGCTTGCTCGTCACATTGGGCCAACGCTGGTCCATGACATTGAGCGGCCCGTCGCCGCCATGCCATTCGTCGGCGCCGCGCTCATTGCCCTCGCTGCGCTTGAACCAGGGCAGCACATCGGCATAGCTCCACCCCGTCGCGCCGAGCGCCGCCCACTGGTCGTAATCGAAGGCGTGCCCGCGGATATAGACCATCGCGTTGATCGCGCTCGACCCGCCCAGCCCGCGTCCGCGCGGCTGGTATCCGATCCGGCCACCCAGCCCCATCTGCGGCACTGTGTCGTATCGGTAGTTCGACGATTTGGGGATGAAGGGCATCAGCCCCGGCGTCTTGACGCGCACCCGATCGTTCGACCCGCCCGCCTCGACCAGACACACCGTCCGCGACCCGTCTTCGGCAAGCCGCCCCGCCGCCGCGCTCCCCGCACTGCCGCCGCCGATGACGATGATGTCGAACTGATCCATGAAGCCGCTCCCCTCGCCGCCGGGTCGGCGGTCGCCTGAGTGCTTACATGAATGTCATTAGGGGGAGAGGCAAGACCAATCCCGTCACCCCGGGCTTGACCCGGGGTCCCGCTTCATAGCGGTGAAAGAGGGGGACCCCGGATCAAGTCCGGGGTGACGGGATAATTGCTCCGCCGCTTCCTCGACCGGCAGCCCCGCCGCCCAGCGTGCCTTGATCGTCGCGCTCGTCGCGCGGCTGCCGTCGTGGCTCCAGCCGGGTTCGCGCCACAGATAGTCGAGCTTGTGCCGCCACGGCGCGTGCCACACATCCTTGGCGATGCCGACCCACTCGTGCACCGCGGCCCAGAGGATGTTGAAGCTGCCGAGCTGCTTGACGATGCCATAGCGCACCGGCTCGTCGTCGCGTTCGGCAACGAAGCTGCCGAACATCCTGTCCCAGATGATGAACACCCCCGCGTAATTGGCGTCGAGGTAGCGCGGATTGACGCCGTGATGGACGCGGTGGTGCGACGGCGTGTTCATCACCGCCTCGAACCATCGCGGCATCCGCCTGATCGCCTCGGTATGGATCCAGAACTGGTAGATCAGGTTCAGCCCCGCGCAAAAGAACACCATCGCGGGCGGAAAGCCGATCAGGAACAGCGGCAGGCGAAAGATGAAGCCCAGGCTGAAAAAGCCCGTCCACGTCTGCCTGAGCGCGGTCGACAGATTATAATGCTGCGAGCTGTGGTGGATGACATGGCTCGCCCAGAACCAGCGCACCCGATGCGCGCTCCGGTGAAAGACATAATAGGCCAGATCGTCGAGGAAGAAGCAGAGGACCCACGCCCACCACCATTCGCGAAACGCAAGGCCGATGTCGAAAAGGCGGAACTGGTGCACCCACACCGCCATGCCGACGACCGCCGCGCCGACGAGCGCGCCCGCGACCTGGCTGCCCGTCCCGAGCATCAGCGAGGTCAGCGTGTCGCGCGCCTCGTAGCGGCTCTTGTCGGCGCGCAGCGACACGACCATTTCGACGAGCAGCAGCAGGATGAAGGCGGGCACCGCATAGACGACCGGATCGGGAAGCTCAGGCACGCGCAATCTCCCGCATCCGGCTCGCCCACATGCCCGCCTCCTTGCCCAGGTGCAGCGTCACCGCGCCGAAGGTCCGCTCGGCCATGGTCAGCGTCAGGAAATCCTTGTCGAGCCGCCCGATGACGCTCGCATCGACCGGCCGCGCGGCAAAGAAATTGCCGTGCGCGCGCACCAGCATCATCCGCCCCTCGGCGTTGCGGACGATCGCGGCAAAGCCCGCGCGGTCGCGCGCGACCTCGACGCCGCCGAACCCCGCCTCGGCCTCTTCGGCAAGGCGGATCGCATGCTCGGCATCGGCGATGCGCGGGTCGGCGCCGAGTCCGATGCGCCCGACGAGCCAGGCGACGACGAGCACCGCGACAAGCGAACCGCCCGTCTGAATCCAGAAGGCCGTCGTCATTTCCCGCCGGCGAGCGCGTCGAGCATCGGCCGCAGCCCCGTCAAGTCATAGCCAGCCTTCGCCGCCGCATTGCAGATCGCATCGACATCGTCGCCCGCACGCGCCCGCGCGAGTGCCCACAGATGCGTCGAACGCGTGCCCGAGCGGCAATAGGCGAGGATCGGCCCCGTCGCATCGGCCATCAGGGCGTCGAGCGCGTCGATCTGCGCATGGCTGAACCCCGCATGGCCGATCGGGATGGCGGCATAGGCGAGTCCCTCGGCCGCGGCGGCATGGCCGATTTCGGCGCCCTGCGGTGCGGTAGGCTCCTCACCGTCGGGCCGATTGTTGACGATCAGCGCAAAGCCCTGCGCCCTCGCTTCGGCAATATCGTCGAGACCGATCTGCGGCGCGACGCTGAACTGGGCGGACAGGGGACGAAAATCGCTCATGCAAAGCATCTACTCCTGCCCTCCGCCCGCTGACAAGCGTGAAGCTGCGCCGGCAACCAAAGGCGTCGGCTTTGGGGTGGGGAGCGGACGTTAGCATGACCATAGGCCCTCCCCTTCAGGGGAGGGCAGCGAGACTTGCGAACTTGTTCGCTAGTCGCAGCGGGTGGGGGCCATCAGCCTTGCGCAAGGTCGATAGCCCCCACCCCAACCCCTCCCCTGAAGGGGAGGGGCCTAAACGTCCGCAACCGGCCATTTCCCGCCTTTCGTCATCCCGGCGAAGGCCGGGATCTCACCCTCTCGGTTTACCGCACCGGCGAGATCCCGGCCTCCGCCGGGATGACGATATATGAACGTCGGCAATTGACCGCTTTCCAACATTCCAATGTCCGTTCGTGTCGAGCGAAGTCGAGACACTCATCGGAGGCAAGCCCAGCTCGACGGGCATCTCGACTTCGCTCGATGCGAACGGGATTGGGAGCGGCCGCAACCGGTCGAGTCCGGTCATCGCATCCAGATCGGGACTGAATGGCCAAAATGGGGTGGGGAGCGGACCTAGCGTTTGGGAGCCGGGACCGAGACAAAGATCGGGTTGGGATTTTGACCGCGGCATAATTGAAAGTCGCCCGTCTCTCGATTTTTGAACCGCGTTGGCCAACCGCCCAAGCAGTCCGTCGGGGTAGTGTCTATATCATCGACGATCGCGAGTGACATGGAATTGATCCGCGCTTCTCCAATTAGGCAGTTCAAATTAGCCTTCGGCATTCCATCAATTTTGACGAACGATGATCCTGCATAATCTAAACCGGGCGTGTCAGTTACGAACCGTTTGATCTTACAATTCCTGATGAGCTTTGCGCTCAGAGGGCCGTCCTTCGGCTGGTGGTTCGGCCCAAGGATGTAGTCAAAGTTATCGTCAATCACCCGAAGATACTGAGTTGCTGGTTCGTGTGAATACCATGCGGCCACGCCAGCGCTTGCAATCGCAAATGCAGCGCCGGTCAACATTCCGATGAGAAACGATCGTCGGTTTACCACTCTCGTCATGACGTAGGCTTCTAATCATGTTTTCTGTGTCCGCAACCGGTCGCCACCAGACCTTCGTCATCCCGGCGAAGGCCGGGATCTCACCCTCTCGGTTTACCGCACCGGCGAGGTCCCGGCCTCCGCCGGGATGACGATATATGAACGTCGGCAATTGACCGCTTTCCAACATTCCTATGGCCGTTTGTGTCGAGCGAAGTCGAGACACCCATCGGAGGCAAGCCCAGCTCGAGGGGCATCTCGACTTCGCTCGATGCAAACGGGATTGGGAGCGTCCGCAACCGGTCAAGTCCGGTCATCGCATCCAGATCGGGACTGAATGGCCAAAATGGGGTGGAAAGCGGACATCGACAGGCGCGGGTGATGACGTTAGCTTAGCCATATGAACGCGGATTACGCAAATGTCGGCCTAGGCGGCGACGGTGACGAAATTTCCGCAATTGAAGAGGTCGAGAGCGAGTTTGGGGTTCGTCTTGATTATTCGGATGCAGCTCAATGGTCGACAGTCGGCGATGTTTACGCCGCGTTGATGGCGCAACTGCCCCCCGAAGAGGGCAAGCGACCCGATGTTTGGGACCGTTTTTCCCGAGCGATATGTCGTAAAACAGGAATTTCGCCTTCTAGCGTTGGGCTTGAAAGTGGCCTGATTGCCGAAGATGGAATGTGGGTGTCACTCGTGCCAGGGAGGCGGGTGCTTTTCGCCTTGGCAATTATTGCGGCAATAATTGCGATCAATATTCTTCGCTAAAATCCGGCTGCCGCTTTATCGTCCGCAATTGGTCGCTACCAGACCTTCGTCATCCCGGACTTGATCCGGGATCCATAGCAGCGCCGAAGTCATGGATCCCGGATCAAGTCCGGGATGACGGCGAAAGCAACGCTCAACGACAATCCGGCGCTCAATACTGCCGGATCACCGCCAGAAACGCGTCGCCCCATGCTTCGAGCTTCTTTGCCCCCACGCCGGGGATTGCCGCCAGTTCGGCACGCGTCGCGGGCCGTTCGCTCGCCATCGCGCGCAGCACCGCATCGTGAAAGACGACATAGGGCGGCACGCCGGCTTCGGCGGCGAGGTCGCGGCGGGTGGCGCGCAATGCGTCGAACAGCGGATCGCCCACCGGGTTCGCCGCCGCGCCGCCGCCGCGTTCGCGCCGCGTGCGTTTGACCGGCGGCTCGGCCATCAGCACCGGCGCCTCGCCCTTCAGCAGCGGGCGCGCCGCGCGGCCGAGCATCAGCCCGCCATGTTCGGTCGTATCGAGCGCCTCGCGCGCGACGAGCGTGCGCACGAGCGGCTTGATCAGCCGCGCCTCCTCGCCCTCGACGATGCCGAACACCGACAGCTTGTCGTGCCCGCGCGCCGCGACGCGCTCGTCGCGCTTGCCCGTCAGCACCGCCTCGACATGCCCCGCGCCAAAGCTCTGCCCGGTGCGATAGACTGCCGAGAGCAGCTTTTGCGCGAGCACCGACACGTCGAGCCGCGCGGGCGGGTCGAGGCAGGTGTCGCAATTGCCGCAGCGTTCGGGCGGGTCCTCGCCGAAATGGCGCAGCAGCAGCGCGCGGCGGCACTCGACCGTCTCGACGAGCGCGGCGAGCGCGTTCAGCCGCGCGCGCTCGCCCGCGATGCGCGCCTCGGGAAGTTCGGACAGCCGCATCCGCGCGCGCGCAAAATCCTCGGCGCCCCACAGCATCAGTGCCTCGGCCGGATCGCCGTCGCGCCCCGCGCGCCCGGTTTCCTGATAATAGCTCTCGATCGACTTCGGCAGCCCGGCATGCGCGACGAAACGCACGTCGGGCTTGTCGATCCCCATGCCGAACGCGACCGTCGCGGTGACGATGCCGTCCTCCGACGCCACGAAGTCATGCTGCACCCGCGCGCGCCGTTCGGGGTCGAGCCCCGCGTGATAGGCGGCGACGCTGCGCCCCGTCGCGCCCGCGAGCCGCGCCGCCATCCGCTCGGTGCCGTCGCGCGTCGGGCAATAGACGATGCCGGGGCCGGGGTTGGCGGCGATGAAGTCGGCAAGCTGGCGCGCCGGGCTGATGCGCGGCGTCACGCGGTAGCGGATATTGGGCCGGTCGAACCCCGCGAGCACGAGCCCGTCGGCGGGAATGCCGAGCTGGACGAGAATATCCTCGCGCGTGTGGCGGTCGGCGGTCGCGGTGAGCGCAAGGCGCGGCACCGCAGGAAAAGCGTCGAGCAGCGGGCGCAGCAGGCGATAATCGGGGCGGAAATCATGCCCCCATTCCGACACGCAATGCGCCTCGTCGATGGCGAACAGCGCGGGCGGACGGGCGGCGAGCAGCGCGCGAAATCCCTCGCCCGTCGCGCGTTCGGGCGCAATATAAAGAAGATCGAGCTCGCCGTCGCGATAGGCCTGCCGCGTGTCGGCGAAATCGGCATCGACGCTGGTCAGCGACGCCGCGCGAATCCCCGCAGCGCGTGCGCCGCGGAGCTGGTCGTGCATCAACGCGATCAGCGGCGAGATCACCACCACGCATCCCGAAAATGCCACCGCCGGAAGCTGATAGGTGAGCGACTTGCCCGCGCCCGTCGGCATTACGGCAAGCGTGTGCATGCCCGCCATCACCCGGTCGACGACATCGCCCTGCCGTCCGCGGAAGGCGTCGAATCCGAAGGTTGATTTCAGGAGGGGGAGGAGAGCTTCGGCCGACATTGACTAGCGCGATAGGCAGTTTGGTCGCGCGAGGGAAGCCCGCGCGCCGCGTCCGGCCGCGCCTCGCCGCACCATGCAACCGCCGCGCGCCGCGAACCGTTGCAATGGTGGAGGTTTGAGGTCCGCTATGCCGTTATCGTTCCTTCTCGCGGCACTCCTGTCCGCGACGCACCAGCCGGGAGGTCGCCCGCTGCCCGAAATTCCCGCGCGCGTCGAAACCGCGCCGGTCACCGACAGCCGCGGCGACCGCGCCGACGATCCGGCGATCTGGCGCAATCCGGCCGATCCCGCGGCAAGCCTCGTCATCTCGACCGACAAGAAGGCGGGGCTCGCGATCCACGACCTGTCGGGCCGGCTGCTCGCCTTTCAGCGATTGGGCGACATCAACAATGTCGACCTGCGCGACGATGTGCCGATCGCGGGAGCGCGCGCGACGCTCGTCGCGGCATCGGACCGGAGCGACAAGGACGACCCGCTGCTCCACCTGTTCCGACTCGACCCGGCGGCGCCCGCGCTGATCCCGATCGGCACGATCGCGCTTCCCGATGGCCAGGCCTATGGCCTTTGTCTCCATCGGCGGGGCGACGCGGTTGACGCCTTCATGGTCTATAAGGAAGGGATCGTCGAACAGGTCGCGCTCGACCTTGCAACCCTGCCGGCGCGGGGCCGTGTCTTGCGCCGCTTCGACCTCGAGAGCCGAAGCGAAGGCTGCGTCGTCGACGACCGCAGCGGCCAGCTCTATGTCGCTGAGGACAAAGTAGCCATCTGGCGCATAAACACCGCCCCTGACCGGCCGATGGCGCCCATCAAGATCGCCGATGTCGATGGTGTCCATCTTCATAAGGACGCCGAAGGGCTAGCGCTGCTTCCTGTCGGGGCGACGCGCGGCTTTCTTTTCGCGTCGAACCAGGGCGACGACAGCTATTCGGTGTTCCATGTCCCCGATGGCGCGTTCGTCGGCAGTTTTCGGATTCGCGGCGGCCCCATCGATGGAACCGAGGAAACCGACGGCATCGCCCTGCATGCGGGCGATTTCGGACCGCGATGGCCGGGCGGGCTTTTCGTCGCGCACGACGGGAAAAATCGCGACGAAAAGGGACGCAAGGCGCCGCAGAATTTCAAGCTTGTTCCGCTGGGCGCCATCCTCGCGGCGCTTAGGATCGACCCCCGCTAATCGGCCGCGGGAGCGAAGAGCGAGCGCGCGATAGCGTAAGCCGCGACCGCCCCCGCAAGCTGTGCAGCGATAAAGGCCGGGACATCGGCGGGCGCGATGCCGGCAAAGCTGTTCGACAGGCTGCGCGCGACCGCAATCGCCGGATTGGCAAAGCTGGTCGACGAGGTGAACCAATATGCCGCGGTGATATAGAGCGCGACGCTCGGCGCGACCCATTCGGCGCGGTGACGCAGCGTGCCGATGATGGTGAGGATGAGGCCAAAGGTCGCGATGAACTCACCCGCCCATTGCCCCGCGCCGGTGCGCGCCCTTGCCGAGAATTGGACGATCGGCAGGTCGAACATCAGATGCGCCGCCCACACCCCCAAAATGCCGCCAACAATCTGCACTGTGACATAAAGGAGAGCGCGGCGCGGCGCGATTGCGCGGCCGAGCGCCATCACGAGCGTAACCGCCGGGTTGAAATGCGCGCCCGACACGGGGCCGAGCATCGCGATAAGCACGAACAGGATGGCGCCGGTCGCAAGCGCGTTGGCGAGAAGCGCGATCCCGACATTGCCGCCCGACAATTGCTCGGCCATCACGCCTGAGCCGACGACGGTCGCGAACAGGAAAAAGCTGCCGAGCCCTTCGGCGAGCAGGCTGCGCGAAAGTCCCTGCGTCATGCCGCGCCCTCCATCTTGCCGATATGCCCCAGCGCCTCGCGCAATTCGTTGCGCCCCATCGTCTCGATTGGCAGCGCGAACATTGCCGTTGCGCGCGCCTCGAGCAGGCGCCAGGTTTCGGCAAAGGCGGCATCCTCCGCTGCTTCGCCGCCCGGAGTATCGGCAGGGTCGGCGAGACCCCAATGCGCGCGCACGGGAGCGCCGACGAACAACGGGCAGGCTTCTCCCGCCGCGTTGCCGCAGACGGTGATGGCAATGTCGATTCGCGGCGCGCCGGGTGCTGCAAACTCGTCCCAGCTTTTCGACCGGAACGCCGCAATATCGTAGCCCTTCGCAGCGAGCAGCCGCAGCGCCGCCGGGTGCGGCGCACCCTTGGGCTGGCTGCCCGCGCTAAAGGCGCGCACGCGGCCTTCACCCATGCGCGCGATCAGCGCTTCGCCCAAGATGCTGCGCGCCGAATTGCCCGTGCACAGCACCAAGATCCCCGGCTTCGCCCCCGCCATGGCGTCAACAGCAGGTGGCGGGGGCGGGCTTGGCCGCGGCCGGGACGCAGCAACTTCCTTCGGCCGCCGCAGGCGATGCGAGCGGCGCGAAATCGGGGCTGTCGCCATAAACGGTGGCTTCGCCATTGGTCAGAAACGCTTCCCACACGACGCCGTCGGGATCGGCGATCCAGCTTTTTTCGGACTTGGCATAGCAACAGGTCGTCGCGCCTTCCTCGAGCACCGGCGCGCCCGCATCCTTGAGCCGGCCATAGACCGCGGCGAGCTCGTCGGCATCCTCGACCTGGATCCCGACATGTTCGACCCCGCGATGCGCGCCGTCGCGCACCGAGATGGCGAAATTGATGCGCGGATCGTCGAGCATCCATTTGGCATAATCATCCTTCGTCACGCTCGGTGTCGCGCCGAAAAGTCCCGTGTAAAAGGCAATCGATTTGTCCAGATCGGCAACGCCGACGTGCATATGAAAACGGCTCATGCGCTTTTCCTTTCTTCGTCTGTATTGGGTTCGCACGCGGTGTCGGGCGCGCAGGCCCCGCCACCGCAGCAATTTTCCATGAGAAAGCCGACGAGCGCGTTCATCGCGCGATAGTCAGCCGAATAGATCAGCGAGCGCCCGTCGCGCCGCTGCGCGATCAGCCCGGCGCCCGACAATTGGGCAAGGTGGAAGGACAGCGACGATGCGGGCACGCCAAGCGCCTCGGCAATTGCTCCCGCCGCAAGCCCGTCGGGACCTGCCTGCACGAGCAGCCGGAACAGCGCGAGCCTATGTTCCTGCGCGAGCGCGCCAAGCGCGCGAATGGCGGGTTCCGCTTTCATTGCCGACTCCATAATTTGATAATAGTGGAAATATGGAATTATATCTGTCGCGTCAAGGGTTATTTCGACTATTTTCGAAGCAATGGTTCTCGGTCGTTGCGCAGCTTCGCGGCGCCCGATATTCGTCCGCGATGCCCAATCGACCCCAGCAGGTCGCCTATTGGCGCGAGTTCGTACTCGAGCGTTGTGGATTCCCCAATACGACGCTGCTGACGCGGCAGTTCGCCGGAGTCGAACTCAAAGATTTTTGCGAGTGCGGGTGCAATAGTTTCGGGGTGCAAGTTAAACCAGGCACGCCCCCGCTGGTTCGGAAGCCAGCAAAAAATGGAGGTGTCATATTCATCGCCGACTTCAAGGTGACTTCCGATCGCACACTTGAAATCATGCTTTCGGTTGATGGTGCAGGAAATCTCGACAAAGTCGATGTCACCTGCAATGCAAATAGTGCGCCTGTACCCCACGCGATTCCTTTGGATTTGACACCCTATCACGTTCACGCTTCGACAAAGCTGGTAGTCTGACGATCGCGGGGTCTAAACCGTCCCCTCCTCCTTCTCCGCCTGCTGCCGCGCCCACATGTCGGCATAGAGCCCGCGCATCCGCAGCAACTCGTCGTGCGTCCCCGTCTCGGCAATGCGGCCCTTATCCAGCACAATTATCCGGTCCGCGCCCGTCACCGTCGACAGACGGTGCGCGATCACCAGCGTCGTGCGGCGTTGCGCGATGCGGTCGAGCGTGTCCTGAATCGCCGCCTCTGTGCGGCTGTCGAGCGCGCTCGTCGCCTCGTCCAAAATCAGCACCGGCGGGTTTTTGAGCAGCGTGCGCGCAATCGCGACGCGCTGCTTCTCGCCGCCCGACAGCTTGAGACCGCGCTCGCCTACCTCGGTCTCATAACCTTGCGGCAGCGCGGCGATGAAGTCGTCGATCGCGGCGCCCTCGGCCGCGGCAGCGACTTCTTCGGCGTTCGCGTCCTCGCTGCCATAGGCGATGTTATAGCCGATGCTGTCGTTAAACAGCACCGTATCCTGCGGAACGATGCCGATCGCCGCGCGCAGGCTGGCTTGCGTCACCGCCTTGATATCCTGTCCGTCAATTGTCACGCGCCCGCCCTGCGGGTCATAGAAACGGAACATGAGCCGCGCGATCGTCGACTTGCCCGCGCCCGACGGCCCGACGATCGCCAGCGTCTCGCCCGCGCCGACAGCAAAGCTCACGCCGTTCAGGATCGTGCGGTCGGGCTCGTAGCCGAACACCACATTCTCGAACGTCACTGCTCCGCCGTTCACGACGAGCGCCGCCGCGCCCGGCGTGTCGGCAATCTCGGACGGCGTGTCGATCAGGCGGAACATCGCCTCCATGTCGATCAGTCCCTGGCGGATGATGCGATAGACCATGCCGAGCATGTCGAGCGGGCGGAAAAGCTGCGCGAGCAGCGTGTTGACGAGCACGACGTCGCCGACGGCAAATTCGCCGCGCGACCATCCCCACACCGTATAGGCCATCGCCCCCGCCATTGCGGCGTTAGTGATCAGGCTCTGCCCAATGTTGAGCCAGGCGAGGCTGTTCTCGCTTTTCACCGCGGCGCGGGCATATTGGTCGGCGACGTCGCGATAGCGCGCCGTCTCGCGCGCTTCGGCTCCGAAATATTTGACCGTCTCGTAATTGAGCAGGCTGTCGACGCTACGCCCGACAGTCAGCGTGTCGAGGTCGTTCATCCGCGTACGTAGCGCATTGCGCCAGTCGGTCACGCGCCGCGTGAAGATGATATAGACAACGACCATCAGCGCGGTCGCGCTTGCAAGGCCAAAACTGAACTTGGTCCAGAAGATGATGAGCACTGCCGCGAGCTCGATGATCGTCGGCGCAATGTTGAACAGCAGGAAATAGAGCATCGTGTCGATGCTCTTGGTCCCGCGCTCGATCACCTTCGTCACCTCGCCCGTTCGCCGCGCAAGATGGAAGCGCAAGCTCAGCGCATGCAAATGCGTGAAAGTCGCGATTGCCAGCTCGCGCGTCGCGTCCTGCCCGACGCGCTCGAACACAACATTGCGAAGATTGTCGAACAGCACGCCGGCAAAGCGCGCGCCCGCATAGGCGAGGACGAGCCCGATCGCGAGCGCGATCCCCTCCTCCATCCCCGGCGCCATCCGGTCGATCGCCGCACCATAGAGGAAGCCCATCGACAGCTGCACGCCCTTCGACGCGAGGACGATCAGCGCCGCAAGGACGATGCGCAGCTTGTGCCCGCCATTCCCCGCAGGCCACAGATAGGGAAGGAATCGCTTCAGCGTCGCAAGGACGGGAGGCTCGCGGCCCGTATCGGCGGAGGTGGCGGTATCGGGCGGCATGCGCGCCCCATGTAGGGGCGCGGGCGCCGAACGCCAACCAGCGATATTCCTATTGCGGCGGTCGCGGGCCGCTGTGACGAATGATCCGCTCGATCAGGCGGCGCTCGTCGCTCGTCGGCCCGGTCACCGCAGGCGCGGCAGGATCGGTTTTGCGGCGACCGAACATCGGGCGACGGCGCGGAAGGAAGGCGGAAAGGGGCATGGGGGCTGGCTTTCGCTATGCGACGCCGCCCCCCCGGAGCGCCGCAAATCATCTGGTCCCTGCGGCGACAGTCGCGCGGCGTGGTTTCAAATCTGCGAAGGAAGCTGGTTACTGCTTTCTTTCCGGAACCGTGAAGGTCCCCGTCACGCGGCCGCCCGTGCCGCCTTCGACCGGATTGCCGTCAGGTCCGCGCGCCGCGCCGCGCCCGTCGACAGTCGCGCGGCCGCTGTTGAGGTCGATGACAAGCCGTCCGCCCGACAGGCGGTTGCCGCGTTGGCGCAGCTCGACATTGCCGACCATCGTGATCAGCCGCCGGTCGAGGTCGTAAATGGCGACATTGCCCGACGCACGCTCGTCGCCCTTCACCACCGTCACCCCGCCGGTCGCGTCGAGCCGATTGACGTCGGTGCCGCCGGCGCGCGTGTATGCGACCGTCATGCGCGGCGCGGTGACGGTCAGCCCCGCCTGCGTCACGCGGACATTGCCCGCGAGCACGACGCGGTCGGCACGGTCCTGCACCTCGATCGTCCCCGCCGCGAAATCGACCGGCGCATTGCTGTTGTGGTTGGCCAGCGCCTGCGCCTGCGCCGCATCGCCGCTGCCGACCGACAGCATCGCGAGGCCGGTCAGCGCAAAGCCGGCGCCAGCAAGCGCAAGGCTCCGGATGGACGATAGGCGGGTCATTTGATCACTCCCTGGTTGATCCGCAGCCGGGCATTGCCCGACAGCCGCACGATACGCGTATCGAGATCGGCGGTGAGTTGATTGGCCGAAAAGCGACCGATGTTCAATGTGCCGTCGACGCCGCCGCGCCCGACGAGGCTGCGCCCCTTAAGGTCGAGCGCGACATTGCTCGCGTCGATCCGATAGCCGTCGGCGCTGCGCACCTGCACCGTACCGGGAACCGCGACCGTTTCGCTTTCCATATCATAGGCGCCCTGCGCCGCGGCTATGGTTGCCGGCCCCTCGGCAAGGTTGATCGCGCCCGATAGCTGACGCATGAGCACCACTGGCTCGGTCGAGCTTTGCTGCACCGCGCTACCCGCCACGAGCGCGAAAGGCTGCCCCTTTTCGTCCTGCCCGCGATATTCGGCACGCGTCACGCGCATCCGCTCCTTGGCGACCTCGACCTTGTCCTTCGCGAGCAGAAAGCTGATCTCGGCGCGCTGGGTGAAAGGCGAAAAAACAAGGATCGCCGTAATGACGCCGATCAGCAACGGCAGACCATAGCGCAAGATGCGGATCACCCGGTCGTGACTCGACCCGCTCGCCGCCCAGATCCGGCGCATCGTGCGATCGAGGTCGGCGCGTTCGGACATGCGACTCGGAGACCTAGCTGTGCGCGAAAATATCGACCTCGGGCCAACCGGCAAGGTCGAGCGCCGCGCGCGTCGGCAGGAAATCGAAGCAGGCCTGCGCCAATTCGGCGCGCCCTTCGCGCACGAGCCGAGCGTCGAGCACCTCCTTCATTGCATGGAGAAAGCGCACGTCGCTCGCCGCATAATCGCGCTGCGCTTCGGACAATTCGGTGGCGCCCCAGTCGCTCGACTGCTGCTGCTTTGACACCTCTTGTCCCAGCAGTTCGCGGACCAGTTCCTTCAGCCCGTGACGGTCGGTGTATGTGCGCACAAGCTTGGACGCGATCTTGGTGCAATAGACGGGTGCCGCGACGATGCCGAGCGCATGCTGAAGGGCGGCGATGTCGAAACGCGCAAAATGAAACAGTTTCAGCCGGTTAGCATCAGAAAGTATCGCCTTGAGAACGGGCGCGTCATATGTGCTTCCAGGGCCGAAGCGGACCAGATGCTCGTCGCCCGACCCGTCGCTGATCTGGACGAGACACAAACGGTCGCGCAGCGGGTTGAGCCCCATCGTCTCGGTATCGACCGCAACGGCGCCCGAACCCAGCACGCCCTCCGGCAGATCCTCTTCATGAAAATAGACTGTCATGCCAGCCGCCTTAGGCCAAGCCGCCGCGCCGCTCAATGACTGGTTTTGCGGGGCACCGCCGTCGCCGCGCCCCATCCGTGAAATGCCGTGAAAGCCGCTGGCGCGGCTGTGAATTTTCTGTTCGCAGACCTGACGCAATTAGGCTATATCTTGCGCCGTTAGCGGCACGGGGCGAGTCTGTGCCCATGGTGAACTGCGTCCCCGTCCGGCGCAATGAGCCGGTTGAATGGGGTGCGGACGAACCGAAAGCGACTACTAAGCAATGAGTTTCAACAAGGATCGCCGTGGCCATCGCGGACGCGGCAAGCGCGATGATTTCGGCAATTTCGACAGCTTCGAACCCGCGCCCTACAGCGGCGACAGCTTTGGCGGCGGCAATCGCGGTGGCGGTTTTGGCGATCGCGATCGCGGAGGATTCGGCGGCGGTGATCGCGGCGGCTTCGGCGGTGGCGGTGGCGGCGGCTTCGGTGGTGGACGCGGCGGCGGCATGCCGGCGCAGGTCGTCGGCGAGGGCCAGGGCCAGGTAAAATTCTTCAACCCCGCGAAAGGCTTTGGCTTCATCGCACGCGATGACGGCGGCGAAGATGTCTTCGTCCACATCAGCGCCGTCGAGCAGGCGGGTCTGCAGGGTCTTGCCTCCGGGCAACCGCTCGGCTTCACGCTCGTCGAGCGCAACGGCAAGGTGTCGGCCATCGACCTCAAGATCGAGGGCGAGCCGATGCCGGTCGAAGAATTCGCCCCGCGCCCGCGCGAGGATCGGCCCGCAGGCGGCGCCCGCGGTCGTCGTCAACTGACCGGCGAACGCGCGTCGGGCACCGTGAAGTTCTTTAACACGACCAAGGGCTTCGGCTTCATCGCACGCGACGATGGGCAGGCCGACGCCTTCGTCCATATCAGCGCGGTTCAGCGCGCGGGCATGGCCGGGCTCGAAGAAGGCGACCGCGTCGCGTTCGATATCGAAGTGGACGACCGCGGCAAGTTCGCTGCCGTGAATATTCAGCCCGAACAATAATTTCCGTCCAGGAATGAAATGGGGGCGGTCCTTTCGAGGGCCGCCCCTTTTTTATCCGTCGAGCGTTGCTTTCAGGAACCAGATGCGTTGCTCGGTCTCGTCGGCCCAACCATCGACCAGGCCGCTCGTCGCAATGTCGCCTTGCTCCTCTGCGGCAGCTTTCGCCGCCTTGATCTGCGCGAGAAGCGTTTCATTGTCGGCGGCAAGGTTGCGCACCATCGTGTCGGCATCGACCTTTTCGGCGTCGTCATCGCGAATCGTCTGACGGCGACCGACCTCGCCAATCGACCGCAGCGTCACCGCGCCATTTTTGCGCACGCGCTCGGCAATCAAATCGGTGGTCGCAAGGATTTGGGCAGCCTGCTCGTCGAACAGCAGGTGCAACTGGCGGAAGCGCGGTCCCTGCACATGCCAGTGGTAATTCTTGGTCTTGAGGTAGAGCGCGTAGCTCTCGGCAAGCAGCGCATTGAGCGCATCGACGACGGCAGGCTGGTTCTGCTGGGGCATGGGAGAATCCTTTCCTTTGCTTTGCCCCTATATAGGGCGTCGCAACGGATTTTTCCCACAAATGCTGCCTGCCACTATCATCGACAAACTCGATGAAACAAATGCAATCACGCGCTTTCGGCGATTAATCCGAAGGCCCGCAGCGTGGTTGCGACCGCCCAGATCGCGAGAAGCGCAGCACTCAACAGGCGAACATAGCGAACCAGCTCCGTCGCCGCGAGCGCTGGACCAAATGCGAAAAAGGGCAAAGTCGCGAGCAGCCAGCCGACAAACCCGCCCGCGGCCGCCCACAGCCCCGCCCCGCTGGTTGCCGCCAACGCGGCGATCAGGAAGTGGCTGCGATCGCCAAATTGCAGCAGCAACAAGCGCACGCCCAATCGCGCCGGCGGCTCGCTGGCGATCGCGCCGTCGTCGGGCATAAGCCGACCACGCCACAGGAGCGCGACTGCCGCCGTGGCCAACGCAAAGGCAACGAACAGCGCCACAACGCCCTGCCCGACCATCCGGTGGAGAAGACTTCCCCCCACCGCGGCGACCAGCGCGTTGACGATGAAGCTTGCCGCCGCAGCCACAACGACGACACGGCCGTCGTCACGGGTGGCGATCAGCCGGGATAGGAAGGAGCCGCTGCGCCCATCTGTATTGGCTAGCAACACCGCAACCAGCGCGATCATGATGGCATCCATGCCCTTATCCCGCTCGGCCGCTGCGCGTCGGCGTCAGTCGCCGAGGCGGTTCGCGACCGAAGCAAGCCAGGCTTCGTGCATCGCCGCCGATAGCGGCCCGCTCGGCACATTGGCCGCGTCGCTCATGGCATCAAGATAGGTCAGGATCGCCGCTCGCTGTCCGCCGGTCGCAACGGTCGATTCGAGTCGACTGGCAAGCGCCTCGACAGCCGCGAAACCATTGTCGCGTGCGAGGCAGCGAATATCGTCGATGCCCTGCACAATCTGCGCAAGGGCGCAATGCGGCAACGCTTCGGCCAGCGCCGCAATCTGCCCGGTGATCCGGTCGTGCATATCCTGGAAATAATCGCCCTGCACCCGCATGACACTCACCCCCTTCGATTGGTCGAGGATGCGCGCATTTGGTTAACGGATGGTTAGGAAACTGCTTGCGGGTCAAACGTCGCCGCAAGGATCGTCCTGGCGCTGCTTGCTGCGATACATGTCGCGGTCGGCCGCCGCGAGGATTTCGGACTCGGTGGCCCCCGCAGTGAGCATCGCAACCCCGAAGCAGGCAGACAATTGGATCTCGTGCCCGTCATAGATCGCCGGCTCGGCGCTCAAGACATGGCAGAGTCTGTTGACCTGCACACGCGCGCCATCTTCGGTCGACTGGTCGAGGATCAGGCCGAATTCGTCGCCGCCAATGCGTGCAGCTACATCGGTCGCACGAATCGACGATGCGAGCCGGTTGGCGATTTCCATCAGCGCAAAGTCGCCGGCCGCATGGCCGAGGCTGTCGTTGATGCTCTTGAGCTGGTTGACGTCGACAAAGACAACGGCGGCGGTTTCGGCATGGCGCTCGAACCGCGCAAGCCGTTGATGAATGGCGGTCAGGAAATAGCGGCGGTTGAACAGTGGCGTCAGCGTGTCGCGCTCTGACACGCGCTCAAGCTCGGCGACCGCAATCTTCAGAATGCGGTTTTCGCGGCGCAGGACGTCGCGTTCGCGGCGCAGTTCGCGCACCTGGTCGTCAATGGAGTCTACGGATGCGAAGGCGGTCCGGTCGACCGCGATCCGTGCTCCCCCTACGCTGTCCATCCAAAGTCCCCGAAATGAACGCTTTTCCCCGTCGGCCCCATACCGATCGATGTTCCGTGGCTGACCCTAAACGGGACATGATACCAATAGGTAAACGCACTCCGATTTGCCGATCGACCGCAAAGCCGACGCGGTGGCGTTGCCCACGCGCGGGCGAGCCGCTAGGGGGAGCAGGATCGACGATTCATCGTCGGACGTGGAGGGATTTCAATGGGCGACAGCAGACCGCTTGTCGGGGTCATCATGGGCAGCCAGTCGGACTGGCCGACGATGGCGCATGCGGTCCAGATACTCGAGGAGTTCGGGATCGCGCACGAGGTCCAGATCGTCTCGGCGCATCGCACGCCCGACAGGCTCGTCGCCTATGCGAAGGGAGCGGCCGACCGCGGGCTTCGTGCCGTCATCGCTGGCGCTGGCGGCGCGGCGCACCTGCCCGGCATGGTCGCTTCGATGACGCGCGTGCCGGTGCTCGGCGTGCCCGTCCAGTCGGCGGCGCTGAGCGGATTGGACAGCCTTTTGTCGATCGTCCAGATGCCGGGCGGCGTTCCCGTCGCGACCTTTGCTATCGGCAAGGCGGGCGCAACCAATGCGGGGCTGTTCGCCGCAGCACTTCTTGCGAACGACGACGCAGCGCTCGCGCAAAAGCTCGACGCCTGGCGCTCCGCGCAAAGCGATAGCGTCGCTGCCATTCCGGTTCGCGAGGGGCAATAGCTTGCTGCCACCCGGATCGACGATCGGTATCCTCGGCGGTGGGCAGCTCGGGCGAATGCTGTCCGTCGCGGCGGCGCAGCTCGGCTATCGCACTCATATCTATGCACCCGACTCCGAAAGCGTCGCCGCCGATGTCGCGGCGCATCACACGCAGGCTGCGTGGGACGACGAGCCGCGTCTCGCTGCCTTTGCCGCTGCCAGCGACGTCGTCACTTTCGAGTTCGAGAATGTTCCTGTCGACACCGTCCGCTTTCTGTCGGGCCATGTCGCGGTGCGCCCCGGTGTCGCGGCGCTCGAAGTCGCGCAGGATCGGCTGGCCGAGAAGAATTTCGTCGTGTCGGTCGGCGGGCGACCCGCGCCCTTCGCGCCCGCTCCCGACCGGACGGCGCTCGATACCGCCATCGAAATGGTCGGCACTCCCGCGATCCTCAAGACCGTGCGGATGGGCTATGACGGCAAGGGTCAGGCGCAGCTCGCGGCGCCTGCCGACGCCGATGCGGCATGGGACGCCATCGGACGCCACCCGGCGGTCCTCGAAGGCTTCGTCGATTTTGCCCATGAATTTTCGGTTCTGCTCGTGCGCGGCATCGACGGCGAGGTGCGCTATTGGGATTCGCCGGTCAATGTTCATGGCGCCGGCATTCTCGCATCATCATCGCTTCCCGCTCCGGCTGCGGTCGCCGGCCAACAGGATGCGGCGCGCGCCTTGATGGCGGAGATTGCCGAAGCGCTCGACTATATCGGGGTGCTCACCGGCGAGTTTTTCGTCGGCGCCGACGGTCCGATCTTCAACGAGATGGCGCCGCGCGTCCACAACAGCGGTCATTGGACGATCGAAGGTGCGGTGACGAGCCAGTTCGAAAACCATATCCGCGCCGTCGCCGGCCTGCCGCTCGGCGACACGGCGACGACGGCGCTGCCCGTGGTGATGCGCAATCTGATCGGCGCCGATATCGCCGCGGTGCCTGCGCTGCTCGCCGACGGCCGCGCACATGTTCATCATTATGGCAAGGCCGAGGTGCGCGACGGCCGCAAGCTCGGTCACGTCACCTGGGCCGGAGCCGAACCCGAAGCATGAACCACCCCGAAATCACGCTGATCATCGCGCGCGCCGCCAACGGCGTTATCGGGGCTGATGGCAAGATGCCGTGGCACCTTCCCACCGACCTCCGCCGCTTCAAGCAGCTGACGATGGGGCGCCCGATGATCATGGGACGCAAGACTTTCGACAGCCTGCCCGCGGTGCTCGAGGGCCGCCGCCATATCGTACTCACCCGCGATCCCGACTGGCACGATGAGGGCGCTGAACCGGTGGCAACGGTCGAAGAAGCGCTGAAACTCGCCAATGCGCCGCATGTGATGGTGATCGGCGGCGCCGAAATCTATCGCCTCTTCTTTCCGCTTGCCGACCGGATCGAGCTGACCGAGGTCGCCATGGAACCTTCGGGCGATGCGATCATCGCCTATCCCGACGCCGCCGATTGGCAGGAGGTCGCGCGCGAGGACCATCCAGCGGACGCCGCGGGCCGCCCTGCCTTCAGCTTCGTCACGCTCGCGAGGCGGCGCTGATGCGTCGCTGGCCGCTTCTTGTCCTGCTCCTTCTGGTCGTCGGCGCGCTCGCCTTTTTCGTGCTCGCGCCCGGGATCGTCGAGCGCGGCCTCAACCAGATCGACGGCAAGCCGCTGCCGCAAGTGAGCGAACGCGCCAAGGCGCTGCACAGGACGCTGACGATCGTCGACCTGCACAGCGACAGCTTGTTGTGGAGCCGCGACTTTACCGACCGCGCCGAGCGCGGCCATATGGACCTGCCGCGGCTAAGCGATGGCAATGTTGCCTTGCAGATTCTGTCGAGCGTCACGAAGACACCGAAGAACCAGAATTACGACGCCAACGGCGCCGACAGCGACAATATCACCAGCCTTGCCATCGCCCAGCTCCAGCCGCTGCGGACGTGGGATTCGCTGCTCGAACGCTCGCTTTGGCACGCGGAAAAGCTTCACCGCGCCGCCGCGCGCGAACCGGGCGCGCTCCGTACCGTCGCGGTGCCCGCCGACATCGACGCGCTGCTCGCCACGCGCGAGGGCCGTGACCTTCCCGTCGGCGCGATGCTCAGCATCGAGGGGCTGCAGAACCTCGAAGGCGAGATTGCCAATCTCGACAAGCTTTATGCCGCCGGCTTCCGCATGGCGGGACTGACGCATTTCTTCGACAATGATCTCGCCGGCTCGATGCACGGCCTCGAAAAGGGCGGTCTCACTCTCTTGGGCCGCCGCGTCGTCGAACGCATGGAAGCCAAGGGCATGATCGTCGACATCGCGCATTGCTCGCGCGCCTGCGTCGCCGACGTCCTGAAAATGGCGCGCCGACCGGTCGTGTCGAGCCACGGCGGAGTGCAGGCGACGTGCCGCGTCAACCGCAACCTGTCGAACGATCAGATTCGCGGCGTCGCGGCGACCGGCGGGCTGATCGGCATCGGCTATTGGGATGCGGCGATCTGCGACACCTCGCCCGCGAGCATTGCCAAGGCGATGAAGCATGTCCGCGACCTCGTCGGCATCGCGCATGTCGCGCTCGGCAGCGACTATGACGGCGCGACCACGGTGCGCTTCGACACGTCGCAGCTCGTGCAGGTGACGCAGGCGCTGATCGACGCGGGCTTCACCACCGACGAGATTCGCGCCGCGATGGGCGGCAACGCGCTTCGCGTGTTGAGGGCGGGGCTGGTTCCCTTGGGCCCGCCCGCGCCATGACCATGCCACACATCGGCTCGACCACCATGAAGCCCCTCCCCTTCAGGGGTGGGGGTGGGGTGGAGGCCAGCAGCCTTGCACATTGCGCGCAGCCTACCCCGCTGCGACCAGCGAACCAGTTCGCAAGTCTCTCTGCCCCTCCCCTGAAGGGGAGTGGTTGCAGATGATCCGCCTCGACGGCCACCAACGCATCGAAGAGCCGCTGCGCGGCGGGTTGATCGCGCTCGGCAATTTCGACGGATTCCACGGCGGCCATCAGGCGGTCGTGGGCCGCGCCGTGCGCCATGCGCGCGACGAGGGGCGACCGTGCATCGTCGCGACTTTCGACCCGCATCCGGTCCGCTTTTTCAAGCCCGACGTCGCGCCCTTTCGCCTGACCACGCTCGACCAGCGGCAAGAGCTGTTCGGAGCGGCGGGCGCCGACGCGATGCTCGTGCTGCCCTTTGACGCGGCACTCGCGGCGACAAGCGCCGAGGATTTCATCGCCGCGCTGCTCCTCGACCGGTTCGGTGCGGCGGGCGTCGTCACCGGCGCCGACTTCGTGTTCGGCAAGGGGCGCGGCGGTAATGTCGTCACGCTCGCCGACCATGCCCGCCGCCTCGGCTTTTTCACCGAAATGGTCGCGCCGGTCGACGATGCCGATACCGTCATTTCGTCGAGCCGCATCCGCGAAGCCTTGCAGGCGGGCGATTGCGCGACCGCCGAACGCCTGCTCACGCGCCCCTTCACAATCCGCGGCACGGTGCAGCATGGCGACAAGAACGGCCGCCTGCTCGGCTTTCCCACCGCTAATCTCGAACTCGGCACCTATTTGCGCCCGCGCTACGGCATCTATGCCGTTACCGGCCGCCTTGCCGACGGCCGCATCCTGAAGGGCGCGGCGAATATCGGCATCCGTCCGAGCTTCGACCCGCCCAAGGAATTGCTCGAACCGCATTTCTTTGATTTCGACGGCGATCTGTATGGCCAGGAAATCGACGTTGCCTTCCACGCCTTCATCCGCGGCGAAGCGAAGTTCGACGATATGGCTGCATTAATGGAACAAATCGCAGTGGATTGCGACGCAGCAAAGGCGCTACTCGCCGACATATAGCGGCATCGTCGCCCCGGACTGATCCCCGGGGTCATACGGCGGCGTAGAAGTGGGTTCCGGAACATGTCCGGAATGATGAAAGGGGCGCATGACGGACGAACAGGATTGGGCCGCGGGGCTCGAAGGCCCGCCCAAGAAGCCGATGAAACGCAGCACCAGGATCATGCTCTGGTTGTTCGCTGCGCTCGTCGCGTGGCTGACCTTGTCGAACGCGAGTTTCCTCGCGCCCGATCCCGAAGGAAAGGCCCGCCTGATCGCGCATCGCGGCGTTTATCATCTCTATGACAAGCGCGCCGCGATCGGTCGCGACACCTGCACGGCGGCGTGGGCGCTGCCGCCCGATCATGAGGTTTTCGAGAATACCCCGGATTCGATGCGCTGGGCGGTCGGGCTCGGCGCGAACATGGTCGAGATCGACGTCGCGCCGACGAAGGACGGGCGCATGGTGCTGTTCCACGACTGGACGGTCGATTGCCGCACCGATGGTCATGGCAACACGCGCGACCTGACGCTTGCCCAGCTCAAGCGGCTCGACATCGGCCATGGCTATACCGCCGACGGGGGTAAGAGCTTTCCGCTGCGCGGAAAGGGTATCGGCAAGATGCCGACAGTCGAGGAAGGCCTCGCCGCGCTGCCGGTCCACCCGATCCTTTTCAACTTCAAATCGAAGGATGCGGGCGAAGCCGACCAGCTTTTCGCGATCCTGAAAGCATCGGGCCGCGACAGCGTCAAACTGGGCGACGCCTTTTACGGCGGCGCCGCACCGGTCAAGCGAATGCGCGAATTGATGCCCGACAGCTGGTCCTTCGACCTCCAGCGCGACGCGCGCGCGTGCAGCAAGGACTACATCACCTATGGCTGGACCGGCTTCGTTCCCGAAAGCTGCCGGAACGGCGTGCTCGCCATCCCGATCAACTATCAATGGGCGTTCTGGGGCTGGCCCGACCGGCTGATCGCGCGCATGGACAGCGTCGGCGCACGCGTCATCGTCTTTGGTCCTTATGAAAGCGGCAAGTCGAACGAGGGGCTGACCGATCCCCGCCAGCTCGCCAAGGTTCCCGCGAGCTTCAACGGCTATATCTGGGTGGACAATATCCGCGAAGTCGGCCCGGCGCTGCGGCCTCGGCAGAAGTAACAATCCTGCGAGATGCCCGCTCAATCCGCTTTCCGGACAGGGTGAACCCCGGCGAAAGCGCGGCCCAGGCACCCGTCGAATTTCCTCCAAAGGTCGCATGATCAACTTAAACGTGACTATTCCGCCCCACTTGCGCTAAGCGCCGCGCACCATGACCGACACGCCTGCGACCGAAGCCCGCGACTATCGCGACACCGTCTTCCTGCCCAAGACCGACTTTCCGATGAAAGCCGGCCTGCCGCAGAAGGAACCGGCGATTCTGGCGAAGTGGCTCGAAGCCAACCTCGAAGGACAGATCCGCGCGGCGCGGCAGGGCCGCGAGCAGTTCATCCTCCACGACGGCCCGCCCTATGCCAATGGCGACATGCACATCGGCCACGCGCTCAACCATATCCTGAAGGACATGGTCGTCCGCACCCAGACGCTCAAGGGCAAGGACGCGCCTTATGTGCCCGGCTGGGACTGCCACGGCCTGCCGATCGAATGGAAGGTCGAGGAGCAATATCGCAAGAAAAAGCTCAACAAGGACGAGGTCCCGGTCGAGGAATTCCGCGCCGAATGCCGCGCCTATGCGCAGCATTGGGTCGACGTCCAGCGCGAGCAGTTGAAGCGCCTCGGCATCGGCGGCGACTGGGACCATCCGTACCTGACGATGGATTATGAGGCCGAGGCCACCATCGTCCGCGAGCTGATGAAGTTCGCGGAGAGCGGCCAGCTCTATCGCGGCGCGAAGCCGGTGATGTGGTCGCCGGTCGAAAAAACCGCACTCGCCGAGGCCGAGGTCGAATATGAGGATATCGTCTCGACCCAGATCGATGTCGCGTTCGAGATTGTGGAGTCGCCGAACTGCCCACAGATCGCACAATTGCTCAAGGACGGCCATTCTGTTCGCGCGGTGATCTGGACAACGACGCCTTGGACGATCCCGGTTAACCAAGCCTTGGCGTATGGCCCGGACGTCAATTATCGCCTGTTGTTTGAAGGCGGCGGACGTGAGGTTTGGCTGGTTGCCGAAGATTTGTTCGAAGCCTTCCGGGGTCGCGTATCGAAAGGCGGCGCCCTTACGGAGGTCGGCTTCCCGTCGGTTCATTCGGAACCAAGCGATGATTATCCAGCCTTCAAAGGCGCCGACCTAGCCGGCACCATCGCCCGCCACCCGATGCACCATCTCGGCGACTTCTTCGCGCGCCCGCGCCCCTTCCTTGCGGGCGATTTCGTCACCACCGACAGCGGCACCGGGCTCGTCCATATGTCGCCCGACCATGGCGAGGACGACTTCGACCTGTGCAAGGCGAACGGGCTAGACCCCGTGTTCGCGGTCGAGGGCGACGGCAAATATCGCGACGACTGGGGCTGGCTCGGCGGTCAGGGCAGCGTCATCAACCCCAAGTTCAACGCCCCCGACGGCCCGATCTGCACCGACCTGCGCGACGCCGGCGGCCTGCTCGCCGCCAGCGCCGACTATAAGCACAGCTATCCGCACAGCTGGCGCTCGAAGGCAAAGATCATCTTCCGCTGCACCCCGCAATGGTTCGTGCCGATGGACAAAGTCATCGACCGCGACACCCCGCGCTGCGCGGACGAAGCGCAAATCCGCGCCGCCCAAGGCGACGGCGAAACGCTGCGCCAGACCGCGATGCGTGCGATCGCCGACACGCGCTTCGTCCCCGCCAAGGGGCGCAACCGCATCGGGTCGATGGTCGAGGGGCGCCCCGACTGGGTTCTGTCGCGCCAGCGCGCGTGGGGGGTGCCGATCACGCTTTTCGTCCACCGCCAAACCGGCCAGTATCTCGTCGACGCGGCGGTCAACGCGCGCATCGTCGCCGCGGTGAAGGAAGGCGGCGTCGATGCGTGGAGTGACGCGCGCGCGCAGGAGTATCTTGGGCCGGACTATAACGCCGCCGATTACGAACGCATCACCGACATCCTCGACGTCTGGTTCGATTCGGGCTGCACCCACGCCTTTGTGCTCGAAAGCGGCAAATGGCCGGCGCTCGTCCGTCGCGACGGCGGCACCCACAGCGCCGACCTCTACCTCGAAGGCAGCGACCAGCATCGCGGCTGGTTCCAGTCCTCGCTGCTCGAAAGCTGCGGCACGCGCGGCCGCGCGCCGTACAAGGCGGTGCTGACCCACGGCTTCACCATGGATGCCAAGGGCATGAAAATGTCGAAGTCGCTTGGTAACACGATCAGCCCGATCAAGGTGATGGAAACCAACGGCGCCGACATCATCCGCCTGTGGGCGCTGTCGGTCGATTTCACCGAGGATCACCGCATCGGCGACGAAATTCTGAAGGGCGTCGCCGACCAGTATCGCAAGCTGCGCAACACCTTCCGCTATCTTTTGGGCGCGCTCGACGGCTTTACCGAAGAAGAACGCGTCACCGACGTCGCGGCAATGCCCGAGCTCGAACGCTATATGCTCTCGCTGCTCGCCGACCTCGACGCAAAGCTCGCGCGCGCGGTCGACGATTTCGACTTCAACGCCTATACGCGCGCGCTCGCCGATTTCTGCAACGAGGATCTGTCGGCCTTTTACTTCGATATCCGCAAGGACGTCCTCTACTGCGACCTCGGCCCCGCCGCGCCGCTCGGCACCGAGACGCGCCGCGCGTACCGCAGCATACTCGATGTGCTGTTCCACGCGCTCGTCCGCTACGCCGCGCCGGTGCTGGTGTTCACCAGCGAGGAAGTGTGGGGCACGCGCTATCCCGAAGCGGGCAGCGTGCATCTGCTGGAATGGCCGACGCTTCCCTCTCTCAATCGTCACCCCGGCCCCCGAGCCGGGGTCCCGCTGGACGACGGCGACGAGAGCGGGACCCCGGATCAAGTCCGGGGTGACGAACTGAAGGCGAAGTGGCACGACATTCGCGAAGCTCGGCGCCTGGTCAACGAATCCATCGAACCGTTGCGGAGGAACAAAGAGATACGTTCCAGTTTGGAGGCCGAGGTGGTTCTTACCGTTCGTGAACCCCAAGCCGCCCAATGGTGCCGGTCGATTGATATGGCTGAAGTTTGCATCACTGCTTCATGCCACATCGCAGATGGCGATGACGACGTCACCGTCACCCGCACCACCCACCACAAATGCGGCCGTTGCTGGCGCCACCTGCCCGAAGTCACCACCGACGGCGCCTTGTGCAATCGCTGCGAGACGGTATTGGACGCCTGATGAGCAGCACCCGTTCGCCGTACCTGCGCTTTGGCCTGATCGTCGCCGCGCTCGCCTTCATTCTCGACCAGACCAGCAAATGGGTCGTCATCGTCCCCCTGTCGCTCGAGACCAAGCCCTATGGTATGATCGAGCTGACCAGCTTCTTCAACCTGACCTGGGCGGAAAATTGCGGGATTTCGCTGTCGATGTTCGCGCGCTGCACCGACACGACGCGCTGGACGCTCGTCGCGGTGACCGCGCTCGTCGCGGGGGCAGTTGCCTTCTGGATGGCGCGCGAAAAGGCGCGCGGCGACGTCCTCGCGCTCGCGCTGATCCTCGGCGGGGCGATCGGCAATATCCTCGACCGCGTGCGGTTCGGCTATGTCGTCGATTTCGCCGACCTGCATTTCGGCGATTTTCGCCCTTTCATGATCTTCAACGTCGCCGATGCCTGCATCAGCGTCGGCGTGCTTTTGCTGGTTGCGCGCGCGCTGCTCTTGGGCGAAAAGGCCCCTCCGGCAGCCGAGCAGGCCGCCAAAGAATAAACGGGGCGCATAGGAGTATTTTTGACGTGAACCGGACCACCGCCTTCCTAGCCGCCACGATTTTCGCGACCACGCTGTCGGCGTGCGGGTCGAACAGCCTGTTCAACCGCGACCGTCCCGACGAAATGCGCGTGTCGCGCCAGGCGCCGCTCGTCGTGCCGCCCGATTTCTCGCTCACCCCGCCGGCACCCGGCGCGGCGCGTCCCGGCGGCGAATCGACCGCCGAGCAGACGCTGCGCGCGCTCTTCGGCGGCGCCGCACCGCGCAGCGCGACCGAAGCCGCGATCATCGGCAGCGCCGACGGCACCCGCGCCGATCCCGGCATCCGCAGCCAGATCGGTAGCCCCGACACGCAGGTCGTCGACAAGGGGCTGACCGTCCGCGACATCATCGCCGCCCCCGAAGGCGACGGCCGCGACGCGAGCGCGGCAATCCCGGGCGCGTAAGGCAACCGGCCATTTCCAATCGCGATTATGGCTCTCTGCCGCCCAGGCCGATGACGGCTTTGGGGTGGGGAGCTGTTATTCCCAAGGTTCGTCATCCCGGATTTGATCCGGGATCCATTTATGCAACGCCGGGAAAATGGATCCCGGATCAAGTCCGGGATGACGATGACGTGAGGCTCTGCCCCCCGCCCCCTCCGTCCCCGGCACGCGGCAGCCATTCGTCGCCCCACGCCCTGATTGCCTCGTAGGTTGGCCGCAGTGCCTCGCCCGCAGGAGTGAGGCGATAGCGCGCGCGGCGGCCCTCGGGCGGTACGCGCTCGATCACTCGCGCCTCGATCATCCAGCCGAGCCGCGACGTCAGCGCTGCGCGCGAAATGCCGAGCCGCTCGACGAAATCCTCGAACCGGTCGCGCCCGACAAAGGCCTCGCGCAGGATCAGCAGCACCCAGCGATCGCCGAGCAGGCGCGAGGCGCGCCCGATCGGACAAGGCGACCGCGAGGCGACATATTCCTTCATAAGTCTTCTTTTAAGACTTGACGCAGCACGGGGGCAAGCGGCATTTGGTCTGCATATCAGACTAAATAAGGATTCTCCCCATGCACGGTCCCCGCTTTGCCGACAATGACGAGGCCGTCGCCTATATCAAGCGCGTCGGGGTCGAGGGGTCGGGCTTCACCGCCTTCCTCGGCGTCGAGCCGCTGCGCGTCTTCGATGGCGAGGCCGAACTGCGGCTCGCGATGCGCCCCGACCTCACCCAACATCACGGCTTTGCGCACGGCGCGGTCGTCGGCGCGATGGCCGACAATGCCTGCGCCTGGGCCGCAAGCAGCGTCGTCGGCGATGTCGTGACCGGCAGCTACACGATCAACTTCCTCGCGCCCGCCAAGGGTACGCATCTGCTGGCGACAGCCAAGGTCGTCCGCGCCGGCCAGCGCCAGGCCGTCGTCCGCGCCGAGGTCTGGGCCGAGAATGAAGGTGTAGAACCCAAGCTCTGCGCCATCGCGCAAGCGACGATCGTTCCGGTGGGCTAAGCAGGCGTTACGCCCGCGCGCCCGCCTCCTCGACGCCCGCGCTGTTGTGGCGCAACGCTTTCAGCACCGTGTCGACGATTGCGGGGGCGTTGAGCCCGGCGGCTTCATATTGCAGCTCGGGCTTATCCTGATCCTGGAACATGTCGGGCAACCGCATCGTGCGCAGTTTCAGCCCGGCATCGATCAGCCCCTCGTCGCTCGCGAGCGTCAGCACATGCGCGCCGAGACCGCCGATGCTGCCTTCCTCGATCGTCACGCACACTTCATGCGCAGCGAGCGTCTTGCGGATCAGTTCGTCGTCGAGCGGCTTGGCAAAGCGCAGGTCGATGACGCTCGTCGAAAGCCCGCGCGCTTCGAGCGTGTCGGCGGCTTTGAGCGCTTCGGCAAGGCGCGTACCCAGTGAAAAGATCGCAACGGTCTTGCCCTGCCGCACGACGCGCCCCTTGCCGATTTCGAGCTTTTGCGGAACGTCGGGCAGCGGCACGCCGGTGCCATTGCCGCGCGGATAGCGGAACGCGATCGGGCCATCGTCATATTCGGCCGCAGTATAGGTCATGTGGACGAGTTCGGCCTCGTCGGCGGCGGCCATGACCACCATGTTCGGCAGCGTCGCCAAATAGGTGACGTCGAAGCTGCCCGCATGCGTCGATCCGTCGGCGCCGACGAGCCCCGCGCGGTCGATCGCGAAGCGCACCGGCAGGTTCTGGATGGCGACATCGTGGACGACCTGGTCATAGGCGCGCTGGAGGAAGGTCGAATAGATGGCGGCGAAGGGCCGCATCCCCTGCGCCGCGAGCCCCGCGGCAAAGGTGACCGCATGCTGCTCGGCGATCCCGACGTCGAACGCGCGGTCGGGATGCGCCTTTGCGAACTTGTCGACGCCGGTGCCCGACGGCATGGCCGCGGTAATCGCGACGATGCGCGGGTCGCTGTCCGCAAGCTTGGCAAGCGTCTCGCCAAAGACATTCTGGTACGCGGGCGGCCCCGGCGGCGCCTTCGCCTGCTCGCCGGTGATGACGTCGAATTTCTGGACACCGTGATATTTGTCGGCGGACGCCTCGGCGGGGGCATAGCCCTTGCCCTTCTTGGTCACCGCATGGATCAGCACCGGGCCGTGGTCGCTGTCGCGCACATTTTCGAGCACCGGGATCAGATGGTCGAGATTATGACCGTCGATCGGCCCGACATAATAAAAGCCCAGCTCTTCGAACAGGGTGCCGCCCATCGCCATGCCGCGTGCATATTCGTCGGTCTTGCGCGCCGCCTTGTGGAGCGGCTCGGGAAGCTTGCGCGCGAAGCGCCGCGCAATCTCGCGCAGTTCGAGGAAGGGGCGCGACGAGACGAGCTTGGCGAGATAGGCCGACAGCCCTCCCACTGGCGGCGCGATCGACATGTCATTGTCGTTGAGGATGACGACCAGCCGGTTGCCCGCCTGCTTCGCATTGTTCATCGCCTCATAGGCCATGCCCGCCGACATCGACCCGTCGCCGATCACCGCGATCGCGCGGCCGGGTTCATTCTTCAACTTGTTGGCGATCGCAAAGCCCAGCGCCGCGCTGATCGAGGTCGACGAATGCGCCGCGCCGAACGGGTCATATTCGCTCTCGCTGCGCTTGGTGAAGCCCGACAGCCCGCCGCCCTGCCGCAGCGTGCGGATGCGGTCGCGGCGTCCCGTGACGATCTTGTGCGGATAGCATTGGTGCCCGACGTCCCAAACAAGCTTGTCGCGCGGCGTGTCGAACACATAATGGATTGCGGTGGTCAGTTCGACAACGCCAAGGCCCGATCCCAGATGGCCGCCCGTCGTCCCGACGGCCGAAATCATCTCCGAACGCAGTTCGTCGGCGAACTGGCGGAGCTGTTCGGGCTTGAGCTTGCGGAGGTCGGCGGGGACATCCACCGTGTCGAGCAGCGGCGTATGCGGAACGTCGGTCATCCCGCGGTCATAAAGGTTGCCGCCGATACTGTCGAACGAAAAGGGGTCATTCGCTCGTTGCGTTTTCATCCGCGTCACGGCGTTTGGCGGCGTCGATCTGTGCATAAAGGCCGCGCACCATCAGGTCGGTGAAGACGAGCATCACGCCGATCATTCCGACAAACAGCGCGACCGCCACGACGGGAAAGGGACCAAGGTCGCCGATCATCCCGCGCCGCGCCGCTACCGCGAGCAGGCCTGCCACCGCCATCATGGCATAGCCCGCAAATCGCCCTGCCCGGGTCATCAAGGGGAACCAACCGGCATGCAGCAGCATTGAGGGGCAACGAGCGAAAGCAACGGCATCGCAGCACGATGCGGCGAAATGGTCCGCACCGCAAGCCGAAGTCGTTGCATCGTGCCGCCAATGACATACAACTTCTTCCCAGAGGGATGACGACAGGAAACCCATGCGCCGCACGGTACTGCTTTCCCATCTGCGTTTTGATCCCATGCGCCTCGTCGCGGTTGCGGCTTGCGCCTTCTCGGCGTCGGCATCGGCCGGCGAACCGGCGGCCCTGGCCCCAAATCCCCTGCTCGATGACATACGCGCCTTGCGCGATGATGCCGCGGCAAGCGGCAGCGCTTCGGCGACTATGCTGGCGCAGGAAAGCGGAACGATCGACGAAGCGATTCTGCTCCCCCCCATCCCCCCGAACGGCGAGAATGGCGAGCGCAAATGGGCGCGCGACTATTTTTCGATCGCGGCAGGGATCGTCAGCGTCCCGAGCTACAACGGATCGGACGAGCGCAACATATTGCCCGGCTTCTACCTGCGCGGCCGTGTTAGCGGCTTTGCCTTTTCAACCCGCGGCACCAACTTGCAGCTTGACCTCGTCCGTCAACGGCGCGGCGAGAAAACCGACGTCAAATTCGGCCCGATCATCAACCTGCGCAGCGACCGCACCGGGCGCATCAAGGATCCGCAGGTCGAAGCGCTGGGTGAAAAGAAGCTGGCGATCGAAGCGGGCGTAATGGCCGGTGTCACGCATACCGGCCTCGTCACCAGCGGCTATGACCAGCTGGGTTTCCGCGTCGTCGCACTCAAGGATATATCCGGACGCCACGGAAGCTGGGCGATCTCGCCTACCATCGACTATGGCACGCCGCTGTCAAAGCGCGCCTATGTCGGCGTTTCGGCGTCGGTCAACCTCTATGGCAAGGGCTTCGGCGGCTATTATTACGACATCGATCCGGCGGGCAGTGCCGCGAGTGGCTTGCCGGTCTATGACCGCGCCGGACGGAAGGCGACAGTCGGTAAATACACCCTTGGCATGGCGGGCGCCTATGCGCTGTCGGGCGACTTGCGCAAAGGTTTCGTGCTGATCGGCGGGGCGCAATATGGCCGGATGCTCGGCCGGTTCGGCGATTCGCCGATCGTCAGCATCGCGGGCAGCCGTAACCAGTGGCTCGCCGGCGGCGGCGTGGCGTATCAGTTCTGAAAGGCGAAACCGAGCAGCAACGCACACGAAAAAACCCGCTGCCCAATGGGTCAGCGGGTTGGTGTTGGTTGCGGGAGTAGGATTTGAACCTACGACCTTCAGGTTATGAGCCTGACGAGCTACCGGGCTGCTCCATCCCGCGTCAACCAGTCACACGAGCCCCCGATGGGAGCCGTGAAAACAGCAAAGGGCGGCCAACGCCGCCCTGACTTTGTGAATGGGTTTTCCGTTTCGACCTTACGCCGGCTGCAATGCCTGGCGACGTCCTACTCTTCCGGGGCTTAAGCCACAGTACCATCGGCGCTGTCAGGTTTCACGGCCGAGTTCGAGATGGGATCGGGTGGGTCACTGACGCCATGGTCACCAAGCAATGAAGCCGGCGTAGGTCAAAAGGGTTTCAATCGATGTCCGTGCAATACTGTCTGATCAATCATCCACTATCGCGGACAAGCCCATCAGGCCTGTCGTTGATGGCGGGACTCTTAAGTGCGAATAGAGCAATTAGTATCGGTTAGCTCCACGCGTTACCGCGCTTCTACATCCGATCTATCAACGTGGTGGTCTTCCACGGCTCTGTGAAATCTTATCTTGAGGGAGGCTTCCCGCTTAGATGCTTTCAGCGGTTATCCCGTCCATACATAGCTACCCTGCTGCGCGGCTGGCGCCACGACAGGTACACCAGAGGTATGTTCAACCCGGTCCTCTCGTACTAGGGTCAACTCCTCTCAAATTTCGACGCCCACGGCAGATAGGGACCAAACTGTCTCACGACGTTCTGAACCCAGCTCACGTACCACTTTAATTGGCGAACAGCCAAACCCTTGGGACCTGCTCCAGCCCCAGGATGTGATGAGCCGACATCGAGGTGCCAAACGATTCCGTCGATATGAG
>Ga0098074_1000340_pt1 | contig 34443 bp, 31 predicted proteins | sample 32_taG_FD_75064 | JGI IMG/M metagenome (GOLD analysis project Ga0098074, IMG submission 75064) | Marine viral communities from the Gulf of Mexico - 32_GoM_OMZ_CsCl metaG | ecosystem: Environmental > Aquatic > Marine > Oceanic | place: Atlantic Ocean: Gulf of Mexico | collected 2015-07-12 | reverse complement strand
ATCCAGTGCGCCACGAATCCGCCTTCGCCCAGCGCGTTGCCATGCAGGTCCTGCGTCAGCGCAGCCTTGCACCCCCCGCACATGCCATGGCCCATGACCACCACTTCGCGGACCTTGAGGAACTGGACAGCGAATTCGAGCGCCGCGGATACGCCGTGCCGGCCGGGCGTCGTTTCGAACGGCGGGACCAGCGCGGCAACATTACGCACCACGAAAATCTCGCCCGGATCGACATCGAAAATCTGAGCGGGGTCGACGCGGCTGTCGGAGCAGGCGATCACCATGACCTGCGGCGACTGGCCTTCCCTGAGCTGTTCCCAGCGGTCGTGCTGTTTGTGCCAGTCGCCTTCGCGAAAGCGGCCGTAACCCTGGATCATCTGTTCGAAAGTCTTCATGCGATCATCGCTGCCGTGAAATGGTCCCGGTGGCAAGGGGCGGCGCATAGCTATGCGGGTTGCCGTTGGCGGGCAGGGGGCCTAGATGGGCCGCGCTATGAACGACCTTTCTTCCGCACCGCGGCCCGAGGGCGAACGCCCCAAGATGCAGCGCAAGCCCGACTGGATCCGGGTGAAGGCGCCCGTCAGCAAGGGCTATCAGGAAACGCGCAAGCTGATGCGCGAACTCAACCTGCACACGGTGTGCGAAGAGGCGGCCTGCCCGAACATTGGCGAATGCTGGACCAAGAAACACGCCACGGTGATGATCCTTGGCGATACCTGCACGCGCGCCTGCCGGTTCTGCAACATCAAGACGGGCATGCCGATGCCCGTCGACCCGCTAGAGCCCGAACACACCGCGACCGCTGCAGCGGCCATGGGTCTCGAGCATATCGTGATAACCAGCGTCGATCGCGATGACCTGCCCGATCGCGGCGCGGGGCAGTTCGTCAAGGTGATCAACGCGCTGCGCCGCGAAACGCCGAATACGACGATCGAAATCCTGACTCCCGATTTCAAGGGACGGATGAAGCAGTCGATCGCAGAGATCTGCGAGGCAGGCCCCGATGTCTTCAATCACAATCTCGAGACCGTCCCGCGGCTTTATCCGACGATCCGCCCGGGCGCGCGCTACTATGCCTCACTGCGCCTGCTCGAAGAGGTGAAGGTCCACAATCCGCTGATCTTCACCAAGTCGGGCATTATGCTCGGTCTGGGCGAGGGCCGGCTCGAGGTCCATCAGGTGATGGACGACATGCGCAGCGCGGATATCGATTTCATCACCATGGGCCAGTATCTCCAGCCTACGCCCAAGCACGCGAAGGTGGAAGAATTCGTCACGCCCAAGCAGTTCGGGGCCTATGGCTCGATCGCGCGGGCGAAGGGCTTCCTCCAGGTCGCATCGAGCCCGCTGACCCGCTCGAGCTATCATGCGGGCGACGATTTCGCCGAAATGCGCGCCGCGCGCGAAGCAAAGCTCGCCAAGCAAGGCGCCTGATGCCCGGCATCCGTGAAAAACGGCGGCTGCCCTACAGCCAGGAACAGATGTTCGACCTCGTCGCCGATGTGGGCAGCTATGGCGAATTTCTGCCATGGGTGGTCGCGACGCGCGTGCGCAGCGACAGCGAAACCGAAATGGTCGCCGACATGCTGGTCGGCTTCAAGGCGATCCGCGAGAAGTTCACCTCTCGCGTCGTCAAGCAGCGTCCCGAGCACCTCGAAGTGTTCTACGTCGACGGACCGCTCAAGGATCTCGACAACAACTGGACCTTCACCCCGACCGAGGACGGAGGGTGCGAGATCGATTTCTGCGTGGATTTCACTTTCCGCAACGCGGTCTTCGAAGCATTGGCAGGCCAGTATTTCGACCGTGCCTTCCGCAAAATGGTGCAGGCGTTCGAAGATCGTGCGGACGAACTGTACGGCCGCGAAAACGCCGCCGCCAACCTCTAGGGCAGCAAGAGTTCAAGCGCGCAGATCGTCGCCTCGCGGCGAATATCGGCGCGCGAAGTCGGCTCGAACCGTTTGAGTTCGCCTTCGGGTTCGACGCCATCTCCGCGAACGACACGCGCGAAGACGACCGTCCCCACGGGCTTGAGATCGGTACCGCCGCCGGGCCCGGCGACCCCGCTGATGGCAACCGCCACATCGGCATGGCTCCTGTCGAGCGCGCCCTTGGCCATGGCCCAGGCGCAGGCGATCGAAACTGCCCCGAAGGTTTCGATGATCTCGAGCGAAACGTCGAGACATTCCATCTTGGCTTCGTTCGAATAGGTTACGAAGCCGCGGTCGAGCACGGCCGACGATCCCGGGATTTCGGTTAGCGCGGCAGCGACGAGACCGCCAGTGCAGCTTTCGGCGACGGTCACCTTGCGCCCGAGCGCCGCGTTTTCCTCGACTACGCGGCGGGCGAGCGTCTCGATATCATCGGGTAGCAGTCCGCCGGTCATGGCTGCTCCGCCGGGCAGATGCCGGGTTCCTTCACATCGGTAACATCGAGAATGAAGGTCAGCAGTCCGCCGAAATTCTCCGGGGGGAGGGGGGCCAGCAGTTCCATGGCCTGCTCGATCTTCGGGCAATCCCCGGGCTTGATCTCTTCCCCGATCTTCTGCGCCAGGAAGGCGTCGACGATCGGGCGCAGTGTCTCGGGTGGCAGGTCGGACAGCATCGCGGCCGTGCCGTCGTCATCCCTGCCGTTCGCCAGCGCCATGAAGGTGCGGAAAGCGCCCGGCCAGCGGTCCGACTGGATCGAGGCATAGGGCGCGACGAATGCTTCGCCGCGGGTCGCGAAAAATCCGTCCTCGGCCAGGTAGGGGGTGCACGATGCCCGGAAGCCTTCCGCCAGGATCGGGACCGCATAGATGCCGGTATCGGTCACGTCCTCCGGGGCGATGCAGCGCTGCGCCAGCGCCGGCTGCGCCGCAAGCAGGCCGAATGCAGCAAGCGCTGCGGCGCCCATCCGTTTGCGATATCCCATGCGCATCAATCTACTCCCTGATGACGGTTGCCACGGCCTGCGCTGCAATTCCTTCGCCGCGGCCCGTGAAACCGAGCCGCTCTGTTGTCGTGGCCTTTACCGATATGGCGGTGATGTCAACGCCGAGCAGTTCGGCGATCCGCGCACGCATGGCGTCGCGATGCGGCCCGATCTTCGGAGCTTCGCAGATGATCGTCAGATCGATATTGCCAACGCTGTAGCCGGCTTCGCGCACGAGCCGGGCAGCGTGTTCGACAAAGCGATCGCTGCTCGCTCCTTTCCACTGCGGGTCGCTGGGGGGGAAATGGCTGCCGATATCGCCTTGAGCGATCGCCCCCAGCAATGCGTCGACAATGGCGTGCAGCGCCACATCCGCATCGCTATGGCCGGCCAGGCCCTTGTCGTGTTCGATCCGGACCCCAGCGAGCCACAGCTCTTCGCCTTCGGCCAGCCGGTGGACATCGTAGCCCATGCCCGTGCGCAGGGGCGGTAATCGGGTCATGAAATCCTCCGCGAAAGTGAGTTTGGCAAGCCGCTCGTCGCCCGCGACATGCGCGATTTCCCCGCCACTTGCACGCAACACCTGCGCATCGTCGCCCGCATCGGCTTCGCCTGCCCAGGTGGCATGCGCATCGCGAATGGCGGCAAAGCGGAAAGCTTGCGGTGTCTGGACCCGGCGCAAATCTTCGCGCGGCGCGGCACCGGCCATCAGCCCCTCTTCCTCGAAAGCCAGACTGTCGACGACCGGGAGGACCGGAATGGCGCCAGCGTGGGTTTCAAGCGCGCCAAGCAAGCGTTCGATCACCGCGCGCGGAAGGTCCGGCCGCGCCGCGTCGTGGATCAGCACGGTATCGGCGCTTTCGATAGCGCTCAGCGCCCGGGCAACCGATTGCTGACGAGTCTCGCCTCCGGCGACGAGGGTATAGCCCGCCAGTCCGTCCAGCGCCGTGTGCGCAGCCGCTTCGCCGTTTTCGGGGATCGCGATGAGGAGCGGGGCCGCCCCGGCTTCGAGTAGGGTTTCGACCGAGTGGCGCAGGACCGGTTTGCCGCGCCATTCCGCAAATTGCTTTGGCAGCGGCTGTCCCGCCCTGATACCCTTGCCTGCGGCGACGATGATTGCCGCGAAGGCGGGAAGGGGGGGCGTGTGTTGCATACGAAAGCAGCGCGCTAGCGGCTTGCCGTTTTCGCTGCAACGCACTATGTGCCTGCCCAATATTTAGGCAATGAATTCCTTATGACGACGCAACCGCTCCCGCCCGCACCCCCGCAGCCGATCGAGGTCGGCAACGTGTCGATCGACACGCCGGTGGTGCTCGCGCCAATGACCGGCGTGACCGACCTGCCGTTCCGGCGCCTGGTGCGGCGCTATGGCTCGGGCCTCAATGTGACCGAGATGATCGCCAGCGAAGCGGCGATCCGCGAAACGCGCCAGAGCGTCCAGAAGGCGGCTTGGGACTCGATCGAGGAACCGGTATCGATGCAGCTGGTCGGCTGCGATCCCGATAGCATGGCCGAGGCGGCCAAGCTGCAGCAGGACAATGGCGCGGCTATCATCGACATCAATTTCGGCTGTCCGGTGCGCAAGGTCGTGGGTCAGCTGGCCGGGTCGGCGTTGATGCGCGAAGTGCCGCTGGCGACGAAGCTGATGGAAGCGACAGTCAAGGCGGTCGATGTGCCCGTGACCGTCAAGATGCGGATGGGCTGGGACCATGCCGATCTCAACGCCCCCGAACTGGCGCATATCGCGGAAGACCTCGGCGTGAAGATGATCACCGTCCATGGCCGAACCCGCAACCAGATGTACAAGGGGCACGCGGACTGGGCATTCATCCGCAAGGTGAAGGATGCGGTCTCGATCCCGGTCATCGCCAATGGCGATATCTGCACGATAGCCGACGCCGCGGCCGCGCTCGAGCAATCGGGTGCCGACGGCATCATGATCGGGCGCGGGGCCTATGGCAAACCGTGGCTGCTGGGCCAGATCATGCACTGGTGGCGCACCGGCGAAGTGCTTGAGACGCCTGCTTTCGACGAGCAGTACGACGTCCTTGTCGAACACTACCAGTCGATGCTCGATCATTACGGCGAAGGCGTCGGGACCAAGATCGCGCGCAAGCATCTCGGGTGGTACACCAAGGGCATGCACGGCTCGGCGGAGTTCCGCAATTTCGTCAATTTCATCGACGATCCGCGCAAGGTGCTCGAGGAAATCGAAGCCTTTTACGAGCCCTTTCTGCGGCGCCGCGCCGCGTGACCCCGTCTTCCGGCGCACCCGATGCGCGCGCCCAGCTTGCCGCGATGATCTTCGCGGTGCTGCTGCTGGACGAGGACGATCGCATCGTCGAAGCCAATTATGCAGCCGAAGAAATGCTCGGCCGCAGCGCCCGCAAGCTATCCGAAAAGCGGTTCTGGGATGTCGTGGGAATCGCCGACGAACGGCTCACGGAGCGCCTCTCGAGTGTCGATGCGCAGGTCATCGCCCGGGGCGTGACCATCGCCACTGCTGTCGGTGAGCGGCGGATCAATATCAGCAGCTCGCCCATTCATGCATCCGCGGGATGGCGCGTGCTCACGTTGTCCGACGCAGGGCAGCCCGACAATGACGAGGACGCCGAAGAGCGCGTCGAATTGCGCGCACCCGCGGTTCTCGCACATGAAATCAAGAATCCACTCTCCGCCATCCGGGGGGCGAGCCAGCTGTTGGCCCGCCGCGTTGCGGGGAAGGACAAGCCGCTGGCGAAAATGATCTCCGCCGAAGTCGATCGGATCGCGCAGCTGATCGATCGCATGCAGCAGCTCGGCGCGAAGCCGATCGAGATTACCGGGCCGTGCAACCTGCACGAGGCCATTCGCAACGCGATGGCGACAGTGCGCGCGGGAAGAGACGATCCCTGCGAACTGGTGGAGGAATTCGATCCCTCGCTCCCCCCGGTCGCGGCGGATCAGGGCGCGCTCGAGCAGGTCCTGATCAATCTCATCGCCAATGCCTGCGATGCCAGCGCCGCGCTCGACGGCGCCCGGGTGCGTGTGCGCACCCGCTTCGTCAGCGGCTTGGTCTTCAACACCATCCGTCTGGGCAAGGCGACCCGCCTGCCGATCGAGATCACGGTCACCGACGGCGGATCCGGGATCGAACCGGCGCTGCGCGATCACGTGTTCGAACCGTTCGTTTCGAGCAAGCCGCACGGGCAAGGTCTCGGGCTTGCCCTGGTGCGCAAGCTGCTGCGCGACATGGGTGGGCGTATTTCGCACCAGCGCGACGAGCGCGCGGGTGAAACCCATTTTCGCATCAACCTGCCGGTCGCAGGGTAGGGGGAGCACATGGCACGCACGGTCCTGCTGGTCGAAGACGACAAGAGCATCGCAACGGTGATCACCGAAGCGCTGCGCGATGACGGGTTCGAAGTTACGGCGTGCGATACGCTCGCGCGGCGCGATGCCCTGCTGGACGAGCAGGCGTTCGACGTCATGCTGACCGACGTCATCCTGACCGACGGCGACGGTCTGGCGTCGATCGATGCCGTGCGATCGCGCGCGCCCGACATGCCGGTGATCGTCCTGTCGGCCCAGAACACGCTCGATACGGCGGTCCGCGCGAGCGATAGCGATGCTTTCGAATATTTCCCCAAGCCCTTCGATCTTGACGAGCTGACGCAGGCGGTTGCGCAAGCGGTCGCCAGTCGGCCGGTCCTCGAGGGCGCGGACGACAGCGAAGAAAGCGCGCTTCCGCTGATTGGTCGCAGTCCCGCGATGCAGGGCGTGTTCCGGATGATCACGCGGGTCCTGCGCAACGATCTCACGGTACTGATCACCGGTGAAAGCGGCACGGGCAAGGAACTGGTCGCCGAGGCGATCCACCAGCTTGGCTCGCGCAAGACCGGTCCGTTCGTGGCGGTCAACATGGCGGCGATCCCGCACGATCTGCTCGAAAGCGAGTTGTTCGGGCACGAACGCGGTGCATTCACGGGCGCGGTCGGACAGCAGATCGGCAAGTTCGAACAGTCGAACGGCGGCACGCTGTTCCTCGACGAAATCGGCGACATGCCGGCGGAAGCGCAGACGCGCCTGTTGCGGGCGCTGCAGTCAGGGCGGATTCGCCGCGTCGGCGGGCGGCAGGAGATCGGGGTCGACGTCCGGATCGTGGCGGCCACCAATCGCGACCTGACCCCGATGATCGCCGACGGGCGTTTCCGCGAGGACCTCTATTACCGTTTGAACGTCGTGCCGATTCACCTGCCGCCGCTGCGCGAGCGGCGCGAGGACATCGGCGCGCTGGTCCGCCATTTCCTCGGCCAGGCGGCGAATGAGGGACTGCCCGTCCGCAAGGCCAATGCGCAGGCGATCAACGCGCTCGAGGCGCGAGCGTGGCAGGGCAATGTCCGCGAACTGCGCAATGCAGTCTTCCGGCTCGTCCTCATGGCGCGCGAAGATGTAATCGATGCAGCCGCGGTCGAGGACATCCTTCCCGCCGCGCGCGGAGAGACGGGTGAGGGGCAGAAGGACGGTCTTGCCGCCGCGGTAGAGCGCTGGCTCGAACACGCGCGGCCGGCTGACGGGGCTGTCTATCACACCGCATTGGCTGCCTTCGAGAGGCCCCTATTCGAACTCGCGCTCGAACGGACCGAGGGCAATCAGCTGCGCGCTGCGAGGATGCTTGGCATCAACCGCAACACGCTGCGCAAGCGGCTTTCCGAACTCGACATCGCTCCTGAAAGCTACGCTCGTCGCCGTTGATCCCGCGTTTCGACCGGACCGCGGCGGGTTTGACGAATTTATACTTGCAAAAGTGCAACAGTCCCGTTGTATGCGCGCCACGATGGCGACGCGAACAGCAGGAAGTGGACGACAGACGCCCCGCTGGTGGCGCAGGTTCGTCGTAACCTCGCGCAAACGCAACATGGTCGGCTATATCGAGGTCGTCGCCGCAATCGCTTTCCTGATCATGGTTGCCAGCACCTGGGCAACCTTCACCAATGCACCGCCCGATGGCGCGCTCCTGCCATCGCGGCAGGTAGCCGGCCTGCTTATCGGTACGCTGATTCCCGCCATGGCGCTGCTCGTGCTTGCCGGGCGGCGGATCGCGCTGCGGCGCGCTGCCGGCAGTACCGCGCGGCTTCATGTCCGACTGGTGTTCTTCTTTTCGATGATCGCAGCGGTCCCGACGCTGCTTGTGGCGGGGTTCGCCGCTTTTCTGTTCCAGTCGGGCGTCGATTTCTGGTTTTCAGACAATTCGCGCGGACTGATGGAAAATGCCAACCAGCTCGCGGAAGGATATTACGAGGAAAACCAGCTCGATCTCGGCAATGAAACGATCTCGATGGCAATGGACATGCGCGCCATCCTTGCGCGCGTTCAGGTAACCGATCCCAACTTTGCGCTCGTCTACCAATACCAGGCCGAACCGCGCGATGTCATCGAAAGCGCCATCCTTCAGGCGATGCCCGACGACACCATGCGCACTGCCGTGGTCTATGGCCTGAGCGAGGCAAGCGATCCGCGAACCTTCGCCCAGGATGCCTATGAAAAGCTTGCCCGCGGAGAACAGGTTGCGGTTCGCGGCAGCGCCGAACGCATCGAGGCGGTGGCGCCGATCGATCGCGAGGCGGGGATCTATCTCTACACCGCGCGCAATGCGGAGGCGGCGACCTTCCGCAGCTGGCAATCCGCCCGCTCGATTTCCGCTGCCTATGAGGAACTGACCAAGCGTGCACGTGCGCTGCAGTTGCGCTTCAATCTCGCGCTGTTCTTCGTCTCGTTGGCGCTGGTGGGCGTCGCGGTATGGTTTGCCTTGCGGTTCGCGGACCGGCAGGTCGAACCGCTTACCGATCTGGTCGCCGCTGCGCGCAAGGTCGGTGCGGGCAATTTCGCGCTGCGCGTCGAAGGGCGCACCGGAGCCGACGAGATCGGCCTGCTCAACCGCGCCTTCAACCGCATGACGGCGCAGCTCGAAAAACAGACCGATGCGCTGCTTTCCGCCAATATCGAACTCGAGGAACGGCGCGGGTTCATCGAAGCGGTTCTGGAATCGGTGAGTGCAGGAATCATCTCGGTCGATGCCGACCTGAACCTGTTGCTGATGAATGCCCCGGCGCAGTCGATGCTGGGCTACGATGCGGCGGGCGAAAGCACGCCCGCGACACTCGACGACCTGGCCCCGCAGATCGGCGCCATGGTGCGTGGCGGGCTGACGCGGGGCGTCATCTCGCACAGCCGCAATGGCGAACTGCTGACCTTCGCCGTGAAGATCGGCCGCGAGAGCGATGGCCATGTGATCACATTCGAGGATATCACGCGGCAGTTGCTCGACCAGCGTCAGGCGGCATGGTCCGATGTCGCGCGCCGGATCGCGCATGAGATAAAGAACCCGCTGACCCCGATCCAGCTGGCGACCGAACGGTTGAAACGGCGCTATCGCAAACAGATCGAGATCGACGGCGAACTGTTCGACGAACTGACCAACACGATCGTTCGCCAGGTCGGCGATCTGCGCAAGATGGTGGACGAATTCTCCAGCTTCGCGCGGCTGCCCAAGCCGACCTTCCGGACGGAAAACGCGATCGACCTGATCCGCCAGTCGCTGTTCCTGCAGGAAGTGGCGCATCCCGCGGTGGATTACCGTTTCCAGGCCCCAGACGAAGGCCCGCTGCGCATCCGCTGCGACCGTCACCAACTGGGTCAGGCGCTGACAAACACGCTCAAGAATGCCTATGAGGCGATCGAGGCCAAAGCGCAGTCGGCGAGTGTCGACTACCGCGGCAGGATCCGCGTCGAGGTCGAGACCGCCGAGGATTCGATTTCGGTCTCGGTGGAAGACAATGGTATCGGCCTGCCGCAAGACCGGGTTAATATCCTCGAACCCTATGTGACGACGCGTGAAAAGGGCACCGGGCTGGGCCTCGCGATCGTCAACAAGATCGTCGAGGAACACGGCGGTGAAATGACGTTCACCTCGGTCGAGACCGGGGGCACGCGGGTGACGATGCGCTTCGCGCGCGATCCGCTCGCCGAGGAAAGCGACGCGCAGACAACGACAAAGAATGAAGGATAGGGACGCATGGCGCTGGATATTCTGATCGTCGACGACGAACGCGACATCCGCGAACTGGTGGCCGGGGTGCTGAGCGACGAGGGGTACGAGTGCCGTACCGCTGCCGACAGCACCGCCGCGCTGGAAGCCATCGACCAGAAGCGTCCGAGCCTCGTGTTGCTCGATGTGTGGCTGCACGGCAGCCAGATGGATGGGCTGGAAGTGCTCGACGCGATCAAGGTGCGCGAACCCGATCTGCCGGTCATCATCTTTTCGGGCCACGGAAACATCGACACCGCGGTCAGCGCGGTCAGCCGCGGCGCGGTCGATTTCATCGAGAAGCCGTTCGAGGCCGAGCGGCTGCTGCACCTGGTCGAACGTGCGACCGAAACCGAACGGCTGCGGCGCGAGAATACGCGGTTGCGCGAAAACCAGGGGCAGGGTGACGAGTTCACCGGCAATTCGGCAGTGATCAATGCGGTCCGCGCCACACTGAAGCGCGTCGCCAGTACCGGCAGCCGCGTCTTGGTCACCGGCCCTGCCGGGGCAGGCAAGGAAGTGGCGGCCCGGCTGCTCCACAGCTGGAGCCCGCGTGCCGACAAGGCCTTCGTCATCGTCAATTCGGCCCGGATAACACCCGAACGTTTCGAAGAGGAGCTGTTCGGCGAGGAAGCCGACGGCAAGCTGGTCCGCCCGGGTCTGCTCGAGACCGCTGACGGGGGGACGCTTTATCTCGACGAAGTCGCCGACATGCCGCTTTCCACGCAGGCACGGATCCTGCGGGTGCTCACCGAGCAGAGCTTCGTCCGCGTGGGCGGCACCCGTCAGATCGGGGTCGATGTGCGGGTGGTCTCGTCCACCTCGCGGGATCTCACCGGCGAAATGGAGGAGAAGCGCTTCCGCGAAGACCTGTTCTACCGCCTCAATGTCGTGCCCGTCGAAGTGCCCTCGTTGGCCGAGCGGCGCGACGATATCCCCGCGCTCGCCGACGGGTTCTTTGCCCGCTATGCTACCGAACAGGGTCTGCGCCCCCCGACCATCAGCGACGAGGCGATGGCGGCGCTGCAGGCTTATGACTGGCCGGGCAACGTGCGCCAGCTGCGCAACGTGGTCGAACGTACGATCATCCTGACCCCGCGCGAAAATCTTGAACAGATCGAGGTCGACATGCTGCCCGAGGAAGTGCTCGGGGGTAAGCTCGGCGGAAACGGCGGGGTGGGGGCGATGATGGGAGCGCCGCTGCGCGAAGCCCGCGAGAATTTCGAGCGCGAGTATCTCACCGTCCAGATCCGGCGCTTTTCAGGCAATATTTCCAAGACCGCGACCTTCATCGGGATGGAGCGCTCCGCGCTGCACCGCAAGCTGAAGCTGCTGGGTATGGTCGAACGCAAGCCGAGCGAGCCGAAAAAGTAGGAGCGATCGGGAAAGTTGCGCGTTGTGCGACAGAATAAGGAATGCATTGCGCACGACGGTGCGATGTCCCACATTAATGGCGTTCGCAAAGAGTTGCGGATGCACACACGGGCGTCGCGGGCGCCCAGATTGCGGCTCGGTGGAGGGCCGCCAAGAAACGGGAAAAGACATGTCCGGCGAAAAGACACTCTCGGCACGACCGCGTCCGAAACCCCCTGAAACTGCATCGGGCGGCCGTCCCGTGAACCTGCAGGATGCCTTCCTCAACCTGCTGCGCAAGAACAAGTCCCCGGTGACCATGTTCCTGGTCAAGGGCGTGAAGCTGCAAGGCATTGTCACCTGGTTCGACAATTTCTCGATCCTGTTGCGCCGCGATGGCCAGTCGCAGCTGGTCTACAAACACGCGATCAGCACGATCATGCCCGCGCAGCCGGTCGATACCGAGCAGTTTACGAGCCAGGGTTCGGGGGCCAAGCAGCGGCTGTTGCAGGACGTGTTCCTGAGCCGGGTCCGTCAGGCGGAAGCGCAAGTCACCATGTTCCTAGTCAACGGGGTGATGCTGCAGGGCCGGATCGCGTCCTACGATCTGTTCTGCATGCTGCTCGAGCGTGACGGTTACGTCCAGCTTGCCTACAAGCATGCCGTATCGACGATCCAGCCCGCAACACCGGTCGATCTGACCGAAGACTGGGAAGAGGACGACAACTGAGTTTCGATGACGACTTGATGGGCGAGGTCTCTCGCGGTGCACGGGCGCTTGTGGTGTGCCCGGACATTCGCGGGATGGCCTATGACCTCGACGCGCAGTCGCGGCTTGCAGAAGCCGAGGGGCTGGCTCTGGCGATCGGCGTGGTCATCGCCGAGAGCTTTGTGCTGCCCGTTCGCGAAGTGCGCCCGAACCTGCTGTTCGGCGCCGGTCAGGTCGATAACATCCGCATCGCCTGCGAACAGGACGAGGTCGAACTGGTCGTGGTCGACGGCGCGCTCACGCCGATCCAGCAGCGCAATCTGGAAGACAAGCTGGCGCGCAAGGTCATCGACCGCACCGGACTGATCCTCGAGATCTTCGGCGAACGCGCGGCCACTGCCGAGGGCCGTCTTCAGGTCGAACTCGCCCATCTCGATTACCAGCAGAGCCGGCTCGTGCGCAGCTGGACCCACCTCGAACGGCAGCGCGGCGGGTTCGGCTTCCTCGGCGGTCCGGGTGAAACCCAGATCGAGGCCGACCGCCGGATGATCCGGCAGCGGATGGGGCGGCTGCGCAAGGAACTCGAACAGGTGCGCAAGACCCGCGGCCTGCACCGCGAACGGCGCGAACGCGCGCCGTGGCCGGTTGTCGCGCTGGTCGGCTACACCAATGCGGGCAAGTCGACGCTGTTCAACCGGTTGACCGGGGCGGGGGTGATGGCGGAAGACCTGCTGTTCGCCACACTCGACCCGACGATGCGCGCAATTGCGCTGCCCGGGGTCGAAAAGGCGATCCTGTCCGATACGGTCGGGTTCATTTCCGACCTGCCGACGCAGCTCGTGGCCGCGTTCCGCGCAACGCTGGAAGAAGTCACCGCGGCCGACGTGATCTGTCACGTTCGCGATATCTCGAACCCGTCGACCGGCGCGCAGAAGGCGCAGGTGCTGCAGGTTCTCCGTGATCTCGGGGTGGCCGACGAGGAAGGCGAAGAGCCTTCGATCCCCGTCCTGGAAGTGTGGAACAAGTGGGACCAGTTGTCCCCAGAAGATGCCGAAGAACTGGCCGAACAGGTCGTCGGCAATGACGATGTGGTAGCGATGTCGGCGCTGACGGGTGAGGGGGTCGATACCCTGCTCGAACGGCTCGGCGAGATGCTGACCCGCAATGCCTCGCTCCGCACTTTCGAAGTTCCCGCTGGCGATGGTCGCCGGATTGCCTGGTTGCATGCGCATGGCGAGGTGATCGACGATGTCGCCGAAGAAGAGGGCGGCGCAAACCGGCTGATCACGGTGCGGCTCAACCCCAAGGAGCTGGGGCAATACGAGGCGCTCGACTAACCGATCGTGCGTTTGGCGCGCTGCCAATAGGTTTCCTTGCCATCGAGGTCGAGCGCGGCGAAATCTTCGCCCTCGTTCTGCGAAAGTTCTTCCATCTTCCTGAAACGACGTTCGAATTTGGCGTTCGAAGCGCGCAAGGCTTGTTCGGGATCGACTCCGTAACGGCGCACGATGTTGACGACGGAAAACAGCACGTCGCCCGCCTCCATCAGTTTTTCGTCATCGGTCTGTGCCTGCGCGAGTTCGTCCAGTTCCTCGCGCAGTTTGTCTATCGGGCCCGTGACATCGGGCCATTCGAAACCGACCCGTGCTGCACGCTTCTGCAATTTGTGCGAGCGCAGCAAGGCGGGCAGCGCGTTTGCGACGCCGTCCATCGCGCTGTTTTGCCCCGATCGCGACCGTTCTGCAGCCTTGATATCCTCCCACCGGCCGTCTTCCATGATGCCGCCTTCATCGCCAAAGATATGCGGATGGCGCGCCTCCATTTTGTCGGCGATGCTACGTGCGACGTCTTCGAAGGCAAAATCTCCGGCTTCTTCGGCCATGCGCGCATGGAACACGACCTGGAAAAGCAAATCGCCGAGTTCGCCGCGCAAATCGTCCATGTCGTTGCGTTCGATGGCGTCGGCGACCTCGTAGGCTTCTTCGATCGTGTACGGTGCAATGGAAGCAAAGTCCTGCGCCGTGTCCCATTCACAGCCGCTGACGGGATCACGAAGGCGGGCCATGATGCGGAGCAAGCGGTCGGTTTGATCGGACATGGTTGTCTTTTAACGCCAAGGCTGCGGGAGGGTAAGGCTGCTTGGAAGCGGCCTATTCTTCTTGTAGGGAATGATAATATATATTATGTTAAATGGCATCGTTGAGCGAAGAGGAGCTTCTGCGTGCTGCCCTACCGCACCAGATCGATGAACAGGACGACGATTGCGAAAATGCCCGCCCATGCTGCGGCCATGTAGAAAGCCTTTTTCACGTTCACACGGTGTGACCGGAATGCGCCGGTCACCAGGATCAGGAAACCCAGCAGCGATATCAGCGAGACGATCTGGTATTCGTTCATGCGGTCATCGTCAGGCCATCGTAACCGACCGTTACGTGATCAGGCACTTCGTCGCACAGGCTGCGGTAGTCCATGCTCTTGTCCATATGCGTCAGGACCGTGCGGCCAACCTTGGCCCGCCGAGCGAGATCGAGCGCCATGTCGAGATGCGCATGCGTGGGATGCGGCCGCTTGCGAAGACAGTCGACGACAAGAATGTCGGCCCGGTCGAAGCATTTGAGCATGCCGGCTGTAATCTCACTGAAGTCGGTCGCATAAACGATTGATTTTCCATCCGCTTCGAACCGGAAACCGGTACTGGTCACCGGTCCGTGCGGCATTTCGACATGGTCGAAGGAGAAACCGGCAACGAGCCTGGCGTCCGCGATATCCTTGAGCGACATCATCGTGGGATAGCCGTGCTGTCCTTCGAATATGTAATCGAACCGGCGCCGCAGATTGTCGCAGGTCTTGCTGCTGGCATAGCCTGGCAGCGGGTTGCTGCGATCGTAGCGCATGACGCGCAGATCATCGATGCCGTGGCAGTGATCGGCATGGTCATGCGTCCAGAAGACCGCATCCACCTTGCCGATCCCGTTCGCCAGCAATTGTGCGCGCAGGTCGGTCGACGTGTCGATCAGAATCCGCTGTCCCGCCTGGTTCTCGATGATGATCGAAACGCGCGTGCGCCGGTTGCGCGGTTCGTGCGGGTCGCATTCGCCCCAGTCGTTGCCGATCCGCGGCACGCCGGTCGACGTGCCGGAGCCGAGCATGAGCAGCTTCACGCGGCGGCCTTGCTGAACAGGCTGTAGAAGTTGCGCGTGGTATAGGCGGCCAGATTCGCGAGCGGTTCCTCGCGAAGGTCGGCGAGGAACTGCGCGGTGTCACGGACGTAGCCGGGTTCGCATGGCTTGCCCCGATGCGGAACCGGCGCGAGAAACGGGCTGTCGGTTTCGACCAGCAGCCGGTCCTGCGGGATGTCGCGCGCGAACGCCTGAAGATCTTTTGCGTTCTTGAAGGTAACGATGCCCGAAATCGAGACCGACAGTCCCAGATCGATGACCGCCCTCCCGAACTCGGCCGACGCGGTGAAGCAATGGATCAGCGCGGGGAAAGCCCCCTTCCCCAGCTCGTCTTCGAGGATCGCGAGCGTATCATCTTCTGCGTCGCGGGTGTGGATGATAACCGGAAGTCGGACCTCGCGGGCCACATCGATGTGCAGGCGGAACAGGTCCTGCTGCACGGCGCGGTCCGAATGGTCGTAATAGTAATCAAGTCCGGTTTCGCCGATCCCGATGACTTTAGCGTTGTGCGTTGCCGCGAGCAGTTCTTCGCGTGTCAACTCGGCGTGATCGTCGGCATTGTGCGGATGAATGCCGACGCTGGCATAGACGTCGCGCTTGGCCGTTGCGGTACCGACGACCTGGTCCCATTCCGCGCGCTTCGTCGAAATGTTGAGGAAGGCCTCGATCCCCGCTTCGCGCGCCCGATCGAGCGCCGCGTCCTGGTCTTCGACGAGGCCTTCGTATTCGAGGTGGCAATGGCTGTCGACGAGCATCAGGCCGCCTCCTCTTCGGGCAATTCGAGCCGCGGGAAGACCGGGGTCGGCTTGTCGATAGCATGGCCGCTCGCCGCCAAAGCGCTGAACCAGTCCGCATCGCCAAGGTTGGCATAGGACCTGCGATCCGCCGGGATACCCAGCTGGTCGAGCACTGCCGCGGCCTTTTCGGGGACGACGGGCTGGATCGCGATGGCGAGGTCGCGGATGGCGATGAACAGCGTTTGCAGCACCGCCTTCATCCGTTCGGGATCGGTCTTCTTGAGCCCCCACGGCGCCTGTTCGTCGACATAGGCATTGCAGGCATACACGGCTCGAAGCCAGGCTTCGATCCCGACCGAGAAATTAAGCGCTTCGAATTCTTGCGGCAGCGTTTCGGCGCAGGCCTTCCCAACTGTGGCCAGGAGCGTGTCGTCTTCGCTGGCTGCGGAGAACAGCTCGAGCTTGCCGTCCATGTTCTTGGCGATCATCGAAAGCGTGCGCTGGGCAAGGTTGCCGAAACTGTTGGCTAGCTCGGCATTGACCTTGTTAACAAGCGCTTGCGCCGAATAGCTGCCGTCCTGCCCGAAGGTAACCTCGGCCATGAGGAAGTACCGGAGCGCATCGACGCCGAACCTGTCGGCCAGTTCCATCGGATCGGTGACATTGCCCGCTGACTTGGATTCCTTGACCCCGCGATTGAGCAGGAAGCCATGCCCGAAGACCTTCTTCGGGAGCGGCAGGGCCGCGCTCATCAGGAAGGCCGGCCAATAGATCGTATGGAAGCGGACGATGTCCTTGCCGATCAGGTGGAGATCGGCGGGCCAGAACTTGTCCCACAATTTGCCGCCATCGGGATAGCCGACGCCGGTGATGTAATTGGTCAGCGCGTCGACCCAGACATACATGACGTGGCCATCGCCGCTGGGCACCTTGACGCCCCAGTCGAAACTGGTGCGGCTGACCGACAGATCCTGCAATCCGCGTTCGATGAACGCGACCATCTCGTTGCGCCGGCTCACCGGTTCCAGGAAGCCGGGCGTCTTGAGCAGTTCGAGCAGGGGCTCGGCATAGTTGGACAAGCGGAAGAACCAACTTTCCTCCTCGGTCCATTCGACCGGAGTGCCCTGCGGCGACAGCTTGGCCCCGCCCTCGCCTTCGACCAATTCGCCTTCGTCGTAATAGGCTTCGTCGCGAACCGAGTACCAGCCTTCGTAGCGATCGAGATAGAGGTCGCCCTTCTTCTCCATCGCCTCCCAGATCGCCTGGCTCGCGCGGTGGTGATCGGGATCGGTAGTGCGGATAAACCGGTCGTAGGAAATGTTCAGAACATCGAACAGTTCCTTGAAATGGCCCGACATTTCATCCGCAAGCTCACGCGGGGTGCTGCCGATGTCGCGGGCTTTCTGGGCCATCTTCAAACCGTGTTCGTCGGTCCCCGTCTGGAAGCGGACTTCACGGCCGCGCAGGCGCTGGAAGCGGGCGATAACATCAGCCGCGATCGTCTCGTAGGCATGGCCGATATGCGGCTTGCCATTGGGATAGTGGATCGCGGTGGTCAGGTAATAGGGTTCAGCCATCGGCTCGCTCGCTAGCGGTAGCCGCCTTGGCGAGCAAGGTGCCGATTTCCATCGCCAGCAGTCCCGCATCGAAATTATAGGTTGGTTGCTCGCCGGTCAGGCGGACCAGTTCGCTATGCGTGTCGATGACGGGTCGCGGATCGGCCATCGCCCCGTAGAGCCGTTGCGCCACTGCCGAGCGGGCCAGTTCGAGCACCGCGCGGATCCGTTCGCGGTCGGGCCGCGCACCGATCAGCCCCGCGAGCGTGCCGCGCAGCTGGAAATCGGGATCGCCGCGGGCCAAGATTGCATCCATCGCCTGACGCACCTTGCCCAGTTCCATGTCGACGAACTGGAGCGCGGCGCCGGGCGAACCACCCGCCGCCGCAATCGCCGCCGCGCGTGTGGCAGGGTCCGCCCCCGGCGAGAGATCGGCCAGCAGCCGGTCCATCTCGGCATCGGATACCGTCGGAAAGCGCAACACGCGGCAGCGCGAGCGGATGGTCGGCAGCAGGCGGGCCGGACTGTGCGCGACCAGCAGGAAATAAGTGCCAATCGGCGGTTCTTCGAGGCTCTTGAGCAGCGCGTTGGCAGCATTGCGCTCGAGATCGTCGGCCGGATCGATGATGATCGCGCGCTTGTCGCCGAGTGTCGGGCGGGTTCCGAGCCGCGCCTGCATGCCGCGCACCTGCGCTATACGGATGCTGCGCGCGACCTCGTATGGCTTGCCGTCGGCGCGCTTGCGTTCTTCCTTGTCGTCCTTGGGAGCGTAGGTGAGCGTGAGTATGTCGGGATGGTTCTGGGCATCAGCGGGATCCACACCGACCAGTTCGCAGGCGGCGGCGAAGGCAAAGCTGCCCTTGCCCACGCCGCGTCGCCCGGCCAGCAGCCAGGCATGGTGCATGCGTTCCCCGCCCAGGGCCTTGCGCCATTCGCGCCAAGCAGTCTCGTGGCCGAGCAGCATCAGCCCGCCCCATCACCGAACCGCGTGGCGATTTCCGCCAGGATGCGCCGGTGCACATCCTCGACGCTGCCGCTGCCGTCGACGACCGCGAACCGACCGGGTTCGGCACGCGCGAAGGCGAGGAAGGCTGCGTTGACGCGCGCATGGTAATCGGCTGCACGCCCGCCGATGGCGTCGCTGACGCCGCCATCGCGCTGCGCAAGACGTCCCGCCACCGCCTGCGCGGGCGCATCGATGACGATTGTCAGATCGGGCAATAGCCCCGCGCTGCCCAGCGAATGCAGCGCCATCACGCGGTCATCACCCAGCGCCCCGGCCTCGCCCTGATAGGCCCTGCTCGAATCGATGAAGCGATCGCAGACCACCCAGTGGCCCGCGCCGAGCGCAGGCCGGATCAGCCGCGCCACGTGATCCGCCCGCGCTGCGGCGAACAGCAGCGCCTCGGCCTCGAGCGTCCAGCCATCAGCCGGCGGATCGAGCAGCAACGTGCGGATCGCTTCCGCGCCCGGCGTACCGCCCGGCTCGCGCGTGAGTTCGACCCCGAGACCGCGCTTGCGCAAGTGGTCCGCCAGAAGGCGCGCCTGGGTGGACTTGCCCATGCCCTCCCCGCCTTCGAAGGCGATGAAGCGGCCCGGGCTCACCCGAGCCAGCTCTGGAATGCGTTGAAGACGCGGCGGACGATCGAGGCTTCGGACACCTCTTCGGCCGCGACCAGCGGCACGCGGTGTTCGGGCATGCCGGCGATCGACACCACCAGTTCGGCCACTTCTTCACCCTTCGCGACCGGAGCCTGCAGTGGTCCTTCATAGCTGATTGTCAGCGATATCTCGGGATCGCTGCCGCGGGGCACGGCAATGCGCAAGGGCCGGCGCGTGGTCAGCCCGACCGTGCCTGCTCCGCCCTCCTGCACGCGCGCCGTGCCGATGTGTGCGTTCTGCGCGAACAGCACGCGGCTGTCGAAATTACGAAATCCCCATTCGATAAACTGCCGCGCGGCGCGGCGCCGCTCGCGTCCGCCCGGGCTGCCCGCCACCACCATCACGAGGCGCTGGCCGTCGCGTTCGGCGGACCCGAGGAACCCGAACCCCGCCTGGTTGGTATAGCCGGTCTTGATGCCGTCGGCGCCGGGCACGACACCGGTTATCGGATCGTGGTTGCGCTGTTCGATCCCGTTGTACTCGAGACCCTGCGCGCCGACGAAATGACGGTATTTCGTCGGGTGCCGCACCACCATGGCTTGCGCCAGCGTGCCGAGATCGCGCGCGGTGACGAACGTCCTGCCTTCGTCCATCCAGCCATTGGGATTGCCGAAATGGCTGTTGGCCATGCCGATCTCGCGCGCCTTGGCATTCATCGCAGCGACCCAGTCCTCGACCGATCCGGCCGCGCCTTCGGCCAGCACCACCGCGCCGTCATTTGCGGAGACGGTGGTCACGCCGTGAAGCAGGTCGTCGACCGATACGCGCGCGTCTTCGGCGAGGAACATGGTCGAGCCCTTGCGGTGCCACTGGCGGAAAGTCTCCGGCCGCACACCGAAGATCCGTCCACGCAGGAGGCGGCCCTCGTCGATCCATTCGAAAGCGAGGAAAGTCGTCATCACCTTGGTGATCGACGCGGGCATGAACCGCCGGTCTATCTCCCGCTGATAGAGAACCTGGCCGCTTGTGGCATCGAGCAGATAGGCGATCGGCGCATCGGCCTCGCTGGGAATGGCGGCGCCCGGCGCACGCTGCGCGCCAAGCGGCGCAGCAATGCAGGCCATTGCCATGCTAGCCAGTAAAGTCAGGCGGTTGCGCAAGTGTGCTCCCGTCGCCGGGCAGGAGCCGCGGCGGATCAATCGAGTGGTCGTATCAGCGCGTCGCTATAACCGCGTGAGCGAAGCTTGGCGAGCGCCTCCTCCGCCTGTCCACGGGTTGCGAAGGGTCCCACGCGAACGATTGCCAAGGCACCGCTGTCTTCAACATAGCCCTGCACTTCGCGCGCCAGCTTCTGGGCATTGGCCCTGACCGAAAACGCGCCGAGCTGGACCGCGAACTTCCCGTCCGGATCGGTCGGCACCATGACCGGGGCGCGGGCAGGACCGCCTTCGACTGCATTGCGCAACTGCGGCCGTCCGGCCGGCGGTTCGGCCGGCGTGAGCGCGGGCTCTTCCGCTTCATTCTCAGCATCTTCCACCAGCGCCTCCTCGTTCGGGTCGCGGGTTTCGATGACCTCGGGCGTCGGCGCGACACCGCTCACCTCGGCTTGCCGCGGATCGCCGAGCGGCGCCGAGCCGCGCGGCGGCAGCCTGCGCTTGAGGACTTCGAGCAGGCCCTGCGGCGTGTCCATCCGCGGGGGTGCCTCGCGCCCGGCGCGCAGTTCCGCACGCTGTTCCTCGGGCGGGTTCACCCGCCGCATGCGGATGGGAGCTCCCTCACCGATCCCCAACTGCTCGATAGCGTCGGGGGCCAGTGCGATCAGCCGGTCGTTGGTCATCGGTCCGCGCCGTTCGAGCCGGACAAGGATGGTCCGCCCGGTGTCGAGGGAGGTCACCTCGACATAGCTCGGCAAGGGGAGTGTCCGATGCGCGCCTGTCACCCCCGTCACGCCGGCCTCTTCGCGCCCCGCATAGCCGACCTGGTCGTAATTCATCGTATCGACCGGGGTATAGGTTACGCCGTCGATGGTGAACGGATCGCCGACCACGACGGGGTAATCGGCGGCGGGGCCGTTGCCCGCTTCGGGCGCGGTGCTTGCGGCCGGGGCTTGCGCGTTCGAAGCGCAGGCGCCCAGGCCGAGCAGGCCCAGGCCGGCGCTCGCAGCAAGAAGTATCCTATTCGGCGATTTCATCTGCGAGCAGCCCCACACTCATGGCGTAATAGTTCGAACAGTTGTATTCGAGGATCACCCGATAATTCGAGGTTAACAGCCAAGCCGGCGTGCCGGGACCGTCGGGCTGGAACAGCGTGACCAGCACGTCGTCGCCGATTGCGCGCTGGGGCTGGATGCCGAATGCGCGCCATTCCGACACCGGCTTGTAGACGCTGTGCCGTTCGTGGACGCGCGAACACACCGGGGCAGCGATCGGCGTGCGGTAGGCCGCGACGTCGAAGCCGGAGGGAACATAGGCGCCCACGCCCCAAGGCTGGCCTTCGCGCCAGCCCGCGTCGCGGAAATAGTTGGCGATCGAGGCCAGCGCATCGGCGCTGTCGTTCATGATGTCGGCGCGGCCGTCGCCATTGCCGTCGGCGGCGAGCCGCAGGTAGACCGAAGGAAGGAACTGCGGATTGCCGAAGGCGCCCGCCCAGCTGCCCTGCAGTTCGCCGCGGGAGTAGCCCTTGTCGGCCACCTTCATCAGCGCGACCCACTCGCTGGCGAAGAGGTCGCGGCGGCGGCCCTCCCAGGCGAGCGTGGCAAGCGCCTGCGACAGGTCGAACCCGCCCTTGACCGCGCCATAGGCGGTTTCATGTCCCCAGATGGCAACCACGATTTCGCCCGGCACGGCGTAATCGCGTTCGATGGCGCGCAGCGTACCTGACCACTCGGCCCGGGCGCTGCGTCCCCCGCGAATGCGCGCGGCATCGACGTGCCGCGCGATATAAGGCGCAAGAGCGGGGTAGCCGGACGAGGTCGGCGATCCCGGCTGCGCACGGTCGAGCCGGATCACCCGGTCGTTTGGCTCCAGTCCCGCGGTCATGCGCGCCAGAGTCGCTTCGCTGACCCCTTCGGCGCGTGCCTTGGCGATCAGCAGCTGGACATAGGCATCGAAGCTCAGGTCCTGCTGGGCGGTGGCGGGAACGGCGGGCAATGCGAGCGCAAATGCCCCGGCGGCGGCGAGAAGGGGTTTGAATTTCATCCGGCGATTGTCGCAGAGCGAAGCTTAACGGCAAGTGTCATTTGGCGCTTACGGGGCACGGCCCGTCCTCCTTGCAGGTAAATGCGTGACAAGCCCGGCCGAAGTGACTAGCTAGCCCGCGCTCGCGGAGAGGTGGCAGAGCGGTTGAATGCACCGGTCTTGAAAACCGGCAAGGGTGCAAGCCCTTCGTGGGTTCGAATCCCACCCTCTCCGCCACGATCCCCGATCAGTCCTTGTCGCCAGGCTTGCGGACCAGCGATTGCGCGCTGCGATCGCCCTTGGGGTAGTCCTGCGGGTCGATCGACGACTGGTTCTGCAGGGCCTTGTGGTCCTTGATGGTCCTGCTGTCCTCGGCGTCCTGCGCCGCGTCGTCCTGGGCCTGGGGGGTATCGCGCTTCGGGATTGTCATGGTGTTCTCCTTTCCTCCCCCAACGCGCGGCATGCTGACTGGTTGCGTCTAGCGTCCGCGCGCGGCGATTTCGTCCATCGCCTCGCGCAGCTTGGGATCCCATTCGGCCTTGAGCTCCCTGATCTTGGCAAGCAGTTCCTCGTTCTCGTAAGACGGCGTATCGAGCCGGAAGACATCGGCAATCTCGCGCATCGAGGTGCGATCCATCTCCTCCCACGCTTCGACCATGGCGGTGGCCGACTGGCGGTCGTGACCCAGCGCCTCGTAGACCGAACGGCCCATCCGCAGGCTGCTGTCATAGGTTTCGCGGACGATGTCGCGGCAGCCCATCGCCCACAGGTGATAGACATGGTCGCGGTCCTTGGCGCGTGCGACGACGTGCAGGCCCGGGAAGTTGGCACAGGCATAGCGTACCAGCCGGTCGATCTGCTCGCGCTCGTCGAGCGCCACGACGAGGATCCGCGCGCGGTCGATCCCCGCGCTGGCGAGCAGGTCGGGCCGCGTCGCGTCGCCGTAATAGGTCGTGACGCCGAACTTCTTGAGCACTTCTAAATGCTCGCTGTTGTAGTCGATCACCGTCGCGCGGTGTCCGGCGGCATCAAGCATGCGGTCGACGATCCCGCCGACGCGCCCGCGCCCCGCGATGATGATCGGGTTGTCCTCGTCGATGGCATCGGCCTCGCGGCCGCCCTGCCCGGTCGAATAGGCATGCGCGATGAGCTTGTCGTAGAGGATGAACAGCAGCGGGGTGACCAGCATGGTCAGCGCGACGATCAGCAGCAACTGATCGGCGAAGGCAGGTTCGAACACCGCATTGGCGACGCCGAAGGCGATCAGCACGAACGCGAACTCGCCCGCCTGCGGCAGGCTCAGGCAGAACAGCCACAGCGCCTGCCGCCGCAGGCCGTAGAACCAGCCGACCAGCAGCAGCACTGCCATCTTGGCAGCCACCGTCACCGCGGCCCAGAACACCACCGAATCCCAGATCGTGCTGGCGAGCGCGAAGTCGATCCCCGCCCCGACGGTGATGAAGAACAGGCCCAGCAGCAGTCCCTTGAACGGGTTGATATCGCTTTCGAGCTCGTGGCGGTACTCGCTGGTGGCAAGCACCACGCCGGCAATGAAGGCGCCGAGCGCGGGTGACAGGCCGACCAGCGACATCAGCAGCGCGATCCCGATCACCACCACCAGCGCGGCGGCGGTGAACAGCTCGCGCAGGTTGGCGCGCGCGATGTAGCGGAACAGCGGGCGGATCGCGAAGATGCCGATGGCGATCACCGCCGCCACCGCGCCTACGCGCGTTATCGCCGCTACCCAGATCGACATGGGCGCTGTGAGGTCGATCCCGCCATGCGCCCCACCCTCGCCGTGACTTGAGGCCAATGACGCAAGCTCGGGCAGCGCAAGCAGCGGCACCAGCGCGAGGATCGGGATGACCGCGACGTCCTGCACCAGCAGCACCGAGAAGCTCGCTTCGCCGCCCTCGGTCTTAAGCAGGCCCTTCTCGGTCAGCGTCTGAACGATGATTGCGGTCGAGCTCAGCGCCAGCACCATGCCGACCGCCAGCGCGGTCTGCCAGCGCTGGTCGGCCAGCAGCGCGATGCCGGTCAGCGCGAGCGTGGTCAGCAGCACTTGTCCGCCGCCCAGCCAGGTGAGTTTGCCGCGCATCGCCCACAGGCGCCGCGGCTCCATTTCCAGCCCGATGATGAACAGCATCATCACCACGCCGAATTCGGCGAAGACCTGCAGGGCCTCGACATCGACCGACAGCGCGGCGAGCAGCGGTGATATCGCCATCCCTGCGAGCAGGTAGCCGAGCACCGAGCCGAGTCCGATCCGCGTGGCGAGCGGAACGGCCAGCACCCCCGCGATCAGGATCAGGAAGGCGAGGATCAGGAAACCGGTCACGCTGTCATTCCCCTCGCGCTGCGGCGCGTGTCAGGCCTCAGATATGGAGCGCGCGGCCATAGCTCGCAAGCACGCTCTCATGCATCGATTCGCTGATCGTGGGATGCGGGAACACCGTCTGCATCAGCTCAGCCTCGGTGGTCTCGAGCGTCTTGCCGACGACGAAGCCCTGGATCATCTCGGTCACCTCCGCGCCGATCATGTGCGCGCCGAGCAGTTCGCCGGTCTTGGCGTCGAACACGGTCTTCACGAAGCCTTCCGCCTCGCCCAGCGCGATAGCCTTACCATTGCCGATGAAGGGGAAGGTGCCCGCCTTGATTTCGTGACCCGCTTCCTTCGCCTTGGCCTCGGTCAGGCCGACGCTGGCGATCTGCGGGTGGCAATAGGTGCAGCCCGGGATGTTGGCGCGGTCGAGCGGGTGCGGGTGGACCTCCTTGTTGCCCAGCTCCTTCGCAATCGCCTCGGCCGTGGTGACGCCCTCATGGCTCGCCTTGTGCGCCAGCCACGGCCCCGGTGTGCAGTCACCGATCGCCCACAGCCCCTTCGATTTGGTGCGGCCGTAATCGTCGATCTGGATGAAACCGCGATCCATTTCCGCCAGCTTTTCCAGCCCGACATTTTCGGTATTGGGGACGATGCCGATCGCGGTGATGCAATGGCTGAACTCGGTCTCGCTGGTCTTGCCCTTGCTGTCCTTGATCTTGGCGCTCACGCCCTTGGCGGTGACCTTGAGGTCCTCGACGCCCGCGCCGGTCATGATCGTCATGCCCTGCTTGCTCAGGCTCTTCTCGAGGAAGGCAGAGACATCCGCATCCTCGACTGGCACCACGCGGTCGAGCATTTCGACCACGGTCACATCGCAGCCCATGTCGTTGTAGAAGCTGGCGAACTCGATCCCGATCGCGCCGCTGCCGATCACCAGCAGCTTTGTAGGCATTTCCTTGGGGGTCATCGCGTGGCGATAGGTCCACACGCGTTCGCCATCCGCCGGGGCGAAGGGCAGGTCGCGCGCCCGCGCGCCGGTGGCCACGATGACGTGCTTGGCGGTGAGCTTCTCTTCGCCCTTCTCGCCTTTCACGGTCAGGCTGGTGGGGCCGGTCAGCGTGCCCTCGCCCATGTGCACCGCGATCTTGTTCTTCTTCATCAAATGCGTGACGCCCTGGTTGAGCTGCTTCGCCACGCCGCGACTGCGCTTGACCACCGCCTCGAGGTCGGCCTCGATCGCGCCCGCGATCTTGAGCCCGTAATCCTTGGCATGCTGCGCATAATGCAGGATCTCGGCCGAACGCAGCAGCGCCTTGGTCGGGATGCAGCCCCAGTTGAGGCAGATCCCGCCGAGCAGTTCGTGTTCGACGATGGCGGTCTTGAGCCCCAGCTGCGCGCAGCGGATCGCCGCGACATAGCCGCCGGGGCCGCTGCCGAGCACGATGACGTCATAATTGGTGTCAGCCATGATTCGTCTCTGTAGTCTCTCGTTTGGTCGCAGACATGGACCGGGTGTTACACAGTCCAAGCGAAGAAATTCTGGCTCGCGCGGGCCCGTGAATTGCGGCGGTCTGGGGCGGGCATTTGGTGTGCTTCATGCGGGTGCGTATCGCATACCGCGCAGGTTGTAGGACAGCGTTCAAGCCCACCGCTCCGCCACCGCGCGGGGACGGTCGTTTTCGTCGAGCAGGACGAATTTGAACGTGCCTTGCGCGACCTTGGTTTCGGCTTCGCCATTGCGCTCGCGAGCGATGGCTTCGGCGGTGATGGTGAGCGAGGTGTTACCGGTCGCGGCGATATCGCAATAGACCGAGAGCTCGTCGCCTACCTGCATCACGCCAGGAAAGGCGAAGTCTGTTGCCGAGACGACCACCGCCTTGCCCTTCCCCTCGCGGCTTGCGAGCGACCCGGCGCCGAGCGCCATCTGGCTCATCAGCCACCCGCCGAACACCCCGCCATAAGGGTTGAGGTCGGTCGGCATGGCGGTGACGCGGATTAGGGGGAAGCGGTCAGTCATGCTCGCGACGGCTCCTCACCTCATCATTCCGCTCCCTCAAACTCTCGAGATATGGATCGCTCTCGACCGCATTTTTTGCCCTCAAGAAGAAGAAGGCGCCATGAAATGCGAAGGCGATTATCCAAAAAAAGATCACCACGTGACGATAAAATTCCAGAGGGTCTTCACAACCGGATCGCGACCTGCACCTAGGCGAGTCTGGCCATAACCAAAACTGAAGGACGACAGCAGCCAAAAACAACGCCAACTTCCACTCGATTCTTTCAACAATCAGCGAGATGCTGAGCGCGACTAAAGCCGAAGCAGAAGTCAGAATGCCAATGGGAATGAGAACCGGCGAGGCAAACAAGTACCAGATCAGGTCTTGAGACCTAACGGAACTTAGAGAACCGCTAAAATACGCGAACTCGGCTACTACCAACAGAAAGCCAAGAACAATTGCAGTAGCAGCCCGGCTGGAGATCGAGTCGATCAAACCACCAGCCCCATCGGGTTCTCGCACAGCTGCTTGAAGGCTTCCATCAGCTGCGCACCGTCGGCGCCGTCGATGGCGCGGTGGTCGAAGCTGCCGCTGGCGGTCATCACGCTGGCGACCTGCAGTTCACCGTCGACGACATAGGGACGCTGCTCGCCCGCGCCGACTGCCATGATCATGCCCTGCGGCGGGTTGATGACCGCGTCGAACTGCTTGATCCCGAACATGCCGAGGTTGGACAGGCTGGCGGTGCCGCCTTGGTATTCATGCGGCTGCAGCTTGCCGTCGCGTGCCTTCTCCGCGAGCGTTTTCATCTGCTTGCTGATCGCGGCAAGGCCCTTGGTATCGGCTTCGGTGATGATCGGCGTGATCAGGCCAGTGGGCGCTGCTACCGCGACCGACACGTCGGCGCGGGTGTAGCGGTGCAGCGTGTCGCCCTGGAAGCTGACATTGCACTGCGGCACGCGCATCAGCGCGCGGGCCAGCGCCTTGATCAGCAGGTCGTTGACGCTCAGCTTGACCCCATCGGCCTCCAGCCCGGCATTGAGCTGCTTGCGCAGGTCGAGCAGTGCATCGAGCCGCACGTCCACGGCGAGGTAGTAATGCGGGACCTGCTGCTTGCTCTCGGTCAGGCGGCGGGCGATGACCTTGCGGACGTTGGTGAGCTTTTCTTCCTCGTAAGGCGCACCATATTCGCTCTCGGCCGGCGTCTTGCTGGGCACACGCGGTTCGGCCATTTCGGCGGCCGCGTCCTGCTTGGCGGGAGCGGCTGCCTTGCCAGTTTCCGCGCCTTCGACATCGGCCTTCACAATGCGTCCGCGCGGGCCGGAGCCGGTGACACTGGCGAGGTCGATACCCTTCTGCTCGGCAATGCGGCGCGCAAGCGGCGAGGCGATGATGCGCTCTCCGCTGTCGTCCTTCGGTGCTGCGGGGGCTTTTGCGCCGTTCGTCACCCCAGCGGAAGCTGGGGTCGCTTTCTGTTGCGTGGCTTCGTTAGCGGCCCCAACTTTCGCTGGGACGACGCTCTCTTTATCGGACCCAGCATCAGCGGAAGTGGGTTCGGCTACTTCACCGTCACCTTCGGGAGCAGCCGCAGCGGCCTCGTCGAGGTCCTCGCCTTCCTCGGCGAGCATCGCGATCACGGTGCCGACCTTTACGCCTTCGCTGCCTTCATCGACCGCGATGCTGGCAATGGTGCCTTCGTCCACCGCCTCGAATTCCATCGTCGCCTTGTCGGTCTCGATCTCGGCCATGATGTCGCCGGCTTCCACCTTGTCGCCCGGCTTCACCAGCCATTTGGCGAGCGTGCCCTCCTCCATGGTGGGCGACAGGGCGGGCATCTTGATCGGCGTGGGCATGGTCTGACGTTACGTCCTCGCTGGGGAGAGAGTTGTGCCGCGACCTCTGCCGAAGATGCCCCTGCGCCGCAAGGTCCTTGCACAGAATACGAATTACCGGGTAACGCGCTGCGAGGGATCCGGGGGAGCCGCTATGCGCACATACCTTGTCGTGATGGACGAGACCGAAGAAGCCAGGCAGGCGCTGCGGTTCGCCTCGCTGCGCGCGCAGAAGACCGGCGGATCGGTGCATATCCTGGCGCTTGTTCCGCAGCAGACCTTCAACGCTTTCGGCGGAGTGCAGGCCACGATCGAACAGGAAGCGCGCGAACGCGCCGAGGTGATGGCCAATTCGGCTGCCGGGAACATCTTCGGCGAAATGGGCAAGATGCCCACCATTGCGGTGCGCCCCGGCCCGGCGGCGGATGTCGTGCGCAAATATATCGACGAACATGCCAGCATCGCCGCGCTGGTGCTGGCGACCAGCGCGGAAGGCGGGTCGGGCCCGCTGGTGACGCATTTCGCGGCGCATGCAGGGCAATTGCCCTGCCCGCTCTATCTCGTTCCCGGCGGGCTCAGCCGCGACGAGATCGACGCGCTCGCCTGACGCTCAGGTCAGGGTGCCGCGCGTCGGATAATCCTTGTCCAGCGTGAAGCTGATGCCGCTCAGCAGGTCATCGAGATCGGGCCGCGTGAACGGCGCGTTCTGGACCACGGCGAAATGCAGCGTGCCATCGGGCTTGACCAGGAACAGTCCCGGTTCGGAGAAGATGTCGGGTTCTTCGCTGCCATCACGCTTTTCGCTGATGTAGAGGCCCCACTCGCGGGCCTTTTCTTCGCTCAGCGAATGCGCCAGCGGGACGTCGCCCGTGTCCCATTCCTCATGGCTGACCGCGGCGCGCTCGGGGCTGTCCATCGACACCGCGAAGACGTTGATGCCCTTGTCGGTGAACTGGTCGAGCTTGCCGCTCAGCTCGGTAAGGTACTTCTTGCAGATCGGGCAATGCTTGCCGCGATAGAACACCAGCATGGTGAACGCTTCGGGCTGCTGCTTCGACAGTTCGAAACGCGCATCGATGGTGAGCGGCAGGTCGAGATCGGGGACGGTCTGGCCGGGGATAAGCTGGGTCATGAAGGCTCCTTTACCAACCCAATGAGCCGCCCCCCGGCCCGTTCCGTCACTTCTTCTTGCGCCCCTGGTGGCGGATGTTGCCCGGGCGTCCGCGCTTGCCCGCGGGATGCGACTGGCGCGGGGCACCCTGCGCCTTCTTGGGGCGCTTGTTCTGGTGGGTCCGCTTCTTTTCCGGGGCGCGGTTGCCGCGAGGTTCGACCCCCGTCCCGTCGCTGTCGGGCACTTCGAACTTGAGCGCGCCGGTCAGCGCATTGGCTTCGGCAAGCTTGAGCTTGAGCCGGTCGCCCACGGCATATTCGGTGCCGCTGCGTTCGCCGACGAGCTTGCGCGCGCCTTCGTCATAGCTGAAATATTCGCGCCCCAGCGTGCTGCCCGGGACCAGCCCGTCGCCGCCGAGTTTCTCTATCGTGGCGAAGAATCCGAAGCCCTGCACCCCGGTGATGCGCGTGTCGAAGGTCTCGCCCACGCGGCCCGATAGCCAGGCCGCGACATAGCGGTCGATCGTGTCGCGTTCGGCCTCCATCGCGCGGCGTTCGGTCTGGCTGATCGCATCGGTGATCTGGTGCAGCGCGGTCTTGTCGCGATCGGACAGGCCCGAGCTTTCGGGCAGGTCGACCTTGGGTTTGGGCTGCTCGAGCTTGTAGGCATCGACCAGCGCGCGGTGCACCAGCAGGTCGGCATACCGCCGGATCGGCGAGGTGAAATGCGCATAGCTGCCGAGCGACAGGCCGAAGTGGCCCGCATTCTGCGGCCCGTAGAACGCCTGCGTCTGGCTGCGCAGCACCGCTTCCATGATCAGCGCCTTTTCCGCCGGCTCGGAAATGTCCTTGAGCATGCGGTTGAACAGGCCCGGTGTGATCACCTGCCCCAGCGCGAACTTCTTGCCCTGCGTGGCGAGATATTCGCGGAAGGCGAGCAGCTTCTCGCGGCTCGGCTGTTCGTGGACGCGGTAGACCACCGGAGCGGCCTTGGCCTCGAGCGCCTTGGCCGCCGCGACATTGGCGGCGATCATGAAATCCTCGACCACGCGGTGCGCGTCGAGCCGTTCGCGAATCGCGATTTCCTCGATCACGCCCTCGTCATTGAGGCGGACCTGCCGTTCGGGCAGTTCGAGGTCGAGCGGATCGCGTGCCTGCCGCGCCTTGAACAGCAGCTTCCACGCACCCCACAGGTTCTGCAGGTATTCGGGCGCATCGCCCGCATCGATCGCGGCCTGCGCGTCCTCGTAGGCGATGTTCCTCGCCAGCCGGACGATAGCGCGGGTGAAGCGCCAGTCGCTGACCTTGCCGTGCTTGTCGATGCTTATGTGGCAGGCCATCGCGGCGCGGTCGACATCCTGCTTGAGGCTGCAGACATCGGCGCTGAGCACTTCGGGCAGCATCGGCACGACGCGGTCGGGGAAATAGACTGAATTGCCGCGCTTGCGCGCCTCACGGTCCAACTCGCCGCCGGGGCGGACGTAATAGCTGACATCGGCAATCGCGATGATCGCGCGGTAACCGCCCTTCCCGTCGGGTTCGGCCCAGATCGCATCGTCATGGTCGCGCGCATCGGCGGGGTCGATCGCGACGATGGGCACGGCGCGCAGATCCTCGCGGTGATCGCTCGATAGCGGCAGGTCGACCGCGCGCTCGGCCTCGGCGATGGTTTCGCTTGAGAAGACATGCGGGATGCCGTGCTTGGCGATGGCGATCAGGCTGAACGCCTTGGGTGCCAGCGGGTCGCCGACCACCTCGACCACCTTGACCTTCGCGCGGGCGGATTTGCCCATGCGTTCGGCCAGCACCAGCTCGCCTTCCTGCGCTTCGCCCAGGTCGCCGATCGGCGCGCTGTCGCGCACGCGCTTGTCGACCGGGGCGAGCCAGGGCTTGCCCGCGCCATCGAATTCGACGACGCCCATCAGCCCTTCGGTCCGCGCGGGAAGCTTCTTCATCGGATGCGCGACCCAGCCGCGCGCGGTTTCCTCGTTGCGCGCAAGGATCCGGTCGCCGCGCTTGACCGCGGAAAGCTTCTTGCTTTCCTTCACCAGCAGCCGCGGCGGCTTTTCCTTGTTGTCGGGTGCCCAGTTCTCGGGCTCGGCAATCGGCTCGCCATCCTCGATCGCGACGATCCTGAGCACGGTCACCTTGGGCACGCCGCCCATCCGGTGATAGGCCGTGCGCTTGCCGTCGATGAGGCCTTCCTCGGCCATGTCCTTGAGACGCTTCTTCAGCGTGATCTTTTCCTGACCCTTAAGGCCGAAGGCCTTGGCGATTTCGCGCTTGCCCGCGGGCGTGTCGGAGGTCTGGATGAATTCGAGTATCTGTTCTTTCGACGGCATCCCCTGACGCCGCCGGTTCGTGTTCTGTTTTGTCATGCGCGCCATATGGGGATGGCAAGGCCCGGTGTCACGTACTCACCGTGTCCTGCCCCCTGCATCGGCAATGGCCACATGCAAGCGAGTTGCCCGGACTGGTCACTTGTCTGGATCCCCGCCTGTGCGGGGATGACGAACCAGGGTGCCTTAGTACGCCTTGGCCAGCAGCACGCGCTCGACCGCGGGTTCACCGGTGAAGATGCAGGCGCCATCGACCGCCTCGGCCCCGATCGGCACATTGCGGATGGTGAGCTTGTGGTCCTTCAGCCGCTCGACGACCTTTTCCAGCGCCGCGCCGGTCGGCTTCGACCATTGCACTTCCACCCAGCCGGGATAGCGCGAGCCGGAGAAGTGCTTTTCCACCTCGGCGAAATCGGTGACCCCGCGGGTGATGTTCGCATCGCGGCGCTCGGCAGCCTGGGCTAGCAGCGCTGCCTGCATGTCGGCGAGGATCGCGGGAATGGCCTCCCCTGCGGCTTCACGCGTCGGGTTCTCGAAGGCGGGCTTGCCGGTTTCGGCATCCCACAAGCGGTCGCGGCGCAGCAAGCTGACGACGCCATTGTCCATGTCGCGTCCGCCGACCTCGACGATCACCGGCGCGCCCTTGCGGACATAGTCCCAGCGCTTCTGCGCCGCCTTGCCCGGACGCGTGTCGAGCAGCACGCGGAGCGGTTCGCCCAGCACGCTCTGGCCGGCCAGGGTGGCGCGCAGGACCTCGCAATAGTCGATCAGCGCCTGGTCTTCGGGCTTGTCGCGTAGCATAGGCAGGATGACGACCTGCTGCGGCGCGATCCTGGGCGGCAGGCGCAGGCCGTCGTCGTCGCCATGCGTCATGATGACGCCGCCGACCATGCGCGTCGAAACGCCCCAGCTGGTGGTATGCGCGAGGCTCTCGCCGCCCTCGCGGTTCTGGTACTTGATCCCCGAGGCCTGCGCGAAATTGGTGCCGAGATAATGGCTGGTGCCCGCCTGCAGCGCCTTGCCGTCCTGCATCATCGCCTCGATCGACCAGGTCTCGACCGCGCCCGGAAAACGCTCGTTCTCGGGCTTTTCACCGGGCACCACCGCCAGCGCGAGGTCCTCGTCGGCAAAGGCCCGGTAAACCTCGAGCATGGTCAGCGTGTGCTCTTTCGCCTCCGCCTCGTCGGCATGCGCGGTATGGCCCTCCTGCCACAGGAATTCGCTGGTCCGCAGGAACATGCGCGTGCGCATTTCCCAGCGCACGACATTGGCCCATTGATTGAGCTTCAGAGGCAAGTCGCGCCAGCTCTGGATCCAGCGCGCCATGGCATCGCCGATGATCGTTTCCGAGGTCGGGCGCACGACCAGCGGTTCTTCCAGCTTGGCTTCGGGATCAGGGATCAGCCCGCCATCCTTGCCCGCAATCAGCCGGTGGTGCGTGACCACCGCCATTTCCTTGGCGAAGCCCTCGACATGTTCGGCCTCGCGCTCGAAATTGGAGAGCGGGATGAAGATCGGGAAGTAGGCGTTTTCATGGCCCGTCGCCTTGATCCGGTCGTCGAGCAGGCGCTGCATGCGCTCCCAGATGCCGAAGCCCCACGGGCGGATCACCATGCAGCCGCGCACGCCCGATTCCTCGGCCATTTCGGCGGAACTGATGACATCCTGGTACCAGGCCGCGAAATCGTCTTCGCGCCGGGTGTTCAGGGCATGGCGGATATTGGGCATGATCGTGGGGGCCTTGGCTAATGGCGCCTCGTTCCGGCCCCACCGTCGGGTGCGGGCAGACGAAGAACCGTCATTCATCTGGCGCGCCCATAATGGGAAGATGCGCCCTTCGACAAGCGCGCGGCGCAGGAAAATGGCCGCCGGCGGGGCAAGCCCCCTGCTATTTGCCCATTTTGTCGAGCTTCTCCTGCATCGCGGCCATTTGCGCGCGCATTTCGGCCAGCTCGTCCGCCTGCTCGCTCGCGGGTGCCTGCCTTGGCGCGGGCGCCCCGCGCGAGCCGGGAATGAACGCTTCGGCGGCGTTCTGCATCATCTTGAAATTGGCTTCGGCCATCTGCGCCAACGGATTGGTTTCGAGTCCCTTGGCGAAGGCTTCTTGGATCTGTTCGCGGTTCTTCTGCAGATTGGTCATGCTGGCTTCGAGATAGCTCGGCATCATGGCCTGCATCGAGTTGCCATACATGCGGATCAGGTCGCGCAGGAAGCTGACCGGGAGCATGTGCGAACCATGGCTTTCTTCCTCGACGATGATCTGCGTCAGGATGGTGTGCGTGATATCGTCGCCCGACTTCGCATCCAGCACGTGGAAATCGACGTTCTCGCGGACCATCTTGGCGAGGTCGTCGAGCGTGATGTAGCTGCTGGTGTCGGTGTTGTAGAGGCGCCGGTTGGCGTATTTCTTGATGATGATGGGTTCGCCCTCGGCGCTCCGCTTGGCCATTCTCTCATGCTCCCCATTTGTGCAATGCAAGAGGATTAGCACGCGCGAAAAGTGCAGTGCAACATGACGTAAAGGTCAACCGAAGCGATTGCCCAGTACGGT
>Ga0098074_1000333_pt1 | contig 34807 bp, 49 predicted proteins | sample 32_taG_FD_75064 | JGI IMG/M metagenome (GOLD analysis project Ga0098074, IMG submission 75064) | Marine viral communities from the Gulf of Mexico - 32_GoM_OMZ_CsCl metaG | ecosystem: Environmental > Aquatic > Marine > Oceanic | place: Atlantic Ocean: Gulf of Mexico | collected 2015-07-12 | reverse complement strand
GGTTCGCGCTGAGCGCAATCTTTTTCTAGAGATAGAATTTCCAAAAACTAATTATCAATATGTGTTATAGTGACTTTTGTATACACATAGGAGATGTTATGCCATCTACAGGCGGAGTTAAGATTGGTTCTAGTTATGACGAAGCTAGAACTAGAAAAGTTAATGCAGAAGCAGAAATTGCCGAACTGGAATTAGCTAAAGTTCACGGCACTTTGGTTGTTGCTGAAGATGTCGTAAAAGCATGGGAAGATGTGCTTGGTGCGTTAAAGGGGAAACTGCTATCTATTCCGACTAAAGCTGCTCCAGTTGTCTCAGCAGAAACTGAAGCTGGTATGTGTCAGAACATTCTCGAAGATTTGCTCAATGAAGCATTAGAGGAACTGAGTAACTATGACCCAAGTGTCAACGCGACAGAAACGAAAGGAACTGAAGAAACATCTGAGGACAGCAATACAGACTCTAAAGCCACCACCAAGACTAAGCGTAAGTCAGTGGGCAGACCAAAAAAGGCGGCTAGACTCACAAAGTAGTGCTGAACCAGGTCGATGGCATACTGCTCGCGCTGAATATCAACGTGGCATTATGGATGCTTGCTCTGACCCTAAGATAAAAGAAGTTGTCGTTATGGCAGGAGCGCAGTTAGGAAAGTCGGAAGCCCTGCTTAACATTATCGGTTATCACATAGATAACGATCCATCACCCATACTTGTTTTGCAACCAACATTGGAAATGGCGCAAGCGTTTTCTAAGGATCGAGTTGCTAACGGACTGCTTAAAGCAACAGTCTGCCTAAGAGGTAAAGTCAAAGACCCTCGCGCAAGAGATAGCGGAAACACAACATTACATAAATTATTCCCTGGTGGTAGTTTGACGCTCGTAGGTGCAAACAGTCCATCAGGTCTTGCTTCACGACCCATACGTCTGGTTCTGTGTGATGAGGTTGATCGTTATCCTGCTAGTGCTGGTTCAGAGGGTGATCCTATCCAGTTGGCAAGGAAACGTGCTGCAACATTCTGGAACAGAAAGATCGTGATGGTTTCGACACCCACGAATAAAGATGCTAGTCGTATTGAAGAGGCGTTTGAGAACTCTGATATGCGATACTACCATGTACCTTGTAAACATTGTCACCATGAACAGAAGCTGAAGTGGTCTAACGTACAATGGACAGATAATGATCCTGATACTGCAATGTATCAATGTGAAAGCTGTGATGTGTTATGGACTGACTCTGACAGAAGATGGGCTATCCGTAATGGCAAGTGGAAAGCAGACAAAGAGTTTAATGGTGTGGCAGGATTTGCTATTAACGGTCTGTACTCACCGTGGACACCTTTATCTGATGGCGTAAGAGATTTCTTATCCATGCGTAAAAACCCTGAACAGCTTAGAGTGTGGACAAACACCTATCTTGGTGAGACATGGGAAGATCAGGGCGAGACAATCGATGATTACTCACTAGCTGAACGCAGAGAAGCCTATGGCGAGGGAATCCCTGATGAGGTGATATTTCTTACTTGCGGTGTTGACGTTCAGGATGACCGTTTGGAACTTTCTATCATTGGTTGGGGAAGAGATGATGAATCTTGGGTTATTACCCATGAAGTCCTATATGGCGATCCATCTACTCCGCAATTATGGACAGCTTTAGACACTAAATTATTTACTACCTATCTATGCAATGATGGTAGACAATTACCTATACGCGCAACATGCATAGACAGTGGTGGTCACTTCACAAATACGGTATACTCATACGCTAAGAAGAACTATGCCAGAAGAGTATTCGCTATCAAAGGTGTTGGTGGCGAGGGCAAGGCTATAGTAGGCAGACCAAGCAAGAATAACATAGGTAAATGCTTGTTATTCCCTGTTGGTGTTGATACTGCTAAAGACTTATTGTTTGCAAGATTGCGGATCAAAGATGAGGGTGCTGGTTACATACACTTTCACGATGATCTTAATGACGAGTATTTTCGTCAGTTGACCGCAGAAAAGATTGTAACAAAGTTTACAAGGGGATACAAAAAGAGAGTATTCCAAAAGATTAGACCGAGGAACGAAGCATTAGACTGTTTTGTTTACTCTATTGCAGCTTATGCTATATTGAACGTAGATATTAATACATTGGCTGATAATAGGGACAAACAACCTAAACAGGTCGAAGAGCCTGTTAGACCAAAGCAGTCATTTGTACCAAAGACAGGGAAAAGTTTTGTTAATTCGTGGCGATAAAGGTAACTTTAATGGCAAACCTATTTGATGCTAGTAACGCTCCAGAGGGAGAACCCCAAACAATAGTTGTTGGCGATTTCGTTCAGTGGAAGCGTTCAGACTTCATAGCGGATTACCCATCAGCAGATTACACAGTAAGATACGTTGCTCGCATTAGCGGTGGCGGTAGTAACGAAATAACGGTTACTGGCACTGGTCAAACTTCACATTACTTATTTACAGTATCTAGCGATGACAGCGATAGCTTCGCATCAGGACACTACTACTATCAACTTGAAATTGAGCGCAATTCAGATAACGAAAGAATAGTCGTTGATCGCGGACATTTCATGGTTGTCCCTGATCTTGATGTGAATCAGGCTGATCCACGCTCTCATGCTGAAATTATGCTTGGTAAGATTGAAAGTCTGCTTAGTGGTAAAGCTGATTCTGATGTGGCAAGCTACTCAATAGCTGGTAGATCGCTCAACAAGATGACGTTCGAAGAGTTGGTTAATGCTAGAGACTTCTACAGAAGAGAAGTTAAGCAAGAAACTAACGAAATAGACATAAAACATGGGCGAAAAAACTCATCTACAATACAAGTGAGGTTTTAAATGGCTCTTTTTGACATATTTAAGCCAAAAACCGAGAATAAAGGCAAAATCTTCAAGAGATCATACGCTGCGGCTAATACTGGACACATTTTTGCTGATTTTAAGGGTTCAGAAAGGTCAGCAGACTCAGAATTACGCCCTGCACTACGCAAAATACGCTCTAGATCACGAGATTTAGCTAGAAACAATGAATATGCTAAAAAATACCTAAATCTGCTTAAAAATAACGTCATTGGCGAAAAAGGCTTTGGATTACAGGTAAAAGCAACAGATTCTGTAGGCAGATTAGATCAAGACGGTAATCAGCGCGTTGAGTCAGCGTTCCGCAAGTGGGGTAAGCTAGGTAATTGTACTGTAGACGGCAGTATGTCGTGGGTAGATGCACAGAAACTAGCTATTGAGTGCCTAGCGCGTGACGGTGAAGTGTTTATTGTTAAGCATCGTGGTGCTAACTTCCATGATTCGTTCGCTTTAGAGTTCCTAGAGCCTGATCAGATTGATGAGCAGAAGAACGAAAGACTATCCAATGGCAATGAAGTACGCATGGGTGTCGAACTAGATCGCTTCAGAAAGCCTGTTGCTTATCATGTTCTTACCTATCATCCAGGCGATTACGACTATACAACAACAGGAAAGTCTCCAAAGCACGTTAGAATCCCTGCTGAAAGAATGATTCACTTGTATGACCCAAGCAGAGCAGGACAAACTCGCGGTGAGCCGTGGATGACACCAGCTATTTCTGCTATGAAGCAATTAGGTGCATTAAGAGAAGCTGCGGTTGTAAATGCTCGTATTGGTGCGAGCAAGATGGGCTTCTTCACTTCGCCTAGCGGTGATGGATTTGTCGCTGATGACCTAGATGGCAATATGCCTATCATGGAAGCACAGCCTGGCACTTTCCATCAGCTACCAAATGGCGTAGACTTTAAGTCATTCGACCCACAGTATCCAAATAATGAGTTTGACTCATTCCACAAGGCGGTACTAAAAGGTATAGCTTCAGCGTTAGGTGTTAGCTACTTTGCTCTATCTAATGATCTAGAATCGGTATCCTACAGTTCTATCCGTCAAGGTGCGCTAGAAGAGCGCGATTCCTACAAGAATTTACAGAAGTTCGTTACTGATCACTTCGTGCGAGTTGTTTATGATGAATGGCTTTCAGCAGCTATGGAAGTTAATAGTTTTGGCATACCTGTTCGCCAGTATGACCGATTCTCTGATGCTGCTGAGTTCCGTGGCAAGGCTTGGAACTGGGTAGACCCACAGAAAGAGATGAATGCAGCGATTCTAGGGCTTAAATCAGGCGTTCTAAGCCTATCTGACGTTGCTAGTCAGTATGGTAAGGATGTAGAAGAGTTAGTGTCTCAGATCGCAAGAGATAAGGATATAGCGGAACAATATGGCATATCCTACGCATTAGAGCCTTATGGGGCTAACTTTAACAGTGTAAATCCTGATATAATCGGAGATGATGATGCCGAAGTACAAGGGTAAGGACATAAACACTAAGCCAACTGACGGAATGGTGTCAGAAGCCGAGAAAGGTTTAGAATGGCGTAAAGAGTTTGGTCGTGGTGGCACTGAAGTTGGTGTTGCTAGGGCTAGAGACATTAAGAATAGAAAAGAGTTGTCATTCGATACAGTAAAAAGAATGTACTCTTTCTTTAGTCGGCATGAAGTAGACAAGAAAGCAGAGGGCTTCAGCCCTGGTGAAGATGGTTATCCTAGTGCAGGGCGTATTGCTTGGGCATTATGGGGTGGCGATGCTGGGTTTTCTTGGTCTAGGAAGATTGCTGGTATGTTAGACGATGATAGAAACGAAGAGGCTGTAAATATGGACAATGAAGTAGAAGTAGAAGCTACTGTTGAGTCTGTTGATGAGGTTCGTGCTGAAGAAGTAGTTGAAGAGACAGTAGAAGAAACTGCTGAAGCTGTAGAAGAGACTACAGATGAAGTGGTAGAAGAAACTGATCGTTCAGCTAGTCCTGAAGTACAGCATCGTGCTATGGAGATGGAAATGTCTCCAATAGATGAAGAGACTAGAACAGTTAAAATAGCGTTATCCAGTGAAGAGCCTGTTGCTCGTTCATTTGGTAATGAGGTATTAGACCACGGTAAGGAGTCGATTGATTTGTCATTCCTTGCATCAGGTCGCGCACCATTGCTTTTAGACCATGACCCTGAAAAGCAAATCGGTGTTATCAAATCAGTTAAGCTAGACGAGAATGCGCGTAGACTCCGCGCAGAAGTTCGCTTTGGAAAAGGTGAATTGGCTCGTGAGGCTTTCTCTGATGTTGTTGATGGAATCAAAGCTAACATTTCTGTTGGTTATTCTATTGGCAAGATGGAAAGAGACAGCGATGATAAGGAAACTTATCGCGCTAAGTCATGGAAACCTGTTGAAGCAAGTTTGGTGTCTATACCTGCCGATATGACAGTTGGCGTTGGGCGTTCAGGCAAAGCTGAAAATAAACCCGTAATTAGAACTTCCCTTAAAGAGGACAATATTATGTCAGAAGTTAATTTAGAAGCGGTAAAAGCTGAAGCCCAGCAAGCCGCACAAAAAAATGCCGCTCAAATTGTTGAGTTAGGCGCACGTCACAACAAATCAGATATGGCTCGTGAAGCAATCGCTTCTGGTCAGTCTATCGATGAGTTCCGTGGCGCACTACTAGAGTCTATTGGCTCTACAAACGCTCTTGAAAGCCAAGACATCGGCATGAGCAAAGCAGAAACTAAGCGTTTCAGCATGATGAGAGCAATTCACGCTCTAGCTAACCCAACTGATCGTAAGGCACAAGAAGCTGCTGCATTCGAATTTGAATGTTCACGGGCTGCTGCGGAACAGTACGGTAAAACTGCACAAGGCATTATGCTTCCTGCTGAAGTTCTACGCACTTGGAACAAGCGTGATCTCGGTGCTGCTGCTGATGGCGCAGACCCTGTAGTTATCAAAGGTGATGGCGATTTGATTGGTGAAGATTTCCGTGGCGGTGATTTCATTGATGCGTTACGCAACTCTTCATCTGTGATGGCTGCTGGTGCAACTATGCTAGGTGGTCTAAGCGGTGACGTTAAGATTCCTAAGAAAACTGCTGTTGCATCTGCTTCTTGGATTTCTGCTGAGGGTGGTGCTGCAACTGAATCAGAAATGACTATTGGTAATGTAAGTCTTTCACCTAAAACTCTAGGTGCATTCACAGACGTTACTCGTCAGCTTTTGATTCAATCTAGCCTAGACGTTGAAAGCCTAATCCGTGATGACCTTACTAAAGCAATGGCAATCGCTATTGATAAAGCTGGTCTAGAGGGTACAGGTGCTTCTGGTCAGCCAACTGGTATTGAGAATGCTAATGGTGTTCAGGCTATCACTTTCGCTGATGCAACTGCTCCAACTTTTGCAGAAATGATTGAGATGGAAACTGAAGTTGCTACTGAGAATGCTCTTCTTGGCAACTTGTCTTACATCTTGCCACCAAGCATGGCTGGCGTTTTGAAAGGCACTGCTAAAGACACAGGTTCTGGCTCTTTCGTACTAGAAAACGGTCAAATCAATGGTTACAGAGCGATTGTTACTAACCAAGCGTCTGCACAACACGCTTACTTCGGTAACTTCAGCGACTTACTAATTGGTATGTTCGGTGGACTAGACATCGTAGTTGACCCATACACAGCTTCTACTACTGGTACAGTGCGCGTTGTTGCACTACAGTCTGTTGATGCTGCTGTACGTCATGGCGGTAGCTTCTGTAAGCAAACTGCATAAGTAATACTGAGGGGGCTTGCCCCCCTCTTTTACTAAAGGCTATTCCGTGGTTGTTGCGTAGTAGCTTTTACTAAAGGAGACGATTATGAAAGTTGAATTTAAGTTAGATTGTGCTGTAGGTGCTGCGCGTTACAAGTCAGGCACTGTAGCTGTAGTAGATGATGCTTCGGCAGAAAAGCTAATTAATGGCGGTCAGGCTGTACCTGTTGCTGAAGAGCCTAAGATAGAAGATAGAAGTATCGGCTTAGATGACGTTAAGCCTAGAACTAGAGCGAAGAAATAATGCCAGTAGAAACTGCTGATGATAGATTGTTAATGCTTACTGACTTTGGTGAGACTGTTAGTTTCATACCAGAGGTAGGCTCGCAAGCAAACATTACAGCTATATTTGATAATGAGTATAGAGCAGTTGATGCTGGTGGAACAGTCAATTTCATTGCAGTTGAGCCAAGACTAACTGTAAGAACGAGTGACATACCAAACGCAGCAGAAGATGATGTGTTTATCATTCGTGATAAGCTGTACGATGTTAAGATACTCATGGATGATGGAACAGGCATTACTGAAATAGTATTAGAGGCACAATAAATGGCTCATGCTAGAAAAACTATTAGGGATAACATTAAGACTACTTTGACAGGGCTAACCACTACTGGAAGCAATGTGTTTCAAAGTAGAGTCTATCCCATGCATAGAAGTAAATTGCCTGGACTTCTTATCTACAATAAAGCAGAAGAGATCGAGTACAGAGCAATTACTAGTCCGAGGTTACAGCATAGAACTGCATCGTATGATGTAGAAATTTATGTCATGGCTACCGAGAACTATGACAATGATTTAGATAAAATATCTGTAGAGGTAGAAGAAGCACTAGCTACAGATACAACTAGAGGCGGCAATGCAAAAGATACACGCATTATCTCTTATGACATAGATTTTAACGGTGATGGTGATCAACCAGTTGCGGTTGCTCGCATTGCAGTTGAAGTAACGTATCAGGTGCGTGAAAACAATCCTGATGTTATTATTTAATGGCGATTGCGCCTAAATTAACGCTCTAAGAGCAGAGGTATATAATATGGCAACTCATGCAGGATATGGTGGCGCAGTTTTCGTTGGTACAGACGCTGTAGCCGAAGTTAAAGATTTTACACTAGACATCACAGCTAACACTGCTGATACATCAACTCTAAATGCGTCAGGTGATGATGCTGGTTGGGCGAAAGTTGCATTGACTCTAAAGTCATGGACAGCTTCACTAAACCTAATCTGGGATGACTCAGACGCAGGACAAGGTGCATTGACAGAGGGTTCTTCTGTAACTGTTAAGCTATACCCACGAGGTACTGACAGTGGGTACGAAATCTGGGAAGGTGCTGCTATAGTAACAGGCGTATCTAAGACAGTTGCTGTAGACGGTCTAGTAGAAGCATCTATCACTGTAACTGGTAACGGTCACATTGATGAGCAAACTATCTAAATAGTTAATGGGGATTAAACTATGGGAAAATTGATTGACAGCGCAGTAGCGCACTTTAGTAACAAAGAGATTAGAAGTATTCGGGTAGATGAGTGGGATTGCACTCTCTACTCGAAGAACCTATCTTTGGAAGATAAAGCCAAATGGTTCGCCAGAGCCGATGGCAACAATACAGACTATCTTGTTTATGCTTTAATCTATGGCATAACAGATGAAAATGGCGATCCTGTATTTGATGTGGGTGACAAGGTTAAGTTAAGAAATCAGGTTGATCCAGAGGTTTTAAGTAGGGTTGCTAACTTCGTTCTAGAAATAGACGATGAAGAGGAACGCGAAAAAAACTAACAAATGATCAAGGTGAGCCAACTGAGATTTATTTTATGTTTCAGTTGGCAGAACATCTTGGTCAGCCACTCTCAACCATCTTAGCTATGACACCCGATGAGTTTAATCATTGGTTCACCTATTTGCGTCTAAAACACGAGAAATTTGAGGCAAGAAATGGCTAAAACAGCAAAAGCAGTAATTGAAACAGAATTTAGGGACAAAGCATCTCAGGGTATGGGCAAGTTCCGTAGTGAGATGAATAAAACCGAAAGGCAAGGAAAGGTTCTTAACAATCAATTTCGATTCATGCGTGGTGGTCTAGGTCAGGTAGGTCATCAGTTTCAGGATATTGCTGTTCAGGCGCAAATGGGAACAAATGCAATGATCATTTTTGGTCAGCAAGGTTCACAGATTGCATCTTTATTTGGGCCGCAAGGTGCAATGGTTGGTGCTGTAATCGCGCTTGGTGCTGCTTTAGCTATGGGTTTAGCACCTAAGTTTTTTGGTGCGACTGAAGCAGCTAAAGGGTTAGAAGATAGAATGAAAACCCTTAAAGAAAGGTTTGATGAATTAGGTGATGCTCAGAAAGCACTAGTCAGAACGCAAGTCACCAAATTAATGAATGATAATAAAGACTTGATAAAAGATAATCAAAGAGAACTGAATGACCTTACTAGAATCACTTTATCTTTTAATAGAATTTTCTTTGGTGGAAATGAGCAAGAAAGACAACAAAGAATTAAGGAATTAGAAGCAAGCATTGAAAACCTTAAAAAAGAAAATAAAGATTTAGCTAAAAGTATCGATGACACTTCAACAGCTTTTGAAAAACAAAAGGAATCGCTAGAAAGGCAAATTAACACTTTTGGGTTAGCTGGTTCAGCATTAAGAGCGTATGAAATTGGAATGTTGGCAGTAAAAGGCGCAATAAGTGAGCAAGAAGCTGGCGAACTGTTAGCCTTAAACAATACTCTACAGGCAAAACAAGATGCTGCTGACGCTGACAAAAAACGTGAAAAGGAAAAGAAAGATAGGTTCAATAAAGATCAAAAAGATATAGAAAAAGCCCTTAAACAACAAGAAAGAACAGCGCAAAAATTTGCTGATACTATTGGTGACGGTTTTGTTAATGCTATCACTGGCGCGATGTCGTTTAAGGATGCAATGAGAAATGTTGCTAAGTCTGTAGTTGATGACTTAACAAGAATGATTGTTAAGAAATATATAACTGATCAGATATTTGGCGTGATTATGAACGCAACAACCTTTAAGCCTGAAACAGTAGCTAATCCAGTAAAAGCCGCAGAAATTAATGTCCCGCTAGATTTGCCTGAACTGCCAACTGATTTTGCAATACCAGACTTTGCTCCAGGGACTTTTGGCTTGCCTAGCAATGAGGGCGGTGGCTTTACAGGAATGGGAGCGCGTTCTGGTGGAATTGACGGTAAGGGCGGTTTTCTTAGTGTTCTACACCCACGAGAAACAGTTATCGATCATCATCAAGGACAGCAAGCAGGTAATGTAATCAATCAAACAATAAACGTCACTACAGGCGTTCAACAAACTGTACGCGCTGAGATACAAAACTTAATGCCACAAATACAGGAAGCAGCTAAAGCAGCAGTTGCTGATAGCAGAATGCGTGGCGGTAGTTTCTCTAAAGCTGTAAGAGGAGCATAAAATGGCTTTATCATATCCTTTAAGTTTTCCTGATGTTGGCATAACCAGAATCGATATGCGTCTAAAGCGATCAGTTGCAGTGTCGCAAAGTCCATTTTCTTATCAGCAACAAACACATGACTTTGGTGGTGCAATATGGGAAGCAGAAGTTAGCTTGCCACCATTGACTTATGCACAAGCTAGAGAAGTAGAAGTGTTTTTACTTGGCTTAAATGGGATGTCAAAAACATTTACTATGGGACATCCTTTACACACTGCTACAGGTAGTGTTTATGTAGACGCTAATAGTGGTAATACACCAGCTATAGGAAACACTACTATAACTTTAGATGGCGCAGCAGTAGATGCTGGTACATACTTTTCTATCGACAATAGACTTTATATGCTACTAGAAGATAAGGCACAAGGTAGTGCAGATGGAGCAAAGGACATAGCACCGCCACTAAGAACTGCTCCAAGTCATGCTGCACAGATAGAACTATCAGCACCTAAAGGCACTTGGCGTTTAGCGGCAAACGATATTGGCTATTCAACAGATGTTGCTGGTTTATACGGATTCACTTTTTCTTGTATTGAGGCTCTTTAATGGCTAGAGGAATAACAAGTGCAATGGATAGCGCGTTAAGCGCATCTGAGGTAAAACCTTTTTTCTTAGTTGACCTGATGTTTAGCAGTCCTGTTTATTTGTGGTCAGGCACTTATACGCTATCCCATGACAGCAAAAGCTATCTTGGCACTGGTGATTTGATGACAGTAGAAATACCGCAAGAAACTCAGGATATTGGTGCGGTAGGCGTTAGAATGCAATTATCAGGGCTTACAGGCACAAACATACTCACCGCAGCCCTACAGCAAGAGTATCAGGGGAAAAGCGTTACAATTAAATTGGGTGCGTTTAATACGTCAGGCAATGTTGTAGCTGACCCTGTTGTAGTTTTCGAGGGATTTATGGATGTTATGCAGATTACGGAAGATGGCAACACATCAACGATTACGTTGAGCGTAGAGAACAAGTTAATAAGATTAGAAAGCGCAAATCATCGTAGATACACTGACGCTGATCAGAAAATAGATCATCCAAGTGATTCTGGGTTTGAGTTCGTAACAGACATACAAGAAAAGCAAATCAAATGGGGATTGTAATATGGAATTTACTATTGAAAAGGTTGCAGACTTTAAAGACGAAATACAGCCTTTGCTTGAAATGCATTGGGAGCAAATCGCTCTAAACAAAGACAAAATCAAGCTAAACCCTGCTTGGGATCAATACATAACATTAAATGAAAATAACGTATTATTTGCGTATATAGCGCGTGATAAAGGCATTCTTGTAGGCTATTTCATAGTTATAGTCATGGACTCATTGCACTATGTAGATCACAAGTTTGCTACTTGCGATATTATATTTGTTCATCCAGATCATAGAAAAGGTATGGTTGGATATAAGCTGATAAGATTCGCTGAAGAACATCTAAAAAAGATAGGTGTTTCTTGCATACATATAAACACAAAAATTCATGCGCCATTCGATAAGCTATTAGAAAAGATGCAGTATAATTGCATAGAGCGTATATTTTCTAAGTATATAGGTAAATGATATGGGTGTAGCAATTTTTGGAGCGGTAACTTACGCAGCAACACAGTTGGCACTTGGTGCTGGCTGGATTGGCTGGAAAACCTTTATGGCGCTTACTGTCACTTTTGCTGCGCTTGGTGCGGTGTCTAGGGCATTGCTAGGCGGAAAAACTGAACTCGACAGTATGCAAGGAATTACGCAAAATGTTAGAGCCAGTGATGCATCCAGAAAAGTTGTTTACGGCAAGCAAAGAGTTGGTGGCGTTATTGCATGGTACGAAACTAAAGATAGCTGTAGAAATAATGAAAACAGCACATACAGAAACGGTCTAGACACAACTCGCACAGCCGACAATGAATATCTAGATATGATTATAGTCCTTGCTCCGCATGAGGTAGAGTCATTAGAAGAGATATATTTAAATGACCGTAAGATATGGAGTTCTGATGGTGTGGGAGATGGATGGATAGGAAGTGACACAGATGAGAAGTTTGGGTTCACTTTTTATGATGGAACTCAAACAACTTATGACGTTGATGCGGCTCATTCTTCTACATGGGATGCAGGTAATAAGCTACTAGATTGTGCGTATCTTTACTGCACAATGGTATACGACACTGAATTTTACCCTAATGGTGTTCCTAATATATCCTGTGTGATTAAGGGCAAAAAGATTTATGACCCTAGAGATTCTAATCAAGATGCTGATGATGACACTACATGGGAGTATTCAAATAATCCTGCGTTAGTCTTGCTCGATTACATGAGAGACTCAAAGTATGGATTAGGTGAGAGTTATGATGCGTTTGATGAAACAGCACTGACAGATTCAGCAGACGTTTGTGAAAATGCTTTGCTTGGCGCGGTAGAAGATGTTGGTGAGTTTAAGATCGGCAGGGAATACCAAATAACCCTAGTAGCTGGCAGTAACTTTACTAGTATTGGCGCAGATAGTAATACAGTAGATGAGCGTTTTATTGCTACTGGCGATGGTTCTGCTATTGGCGGTAGCGGACAGGCTAGACAATACACGCAAAACTATACTTGTGATGGCGTAATCAATACTGCAAATCCAATCAAGGATAACATCGAGAACATTCTGACAAGCATGGTGGGAACGCTACAGTATGCTAACGGAAAATTTCACATCAATGCCTACAGCTATAAGACACCGCAGACTGATGTTATAGATCAAGATATGCTAGTTGCGCCTATACAGGTAACGACTAAAACAAGCCGTAGAACCTTATACAATGCTGTTAAAGGCAGATTCAACTCTGATATACATAATTATCAAATTACTGATTATCCTGCACAGGTTAGTGATACTTATGCTACTAATGATGGCGAAACTATTTTTCTAGATGTTGATCTTCCGTTCACTACACATGACATTATGGCGCAGAGAGTAGCTAGGCTAACGATGCTTAAATCTAGGTTGCAGCAAGTAATCCAAATAACCTGTAATCTCAAAGCAATGAAATACAAGGTTGGCGATAACATAAAGCTGACTTATGACCGCTTTGGGTGGAGCGAAAAGATATTTGAGATAAATGCTTTTAGATTAGTTCCTAGTGCAGAAGATGGATTGGTCGTAGAAATTAGCGCAACAGAAAACGCTAGTAGTGCTTATGTGTGGAATACATCGGATCAGAAAGATTTTACAGTTGGTGGAGAAGTGTCTTTATATGATGGAACTTTGCCAGCACCAACAAACTTGGTTTTAGAGCCTTACTCTGAAGATGGCAGGTCTTATGTGAAAGCATCTTGGACAGCAAGCACTGGTCAGGGAACGATAAAATATAAGTCTTTCTATAGACGCAATGCAGACAATTACAGACCGTTTCCGCAAGCAATCACATACGGTACGAATGCTGTGTTTGAAATTTACGAGGGCTATCAAGACGAAGAGATAGAAATTGTAGTTAATGCAGTGTCTGAATCATACGGCACTACAAGCGCACAGCTTCGTGGAACTTGTGTTGTTGCTAACATACCTAAAGATAATCCAACTAGAGTTATCAGAGGCACAGATGCTAATCCTACCGTGGATACACTTACAAATTTGTCTAAAGAGTCTGGAATTGATTTAGATACTGGTGTAGAGGTTACTTATATAAGAACAGATGGTAGTGGCAATCCCATTGATTCAACTGATTTTGTATTTGAGAAGATTGATCTATCAAGTATCCCACAGGTTACAGACACTGAAGTTTTTGCACAGACTTTTAGCGACATAATGCCAAATGGAACATTTACTAATTCAGACGATTGGATATTTTCTGGTGACTCAGGCAACTGGGACATATCAGGCGGTAAGGCAAACTTTGATTATACTGCTGGGTTAGGATATTTATATACACTAGTTAATGGTCTGGTTGTTAATAAAACTTACACACTCACAGGGGTTGCAAGTAACTTTGCCATGACAGGTGGCAACCTAATGTATATCGGTTTTCTAGACAGTGTAACAGGTGCTGTGTTAGAAACATTTGAAGTGGATCAAAATGGATCATTTAGCCATGATTTCACAGCTACAACTGATGAAGTATTCATTGCATTTATTTCAACTTCAGCAGACGGTACTGTTAGCTTCGATGACATGACTTTTACAAGAAAGGATGAGAAAGCCAAGCACTCTGTATTGATGAGTCTGCCAGCTTCTGTAACAGACGATGTAACATGGACTGTGACCACAATATCTAGTAGTAACCCATCAGATGCAACACTGACTACCAATTATACTACAGGCACTAATACGCTAATTAATGGCAGAAAATCTATTGAATTATCATTAGAAAGAGATGATACAACTATTGGTTACTCGTTATTTAATGTTGAGGTGACTGCTGAATGGACTGAAGTGTCTAACTTTGGCGGAACAAATAACAACATTGATAAATCTGCTACAAGAAGAATAAATCTGATAGCGAGGAACATATAATGAGTTGGAAGCAAAAAGAAAAGACTATATCTTCTAAGCAGATTATTGATTCTAGCATCTCGTTTGACAACTTGGGCTGTACTAAAGATGAAGATGATATGGCATCTGACAGTGCAACACATTTGCCTACACAACAATCGGTCAAAGCCTATGTAGATGATAATAAGCCAAGAAAAAGTTATTTTTACAGAGACGTTACCGTATCTCTTGTTAATGGTTACACCAACCTTACTGACACAATACATTCATCCCAAACGCCAAATGGTACAGATCGATTTCGAGAAATAGAATTTGTGATAGATTATAACTATGGCGGTATACCTGCTAGCGTAGTAAACGATGTGCAATTTTCATTAGAGGTAAATTCTGGCTTAACTAGTTATCGTTATAGCACATTCACTGCTACTCATGTAGGAACTTTTAGGACTGGCTTTCACACAATAAGTTTTGATGGAGATGTGTCTGGGTATTTTGCTGAAGGTGTTGCAATCTCAGCATCACTTACAACAAATACCTATTCTCACAAATTCCCTGCAAAGACATATTACGATCCATCATCAGACAAAACTTTTGTTGAATACAGCACAATTTACGGACAATTAATGGCATCTGGAACGCTTACTGTTTATGTCTCTTGGAATCAATTTACTACTAATTCAAGTATATGGAAAGTTGTCAAATACTTTAATCTTGATACTTACCAAAGTACAACTTCAACAACAGGGCACTCAGCAATTTTGAAATGTGCAATAGGGGTAACTTCTGATGAGGTTAGATATAGGTTACGAGCGCGTGAATTTGGCAGCTATGATAGTATTACTATTAATGAAATCACTGCAACTATGATAGATACAAAGTGGGATTAATATGAAAGTAGGGTACGAAAGATTAAATACAGATGGCTATCCTGAAGAAATTATAGACAGCACAATAGATGCACTCGAAGATGTCGAGTCAAGGATAGAGGAATTAAAAGCACAATATGCAGATGATGACTCTGTTGTATCTGTATTTTATGCAAGACCTGTAGATGAAACTAGATATAAAATTGTATACATAGAAAGCATATAGTAGAGATTGTGTCTGACTAAACGGCTTGATGATATAATTAGGATACACACTTTGGAGAAATAAAATGACTGCTGGTAAACACGATTTTGATATGGATCAAGGCTCTTTTTTTAGTATGTCCTTGACTATAAGCGAGAATGGCGAGCCAAAAAATCTTGGCGCATATAGTGCTAGAGCAAAGATGCGATCAGTAGCCAACTCGTCAGAAACTGCTGACTTTACGGTAAACACCACACAGGCTGCAAGCGGAATACTTGTGATGGAGTTAGGGCATGGTGCTTCAACAGATTTAACCCCTGGATACTACCTGTACGATCTAGAGATATTTCTTGGCTCTGCTGGCTCAGAAAGCTATGTAGAAAGAATCATTGAGGGGCGTATAAATCTTAGAGCAGAGGTCACTAACTAATGTCTACTACAGTAACTATTAGCCAGAATGTAACGTCAGTATCAGTAAGCGGAGACACCACAACAGTTGATGTATCTCCGAGAGTTACTACGGTTGAGGTTGCTGAATTAAGTATTGGTCAGTCAACATCAGCAGGAAGCATCAGCGTTACGCCAAACGATGACATATCTTCTACTAATGTTCAGGCAGCAATAGAAACGCTTGCTGCGCGTAATGAAATAACATCTGATGAAAGATCAAAGCTAGAAGATATTGAAGCTGAAGCAGATGTAACTGACACAGAAAATGTTGTAGGTGCGCTTACAGCAGGAACTAACATATCTATAGATTCTGATGGCACAGTAAACGCTAATGTTCTAGGTGCTTTAACGGCAGGAACAAATATAAGCATAGGTGATGACGGCACAATATCTGCTAGTTCTGTGTCGCTTACAGATGTTTATACTGCGGCTAATGAATCAGAACACCTATCTTTAGACCCTGCTCCCGATCAAGGCGATGTAGTTATACGCTCAGATGAGAATAAAACCTACATTCATAATGGCGGTACGGCAGGGACTATGGCTGACTATACAGAGTTGGCTTCTAATACAAATGGCGTACAGTCTATCAATGACGCAACAGGCGTTGTTACTTTTGGCAAGTCTAATCTTAGCGACTATTCCGCGAATGAATTTATAGATTGGACTGTTAGCCAAGAATCAGTATCTTTAGACATACACGCAGACAACTATATAAACACAACCTACACCGCAGGAACTGGCATTTCTATAAGCGAGGCTAATGTAATATCTGCAACTGGTGGCGGTGGAGGTGGTACAAGTTTCACTGCTAGTGGCAATCTTGTTCTAAGTGATAGTAATGTTCTAGACACTGTATCTACACCAGTGTTTGATGAAGTGAGATTTAAAGACAATACTGGTTTGTTTAATGGAGTATTGCTTAAAGCATTTCCAAACGAGGATCAAGCGTTTGATGTTGGTGAGGGTTTAGGCATTTACTTTGATGATCCTAATTCTAACCAATTTTCTTTAATAGGTGCTATCACAGAAACTACCTTTCAAATAGCTGGTGAATTTAATTGCCAAACCGAATTAAAAGTAGGTGGTGGGCGAGCAATTTTGCCAGTAAGTAGTATCACAACAGATGATAAGCGTAATTCCTACAATGTAGCTGACGATTTCACTAGCGGTTCATATTTAAGCCCATTTATGCAGGTCAATCCAGATTACTCTGGTGGAAATACAACAGATCAAAATATAGCAAACAAAGGTTATGTTGATAACTTGATAGACGCTTTAAACGTACCTGTTTTGCCAACTGTTTCAAGTAACCAAATCGCAGATTACCGTTATTTGATGGCAGGAAACAATGGGTATATAGCATCAGAATTTAATACTATAGTTTTGATGGATTCACCTGAAACAGTAAATAACGGAATAAGGTTTTTAAGCTTCGATTATAACACTGGCACAACCGCACAAACTCCAGGTGGCGCAAGATTAGTTGGCGGCACAGGCATAACAATAGAATTGACCAGTGGCAATACTGAAGCCACAATATCTGCAAGCCCTGATGGATTGCCTGACCAAAGCGCATCCACAGACGGATATGTTTTAACAAGCAATAACTCAACAGCAACATGGCTGCCAATTACCACTGCAGCCTTTCCTACTCAGGGTTCAGATACTATTGGTAAGTTTTTGCAAAGTAATGGGCTTACAGTGCAATGGGCTGATGTTGACGCTTATCCAAGTCAAAGCGGTAATGATGGTAAGTTTTTAACTACCAATGGTTCATCCGTATCATGGGCAGAGGTTGATGCTTTACCTACACAAGATGCAAACACAAGCGGTAAGTTTTTAGCATCAAATGGAGATGAAGCGTATTGGCACGTTCCTAATACAAGCATTCCGTCACAGTTTGGCGAGTCAGGGAAGTTTTTGACAACAGATGGAACTAGCCTTGATTGGGTTGATATTAATACTGCTGGCACTACAGGCGATATAACATTTAACACTAATACAATAAGTGCATCTAGTAGTGATACAGTTAATATCAATGACAATCTTAATGTACAAGGAACTCTTGATGCTGACAGGCTAGATATTAATGGAGCAGGAACGCCATCTATTGAAACTACTGGAGCATTTCATATAAATGCTGATGATGGAGTATACTGCAATTCAGTGCAAGTAGGTTTAGAATCTCCGACTTTCATCCTTTACATACCTTACACTGCTAATTTCCTATTGCCTGGAACATTAACTTTTAGAGGGACTAAGTTTCATGGTGCAACAGGTACACCAAGTGTGACATCAGTAGTTGGTAGTGATTCACAGCGCGAAATTAGAATTAATGATTTTGGTTATGTAGTTGGCGATGATTACTTTGTCGAAGTAACTCAAAATAACAATAGTCTCACTATGTATAATGATCCTGTTCGCATTGGTGTTCATAAATCAGAAACAACAATTAAAATACGATTAGCACAAGGCAGTGATGATAATCCGCCAGATCAAGCAGGTATGATCAAGGTCGCAGTGTATGAAATATAAATACAATGTTATCTCTTATAAAGGCGAAGATGTTACAGAGATCGAAGATCAATTAAAATCTGATCTTGGTGATGATACAGTTCCTGAAAGATCGGTTCAGATTACAGATGAATGCAAAACGTCTAAGAGAGTTAGTCAGTGCTACTTGACGCATGAAGAGGCGGTAGCCTTAAAAAATAACAGTAAGGTTTTTGATGTTGAGTTAGACCTTGAAGAAAGAGATGACGTATTCTGCGTTCATACAGCACAGGCGAATCACGACTTTAATAGAAAAGACACAACAAGCACCAACCTAGAACTTACAAATTATGGTCTAATCAGACACACAAGCAGAGAAGAGTTTTTGTATGACGATCTTTCAGGTGATGTCAATACAGAATTTAGTGACACTTACACATATAATAACACTGGTCATGGTGTTGATATATTTATTATAGATACAGGCGTTCAAGCAGATCATCCTGACTTTAACGATGCTTATGGAAACAGCAGAGTACAAAAAATAGATTGGACACCTTACGTTGAAGAAACTGGTTTTTTTAGCGAAGCTGGTGAACAAGCCAGACGAAATAACTTACGACCTGAAAATTACTATATTGAAGATGAGGGTTTTCATGGTACGCAATGTGCAAGCATTTCAGCAGGATTAAGATACGGTTGGGCAAAAAACGCGCACATATATTCTTGCAAGGCTAAAATAGGCGATTTTAACTTTAATCATCCAACAACTGGAACTTGGCTCAGTTTAATTAAAGATTTTGTAGAGACAAGAAAATCGCAAGGAATAAATAGACAAGTAGTTATTAATTGCAGTTTTGGATTTGTTACCACAGGATATGATTTAGAAGATGTGCTTGGTGGTAGCTATGCCGATGAAAACACTGAAAGAGCAAGCTGGAATCGCGGTGCATTAACAGATGATGAATTATTAAACAACTACAGATTGACTCCATCCAATTATATAAACGCAATTTTAACTTCAATTAATGCAAAAGTTGACGAATTGATAGATTTAGGCTGTCACTTTGCCATATCTTCTGGCAATAGTGGAATTAGAAATGTAAAGCCAGATGATCCAGAATATGATAATTTTTTAACTGTAAGCCAAAATGGAACAACACGAACAATCTACCCTAATAGAGTTGGAACTCCATATAGCGATTCTGCTTTATATTGTGGAGCATTAGATAACTACCTAGATGGCACTACCGATAAAGAAATTATTGCAAATTACAGCAATAGAGGCAAAGCTATAGATATTATGGCTGCGGCTAACAACTCATTTTGCGCTGCTTCAAAATTAGCAACAAACTTAGCTGAATTAAGGGCGCATCCAGAGTATCCCAATGAAAAAATACATAGCTTTGGCGGTACAAGTTGTGCAGCACCGCAAACTGCTGGTGTAATGGCATTGTATTTAAGTCATAGACCCCATTTATCTGCTGACGCACTGAAAGAAATAATAATAGAAGATAGCACAAAAGATATTATTAATAGCACTGGTGATTACACAACTTTAAATTCTTTTCTAGATACGCCAAACAGACTTTTATATAGCAAATTTAACCAAGATAACACGTTTACAATCAATAATTCTGCAAGCATAAAATGTGTTAATTTAGGAACACCATACAAATTAAAAACACAATATAAACCAGAATCAACTACATTTTCTGGTCGCGGAGTTTTGCCAAAAGGTTTGGCGGAAAATTATGGTGTTTCGAGTAGTTTTCAAAATGTTGATGCAAATATGTTGTATAATGGGTTCAAGCTAAAGCACCTTATATTTGATTCGTTTGCAGATAAGATTACAGTTGAGTTGGGATTGAATGGCGATCCTAACAATATTAATGCACATAATTGGATTGCATTAGAACTTTATAATAAAAAGAATAAAACGCTAGTTAAGCTAGGTAGGCATGATGCAGATTTTGATCCTGTAAAGCAGACCTTTTACTGGGAAAGTTTTGATTATGACGATGCAACAACACAGGGGATTTTTGACTACAGTGGCTTCACTAACAATGTAATAGGTATAACATGATGACAGAAGAACCAAAGCAAGTTTTAGATTTAGCCGCAGCATCAACAGGTATAGCAGCACTTGCCGCTTGGCTTCCACCTATTGCAGCTATATTTACAATCGTTTGGTACGGTATCCGTATATGGGAAAGCGACACTGTAAAGGAACTTCGTGGCAAAAAGTGAGAGTATTATTACTAGCCTTGCTAGTTAGTTCTTTTGCTAGTGCTAATCAGCAAGATGGATCGCTCAATACATATAATGGCGATGGCAGTAATTACAACTCAAACAATAACACGGAAGATAAGTCTGTAAGCAATACCTATAACGGAGCAGGAAGCTCGTCAGAAATACCTGTTGGTTCTGCCATGACCCCTAGTTATATGTCTAACGGTGTAGAGACTTGTCTCCAGGGCATTGGCTCGTCTATACAGACTGTCGTTGTCGGCTGGTCTAAAGGTAAATACAAGATCGATGAAGAGTGTAATCGCAGACGCGACTCTAAGACTCTTAGTGATTTAGGCATGAAAGTTGCTGCGGTGGCTCGTATGTGTGAATCTATATCGGTATGGAAGTCTATGTTTATATCAGGGACACCATGCCCAATTCTATCCAATGGGAAGCTGTTAGTGGGGAAAAGAAGCTATATGGCAATGAAAATGAACCCTAGCTTGTACATACCTGATTACACAGGTAATGAAGAGTGGTATGACAGCGTACTTAAAATTGGAGAACCGATAGATGAAGAAGATGATAATCGCTCTATTAGCGATAAGTTCCGCAGTAGGAGCAAATGAGTTAGACAACTTGATTGATTCGTCTAGTGCGATTGTCGATCAAATAAACAAAGGTATCTTAATGGTAGGCGCAGCATCACAATATGCTTATCAGGGAGATGCGTTGTCCGATGGTACTGTTTCTGCATCAGCACATATATCTTCTGAGCAACTAGAAGCGTATAACAATGCTCTATCAGGAATGTCAGACTACTTACCTTTTGGCTCAGTCCAACAGATACTGGAAGAAGAAGCACAGGTAGAACTTAATTTGATGGAGACTGCTATAGAGCAGTTTGCAGAGACAACTGTCCAGATTATATCTGTGCAAGAAGTAGCAGAGAAAGCAGAGACTGCATCTAGCCCACAAGAAGAAGCTGATGTACAGACATTTGTAGCTGACAACATAGAACTGCTTACCATCGAGCAATCTGATGTGGATACATATAACCAATCTCTTGATGACATAGAAACCCATGCTAACAATGCATCAGCTTATCTAGCGGTTGCAGGAAACCAAGATGCTGTTGACTTTTTACAGCAGGGGGCAGAGAACAATAACACTCGCGCTGATTTGGCTACTCTTTCATATTCCGCGAATAACCAGTGGGTGAAGATGTCATGGGCAGGAACAAGCAATGCTACTGCTGTATTTCTTAATGGTCAGAACTTTGGCTTAGACCTATATGTAACAGAATCTGATATACTGACAGCAGGAAGTGAATCTGAGTTTTATCTAAGCGGCCCAACTGCACAAGGATATAACTGTTTTATGTACGGTACGGATTGTTCTTATGAGTCTATCGGAAACTGAGTTAAAGATTGGTAAAACGTCTTTTAAGGGCGTTTATATTGCCATAGTCTTATCCCTAGCTACATCGCTATCAGGCGTTATATGGACAGCTAGTAGCCTTTACGCACGTTTAGAAGCAGTAGAGGCAAGAAAGATTCCTGACACTACAGACATACAGAATAACCTGGTGAAGCTAGGCACAAACTTAGATACGATAATGGAGCAGCAGAAACAACTGCTTGATCTACGCGCAGACGTAGACTCGATGAGGACAAGTGTCACTCAGGCAGAACTAATAACAAAAGAAATAGGGGATGTTGATGAACGAATTAAAATGATAGATACTGATCTAAATGAACTATGGGAAGCTATGGACTACCTAACAAGTAATCCATTGAACTAATATGTGGCAGACACTAATTAAGCCAGTTGCAGACATTGCTGGTGGCTACTTAAAAAACAAGGCAGAGCAAAGCAAAGCTAAACACGATGCCAAGATGCGCGTCATTGAGAATGATGGTGAATGGGAATCGAAAGCCGTGGATGCTTCTGCACACAGTTGGAAAGATGAGTTTTGGACTATTGTCTTATCCATACCTGTTTTCATGGTTGGTTATGCAATAGTAGTAAATGATCTGACTGTGATAGACAGGGTTAAGCAAGGTTTTGATGCTTTGTCTGAACTGCCTGAGTGGTATCAGTATTTGTTGTTCATAGCTATCTCTAGTAGTTTTGGCATCAAAGGTGTTAGCAAACTAATGAGTCTAAGAAAATGACATTTAAGTATTTCAGTATAGAAGAATTTGACTGCCAAGAGACTGGCGAAAACGGAATGGATGAAAACTTTATCCATGCACTTGATCAGTTGCGCGAGGCTTGTGGATTTCCGTTCAGGATAACTAGTGGCTACAGATCACCTAATCACAGCATTGAAAAACGTAAGACTTCTCCAGGCACTCATGCACAAGGTATCGCTTGCGACATAGCTGTTACAGGCGGTAGTCAGCGACATATAATACTATTCCATGCATTGCGTTTAGGCTTTACAGGCATAGGCGTACACAAGAAATTCATTCATGTGGATATGCGTGAAACTACCCCAGTTGCTTGGGAATACTAAACAAATTTGTTGATGGACAAACAACAATAAAGTATATTGTTACTTCACATAGGAGTGATGATATATGAAATCAAGTGAGTCTATAAAAGCCCTTGCTGAAGCATTATGTAAGGCACAATCTGAGATGGGGGGAGCAGTAAAAGATTCTGCAAACCCTTTTTTCAAATCTAGCTACGCGGACTTAACATCCGTTATTAAAGCTATCAAAGAGCCATTTGCTAAACATGGTCTAAGTTACACGCAATTTCCATTATCTAATGAGTTTGGTGTTGGTGTTGTAACTCGGATTATGCATACATCTGGTGAGTACATGGAGAACGAGTACGTTCTTCCATTAGTCAAACGTGATCCGCAAGCAGCAGGATCGGCAATTACCTACGCAAGACGCTATGCACTGCAATCTATTGCAGGGATACCAACTGCTGATGATGATGCTGAATCTGCGATGCTTCGCACAGAGAAGTCCAAGCAAGACGAGTATGAGGACATGATTGTTGACCTTATGCCTGTCATCAATGCTATTAAGGATGGTATTGCTACTGGAGACTATTCCACGGCTAACGAAGAATGGCGAACTCTTAGTGATACCGAGAAGCAGTTGATATGGAAAGCCCCTAGTAAGGGCGGTAAATTCACCACTAAAGAAAGGGAAATAATGAAAAGCCCTGAATTTAGAGAAGCAATGTAGGAGATTGATATGAGTGGTTATGAGCAAAAAGATAACAGTGGTGCGCTGTTTGTAAATGATAAGGGTGATAACGAATCTCGCCCCGACAGAACTGGTGATGCGATGATCGATGGTGTTATGTATCGCATGGCTGGGTGGGTGAATACTTCTGCGAACGGCAAGCAGTATCTGTCGATGAAGTTTACGCCAAAGGATGAAGTTCAGAAGAAAGGTGTTCAGCAAGTTAAGAAAGCTGTGCAGCCTGATTTTGAGTCGGAAGATATACCGTTCTAAAAAAACCCCCTCGTGAGAGGGGGCTAAACCATAGGAGTTGTGAGTGGGGAATCTCACGGAGCAATTTTAACACATTTGACGGATTGACATTATGACTGATGCAGGAAAGTGTCTAAGGCTCGCTCAGATAGATTTAGGTGTATCTAGCGTTGACTTAGCTAAACGTGCTGACAGTACACCGCAACAAGTTGTGCGATGGAGACAGCAAAAAAATATGAAGTTGCACACATTAGAAAAGATATGTGCTGCGATGGATTTGTCTATCTATGATTTTTTACTTTATCAGAAATATGAGTAAAGCAGATAACAGGTCAATACATAAAGAAACATTCACTACAGTGTTTACTGGATTAATTATCAACTACCCATTAAACATCATAGGTTTGTTTGTATGTATTGATATTGCAGGGATGACATCATCTGTTGTAATAGGAACTACTATAACTGCTTTTATGACCGTAGCAGCATATACAAGAGTTTTTATTATCAGAAGATACTTCCAAGAAAGGATAAAAAAATAAAGCCCCAATTAAGGGGCTTTACTTTTAGTCTCAGGAAAGACTATACTTGAATTTACTACAAAACAAGAAAGGTAAGTATATCATACTTTACTGTCCAGTAACGTCTTTTATCATCTTTTCTTGTACATAAGTAATCGGGCTAGAGGCTAGGGAATCTCTTAAATAAAACCCTAGAGCGAAGTTGACCCTCTTGGCATAGCCCCTGAACCAGATCGGTTTCTGGTGATGGATAGATTAGATATTCGATACGATTACGATGTAACCGCAAAGTCGCATAAGCCCTTTGAACGAAAAATTTAGCTTTTTACAAGTTAAAGGGGTAAATAATGGTTGTATATAATCAAATATGTGTATATATTTATAAATAAATCAATCGGGCGAAACTTTAGTTGAGCCATAAAGGGGAAAAAATGTATTTCTTTAAAGATGAGTTATTAACTGAAAACATTATGCAAGATGAAATTACTGACGAAGTTAGTCGTAACTTTGATTATAACTTTGATGGTAAAACAAAATTTAAAATTCCAAGAATGGAAATGCCTAAAGACAGCTTTAATATAGGATTGATTGTTGGTCATTCAGGTAGTGGTAAAAGCACTTTATTAAAAAGGTTTGGCACAGAAATAAAACCAGATTGGAAAGAAAGCAAGTCAATAGTTTCACATTTTGCATCAGCAGAAGATGCTCAAAATAAATTATTTGCTGTTGGTCTTAACTCTATACCTACTTGGTTTAGACCATACAATGTTTTATCAACTGGGGAGAAATATAGAGCCGACCTTGCGAGGCAGCTTTCAGATAATTGTGTTGTTGACGAGTTCACAAGTGTAGTGGATAGATCAGTAGCTAAGTCATGCTCAACTGCAATCAGTAAATACATAAAAGAAAATGATTTAAAATCTATTGTTTTTGCATCTTGCCATAAAGATATTATTGAATGGCTACAGCCTGATTGGGTTTATGACACATTATCGCAAACTTATCTTGCAAGGGGGTCACTTTGTAGACCCGAAATCAAAATACAAGTCTTACCTTGTGGGGAATCAGCGTGGACAGTATTCCGCGACCATCACTATCTCACAGGAAACCTTAATAAAAGTGCAAAACACTGGATATGTTTGTGGGGATCAGATATTGTTGGATTTACATCAACATTGAGTATGCCTAGTGGAACTATAAAAAATGCGTACAGAGGGCATAGAACAGTTGTGTTACCTGATTATCAAGGATTAGGTATCGGAGTAAGAATAAGTGATGCTGTTGGTGAGATGCATATAAAAAATAACCAGCGTTATTTTAGTAAAACAACTCATCCTAAAATGGGTAATTACAGAAATAAATCTCCATTATGGAGAGCAACATCAAAAAACATGATTGCAAGAAAAGATGCAACAGGTAATAACAGGTGGAAAATAAGAGAAGTATTTTCATATAGTCACGAATATATTGGCAAACAAAATAACAAATGTGAGGTTTAATGTGAGTGGCAAAGGTAGTAAACAAAGACCAACCAATCAAGCAAAGTTTGATGCAAACTATGACGCTATATTTAATAAATCAAAGGAGAAACCTATGACGCAACAAGAAAGAGTTTTATCGTATTTGCAAGAGGGTAAGAAGCTGACCTGTTTGAATGCTTTTAATGAATTAGGTATTACACAGGTAGCTAGTCGTATATTTGAGTTAAAAGAGCAAGGGCATCCCATAGCTAAACGTATGATCAAGGTTACAAATCGTTATGATGAAAAATGCTCTGTAGCTGAATACTATTACGGTGAAGATAATGATCTGTAAAGATGGAAGCGCATTCGAGCCTGAGCAAGCTGACATGATTGCTTGGGAGCGAGCGTACTCAGAACGAGGTGTCGATGTAAGGATTGAGTTGTTGTCTATGGAATCATGGTTAGACGCAAATCCATCCAGAAGAAAAACCAAGCGTGGAATGAAGAAGTTTATTGACTCTTGGTTAAAGAGGGCTGCTGAATCTGGTGGCTCTCCAATGGCAAAGCAAAGAAAGCAAAGTTCTAGGGATATACCTATTGAGCATAAGTTAGCTGATGTTTCATGGGTGCAGAATGTTGAATCAAAAGAGAGAGCAAAAGAGTTTTACTTAAATAAAAACGGCTACTATTTTGATGGGAAGCTAGAACATGGCTCAAACAAAATACCTAAAGTTCAGGGGCAAACATCCTGAGTTAGTTGACGGTAAGTTTTATACTTACCATCAGTTAAGAGAAGTTATCGGTGCAAGCTACTATTGCATTAAGGGCAGACTGTCTGGAAAAAAAGAATGCACTATAGATGACTTGTATGAGCCTTATTCAAAAAGTGGAAACAAAAAGCAAGAAGAAAGGATTACTTCAAACTTAGAAACGGAGTCTATGCTTTTATCGCAAAAATGGTTAAAGAGGAGATTGTGATGGGTAGAAAAGCTGCTAGGTTTAAATATGTTGGAACTGAAAGCAAGTATATGAAAAAAGGTTGTTACTACACATACCAAGATATACAAAATATCAACGGTATGCTGATGACCAGTATTAGAAGTAGGATGTCGGTTTCATATCAGGATGGTGAGAGAGTTATTACTGATGAAGTGTTAAAAACTAAGTGTGACAGTCCATTCATACGATTAGACGGCAGACCAGTTGAGCAAGCTGTCAAACAGGTTTTCGAAGATAGATGTGAAACAGATGCTGAGAAGATGATGAACAAGTATCTGAGGATGGCACTATGAATCCATTTACCTTTAAAGATACAACTGTAATTTCATTTAGCGGTGGTAGAAGTTCCGCTTTTCTCTTGTACAAAGTTTTAGAAGCCTATGACTTCGAACTTCCTGATCACATCAAAGTTATATTCTGTAATACTGGAAAAGAAATGCCACAAACTCTAGATTTTGTTGAGCATTGCAGCATTAATTGGCAAGTGCCTATCACTTGGCTAGAGTATGCTGGTAAAAAGAAGTTCAATATAGTTGACTATGATACTGCTAGTAGGAATGGCGAGCCGTTTGAAATCCTAATAACTGAGCGTAAATATGTGCCAAACAGTATGGCTAGGTTTTGCACTAGTGAGTTAAAGGTGCTTACCATAGAGCGTTTTATGGATTGTGAGTTCGATACTGCTGTAGGTATCAGGGGCGATGAACCAAACAGAGTTGTGAAAATGCGTAATAAGGATGGTTATCATGTACCTTTAGCTGACGCTAAAATCACAGAGGTTGATATATCTGAGTTTTGGCAAAAGCAAAACTTTGACCTCAGACTACCTAAAGCAGAACACAACACACTTAGTAATTGTGATTTATGCTTTCTGAAAGGAACTAAGATTAGAAAGTCTATTATTGAACACAATCCTAGTCTTGCAGATTGGTGGGCAGCGCAAGAAGAGCGTATTGGTGGTCGCTTCAGAAAAGACTCTCCGCCATACAAAGAGTTAAAGATTATCGCCACAGACCAACCGAACTTGTTTGACTTTGATGATACAACAATGAGTTGTTTCTGCGGAGATTAAGATGAGTCAAGGGACATATACTCTGATAAGAGATAAGTACGATATAGAAAAAAAGATACCGTACTTGATCAAGCAGTTTAATGATTGGGATTACAGTGATGCTCTGGTTGTAAAGCTAGAGCGTTACCAAAACCCAAGAAGTCTAAGTCAAAATGCATTATCCCATATATGGTACAGGGAGATAGCGCAAGAAATGATTGCGCGTGGCAATGTGGTAGAATATGACAAGCCTGAAGAGGTCTGGAAACTTTGGTTAAAGAAAAGGTTTCTAGGAACTACAACATATAAAATAGGCAAGGAAGAAATAGCCGAGCAAGTTAAAAGCACGAGTAGCCTTAGTAAAGGTGATATGTCGCATTACTTGGATCAGGTTTACCATTGGGCAATGGACTTGGGAATAAAATTATCTATACCAAAAGAAAGTGAGTACGCGGGAATAAAAAACCAACAGGAGAGTTAGAGATGCTAAACCCTGAAATACTAATACCGTTTTGTAGCACTGAAAGACAGAAAGAGATTATTCAAGCAGTAAGTGATGCCCCATCAATAACGCAAGCAGCCAAAGATATTAATGCCAGCAGACGATACGTTCATAGAGTATTGAAGATGGTAGAAGAAAAAGCTGCGAGTCAGGGAGTCGCTCCCCATCGTGACCTTACCCACCAAACAGCAGAGGGATTCAATGCCAAGCGAATCTCAACAGCATACAAAGAAGATGGATCAATCGCCCTGCAATGGGTTATCCAGGAACCAGAAAAACGCGATCTAAGGCAAAAGATTGATGCTATGGTCGATGGATTGCGTGATGATCTAAGTGGCTTTAAAGAGCCTGTAGCACCGCCTAAGATAGTAGATACTGATTACTGCTCCATGATTCTGATCGGTGACCATCACTTCGGGATGCTTGCTGACTCAGAAACTAAATTAGATGACGCTGATTGGGATGTGAAAATAGCAACTAAATCATTGCTAGAAGCTACTGATAGATTACTTAACAGAGTAGGTAATGCACACACAGGAGTGTTAGTTAATGTTGGTGATTTTTTCCATGCAGATAGCAGTGCAAACACCACGACAGCAGGAACACCAGTAGACGTTGATACGCGCATTGGTAAGACTTTTAAACTTGCTGGTAGGTTGTTTCAAATACTAATAGATAGAATGCTAGAAGTGCATCAGGAAGTTGTGGTGATCAATGTTCGCGGTAATCACGACAGTGATATGGCTTGCCACTTATCCAGTTGCTTGGAACTATTGTATGACAAAGAGCCAAGAGTAAATGTCTTACAAAATTACTCTAAGTTCTTGCATTGGGAATGGGAGAATAATCTATTTGTTTATCATCATGGGGATAGAATAAAGCACGAGCAGATACTCCAAGCTGTGATAACCAACCTGGATGATGAGTGGTCGCGCTGTAAGAACAGATATTGTCATTTAGGGCATATCCATCACCACATGAGTAAGGAAGTGGGATCGATGCAGTTTAGTCATTGGGGAAGCCTGACGGCAACTGATCAATGGCACAGCGATTCAGGATACGGTGCAGAAAGATCAATGACAGCTATTGTTTATCACAAGAAGAATGGCGAAGATAGTAGAGTCAAAATAACAATAGATGGACTTCGCAATGAGCAAGGTAATAAAGTTTCCAATAGATAAAGAAGAATACATACTAACAAGACAGTATTGTGAGTGTGGCGGTGTTTTAGAGATGTGGGTTGATAACGATAATACAGCCTATGGTTTATGCACAAGATGTCATCTAGGTGTTGGAGATGAACTTGTAAAGATAGCGGATGAAGATGATGGCGAAACGAGGCACTAAGAAGCGCAGAACAATAGCGCAAGAAGTCGATAAGGCAGCAGTTCTTCTGCAAAAGTTGGTACGCATGAAAGCTGCGGATGATTATGGTTATACACAGTGTGTCAGTTGCGGAAGAGTAGAACACTGGAAAGGTGTAGATGCAGGACACTATTTTAGCCGTAGGCACACCAGACTTAAATGCTTTGAAGAGAATATCCATGTACAGTGCAAGCGATGCAATATGATGATGGGCGATCCGCAAGTACATGACGCATACCGTGATTACATGATACAGATGTACGGTGAGCGCAGATTAAAAGCCATGAAGAAGCTGACCTATATGCCACCCAAGAAGTTTAACAGGGATGATGTCATTGCTTTCCAGCAGGACTTGAAGAGACAGATTAAAGAGCAGGAAGAAAGATTAGGAATATAGTTTACACTTTTGTTTACAGTGTGATACGATAGACTTTCATTAATCATTAGGGGGAAGCATGGCTAGATACTTTTATGAAGATTTTATTTGGAAGCACCTTGACGCATTAGACAGCGAGAGTGCGAGGCTTTCTGACTTATCAGATGAGGATAAGGATGAAGCAGTTTATATTTGGATGATGAGCCACAAGACTTGGTTCGATGATATATACCCTGTATCCATTGGGCGTAGTGTTGGCAAGATTGTTACTGAGATGCTGTTTGGCAAGAGCCAAGCGCATAGCAAGTTAGTCTCTAATATGTTCATCGCAATGGCAGAAGATTCGCCAGATGACTACGGAAGAGATGAGCAGTGGTGGTCTGAAGCGTTAGAGAAGCATCTTGATAAAGAAGTTAATCTAGGTAATTTTGCAGATAGCTTGCGTGATGACATATACCTTTATCTAGAAGAAGCTATGGAAGATGAGATATTCAACCAATTAGACAGCTTAAAAGCTAGGGAGAAATATGAACACTACGAAGAGTGAATGGGAAAGACTTAGGGATCAATACCCTGCGCTTGAAAACGAGTTTGACCGCGAAGAAAGAACCGCGTTCGACAGGTGGGTAGAGGGCATGGGATTTGATGGATTAATTCAATTAACTGGGAAAGAAGAAAATGAGCAAAGCAAAGAAAGCAATCAAAGAAGCCAATAAGTTGGCAGATAAAGAAATCCGCTTGGCAGAGAAGAATCGAAAGAGGGAAGCATTTGTTAAGTGGCTAAAGTCAGATGTCAAAGGAGTAAAGAATTGGCATTTAGTAGCGTTGGTCTTATTGACACTTTCGCTTGCTGATGTATTATTGTTAAACCCCTAGTAGTAAAGGCAAGGGTACTCCACCCCGATTAGCTAGAGTGGCTCACTAGTGCCGAAAACGAGCCTTTTTTATTGCATACCGTTTATTACCAAATATCATTAGAACCCCAGCAACATATTCCTATAATTGCGCCTTAATTTCCTAGAGGCGCAAATGAAACTTATAATCATATTCACACTTATCGCACTGTCTTTTATCGCTGTAGATGACCTTAGAGTTAGTTCTCCAAGATACCCAGAAGAAAATAATCCAAAAGTAAACAAATAATGGTATAATATGCAGGTCTTGTTTATATCCAAGAGGTGCAACATGAGACAACTGCAATTAATGGATCGCATTCAGAGATGCGAAGAAAATGGTTGGGGTGATCTGTTGAGCAAGGTTGATCAGGTAACACAAAGCCTGATCGATACTCCGATGGCAGCCAGACAGATCAAAACAGCTTTGCTCGGTTGGGGCAGGGAAGTTGATGACAGATGTAATTCATTGCCTATTACCCAAGAAGAGTTGATCGCCAGACATCCATATATGTCTGAGGAATAAGTTATAATCGGCTCTATGATTAGAGTTGAATATGACGAAGAAGTACACGAAGCGGACATCGATCTAGTAGAACGGTTTGCTTTGGCTTTACTGGATAAAGATCAGGTAGCCATGCAAGAAGTTCTTTACATACTAGAAGATCGTATGTCCTGTAACTGTGTCTGCCTAGAACCTGACTGCGTATGCGGTAGTTGGTAAAGGCTATTCCACGGCTATCCCACGGATAATTTATGATTAGTCTAAAACTCGACATGAGTGAAATCTATGAGCAGATGGACTTCATCGAGAAAAAAGCATTTCCTGCTGCTCTAGCAAGCAGTATGTCAAAATCAATGTGGCATATATCGCAAAGATTCCTACGCCATGACATAGATAATTACATTGCTGGTGGCGCAACAAGATGGACTAAAGGCGGTATTCTCTATAAGAAAGCCCATGTCAAAAATCTATATGCTGCGGTGTATTACAAAGAAGATAGATACTATCTGGCAACTGTTACATTCGGTGGCAAAGTTATTCCGCATGAGGGTAATAAATCCCTTATTGAGCCAGCATCCCTGCAAAGGCTTAACAAGTACGGCAACATTCCAAGAAACACTCTAAAAAGAAAGAAAGCGCAAAAGCATCTTTACTTCATTGGCAGACCTGGCAAAAACCCACAAAAAGCATACGGCTTGTACAGAAGATACAAGAAGCAAGCCCCTAAGTTGGTGATTAATCTAAGCAGACAAGAGAGAGAGCAAGAGGCAATCTTCCCCGCAGCAGAAAGATCAGCAAAGGTTTTCCACAGGATTTTCCCAGACATCTTCTATCAAGCAATGATTAAGAAAATGTCCAAGATGGAAATGCCAACTGGATTCTAATTTACTATTCCACGCATATTTCTCCAGTCTTTTATATACCACGGATATTTCAGCAATTTACTATTCCACAGATATTTTGGGAATTTACTATTCCACGGATATTTGGCAGATTTACTATCCCACGCATATTTTAATAATTTACTATCCCACGGCTATTCCACGGATATTTTATAAAGACACGGAAAAAGGGCGAAAAATGCCGATTTACTGTATAAATATACAGTGGTTAAAAGGGTTGTTTTTTGCGGTAAAAGGGGCGAAAAAGGCTAGAAATACAAGCAATAAAGGCGCACAATAACCATGTCTTTAATTAATCAAATAGGAGAAAAGACAAATGACAAAAGTTAAACCCAATTACAAAAAATGCGATTCCATTCTATATGGTTTCGAAAATGTTAAATGGTACATGGCAAACATTGAGGGCGCTGAATTTACTGACTGCTTTATAACAGAAGATAGCGCCTTTTGGTTTAAACACGTTCACCCTGAAACAGGTGAAGTCTTGATCAGTGATTCACCTGATTATATTCACGCAGAAGATAAAGACTATTCCTGCACCCTCACTGAATGGGTGGCTGAAATGTTGCAATGGGATATTCTCTATTTACCTTGTGGCGATTGTCAATCAGCCAATGAAGCTTACAAATTAATCAAACAGTAGGAGCGCAAAAAATGAACGATGAACAAAAAAGACTTAATGAAATGGTGCAAGAAATAGCAAACAATCTTGTGAACGGTATCACCTATAAAGAAGCGGGCATCGATCCCTGCGATGGGTGGAATGATGATGAAGATATAATCAGCGCATGGGCTTACTTAGAAGATGCGCTTGATATTCAATATGTACTCGATTCATCAGGGCATTTTTTAGGCGGTAGGGTTCTTGTGTCTTTTGGCGGTCCCAATATATGGATTGATACGCAACATGATATTGTTGAGGGCTTTTGGTGGGGTGACTACGCAAAAGCTGATTTTGATAATGATGCAATGGCTATACATGAAGCGTTGAGTGAAATGTTTTACTCAAATATCAGCAGTGCGCCACCGCGCCAAAAATACGCAAATATCAAATTGGCTTGATGGGGGATTAGTAATGTACTTAAAACATGAAGATCAAATTAAGGTGATAAATTCAATTCGCGATATTGAGCGCATAAGAAAACAGCAGGAGCAGATAAGCCGTGAAGAATGGCTTTTATCTATTGTAGGTTCAAGCTGTTTAATTGGTATTCTTTTTTTCTTTAATCATATACTAGGAGCGTGAAAAATGGCTACACTCGATATACTTAAAAGGCTAGATAATGAACATGGTGTTTTTGATTGCCATGTAGATATTAAACTACTAATTCCACAACGTGACGCAGAAGTGATGCTAGCTTGTGGTTTTCAGGATTGTTCTTTTGGTTGTGATGAAGTGCCATCATACTATATACCTAGTGCATATCACGATAGCGGGTGCGTACTTCATGTTATTGATGATCTTGATGATGATCATAATCGCGTCAGTGATAAGATAACTTATGGCGTTTCAGATGAAGAGTGGTTTTCTTTTGATAATGTAAGGGATGCCATTGATAAATATCTTGAGAGGGTTGCACGTTATGCCGAATAAATAACCGCTTGTATTCTTAGCCCGCGTTAGCGGGCTTTTTTTTGTCTGCTGTTTTTGTGCTGCGCCCGCCATCCCTATATTTTGCCTAATACTGAACGCTGGAGAAAAAATTTTTAGCCGTTTTAAGCGACTTTAGCACCTACCCTGTACATATAGTCAAAAAAACAAATAAAACCCCCCTAACGCGATTCTATGGCGATATAGAAAAATGCCATTTAAAGCGATTTTAAGCCGTTTTCAGCCGTTTTATGGTTTTGCCCTATATCTCAATATGGTTCGGAGATCGTCCGTTAAAATGGATCGTAGGTACTTTCAGAGGGTGCGCCCGTAGGTTCGCGCTGAG
>Ga0098074_1000332_pt1 | contig 34811 bp, 32 predicted proteins | sample 32_taG_FD_75064 | JGI IMG/M metagenome (GOLD analysis project Ga0098074, IMG submission 75064) | Marine viral communities from the Gulf of Mexico - 32_GoM_OMZ_CsCl metaG | ecosystem: Environmental > Aquatic > Marine > Oceanic | place: Atlantic Ocean: Gulf of Mexico | collected 2015-07-12 | reverse complement strand
TGGTGACACCGGCGAGGCCGATGGACAGGGAGATGCGGGTGCCATGGATAAGGCGGCTCAGCAGGTCACGTCCCAGCCGGTCGGCCCCCAGGATGTAGAAGGGGTCGCGCGGGTTTTCGACGTTGAGCAGTTTAATGGACATGGGAATGACACCGGCCAGCAGATAGGGCTCGCTTTGGGCGAAGAAGCGCACGGGCAGTTTGACCGTTTCGTCGATGACGAAGGTCCGGCGCAGGGCGACCGGGTCGATCTCGGTCTTGTAGCCATAGACGTAGGGGCCGAACTGCCAGCCGCCATCCTCACTCTGAGAGACGAAATGCAGGCCCTGGGGCGGCGCATAGGTGTAACGGGCGCTGTAATCGGACGGGTCCATGGGGGCGAGGAATTCCGCCAGCAACGCGACCAGGTAAAAGAAGCCCACGACCCAGAGGCTGACCACGGCCAGCTTGTGTTGCCGGAAGCGGCGCCACATCAGGCCGAACTGACTTTCGCGGGCGGGACGGACCGGGGTTGCGGCGGCGGGCGCGAGGTTTTCCATGCTGTCGACAGCCATTATTTGGCCCCATAGCGAATGCGGGGGTCGATGAGGGCGAGAAGAATGTCCGAGATCAGCGTGCCGATAACGGTGAGGACGCTGAGCAGAAGGATGATGGCGCCGGCCAGATACATGTCCTGGGTGGTCAGCGAGCGCAGCAGCATCGGACCGGCCGTGGGCAGGTTCAGAACCACCGAGACGATGACCGAACCGGAAACCAGCGCCGGCAGCAGCCAGCCAATGGTCGAGACGAGCGGGTTGAGCGCCAGCCGCACGGGATACTTAAGGATCACCTTCCATTCAGGCAGGCCCTTGGCGCGCGCGGTGACCACATAGGGCTTTTTCAGCTCGTCGAGCAGGTTGGCGCGCAGAATGCGGATGAGTTCGGCGGTGCCGCTGGTGGCGAGCACCAGGACGGGCGCCCAGGCGTGGGTCAGGAAGTCCCAGATGCGCGGCAGGCTCCAGCGCGCATTTTCGAATTCGGGCGAGAACAGCCCGCCCAGCGTGGTGCCGAACCAGATATAGGCCAGGTACATCAGGATCAGCGCGAAGAAGAAATTGGGCACGGCCAGGCCGATGAAGCCGGCAATGGTGGCCAGATAGTCGCCCAGGGAATATTTGCGCACTGCCGCATAGATGCCGATGGGCAGGGCCACCAGCCACATGACGATGACGGCCAGGCCTTCGACCAGCAGCGAATTGCCCAGGCGTCCCCAGATCAGTTCCCAGACGGGTCGTTTCCACTCGAAGCTGTGGCCGAAATTGCCTTGGACAACGCCGGATATCCACTTGGCGTACTGGATATAGAAGGGTTCGCCCAATCCATATTGATTGCGCAAATTTTCGATGACGCGCGGATCGACCTGGTCGCCCGTTGCCGAAAGATTGGCGATATAGCTGGTGAGGAAATCACCCGGCGGCAGCTGGATAATGGCAAAGGCCACGATGGATACGGCAAACAGGGTCAGCACCATGGCGATGGTGCGCCGGATGATGAAGGCAAGCATGGCGGGGGCCCTTGCTGGTTGTTGGAGGTTCCCCCCGCGGCCCGGGAGCGCCGCGAGGGGACGGGGAGGACCCGCTTACTCGAAGTACCAGGTCACCGGATCCATGGGCGCCGGGGTCGGGAAGAGCCAAGCGTTGAACATGGATTCAGGCGCGTTCTTGAGGTTGTTCCGGATGATCGAATAGGAGTTCGGCATCAGGTTCACACCAATGACCGGGAACTGCTCCTTGGTGATCGCCAGGACCTGGCGGAACAGTTCGGCACGTTCATCCGGATCGCCCGAAGCGCGGACCTGGTTGTAGAGCTCCATCTGCTCCTTGGCCCAATCCACCGGTTCCTCGGCGATTTCCGAGCGGGTGCCGTTGAACCACTGCGCCCAGCGATAGGCCCAGACCGATTCATCGGAGAAGGGGAAGTAGTAGCGCGGCTCCTGCAGGGCCTCGATACCACCGTCGCCAGCCCAGACCTGGGCGTCGAACTCGCCGGCCGGACGCTTTTCGTAGAACAGAGTACGATCGATATTGTTGAGCTCAATCTCGATACCGGCAGCGCCAAGCTGAAGCTGCATGATTTCCAGCATGTCGATCCATTCGGGGCGCAGCGCCGAAATCACGTCTATCGTGATCTTTGCCGGATTGCCGTCACTCATCAGATAGATGCCATCGCCGTTCTTTTCGGTCAGGCCGGCGGCTTCGAAATGCTGGGCGGCCAGGTCAGGATCGAACTCGGTATATTGCTTGGCCAGCTCTTCGTCATAGAAGGCGGATTCAGGGCGCGGCGCGACCTGGAAGGGTTCGCCCTGGCCAGTGAAGACCACGTCGATGATTTCCTGACGGTCGATGGCGTGGGAAATGCCGACGCGGAAGTCCTTGTTCTGGTAGAGCTCGCGCTTGACCGGATCGAGGTGATTGAGATTGAGCTGCAGGACCAGCGAATTGGAGGCCGAGGGGATCACCTCGCCGAGGTGATAACCGCCCGCTTCCTGACCATCGAAGAACAGGGGCTTGTTGGTGGTGGTGGCGATGTGGCGTTCCTGGAAATCGATCTCGCCATTGAGCGCGGCCAGCGTCAGCTCTTCGACACCACCCTGGCTGACGCGCATGTCCAGATTGTCGATATAGGGAAGCTGGTTCCCCTCCGCATCGACCTTCCAATAATAGGGATTGCGCTTCCAGGTGACGCGGGAGGTATTGGCCGTCAGCGGGGTTTCGATCACCCAGCCATAGATGGTGGGAAGGTCGGGATTGGCGTAGCGAATGGTTTCCCAGCCCCAGGCGCAGCGATCCTGCAGGTAGAGCGCCCAGCTCGAAAAGCCTGCCGCTTCCGCGTCGGCGGCGGCGTTCTCGTTATAGGTGGGGTGGAACTGGCTGCAATATTTCTTCTGCAGCGAGGTAATATGAATGCCATCTACCCCGGCAATGGTGCCCATGAACATGCCATTGGGCTTTTCGAAAATGATCTTGAAGTTGTGGTCGTCGATGACTTCCAGGCTCGGCAGATTGTTCTTGTTGTCGATCCAGCTGCCGGCCGCGTAATCGGGGTCCTGGTACATCTCGAAGGTGAAAGCGATATCTTCGCTGGTGAAAGGCGTTCCATCGGACCATTTCACGCCTTCACGCAGCTTGAAGGTGTATTCGGTCGCGTCGTCATTGACCTCCCAGCTTTCGGCCAGGTTGGGAATGACCTTGTCCCACTGGTGGTCGTAGCGGACCAGACCTTCATAGGCGACAGTCTTGACGATCAGGCCATTGTCGCCGCCGCCATTCATGCCCATGCGCCAGGTGCCGCCATATTGACCCACGCTTTCGCCCTCGACTACCAGCGGGTTGGCCGGCAGACGGTCTTCGAGCGGCGGCAGGTCGCCGCTTGCAACGAGCGCCTCGAGTTCAGGCGCCTGGCCTGCCGCGAGCGCCGGTCCGGCCGCCGCCAGAATGGCCGCCATGGCCACCGCGCCGGTCAAACCGAGAAAATCATGCTTTCTCATCCTAGTCCTCCCTTTCCGGGGCTGTCCCGCCACCGGATTTCAGTTCTGGCCCCGGCACTCCTCTGAACCGGCGACCGCGATAAACCCGCCCACAACCGGGCGGCACCCTCCGCTCAGTCGAGCGGTGAGATTTCGAGCGCCAGACGTCCGCTCCGGCTTTGTCGGCGGGGCGTAAACACCACGCGCATGAGATCGACTGCAGGCTGGTATTGCTTTTCTGCCCCCTCATGACGTTCCAGGGCGACGTCGAGGGCCGCGGCGTCGTAGTGCACCTTCACGCCTGCCCCCGTGTCGCCAATACGAACCATGCCGTTCCCGGCCTCCGCGGCCATGGGCGTCACCAGAACCGACTGGAACAGCCCCTCATCGCCTGCGAAGGCGAAGTCATCTTCGAGCAGCACGCGGCCGCCCTGCGTCTTCCGGTCCAGCATCAGGCTGCGCCTGAGCGACGAGAGCCCGGCCTCGGCCGGATAGGCGGCGGCCATGTCGAGTTCGAGCCGGTCTGCGTCCTCGCCATGCTCATGCGCGAGTACGCGGGCGCCGTGCGCGCGACCGGCGGCCTGCTCGAAGCCATTGAGCACGGGCACGGAATGACCGCGCGAGGAGGCGAACAGGTTCTGGTAGCGCTCGGGCCCGAAATAGCTCTTGGAATAGCGCCCCCGGCCGGGATCGGTCAGCACCACCTTGCCGCCGGCCACGACCATGAAGGAGCCGACATCGTTCTGGTTGTGCATCTCGTCATTGTGCCCGCCCTTGGCCGCCAGGCGCAGAGATGCTGGATCATCTGGATCGAGCCGGCTGATCATCCAGCCCATGTCGGCATACCAGTCGTGCGGGCCCGGCTGGGCCGCCGCCGTATGTTCAGGCAGGGGCCAGGCATATTGGCGCAGGGGCCAGCAGAACTGGTTGAAGCCCTCGACGGCGAAGTCATTGGTCATCCCCAGGCCGAGCAGTCCGGGCAGGTTCATCTGGCCGGCCAGGTGCGAGAGCAGTCCGGGATGAAAGACCGGATTGCTATCGCTGTCGGAGAAACTGACCCAGACCCCGGGCGCCATCTGGGTGCGGAGCGGGAACTGGGCAATGTCGCGCACAAGATCTCCGCCCAGCAGGTCTATGGCGCCAGTGGTGCGGGCAAGCAGCAGATGCGCCAGAACGGCATAATTGCCAAAGCCGTAGGTCCAGTAATCCGGACCTTCCGACGAGCCGCCCTGACGGTCGAAAGTCTCGAGATAGTCGGCAAGGCTATGAAGGCCGCGGGTAACGATGCGGGCGAGACGATCTGTGTCTGGTTCGAGATAGAGCGCGGCGCCCACGGCGCCGGCGACGCAGACGGCGGTCCAGTTGTTGACCTGCTTTTGCGGCGTGGTGCGCAGCCACCAATGGTCGTCCCGGTCGAGAAACGGACTGATCGCGCGGCGTTCGACCTCGGCCCGAATGCGACGCCGCAAATTGGGTGCCAGCCGATCTCCAATAAGGTGGTCGGTCTCCGCCAGGTCAAGCGCGGTCATGGCAGCGGCGAGATCGAGCGTGGGATGGTCTGCACTATCCAGCGCGCGGGCGTGAGCGGGCCAGGCCCAGTTGATTTCTTCAAGACGGGCCCAGGCGACGTCTTCCAGCGACGTCAGAAAACGCCCCTGCCCTTCGAGCCACTCGGCCAGGGTCAGGCGGTAGAGCTTGTTGCGGCGATCGCGCTGGGCATCTTCATAGCCTTCACGCCGACCGGTTTGGGCAAACTCGGCGTAAAGCGAAGCTGGAAGGGCAGGAATTGGCGCGCTGGCGTCAGTCTCAGCCCATCGCAGGAGTTCGGCAATTGCCTCCTGCCCCAGGGCGGCCTTGAGCCTCTCCATTTCAGGCGCGCCCGATCGTGGAAACGGCGTGAAATCGGCGGCGGCGCTCAGCACCTGCCGCACGTCTTTCACTGTCCAGCGCCGTAAAGTCACGCAATCCCTCCCTGGGTCGCGCCCGGCGCTAACAGTCTGTTAGCAATTTCCCTTGGCGGGTTGATCGGACGCTGTGCAAGGCTATGCACCAATTTGCGCAAATTCAAGCTTTTTGCGCATTTAACGCAACTTACGCAATTTTGCGGAAATTGCATCGTCGGGACAGCCGGATAGAGCCCGCCAAGGGCACCGCTGAAGCCTGGTTTTCAACATGCCCAGGAAAAAAATTACGCAAGAATGGCGTTAGCCAAGGCTGTGGACGGTCTCGCCCTCAACCAGCGAGACGCCGATCTCGAGTTGCTGGATAGCCGCCTCGCAATCGAGCTGGTTGGTCAGCACACGAATGACGCCCCGGCCAAGCGCCTCGCGGTCCACCCGCACAGTGCTCAGGCGCGGATTGGCCATGCCGGCAATGGGCAAATCGTCAAAGCCAATAATTGAAAAGCCTGCCGGCATGGGGGAATCCTGGCCCAGCAGCGCTTCCACCATGCCTACCGCCACCCCGTCATTCCAGCAGAAGACCGCGGTCACGTCATGATCACCGGCGAGGAGGGACGCGAGCAAATCGCTGGAGGAATGCTCATTGGAAATGACGACTTTCCCCGTGACGCCGGGATTGGCGGCAATGGCCGCTTCAAAGCCCCGCCGCCGCTGCAGAATGGTGGGGCGATGGCGATAGGTGTAGTGCAGGATCTTGCGGTGACCGGCGTCGATCAGGCGCTGGGTGGCCTGGTAGGCGCCGAAGAAATTGGCCGGCGCCACAGAACTGAAGCGCATCAATGGGTCGGTGCCGTTGGCGAGGACCACGGCCGTGCCGCTTTCGTGCGCCCACTGGGCAATGTCGTCGTCCGGATCGATCCCGGCCAGGATCACCCCATTTGCACCGGTCTTGGCAATCTGGCGCCGGATGAATTCGAGCGAGACCATGTCTTCATTGACCAGCCGCACATCGAGGACCATGCCGGCCTCCTCGGCCTGAGCGCGCATGCCCGCAACGATGCCGTGGTAGAAGCTGGCAAGGCTTCCCATGGCGCTGTTGAGCGGCACCAGGGTCAGTGCGCGCTTGTCGAGCCGCCCCATGACAGGTGGGTGCTTGCTCTTGTAGCCGAGTTGGCGTGCGACACGCTGGACCTCGGCCCGCACCGCATCACTGATGCCAATTTCGTTGGCCAGCGCCCGCGACACGGTGGACACCGACACCCCGAGCTTTTCTGCGATATCGGCCTGGCTGGCGCGCTTGCCCGGTACCATTGCGGTTCCTTTTCATTCAATTACGCAATATTTGCGTTTCTTGAGCAATGCAAGTGCAATGGCGCCAGCAGCCGTGGAAAGCTGTCAAATCGCCCAATTCGTTGGCAAACTGCTAACGCTGGGCGTCTCAATTGCGGCCTGAACGAGAGCTTCGGGCGAATGCTTGACGCTGGCAACATTTTCCAGCATCTAGTGGCGCAGGCGGGTGTAGCTCAATGGTAGAGCAGAAGCTTCCCAAGCTTACGACGAGGGTTCGATTCCCTTCACCCGCTCCATTTTCCCAGCTTTGCAAAATTGCTATGTCGCTGTAACGGCCAAGGAATTCGGTGTACACAGCCAACTTTGGGTTGTCTTGCCCGGAAATTCGTGACACATTTTGATCCTATAACGTGATACATTGGAGAGGAATGGCGTGCCCAGGGGTTCTCAACTCGACCGTTTTTTGCAGCGCCGCGGGGACCGCTGGCAGTATGTTCGGCGCGTTCCCGCCATGGTGGCTGAGCAGGATGAGCGGGCTCCAGTTATCCGTAGTTCGCTCAAGACCCACGACTTGGCGGTCGCCCGCGTCATGCGCGATGCCTTGGAAAAGGCGGACAACGACCTGTGGGCATCGTTTCTGTGCGATGAGGAAGAGTCAGCGGCTCTGAAGCGCCACAAGGCCGCCGTGCGTCGGGCAGCGGCGCTCGGCTTTGCTTATCGTCCTGCAGGCGAGCTCGAAGCCAAGGCAAGCTGGCAGGAGTTGGCCGAGCGGATGGAGGCAATTCTTGATACGCGGACATCCCATGCAGTCGAAACGGCGGTGCTGGGTGGAGAGCCAACGCCCAGCGTGACGCTGACCCAAGCGCTTAAAGTCTATATCAACGATATTGCTGCATCTCAGCTGGTGACGAAGTCGCCGCAGCAAAGGCGGAAATGGCGGGTCATTCCCGAGCGGGCTGTGCGCAACTTTGTCGAGATCGTCGGGGACAAGCCGATTTCGCACATCACCCGCGACGACGCGCACAAATTCTATCGCTATTGGCTGGCGCGCATCGCTCCAGCCGACAAAGGCAAGAAGCCAACCCATACTGCATCATCGGGCAACCGGCAGATTGGTGAGCTGCGAAAGATCTATCGCGAGTATCATGCCTTCATGGGCGCGGAGAACAAGCTCAACCCATTCGCAGGACTAAGTTTTGAGGAGCGCAAGAAAGCCAAGCGGCCTCCTTTCCCGACCGCCTGGATCCGGGACAAGATTCTGAAAGCCGACGCTCTCAAAGGCTTGAACGAGGAGGCGCGGGCCATCCTTTTGGTCACCATCGAAACGGGGGCGCGGCCGAGCGAGACCTGTAATCTCGATGCCAGCAACATCCACCTTGATGGCCCAGTGCCCTACATTAGCTTTGTGGAGCGCGATGATCCGGAGGCGCCACGTGAATTGAAGACCGCAGCCTCCATTCGCGAGATTCCGCTGGTCGGCGCTGCTTTGTTGGCATTTCAAATGTATCCAAGCGGTTTTCCCCGCTATCGGGAGAAGGAAGAAGCTGCCTGCGCTGCAATCAATAAGTATCTGCGCGAGAACGGCCTCGTCCCAACGTCAAAACACACCCTCTACAGCATCCGTCACTCGTTTGAAGACCGGATGAAAGAAGCCGGTATTGACGGGGAAATGCGCGAAATCTTTTTTGGCCATCGTCGTTCACGCCAGGAATATGGGTCAGGGGGCGCTCTGGAGTGGCGTCGGTCACTTCTCGAGCGGATGGTTTTACCGTTCGAACCCTCGATTTTGTCGCGCTCGATCTAGGCGCCGACTCCCTGGAACACGCCGTTGCTGACATGGGCTATGTTGTCAGCTTCCCCAAAGCTATGCTTTCAAGAGGTGATTCACCCATCAGGAGGGACATAGTGGCAATTCGTGCTGAAACCGCGCTGGCGCGGCCGGGCTGCCTGGGGCACTACATCCGGGCGCTGGCGCTCGATCGACTAGATCTGTCCGTGACCCTGGCGGCCGAGGCGATTGGGTTCATCCGCGCCGCATTTTCGGCTTTTCTGAATGGCCGCGCGTCGCCCAGCTCATGTACATACAGTGCGATTGTGATATTGCCCAAGCTCGCGCGCGCGAAGGCGAGATCTTGGTGCCTCGCTATCAGCCCGGGCCGCAACAAACCACAGCCAAGGCTGTTGTGATCGGAAGCGCATGCATCTCTTCAATCCCAAAACGCTCGATCGCCATATTGCTTACCCGGACAGTCTTCCTGCCAGTCACGAGGCCCTGCTGAAAGAGTGGAGTGAGCTCATCCGCTCGGGCCGTATCACCGGATTGAAGGAGACGGCCCTTCACGGCGACTTCAAGGCCAAGATTGTGGAGGGTGTGCTTGGCTATGTCAGCGCCGTCGTGTCCCCTGACCACACGGTGACTTCAGAACAGTCGATCCTGAGCGGTTCTGTCGATCTGGCCCTTGGTCATTTTGGGCCGCAGCGTTCCCAGATCCTTGCACCTTTCGAGCTCAAGGGAGCGCGTACCAAGGATCTCGATGCCATTATGCCTGGCCGGGCAAAGAGTCCGGTGCAGCAGGCGTGGGAGTACGCCACAAACGCGCCCGGTGTGAAATGGGTCGTCGTGTCGAACTATGTTGAGCTCAGGCTCTACGGCTTCGGCGAAGGCACGCAAGCCTATGAGCACTTCGAGCTCGCCAAGCTGACTGAGCCGGCTCAATATGCTCGATTTATGCTTCTGCTCGGGGCGGAGAACCTGCTGAGCGGCCAAACGGCCGCGCTGCTCAAGGAGAGCCGCCGCGAAGACCAGGACATTACCGACGCGCTTTATTCGGACTACAAATCCTTGCGCGGCGACCTCATCGCGGCAGTGCGCCAGGAACTACCATCTCTCGACGGTCTGAGCGCGATCGCAGCGGCGCAGACCATCCTAGACCGCATCCTCTTTACGGCCTTTGCCGAGGACACAGGGCTCCTGCCACGCCACATTCTCGAAAAGGCATTCGAGCATTCCGATCCTTTCAATCCTCGCCCAATCTGGGATAATTTCAAAGGGCTCTTCACCTCAATCGACAAGGGCAATCATCAGCTGAATGTCCCGCCGTACAATGGGGGACTGTTTGCCCCTGATCCCATCGTCGATCAGCTCAACATCCCCGACGCGGTTTGCGAGAAATTCAAAGATATCGGCGGCTACGACTTCAGCTCGGAAGTCTCGGTCACCGTTCTGGGGCACATCTTTGAGCAATCGATCGCCGATGTGGAACGTCTCCAAGCCGAAGCACGCGGTGATGAGGTCGAAGCTGAAAAGAAAACAGGAACGAGTGGTCGCCGCAAGCGCGACGGTGTCGTCTACACTCCAGACTACATTGCTCGCTTCATCGTCGAGCAAACGCTCGGCACGCACCTGGAAGAGATCTTTGCCTGCATCGTCAGGCAATTTGCGCAGAAGGGATCGAGCCTTGCTGATTACGAGGCGATCAAGTGGAAGCGTAAGAGCGCGCAACTGGAAGCATGGCAGGCCTATCGGGACCGGCTGAAGTCGCTGCGCATCGTCGATCCAGCCTGCGGGTCGGGCGTTTTTCTGGTGATGGCCTTCGACTACATGAAGGCCGAGCTCTTGCGCGTGAATGAGAAGATCAAGGAGCTGGCGCCCAGGGCTGAGCATATGGGCGATCTTCTCAATTACGTCCCCGACAGTGAGATCCTCACCAGCAATTTGTTCGGCGTCGATGTGAACGCCGAAAGCATCGAGATCGCGAAGCTTTCGCTTTGGGTGAAAACGGCTCGTCGCGGCAAGCCGCTTGACAGTCTTGGTGGCAATCTGAAGGTGGGCGACAGCCTGATCGAAGATTCCAATTTCGCCTATCTCTCGCACGGGTTTACCTGGGCGAGCGCCTTTCCCCAAATCATGGCCGAAGGTGGCTTCGATATCGTGCTCGGCAATCCGCCCTATGTGCGGATGGAGCACCTTAAGCTGATGAAGCCTTACCTAGAAAAACGGTTCGAGGTGGTGTCGGATCGGGCGGATCTCTACTGCTACTTTTTCGAGCGCGGGCTCAACCTGCTGAAGCCTGGAGGTCGGCTTGGATACATCTCGTCATCGTCTTTCTTCAAAACGGGCTCTGGTAGGCCGCTACGCGATTTTCTGCGCCAGAAGGCAACGATTGAAACCGTAGTTTATTTTGGCGATCTGCAAGTTTTTGAGGGGGTGACCACCTATCCCGCCATCCTCACCATGCGGCGCGAGGCCCCTTTAAAAGATCACACGCTTCGTTTTTGGACGGTCGACACGCTACCAGAATCTAACTTTCGTGCGAATTTTGAGAAAGGGGCGGCCACTTATCCGCAGTCTTCACTTTCCTCTGGGTCGTGGTCTCTGGAAGAGGCTGGGCTGCAGTCGCTGCGGCGCAAGATCCGGACAGGGCGGGAGCGATTGGGTGATGTTTACGGTGATCCGTATGCTGGCATAAAAACTGGGCGTAACGAGGCGTTTGTCATCGACCGCACAGAAAGAAACCGGCTTGTCGCCGCCGATCCGAACTCTGCGGACCTCATTAAGCCCATTATTTTTGGCAATGAGTTGGAGCAGTGGCACGTAGCGTCGGCTGAACGCTTCATTATATACATCCCGAAGTCAACCATCGATGTCCTAAAATACCCCGCAATCCTAGAGCGACTCTCCCAATTCAAGTCTAGACTGGAACAGCGGGCTGCTAAGCAGGAATGGTTTGAGCTGCAGCAGGCGCAAGCAGCGTTTGAATCTACTTATGCAGGCACGAAAGTTGTGTACCGGGACATCGCCAACCGTCCTAGCTTTTCCGTTGATAGCGGAAGCTACATCGACATGACGTGTTTTTGCTTGAAAGGCGCCTCCCACTATGAGGCCGCTTTACTCGGCTCCAACGTACTTTGGTTTGCACTCACGAGCGAAACAACAATAGCTAGGGGCGGATACTTCCGGATGAAGAGCCAATATCTGAGGTCGCTTCCTATTCCACTTGCTTCTGAATCTCAGAAAAACGAAATCGCCGCGATCGCTGAGTCCTGTCAAGCGGCAGCGGAAAGACGCCACGTCCTGCAGCGTGCCCCAACACGACGTATACCGGATATCGCTCCTATTGGAGCGTTCACGAATCTTTCAAACAAGCTCAAGAAGTGGTGGCTTTTGCCGGATTTCGCTGCATTCCGGTCTGAGGTCAAGAGGTGTCTGAAGGCAGATATCCCCCTGTCCGAGCGTAGCGACTGGGAAGACTGGATCGCCCGAGACAAGGCAGAAATTGCGCGCCTTTCGTCCGAGATCCAGGCCAATGAGCGCCGTATCAACGAGCTGGTGTATGGACTTTTCGATTTGACTGGTGAGGAGATCGAGCTGTTGGAGTCTAGCATCTGATGAGCACCCTTGCATTATTACGTCAGATTTGATATATTGATTTCATGGAAGATTGAAATCCTGAGTGACACGGTGCGGGCGGAGCTTGAAGCTTTGCCGGCTGACCAGATTGCCCGCTTCCTGCGGATCGGTGAGCTGATCCAGTCTTTGGGGCTGGAGCGCGTTCGCGAGCCCCACGTGAAGCACCTGGAAGGGCCGCTTTGGGAAATCAGGATGAAGGGCAGGGACGGCATATCCCGCGCTCTGTATGTCGTTGCCAGACCAAAGCGCGTAGTGGTGGTCAGGATCTTCGTGAAGAAATCCCAAAAGACCCCACGCCGCGAAATCGAGCTCGCCCTGAAGCGAGCGAAGGATGTGAGATGACAAGCTTGAACGAGCTGAAAAAGGATCTGCTGAAGCGTGCCGATGTGCGCGCTGAATATGAATCTCTCGCCGAGGAGTTCTCGATCGCGGAGGCGCTGATCCGTGCGCGGAGCGAGGCAGACTTGACGCAGACGGAACTGGCCGAGCGGATGCATACCTCGCAGTCCTATATCGCCAAGCTCGAAAGTGGACGGGTCAGTCCCTCGATGAAGGCGCTACAACGCTATGCTGCTGCGACGGGTTCGCGGCTGAAGATTAGCCTGGAGCGAGCGGTGAGCCCATGAAGGCGGACGAAAAAACACTCACGCTCTACATCAAAGCTTATTCGCCAAAAACCATTCCCATGGGGCGTCTGGCGAAGTACATGCAGGCATTTGCTGCCATGCTGGGCAACGAACATGGGGTTCATTTTGACCAGCTCAAGCCGGGCAGCACGCAGCTTGTCAGTCGCATTGATCGCGAAGAAATCCCTAAAGTGGATGAGCAGCTTGAGCGTGTCCGTCGTAGGGAAGCTGGCCAAGACGCTCTGAAGGCGTGGAACGAAATCGACCGGCTTCTCGCCGATGACAATGCCACCGGCTATGTCTACGAGGGTGAAAGTCCCACGGCCCAGATCATTGAGTTTCCGGGTGTCAAACGGCCAAAGCCGGTCAAATACGGGCCTTTCACGCAGGAGGGGTCGATTGATGGTATTCTGATCAGCGTGACGGGTGCTGACCAGACAATCCACCTTCAGCTACAGAATGGCGAGTTGAAGTATACCGGCATTGAAACAGACCGAGAAACAGCGCGCCGACTCGGGCATCACCTGTTCGAGCCAATCCGACTCCATGGAAGCGGGAGATGGATGCGAGAAGAAGACGGCATCTGGACGCTGAAGCGTTTCCGAGTTGCCACCTTTGCTATCCTCAAGAATCACGACCTTGCGGAGGCTGTTGAAGATCTGCGGGCCGCGCAGGGCAGCCATTGGGCCGAAATGGACGATCCGATCGCGGCGCTTGATGAGTTGCGGGACGGCAAGGATGGCCTTCACTGATGGTGGTTTTCGATACCTCCGTTCTGTTGCTGCTCATCGAGCCAAAGGCAAAGCCCCCGATTGATCCAGCGACCGGTTTGCCGGTCGAAAACGCTGCTGCCCGCATAGAGCATCTTGTTTCTGTACTGTCCGACGCCAGTGAAAAGATCATCGTGCCAACGCCGGTGCTGAGTGAAATCCTGGTCCATTCGGGTGAGGCAACCAATCACTATCTTGATGCCCTGAATGGGCAGGCCGTCTTCCGCATTGCAAACTTTGATCAAAAGGCCGCCATCGAGGCAGCGTTAGCGATCGGCGACGCGCTTAGACGCGGAGGAATTCGTATCGATTCTGCTGATCCTGAGGTCACGCGCGGTAAGGTCAAATTCGACCGCCAGATCGTGGCCATCGCGAAAGCCGAAGGGGCGACAACCGTCTATTCTGACGACACCGATGTTGTGAGATATGCGGAGCAGGCTGGGTTGAGAGCCTACCGAACAGCCGACCTTGATCTGCCCCCCGAAGACCCGCAGACTGCCATGGACTTCGATAGCTAGGCTTCCTTGAAAGGCTCAGCTCTACTCTGATAGCCGTCTCGCCTCCCGCAAGCCGTCCTCGCTCAGCTCCCAGATTCCACGATCGGAATCGCTGCGCATCAGCCCTTCTTTCTTTAGGTCATTTCTTTCCCAGCACACAGCGTTCCACCACCGTGGATCGCCTGATGAGACTGGTGCGAGATCGGCCGCTCCAAGCATAGAGCGCACCTCCGGTTCCATCCGATCGCGGATATCCTTGCTGAATGCGGCCCCTCCTAAATCAAGAAGAACGCGCATCAGAGGATTGCGGAATTCGCGTTGCGGCGTCTTCTTGCCCCTGGGCTTGGGCGCTGCCCGGATTGGCTTAGGCGGCGTTTTGCCCAGCGTTTTGTCCAATGCATCCAAGGCGGTCCGGATCACATCATCGGGCGTATCTTCTAAGGGACGCGCATACCTCTTCAACCGGTCCCAGGTGGCGTCGGAAATTCGAACAACGGGCATCACAGTAGCACACCATCCTCTTTGCACTGATGCGATTAGTAGTACCTTGTAACTAGGTTCTAGTCAATAGTTTGGGAGGGGGCGCCGTCCTCGCGCTGAATCCGGACGCTTCAACATTTGCCGGATCATGCTGGGTGTGCTCGATTGCGCTGCATTCATCTTCATGGGCGTCGCTTTCTCTCTCCAGCTTTCCGTCTGACCGCCGCGTGTGTCGCGGCCTTCCTTCGTGGCTTTCCTGGCCGAACCCTCCGCCCTCGCAACGGCATGCGCCGTCTTTTCGCTTCGCCCGCCCCTTTCGGGGTGCAAGGGCCGTCTGGCTCAGCCTCTTCGGTCGCCATCAGGCCGCGCCGATCGCGGCTCCAGGCAACGAAAGGAGAGACCCATGCCACGCACCCAAAAATTCGATGTCCATCAGGAGATCACCAACCGCATCGTCGATGCGATCGAGACCGCCGAAGACTTCCGGCTCCCATGGATCAAAAGCACGGCCGGCAGCTTTGCCCGCCCCGTCAACATCGCTTCGAAGAACCCCTACAATGGCGTCAACATCGTCAGCCTCTGGGTCGCAGCGTTTGTTGCTGAATACCCGTCCAACATCTGGGGCACGTATCGGCAATGGCAGGACAAGGGCTGCCAGGTCCGCCGCGGCGAGAAATCCGCGCTCGTGGTCTTTCATAAGACTCTGTCGGTTGAAGAGACCAACCAGGAGACCGGCGAAACCCAAGTCGGTGAGCGGTTCATTGCCCGGGCCAGCTCCGTGTTCAACGCAGCACAGGTTGAGGGCTTTGAATGTGCGCCAGAGACACTTCCAGACGGACCGCTATTCGATCCGATCGAGAAGGCAGAGCAGTTCGTTGCCGCCACCGGTGCAGTCATCGACGAGGGTGGCGAACATGCATGCTACATTCCCGGCTATGACCTGATCCGAATGCCGGATCGCAAGCGCTTTGTGGGCACAAATACAAGTGGGGCACGCGAGGCCTTTTACGCGACGCTTTGCCATGAGCTTGTACACTGGTCAGGCGCAAAATCCAGACTCGATCGGGATCTTTCAGGTCGCTTTGGCAAGGAAGCCTATGCTGCCGAAGAGCTGATTGCCGAACTTGGTGCAGCATTTCTGTGTGCCGATCTGGGACTGACGCCCACGCCCCGCGCCGATCATGCCAGTTATATCAAATGCTGGCTGGCCATTCTCAAAAACGACAAGAAGGCGATCTTTTCGGCTGCCGCCAAGGCATCCCAGGCTGCAAACTGGCTCTTGGTGCATGGCCAGGCGGGATAACCCCTTGCATCACAGTCGGGCACCCTGCGCCATTCCATTCCCGGGCTCTTGCCTCTGGAATGGTTAGGCTGCAGGACAGTCAACAACATTGCCAAGGTCATTGCATATGCAATCTTGCACCGTATTCCATTTTGCCCTCATCGGTCGACACGAGAACGACCCCGGTCGCCGCCAAGGAGATACTGCGGAATCGCTGGAACGACGGATCGCAGCGATCCCTGGGCGCATTGGGCTTGCAGCATGTCGGGGTCAATATTGGCAATATCGGTCCATTGGTTGCGATACCAGAACTCTATGTGCTGTGAAGGGATGCTGACGTGCTCTCCCGAGGCAAGCGCGACAACGTGGGCCAGTCCGAAAGGGGTAAGCTGGGGATTGAGATCGGGAATTATAGTGCCTAAGGGCAAGTGCGAGCGGTGTACGCGTGAGATCACCGGGATATGTTTCAGTTCGTACGACTTTAGCTCACCGGTAACATTTCGGGCATGATCCATTTCCATGTAGGAAAAGTCCCGGATATGGGTGAGCTGGAATTCACGCACCAGATTGTGATTGTCCCAGAAATAGATGGCGCGAAGGCTCGACCCGGTGCGCGTCATGCGATCGAGCTTTTCCATGATCGCATCGATATACGCTTTGTTGGCGTCACGGTGACGCAAAATATTGTCCAGCGGGATTCTGTATCCATGACCGTCAGCCTTAATGCGGTCCGGAAGCCAGTCTCCAAAGCTATGAAGGTAGTCGACTCGATAAACATAGCGCTCATCGGCACAGTACCTTCTCGGGCGAAACCGTTCGTAATCGAGGGGCGAAACTTTCGGCGGCATGTCTACAAGCGGAAATGGACATCTTGGCAGGGCAAAGGTGAGGGTCATTCGCTGTCTCCGGTTATGTCTTGTGGGTTGGTTTGTCGTGTGTTTGCTGATCCGGCCCGCAACCTTGCCCTAAGTTTGGCGAGCACTTCCTCATCCGCCTTGGCCTCGGCGAGCTCCCTTTCGAGCCGGCGCACGATGGGGACAAAGGCTGCGGCATTTCTGCCGGCCCGTTCCACGACCAGTGCAAGGCGGTCAAGATATCGTTCGCAATGGTCAACATCACGGGGGATGGTTTTGGTCGGCGGATTGTTGGGCCTAAGCTTTGCGTCATCAGCGCTCATGGCTGAGACCTAGCGCGGCTCGCGCTGCAGATATCTGGCAGGCTTTGTGGGCACCCTGATCTGGCACCTGAACATGCTCGAGAGCACACGGGCGGAGATAGTCGGGGGTGGAAGCCCGCGTCCCTGAGCGGCTCAGGATCTGGGCGAGTAGGACGTGGCGCTCTCCGTCCTGGACCGGCCGCTCCCGATCGGTGAGCAAACGGGCCGCTTTTGCGCCGGTATCGGGCTCTGTGGCATCAAAAAAGACCTCGAGCCCATGCCTGTGACGGCAGGCCACGACAAGGATGTCGTGGCGGTCCATGGATGTATCAGAGATCAGAAAAGACTGGTCGGTCGTAAGGCCCTGAGACCCGCAACTGGTGGTCGCGCATGCGTGGGCAAGCTGGGCGCGACCCTCCACTTTGGCACGCACAATCAGCGTTCCGGTCAGATCGGTCGTGACATCGAGCACGCGCCCGGCCGTGCCATGGATGACCCCGAGTTCATCCTTGCGCGCGAGATATCGGATGTGATCACCCGCCGCGAGAGCGAGCTGATGGGTTTGACCCGAGGGGGATACGGCATCTGACCGGCACAGGTCAGACTGGCCAAGCTCGTTTTTGGCGCACAGTGATTCGCGGGCGCAGGCACTGATCGCTTGGACTTTGGCGTTGGTCTTGGCCATCATCAGGGTTGAGCGGTCCGCGTGGGCGGACCGTTCGACCATAGGCGATACTGACTTGCGGCGCTTCACGTTTGCCTCAGTCAAGGCTGATCTCCCTGACCTGCACGCGCTTTCTGGCGTCATCCTGTTGCGCTTGCTCCCGCGACGCTGACAGGAGGGGAAGCGGAACCTGCGGCTCCATCTGCGGCGCGAAATCCTGGGTGGTGCGCTTGAGTCGTGCCCGCGCCAGTTGCGTCGCCAGAAAGTCCAGACGCTCATCGAACTCTTTCGCCTCACCTCGTCTGCGCTCGCTGAGTGGCAGGCTGGCCTTCAGACTGGTTTCGACCGCCCTACGATCGATGACGAGCTGGGTCTGGGCACGGGCCCGGCTGGCGGACACATAGATGTCGTGGCGATCCATGCCTGGCGTCACCCAGACGACAGCCTGGTCGACGGTGGTTCCCTGGGCGAGATGGATGGTGCTGGCATAGGCGTGGGCAAGCTTTGCGCGTCCCTGTTCGTCGGCGATTTCGTCAGGCGAGAATCGGACGCGGCCATTCTGGGTCGCAACGGTCAATTCGACGCGCGTTCCGCTACGAATAGATTCGATCCGGCCTTCCGTACCGTTGACGATCTCACCGCCGTCCAGCGTTGCGCGCGTGAGGAAGCGCACACGATCCCCCTGGGCCAGCGGCAGGGTTACTTCCTGATGCGATGCGCTCACAGCTGGCAGGAGCAACTCGGCTCCGACGATCTGGCCCCGGTCGCGTAGACGCCTGCGCACTTCAGTCGATATCGCTCGGACCTGCGCGTTGCTCTTGGCAATGATCAGTGCAGAACCGTTTCCCGCGCCGACCCTGGTCTGCTCCCAGGCATCGACGAGGGCTTTGACGGTGGCGGCAGCACCATCGGCTTCGAGGACTAGTCCTCGTTCGCGATATGCCGCAAGCGCCTCGCGCGCGCGGCCCTTGCCAAAATGAGTGATGGCATCGCGAGCCCATTGCTCGTGTTGGCGAACGATCTCATCGACTTTCGAACCCGACATTGCGTTGGCGACGAGCCGCAAGCCAGAACCGGCGCCCACGCTCTGCAACTGGTCGCGATCCCCCACCAGGATCAGACGGCTGCTGCTATCGCCGTTTGCCTGCGCCTCGCTAAAGGCTCTGAGCAGGGCGTGCATCTGACGGCTCGAGAGCAGACCGGCCTCGTCAACGATGAGGACCGTACCGGCGGTGATGAAGTCGCCACCGGTCCGGGCGACGGCGAGCCAGGAGTCGATGGCACGGGCTTTGATCGCAAGATCATTGCGTAGGGCATTGGCGACTCGCCAGGCCGTGGCGCCGGCGATGACGCGATGGCCTGTTTCCTGAAGAGCCTCGGTCACTGCCTCGAGCAATTTGGTCTTGCCAGACCCCGGTGCCCCCTCGATGATATGGATGACCTGCGCGGTAAGGGTTGCCCGTGCGGCCGCTGCCTGTTCGTCATTGAGTCCATGCTCGGTCACCAGCTCGTCGACGCGTCCGGCATCAAGCGCTGCGCCTGGTATGGCAGTCAGCTCGCGCACCATCTGGCCGATCTCGCGTTCGATCCGGAGCATTTCGGGGGTGGTCAGGATTTCCTGGCCGAACCGGTCACGGTCAAGCACGACATATTCCCCCTCAGCGATCATTCGATCGACTTCGGCAGCCACATGACGTGGGTCCTCACCAGTGCCAACGTAAGCCGACGCTACTGCGGCATGCAGATTCCGCCGTTCGAACGTTGACTCGTGCTCCGTCAATGCTCCGGCAATCTGAGCAAGGCGGTCCGCAAGGCTTTCCTTGTGTTCCGGCTGAGCGAGGCTCGTCGCGATCAAAGTAGTTGCGTCATATCCCTGTTCGGTAACGCGGTCGCGCCAGCCAACATGCCGATCCTCGGCCTGATGCTGCTGCTTGATCTTGCGCGATTTGCGTGCGACTGAGGCCGCGACCGAGGGCGCATCCATGCTCTGCATGCCGATGGCAGCAAGTTCGTCCGCAATCTCATTCCGGCGCGCCGAGAAATATTTAATGAGATCGGCGGGAACGCCGCGGATTTCGAAAAGGCCGTTCTTGCCTGTTAGCTCGATCTTGAAACCAAGTCGCATGAGCTCGAACGCCAACACGGCATGATACTGAGCACCCATGGCCATTTTCCAGGCAAACAGCGCCGTTCCGTCGAGGGCTCCAAAGCCCCCATTCTGACGCGGGCCGGCGTTAATGATCACGGTATGCGTATGAAGGTTTGGGTCCTCAAAAACCCGTCCGTCCGTGTGTTCGGCTGGACGTGATTCGCCATGCTGGAAGCTGGCGACCGTTAAGCGGGTTTTTTCCCGGTGGACACCGTTGCGTCCGAACCGGCAAAAGGCAGCGTATTTTTCGGCGATTTCGATCGCTTGAGCGACTGCCTTGGCCTGGGCGTCTTCCAGCCTGGCGCGAAAGTCATCATCGGCCATCGCCCACAAGAGGGCGAAACTCTTGGGCGCCGAGAACGTCGCATCGTATCCGCCGATGCGGCGACGGGGGCCGCCGACGCCGACGGTGGACAGGAGGGCTGAACCGTCCGGACGCAAGCCGGCATGCAAGAGCTCAAAAGGCTTGGACTCAACAATGCTGCCGACCGAAAGCAAAAGTCCCCCGGCGGTGAGAATCCACCGGCCTGCCGGTTCCCGCCCACCGACGTAGTATTCAGTTGTCTCGGTGTAATATTGGGCGGAGGTGCCCGCCGCGATTGTTGCAACCATTTCGCCTGCTCCCTTTCACAGGCGAAACTAGAGGGACTGAAATCCTGGCTTCCGGGCACCCCCTCCACTTAACGGCGCAGCCGCAAACCAAAATCCCCGGCCACACCTCAAATAAGCTGCATCGCTCCTCACGCTAAAGGCCAGGCCAATCGCTGAATTTCCATTCCACAACATAGACATCGTCGAGCCCAATGACCGCAGCGCGGATCGATTTGCCGCCTCGCCAGTCAATTGTCAGCCCCAGCGTTCTGGTCATCTGACTGGCGGAAAACGCCGCGACCTGATGAAGCGTCTGTGTCTCATCCTTTCCTGACCTGATTGCATAGGTTGCGCTTCCCACCATCGAGGTGGAGATGCGCTCGGCGCTCTTGCCCGGTCGTACCTTGCAGACAATGACTTTGCCAAAATTCTCGGTCAGGGCTTCGGCCGCTGCAGGCGACATTTTTTCTTCCAGCTGTGCCTGGCTTTGTGCACTTGCTACCACTCTTATGCCGCGGGACCGTCCAAGCGACGCCAGATCCGAAACATCCTTGGCCGCGGTACCGATGCGCGGGAGTTCGTCAGCAAATATCCATATGCCGTGATCGATGTTATCTTCGAGATGGCGGCTCAGCAGATCGCTCGAGACCGCTCGTACCATGGCGGCAAGAAGGCGTCCGGAAAGCTCGCGGTTTCCCAGATCGTGGCGTAGGATAAGGACGCGGCGTCCCTTGCCCGTAATCCAGGCTCTCAGTGACACTCTTGGCCAGCCTTCGGCTTCCAGATCGGCGCAGGTCTGAACGAGATCATCAATATGTGAAACCATATTGAAGAGCGTCGAGAGTGCCATCGACGACGGCTCGCCATCGCGACCGCGCAGCATTTCGGCAACTTGTCGCATGGTCGGCGCGAGTTCGGCGGCAATTTCTTCAACCGGGCGAGAAATGGACTGTCTAATTTCGGTCCACCCCCAGCTTCTGCCCCGGGACTGGACCAGCTTGACGAGTAAGGCGGCGAGCAGCAGCCGTGAAGCAGCAGACCAAACGGGATCCTTGGACGCCGGAATTAGCAGGGCAGCGACGCGCGATGCAGTCATGCGGCTCGTAACATCCCCGCCGATAGCCCAGATGCCGCCACCGGGTTCCATGCCCACGACATTAGCCACTGTTTTGCCGAAAAGACGCACCATTCGATCGATGAGGTTGCCTTTGACATCGACGCAGAGGAGCCGGTCACCGCGCTCGATCGCCTGCCGCATCAGCCCTTCCGCGATTACGCTCTTGCCCGATCCCGGCAGTCCCAGGATGAACATCGATTCATGCTCCGCCCGCCGGGGCAGGAAAAGGCCCGGCGCCAATTTCACACCACGACCGGCCTCAGCGACAAGTCTGCGCAAATGATTGGAGGCGCCTGCGACGGCATCACTGAACCAGCGCACCTGCGGGCCGTCGACCCAGGTCGCGCGGCGGCGATAGGGCGCCCGGTTCACCACATGGCGGAATACCAAGATTGCAGCCGCCAAGCTCGCCGCTGCCGTGCCCGACAAGCGGAGCGAAATATCGGCCAGCAAATCCCATTCAACAAGTCGAGCGGGCAAAGCCAGAACAAAGCTGATCGGATAGGCGAGCCATAGCATACCATTGAACGGCAGCATTATCAGACGCTCGACAGGATTGGCGGCGTCTGCAAGTTTGGGAGTCGCATCCATGGCGGCAAGACCGATGATGGACAACAAGCCTTCATGGCCGAGGACCATTATAGAGGCAGCTGTCGAGTTCCAGCCATAGACCGGCAGGACACCGAATAAAAAAGCGGCGACAATCAGGCCTATGAGGACAGAAGCGCCAAACGCGGCTCGACGGCCCGGCCAAACGTCGGGCACCGGCGTGAGGTCGTGATCTTTGTTACTCATTACTGCCTCCCGAACGGCTAATACGAACGAGCGTGCCCCTAGGCAGGGGTTCGTAGGGGAAAAGAGTTGGGTTGGCGGCGGCAAGCACCGCCGGCGGCATGTCCACGAGCACGGCAACCTGATCAATGCCAAGACCATCGGTCCGAACTTCAAAGCTGCAGCCATCGCTCCAGCGATCAAGACGCTGGCAAAGGCCCATCTGCTCAGATGAGAAGAGGCCAACGTGATAAAGACCCCAACGGACGGGACGTTCGACGGCCACAGCGGTCACGGTCAGGGCGACGATGCAAATCACAGCCTCGATCAGCAATTGGATGAGCGAGGGAATGCGTTTGGTCCTGTTCGAACTGGATGACGCGGGGGGCGTGATCTGGCCAGACGCAGCGCCGACGGTTTCGTTCGCCTGCCCCATCGCCGCCGCGCGCAGCTCGCGACCGATTCGCTTCAGCGTCGAAGCTGGCAATTTGGCGATCTCTTCTGGCGACAATCTTGACACGTTCCGGCGCAGGAAGAGACGCGCGGCCTTGCCGCGCGCTCCGTTCCGGGCGATCCGCCCCATCAATTTGGCAGGGATGCTAGCCATTGGACCTCTCCACGTCGAAGCCGACAATCTGACCCAGACGCGGCCAGACGTATCCGAGGAAGTCTGAGACGTCCGCCTGAACCGCCACAGCCATGGCGCGCGACAAACCGAGGCGCGTCATCAGTTCTTCGTCGGTCGCCATGACCGCATCGATGAATGTCATCCCGGCGGATTCGAAGAGCGGCCAGGCGCCTTCCGCCACTGCCGGCAACTGCAGATGGCGCCGGCCCTTCATGGCAGGCTGGATGCGCTCGGCGAAGGTCTTGTGGGCGGGGCTCGTCGTCGTAAAGCGGAAATTGCCGCCATATGCATTAAGGACAGGTACGATCTCGGCCGCGGGATGGACCTGAATCAGGTCATCGATCATCGCCGCAGTCTGCGTCATCGCGCTGTTGTCCGCCGTCGTTACCGCCAGCGCCACCACTTTCACGCCCTTGTCGGCCAAATGACGGTCGAAGCGGGCGCGGGCGACGAAATGGAGCAGTGCACTTGTGTTATGGCCGGCGCCGACATCAACCACCAGCACACCGTTGCTGGCAACGATCTCCTCAATCTTATGTTCCAGCGGTTCGAAAACACGCACGGACGCAAGCAGGTCCGCGCGAAGGTCTTCCGCCGATGGCGCCGCGATCGTGGTCGTCAGCTCCGGATAGAGAGCCGGAAGTGTGGGCGCGCGATCGATCTGAACGATCGAAACATTACGTCCGGCGGCCAAGCAGCCGTCGATCGCCAGGCGACCGACCGTTGACTTGCCGATTCCGCCCTTCGGGCCCAAGCAATAGGCGACGGTCGGAACTTCGACGGCAGATGCCGTCTGGCCCTGGGTCGGAGAGACCGGCGGCTTGCCGGTGGTATTCTTGCTGCTCATGATTTGCTCCTTGAGCGTTGATGACGCCCACGAGAAAAGCACGCTGAAAAATGTCTCTTCCGGGCACCCCCCCGAGTTAAACGTCAGGGGTGTTCGGGTCAGGAGTTTTTGTTCCAAATTTTGCGGCAGAACGCTGCGGAATCAGGGGATTGCATGTGTCGCGCCAGATTGTCTTCTGGGGCATTGCGGGGGACCCGGCGCGCCCCGCGCGGGAAGCTCCCTGCCAAAACTGACAAAATTACCAAAAATATCGCGAACGCCGTCAGTGTCAGATATGCCTAGGCAATTAGGCAATGGCAGGCAAACGGTGTTTTCCCGGCGGCTCGCAAATTATCCGATACGACCAGCTGCTGTTGCTACTGGCACCCTGATGTCGCCCCATATCGGCGATGTTCCCCATGCCCGAAATAGGATGGATCCGATGTCCCCAAATTGATCCAACCCGTTCAAGCCTGCATTTTAGGTGTCCTGGCCTTGCGACTACTTCCGTCAAATCGTCGGAGCCCAAAATTCCGGTTGCGTGCAATCGCTTGCCAAAAACCTCGGTGGCGATTTTGAAAGCCGGGGGAGCCCCATACATTATCCTTGTTCTACCGCCGACCCGGCTGAATGTGTCCTCTTTCTGGCCTGATCTGGACTCGAATCGGCTTCGCCTCGACCGTCTTGCCGCAACTGCGCCGCCCGACTTTCTTCCCCTGACGGCCTATGCCGCCATTCCTCGCGAGGCAAGAAAGACGGTCCTCGCTGTCCTCCGTTTCACTCCGGTCGCCAAAGCGATGCGTCGCCGGTCGTTCGTGTCCCCAAGATCGCCATCGAGGCCGCAATCAGGCGGTCCGAAACCAGACCAAGGAGATTTCAAATGGCAACCATCGGTACCTTCAAAAAGACTAACTCCGAGTTCGTCGGTGAGATCGCTACGCTGAACCTTCAGGCCAAGAACGTAAAAATTGTTCCCGAGACCACCTCGACCAACAACGATGCCCCCTCGCACCGCCTCTTTGCGGGCCGCGTCGAGATCGGGGCAGCGTGGACGAAAAAGTCCAACGAGGGCCGAAGCTACCTTTCAGCCAAGATCGACGATCCGAGCTTCGCCGCCCCGATTTTCGCAAATCTCTTCGATGATGAAACCGGCGCTACCGCCAGCCTCGTCTGGTCTCGCCCGAACCGCAAGCCCAGCTAGATCAACTCAGGGCCGCTCCGTCGGGGCGGCCCGAAGATCCGGCCAACGCCAATAGCACGCCTTTATCCAGCGTCCTCGTTCACAATAGCGCTCACTGTCTTCCAGAGCAGCCAAGCGTCTCCCGATGTATCGAGCGCTGTGAGAACAGCCTCAATGACTGCGTCGTGGCGCTGAGCCCCCCAAGCCATTATCGCCGGATAATGCTGCAACTTCATTTGATATCGTTCGAGTTCGCTCGGAACATCGGGCACGCCGTTCGGCAATCCTCCAGATCGTCGCTTGATGTCGGACTTGTAAACAACGCCCTCATCAAATCGAGCACCGAGTTCGCGATACCAGTCGAGCGTCGGATTGGCGATCTTCTCGAGCATTTCATTTCTTAATGGGCCGTAATTGCCACCGCGGTCGAGCAACTGCTCATGATAGGCAAAGAACATTTCGGTGAGAGCACGCAATTTCACCGAATTGTCGCGAAGTCTCCAAAGTTGTTCCAGCGTGCGGCGGCGCCCTTCGTTGAGGCGACCGGTGGTGTCTCTAATGTCTTCGGAAATTCGCATAACGGGCGAGCCGCGATCGAGGTAATGCGCCTGTAATGGCCCTGGAAGATCTTCATCTGCGTCGTCTGGATCAACCAGATGGGCTTCTGGAATATCAATGCCATGCGCACGCAACCGACCTTGGAGTATGCCGAACACCCGGCGCGCATGCTGAGCACCCTCCAGAACCAGGTCTACGGCCTCCTGCTTCAAATCGCCCTTTATGTCGTCGGGCATGAGGATATCGGGCAAGCTTTCGCCATTTCGGGTCGGTGCGAGTACCTCGAACAGCGCAATGCCAAATTCTGCAAATGGATTGGGCTTGGTCCAGCTGGCAATCGTTTCATGGGACTGATTGTTTCTGTTTCGATCCGTCATGGCAAACTCGATCTCGAGAAAGCGGGCAGCGCGGCGTGCAGTGACCGCGAGGTTCTTACGGGCACCTTCTTGGCCTGCCAGCAAATTTCTCACAGATCGCAAGCTCTGAAACACTCCACCCATAAAAGGTTCGGCATTCTCGATTGCTTTACGCGGCTGATCGTCCAGGTGCCAGGTGACCGGATCGGTGCGGAGAACGGCAGGAGCTCCAAACTTACTCGCAAAAGCAAATTTCCGCTTGAGCTTTCGTGCATTGGATTTTCCGTCATCGGTCAGATGGGAAGGATCGTGAAAACCGAATACCGTTTCGTCATGCTCCTCAGGCACGCCCTCATTCAGATCAACGTTCGTGCCGCCCAAAGGGCGGAACTTCAGGTCCTTGCGTTGTCGACCGTCCGGTGGCTCGACATGTGAGACAAGAACCGGGCCGAGTGCGCCCTTTTGTGCGAGAGCGTTTATGACATCGCTCGTAATTGGACGGTCGCGGAGTTTTGGCTGCTTGCTGCCGGGCACCATATCCCAGCCGAGGATTTCGCCAATTCGCTCTAACTGCTCGATCACACCAAAGCGACCGCGCGGTCGCGAACCAAGTTTGGCGTTCTCAGCCTTGGCCGCGGGCTCAAGCGCAAGATTCCAATCAATCGCTGACGCGATGTAGGTGGCGAGCAGATCCGAGCTTTGCGAAAGACCCATCGTGCGCCGATGCTGGCCCATTCCCTCAAAGACCGCTGTCGCGTATTGAGCGAAGTGCTCTGCCTCGCCTCTCGCGAGGGGCGTGTTTTGAATGAGATCAGAAATATCTGTGGCATCCATGGCGCGTCCTTTTTGGCAATTTTATCGACATGGGTTTCTATTCTTCGTATTCGGCCGATGGGCTTTTATTGAATTTGCGTGCTTCTCTGAGCCTGTCTGCCAGCCTGCCAGAAGTCGACATGTGCGTGACCGTGCTATTTCCAGACCGCGCAGGCATTGGAAGCGGCTTCGGAGAAGCGCTAGGCAAGGCCTGTGAGCGGGTCGGCTTCACCTTGTTTCGGCGATACACCGCATTGACCTGACGCCAAGACAGTGGGGCCCCGTCCTTCTTGGTAATTCCCGCACGCGCAAGCGCCGCTGCAATAGATGGCCACGTGACACCCTGCGCTACGAGGCTGTCAAAGGCATCCAGGCGTTGCCGAACGACCCGTTCGAAGGGAACGTCACCCGGCCAGTCAACGAGAAGTTCGTCGTATCGTCCTGCCATAATTGCACCTTTGGTATACGAGGGGGGCGGTGCCGCCCCTCTCAAACTTACTTCCGCGCCATCGCCAGAAGGGCGGGGTGGACGATCCAGTCGCTCGAGGGCCGACCGCGCCCGGGGCGCTGCGGAGCCGGCCTTAACACTCCGCGCTGTTCGAGTTCTTCGATCGCCTCTCGCACGGCCAGCGCCTGGGTCACCGGCGAGCCGCGACCACGCATGATATCCGCACGAGCGTTGACCATCGGCTTTCCGCTACGCGCGAGAAAACGCGCCAGGGCGGCCGCGTCCGAAGGTTTCGTATCGCTGGCGGCGAATACGCGTTCCGCCATAGGCAGGATATAGGTGTCGACGATCGCGATAGCGCTCGTCATGGCGTCGGCACTCACCACATCCGGTAGGCCGGACTTCCCTTCCATCACATGCGTCGCGATCTGCAGGATACCCGCCAGGCGGAGCGCATACTGTCGCCCACGCCCCAATGCCGAGGAAAACAACTCGCTGCTGAACATCTGGTCAGTTGTCCACTTCTTGGCGGCCATCTCCAAGGGCGCCCGAGCATCGGCCGCAAGCGGCACCGCGGCCGAATACCCATGTTCGTTGGCCGCGGGCTGGATACCCTGCAAAGCTGAGAGGACGCCCGCCAAGTCGTCGATCGGACCCGGATTATCTCCGAGTGCCGCAGAGGGCACAACATCGGGATGGACCCAGAAGAAGCGCGCGGCAAAGCCATCATCGCCGTGTCGCATGAGATACGACAAGCGGCCCGGCTGCACAGCTCCCAGCACGCTTAGCAGCAGCTCCGGGATCAGCTTCCGACCTTCCGACTTTGTACTCACGACGACGGGATTTCCATCGAAGCCCTGCAGAAAAAGTCCACGCGACCTGGCCGGCTGGCTCGATGACAGATAACCGATCGCGCCCGAGAGCTCATGAGTGACCAGCATGCGCCCGGACCGGTCGGCGCTCAACTCCTCGATCAATCCCGGCCCGGTCGTTTCGGTCAGCAAGAGCCTCCCACCCCGTGGTCCCTCTCGGTAATCTTCAGGCGCTTCGAACTCCACGGCCAAACGTTCCGCAACCTTCGCACGGATTTTTACGTTGAGGCGATCGAGAGCCGCGTGGCTTGCGGCCATGGCCGCACCGCTCACGCTTGCTGTCAGATCACCGTCCAACGCGCGCAAGCGCGTCTCGACCATGCCGATCGCCTGACTCTTGCCCGTCGAAGGCGCTCCGACCAAGGCAACGTAAATGGCCAAGGGCTCAAGAGTGCCATCGAAAAGCTGAACGCGAGCACGGTTGCCAATGGCTCCGGACAAGGCCGCCAGAATGGCGAAGGCGACGAAGTCCACGACCAGGCGCCGCGCCAGCGCCAGCTTGGCAACGAGCTCTGCCAAGGGCTCGGGCAGTTTCTCGATCGGAAACACGGGAGCCGGCGCGGCGCGGCTAGGATCAAGGAAGCTCCAGTCGATTTCGACCGCCCAGCCGTCCGAGTCGACACTTTCAACTTTATTGTCGTTCATTTCCGCGATCGCAAACGGACTGATGGGCGCCTGCGCCACGGCCGGCACCGGAGACGGTGCGTCAGTCGACTGCTGCGGCAGATCGTTCTCGATCGTCGAGCTCAATTCCGTATCGGCCGCCGCTTTGCTGGCCGACTTCTTGATGGTCTTACGCATGATACATTCTTTCTCCACGCCATCCGTGGTCGAGAGCACTGGCCCAGCGCGATTCGTCGGGCCTGTCCTCTTCGTATCCGCGCAAACAATCCCGCCTCCGGGTACCCCCCCTACTTAAGCTCGTGCCGAAGGCATTTCCGGGGTTTTTCTTCTTTCTTGGACTGTAGCCGGCTGCGTCATCCCGCTCATGGCCTGCTGACAGAATTGACAAAATTGACAAAATGGAGCGCGAGCATCTCACTTTAGTCGATGTCGTCTCGGTACAGAAAGATGCCGGCCCGCATTGGGCAATTTGACAAAATTGCCAAAACTTTGGTGGGAAGCAGTAACTTCAGATGGACCAGTCAACGAATGTCAACAAAGGTAAACGTTGACGAAAGTTGATTTTTGTTGACCTCACACCTTTGCACCTGCAGGTGCCACACCTTTTGCTCTGGTTTGACTGAACATTACAGCATTTGGTCGCTGCGGTCATCTGTCCGGCCCTTTGTGTTGCAGCGTTCGATTTCTGCATGGCCTTGATGGCAGTTCGCTGATCCGGTCTCAATCACTGTGGCCTGCTCGAGGCGCATGCACAGATACGGGCTCTCCGGATCATCGGTGTCGACCCCTCGCCATTACGTCTGACGTGACGGATACCGAAGGCGACCTGCGAAGGTGTGACACGGCCCACCATGCGGTTCGGCAAATTTGTCATGTTGGCAAAAGCCGAAATGTGAACCCGGCTGCAGAGCGCCTCTCAACGGCAGCACAGCTCTCGCTGAGTGACTACAATTAGGTCCTGTTGACAAAAGGGATTCCCAAATCGCCGCGTGACTGATTCAAGGCTTCCTTTCATGGAGGCATTTTTGGCTCGTGGCGATCTGACGGATAATGAGTGGGCACTGGTGGGGGCGCTGTTGCCGTCCGAGCGCGGTCGATGGTCTCGACCCGCCCAGGACAACCGCCGCTTTCTGAATGGCATGCTTTATGTGTTGCGTGTCGGCTGCCCTTGGCGCGACATGCATGAGCGCTATGGCAAGTGGAACTCGGTCTATGTTCGGTTCCGGCGCTGGGCCGAACAAGGCGTCTGGGATGCCTTGCTGGAAACGCTGGTCGAACTCGGGCTCACCGACGACTGGCAGCACATGATCGACAGCACCACAGTGCGCGGCCACTCTCAGGCAGCGGGCGTAAAAGGGGGACTCATAAGGAGGGTTTTGGTCGAAGCCGCGGCGGCTTTACGAGCAAAATCCACGCCCGCGCAGACGGTCAGGGACGCCCTCTTGGCTTTATCCTCACAGGCGGCGAGACCTCCGACTACAAAGCGGTCGGTGACCTGATCGCCTTGCCGGTTGCCAAGCCCAGGCTCATGCTGGCTGACAAGGGCTATGACAGCGACGACGTCCGCGCCAGCCTGCTACTCAAGGGGATACTGCCGGTCATCCCGCCAAAGGCCAACCGCAAGCAGGCCATCACCTGCGACTTCCGGGCATACAAGGACCGCAACCGCGTCGAGCGCATGTTCAACAAGCTCAAGCAGTTCCGGCGTATCGCAACCAGATACGACAAGACCGCCGTCTCTTTCCTGGGCTTCCTGGCTCTCGCCGCTGCGAAGTTATGGATGCCGACTTATGTCAACAGGGCCTAGCACTACTTTGGCAGAAGTGTGATTTTCGGGATTCCCTCGGCGTGTGATGCGTGATTCATAGGGAGCCAGCTTTGATGGAGGCTGGCGATGGAAGCAGACTGGCAGGATGATCTGGAACGGTGGCTCGAGCCGTATCTGCGGGATCTGGGCAACAAGACGCGGCGGCGGATGTGTCCGGCCTATATTGCTGGTTTGATCGGCCCCGGCGACCGCAAGAGCATCCAGCCCATGGCGGCACGCGTGGATGCACTCAGCTACGACCGTCTGCATCATTTCATCGGCGCAGGCCTGTGGGATAGCGCCCCGCTGGAAGCGACTTTGTGGCAGCAGGCAGATGAACTGGTCGGCGGCGCCAAGGCCTGGCTGATCATTGACGACACGGCGCTGCCTAAGAAGGGCAAAGCATCCGTTGGCGTTGCGCCCCAATATGCTACGGCGTTGGGCAAGAACGCGAACTGCCAGACACTGGTGTCGATGACGCTGGCCTCAGGGGAGGTGCCGGTCATGCTGAGCTTGCGGCTGTTCCTGCCGGAAAGCTGGACCAGCGATACGGCCCGGATGACTAGGGCCGGCGTGCCCGAGCCTTTCCAGAGCTATCGCACCAAGCCCGAGATCGCCATCGAGGAAATCGACCGAGCGATCGCCGCCGGGGTTCGCTTCGGCTGCGTACTGGCAGATGCTGGCTATGGTCTCTCGGCGCCGTTCCGGCAGGCCTTGAGCGCACGGGATCTTTGCTGGGCCGTTGGCATTCCCCGGCACCAGAAGGTCTACCCTGCAGACGTGCAACTGATCTTCCCGGTGGCGGACCGCGGGCGACCGCGTGTTCGGCACGTGCCCGACCTTAAATCCCGCGCCGCACACGCCATGCTCGAAAATGCAAAGTGGCGTCAGGTCAGTTGGCGCCGAGGAACAAAGGGGCGGCTTGCGGCGCGCTTTGCCGCCGTTCGTGTACGCATCGCCGACGGGCCGCCGCAACGGATCGGTTCCGCCGGGGCCCAGCACATGCCCGGCGAGGAAGCCTGGCTGGTGGGTGAGCATCGCTCAAACGGCGAGCGGAAATACTATCTCTCGAACCTACCAGCCGACACGCCGATCCGGGATCTGGCCGGCGCGATCAAGGCGCGCTGGATTTGCGAACAGGCACATCAGCAACTCAAGGAAGAGCTTGGCCTCGACCACTTCGAAGGGCGGTCCTGGACGGGGCTGCATCGCCACGCACTGATGACGATGATGGCCTATGCCTTTCTGCAGAATAGAAGGCTCGCTCAGGCGGGGCGGAAAAAAAAGACTCTCCGGGCCACCGCCTCAGCCGAGCATGCCGGCAGTTCGACAAGCCATCCTTGATCGCCTGTCGAGACCGCCGCCCGGGCAATGCCCTCAGTGCGGTTGCTCCCTGCCAAGCGCGATACCCTCACTTCTGCCAAAGTAGTGCTAGGCTACCGCGTTCGCACACAACGTGCGAGAACATATGCGAACACTTGCGTCGCCGGAAACGGTTCTGTTATTCCCCACTGCTCGAACTACTGCTTCAGCGGTCTAACTCGGAGACGCCAAACCACCAGATGTGCGAGGCAAGCAGCGCCACGCTCCTTCAAGAATTGCAGATACTTCGCAGCCTAATCATTTCTTCGCATAACGATTGGAACGGGTGGGAATGCGCAATGTTATCGACAACGGAAGGCTGACACTCTAGGGATAGGTTAAGGAGCTGGGCGGAGCGCATCATGCAAGGTGGTCGGCAAGAGACGTCGTGAGAAGTTCTGGACCAAATTCTGCCGGAGCATCGATCCTTCTTCTATGGAGCGACTGGCATTCGCCACTCCACAGTTCGTCCATCGATACGTTCGACCCCGGCCGCGGCATCGTGCTGGCCGCCTCGCCGAGGCCAGGAATGCGGACGTCGACCGTGCGGTCGCCGCGGCCAAGGCGGGATTTCCGGTCTGGCGCGACGTCGCTCCCCTGGAACGCGCACGCATTCTCAAGGAGGTCGCGCGACTGCTTAGGGCGAATGCGCGCGACCTTGCCACGATCGACGTCGCAAACTGCGGCAATCCGGTGACGGAGATGATCGCCGACGCCAATATCGTCGCAGCGCAACTCGAATTCTTCGCCGGTCTTGTGACCGAGATTAAAGGCGCGTCGATCCCGATGGGACCGCACGCGGTGAATTTCTCCATGCGTCAGCCGCTCGGCCTCATCGCGCGGATCATCGCCTTCAATCATCCTTTTATGTTCTGCACAGGCAAGATCGCCGCGCCGGTGGCTGCCGGCAATTCGGTGATCATGAAGTCGCCGGCGGAGTCAAGCCGGGCATCCCGACACGGCCAGGCGACCGACGACGACCGCCTGGCCGGCGGTTATTACCTCGAGCCCACAATCTTCGCCGACGTGACGCCGTCGATGCGGATCGCGCGCCAGGAAATATTCGGCCCCGACCTCGGCGTGCGACGTTGGGACGACGAAGCGGTGATGACCGAGCAGGTCAACGCGCTGGAATACGGCCTTACCTGCTCGATATGGCGCGCGCGAAATCAGCAAGGTGCACCGCACCGCGATGCGCGTAGAGGCTGGCTTCGTCGGGATCAACGAGGTCGCGAAGCATTTTCTCGGCGCCGCTTTCGGCGGCGTCAAGAATATGGGCATCGGCCGCGAGGAATGTCTGGACGAACTGACCACCTTTACCGTGGAGAAGAACATCCACATCGGCCTGAACGGACAACGAGAACCATGACGGCAGCTTGCCGCGACCATCCGTCGGAGAGCCCGTCGTGATCGGCGAACTGATGGCGCTCTTTTCCGCTTGCGCCTTCGCTGTGGGAAGCGTCGCCATCGCGAGAGCCGATCCGGCCGCGAGCGGGGAAGGTGGCGTGCTATTGTCGGTGCTGCTCACTGGCCTACTTTCGGCGTTGGTATGGCTGGTCGTCGGCCTGCCGCTCGAAACGGTGGCGAACGCACCAGGTATGGCGATGGTGTGGTTCTTCGCCTCGGGCATTCTCGCCACTGTCTGGGGCAGGCAGACGCTCTACAAGGCGATCCAGAATGCCGGCGTAATCCGCGTCTCGACCGTTCGCCGCCTGACGCCCTTCCTTTCGACCCTTCTCGGCTGGCTCATCCTGGATGAGACGATTGGTGGGCTGACGGGGGCGGGAATTGCCTTGCTGGCCGTCAGTTTCGCCCTGCTGGTCATCGAACGGCGCGACAGGAGCATGGCGGAAGAGACGGGCGCGAACGCGCCGCCCGACATCCCGCGCGGCTACATGTTTGGCATCATCTGCGCCGCATCCTACGCAGCTAGCTACATCGGCCGGAAATTCGGCCTCATGGCGCTGCCTGACGCATATCTCGGCGCGTTCGTCGGTTCGGTCGCCGCGCTCGGCTACTACGTCGCCGGCTGCGCCGTCAGCCCTTACTACCGCAAGGTTGTGGTCGACGCCTTGCGGCGGCCCGATCCCTGGCAGTTGCTCGCCGCCCTGTGCATCTCCGTCGGGCAGATCACCCAATTCATCGCGCTGACCTATACCGGCGTGACGCAGGTCGCCGTGATCAACTCGGTCGAGATCTATATCGCCGCCTACCTCGCCGTCGTCGTCTTCAAGACCGAGCGCATGCCGGCCCCCGGCATTCTTCTTGCGACCCTGCTGGCAACGGCCGGCGTGGTGATGGTCGCGGTCGGATAAGCAACTGTGTTGTTCAGTTTGTGTTTGGGGGCCATTGGGTTTGGTTTTTGATGATGGCATTGAGCCAGGTCATGAGCTTGTTGATCAGAGCGACAGGATGACCTTTCCGCGTGCGGCGAGCCTGTGTTTCATGGCGGCGAGACTTGGGTTGAAGCTGGCGCCGCTGAGGACGGCCATGTGGGCGACGTTGCGCACTGCGGAGCGTCCGCCCCCCGATCGTGCTGCGACCCTTGAATGCGCAGCTTTGCCGATCATAGGTGGCGACCCCGACAAGGGCGGCGATCTGGCCATGGGAGAGGCGGCCCAGTTCGGGCAGATGGGCCAAAAGTGTCCAGCTTAGGACGGGCCGACGTGGGGCACCGAGCGCAGGCGGCGGTCGATGTCGGCCATCTCGGGATCGGCGGCGACTATTTCGGCTAGGCGCGTTTCGAGCAGAACCACATCAGCTTTGATCGTGTTGATGCGTCGCGCGGCCATAAAGACCAGCATGGGTGTCAACGGCGGAGCAAAAACCGGCCATTGGGCGGCGCAAAACCAGGCCACTGGCGCTGCTGCGAGCGGGGAACGTCGGGAGGGCGTAGCCCGACCAGAGTTTTCCGCTCGCAGCGTCGGCGATCTTATTGGTGAGGGTTGGCGGTTTTTCGTGCCCGGCTTTGCGCGAGGCGATAGTTGTCGCCGTTCATCTCGAGGATGCTGACGTGGTGGGACAGTCGCAGGGCGCCTGGATCTCGGCCTTCATCGCCGTCACGCGCCCCGATCTGGTCAAGGGTCTGGTGCTGGTCGACAGCGCAAGTCTCACGCTTCCCGAGGGCGG
>Ga0098074_1000329_pt1 | contig 35261 bp, 44 predicted proteins | sample 32_taG_FD_75064 | JGI IMG/M metagenome (GOLD analysis project Ga0098074, IMG submission 75064) | Marine viral communities from the Gulf of Mexico - 32_GoM_OMZ_CsCl metaG | ecosystem: Environmental > Aquatic > Marine > Oceanic | place: Atlantic Ocean: Gulf of Mexico | collected 2015-07-12 | reverse complement strand
CGATCGCCTTGTCGATCATCTTTTCCGAAGCGACCGAGTTGGCGATCGCGAGGAGTTCAGCCTTGTTGGCGGAAATGGCACTGGCCATCAGTCGTCTGCCTTTTCTTCGTCAGGAATGTCGGGGGTTTCGACAATTTCGTCGGCACCGCTCGTGTCGAGCGGCTGGGTGGCGGCAATCAGTTCGTCGGTCAAGACGAGCTTCGCCGAATGGATCTGGTCGCGGGGGACCGTAACGAGCCCCTGCTTGCGGTCTTCGATGGTGACGATGTCGCCGTCGATGCCCTTGAGTTCGCCGCGCAGGTTGCGCTGGCCGTCATAGCTCTTGGCCATGGAAATCTTGGTTTCGTGCCCGGCCCAATTGGCAAAATCCTTCGCCCGGGTCAGCGGCCGGTCGATCCCCGGGCTCGATACTTCGAGGTGATAGGCCCCGGCGATCAGCACATCGCCCTGCTCTTCGAGCGCATCGATCCGATCGGACACGCGGCGCGACAAGGCCGCGCACTGTTCGATCACCAGCTGGCCCGTGGCGGGATCTTCGGCCATGATCTGGAGCGCCTCGCCGCCGTCACCGGCTTCGGACGGCATCATCTTGACGCGCACGAGCTCGAATCCAAGGGCCTGTGCCTCGGGTTCGATTACTTCGGTCAAGCGGTCCAGGTCGGCCATGCAGTCTCCAATACGCGCCCCATGCGACAATGGGGTTTCGTGCCGGCCCCTCGCGGCGCCAGCCCCTCCAGTGTCGCGACAATGTCGGGATGCCCAGCCAGATAGGCGCGAGTCCTGCGAAAAGCAAGCGGTAAGCGGGAAGCGCCGAACAGCGCGCGATTGCAACGGCTTGGCGGGCGCCCGGCCGGCCCCGCACCGGTCAGTCGTCGTCGGTCAGCCCGTGCTTCTTGATGCAATGGCGCAGCTGGTCGTAAGTCAGGCCGAGCGCCTTGGCAGTCTGGCGCTGGTTCCAGCGATGCTTGCCCAGCGCATGCTCGACGATCGCACGCTCATGCGCATCCACCGCTCCGCGCAGGTCCGCGACGAGATCGAAATCGGGCATGGCAGGCGCAGCCGCCGGAGCCGACTGCTGCGCCGGACTGTCCTTGCGCGGGCCCGGGCCGGCGGGCTTCCACGGGCTGTCGAAGGGATCGAAAACGACGTGCCCGATCGGCTGGTCCCAATCGTCCCAGCGATAGATCGCGCGTTCGACGACATTGCGCAATTCGCGCACATTGCCCGGCCAGTCGTGCCGTTCGAGCTGGTCGGCGACATGCGGCGCGAAACCGGGCCAGCCTTCCCAGCCGAGTTCGGCCGCCATACGGCGTCCGAAATAATCGGCCAGCACCTCGACATCGCCTTCGCGCACGCGCAGCGGCGGCAGGGTGATGACCTCGAAACTCAGGCGGTCGAGCAGGTCGGCGCGAAACTCGCCCTGCTCCGCCTTGGCCGGGAGGTCCTCGTTGGTCGCGCCGACGATCCGCACGTCGACGCGCATCGGGCGGCTCGATCCGATCCGCGTGACCTCGCCATATTCCACCGCGCGCAGCAGCCGTTCCTGCGCACCGGTCGATAAAGTGCCCAGTTCGTCGAGAAATAGCGTGCCCTTGTCGGCTTCCTCGAACCTTCCGGCGCGCGCCTTGGTAGCACCTGTGAACGCGCCCGCCTCGTGTCCGAACAGTTCGGCTTCGATGAGCGTTTCGGGCAAGGCGGCGCAGTTCATGACGACCAGCGGTTCGTCCCAGCGGGTGGAAAGGCGATGCAGGCGTTCGGCGATCAGTTCCTTGCCCGTTCCGCGCTCGCCCACGACGAGCACGGGCCGCCGCATCGGCGCTGCCCGGCTGGCCCGTTCGACCGCATCGAGGAACGCCCCCGACTGGCCGACAAACTGATTTCCCCGCTCCATGACCAAGAGATAGGAATATTTCCCAATGCTTGGCAAGAAAAACCAACACGCCATTTGATGTATCTGCAAAAACCCCCGCTATCCTCCCGTTTCCGGGGTTTGGCACACCGCTTGCTTAACCTAGGACAACAGCAATTGGCCCACCGGCCCCAAGGGAGGTAACCCACAGATGTACAACCGCAGCTTCTTCCGCAGCCAGCTTGGACAGGCCGCAATCGCCAGCATCGCTGCGATGGCCACCTTCGTCGTACTGAGCTCGCAGATCGCGGTGACGACGCCCACGCCGGTGCTGGCCGCATATGAACAGGTCGAGATTGCATGACCCTGCCCCCCGATCATGATCCCCTAGGGCCGGAGCGGCAGTCCCCCGAAAACCGCCGGGACAACGACACCGGCGACGCTTCGGCCCGCCCTCGCTTGTCGCGTATCGAGGAGGAGGTAGAACGGCTGCGCCGCTCGCCAACTCCGACGCGCGACAGCGGACGGTCGAAGGGATCGGACTTTTTTTCCAGTGGAGCACCTTTAATGGGCATTTTCAGCCGCACCCGCGATATTATCGCTGCCAATTTCAACGACATGCTCGACAAGGCGGACGACCCCCAGAAGATGATCCGCATGATCATCCTCGAAATGGAGGAAACGCTGGTCGAGGTCCGCGCCAGCGCCGCGCGCACGATTGCCGACCAGAAGGAAATGCACCGGCACACGGTCAAGCTGGACAAGCTCCAGGCGGACTGGGGCGAGAAGGCGCAGCTGGCCGTGTCCAAGGATCGCGAGGATCTTGCCCGCGCCGCGCTGGTCGAGAAGAAGAAAGCCAGCGACATGAGCGAGCAGCTCAAGCAGGAAATCGCCGTGCTCGACGATGCGCTGCGCGCCTACGAGCAGGACATCCAGAAGCTGCAGAACCGCCTGCGCGAAGCCCGCAGCCGCCAGACCGCGATCGCCGCGCGTCTCGAAAGCGCCGAGAACCGCGTCAAGCTGCGCAGCCTGATGACCAACGAACGCGTCGATGATGCACTCAGCCGCTTCGACCAGCTCGAACGCCGGGTCGATTATGCCGAAGGCCGCGCCGATGCGCTGAACATTGCCGATCAGTCGGACAAGCCCAGCCTGTCAGACGAGATCGCCGCGCTCGAGGGCGCCGATGCGATCGACGACGAACTCGAACAGATGAAAAAGGCGCTCGGCAAGGGCAGCGCCGGCAAGGAGGACTGAACCCATGGAAGAGATTATCATCATTCCCGCGATCTTCATCGGGCTTCCGTGGATCATCCTCCACTACATCACCAAGTGGAAGACCTCTGCGACGATCACCGGCGACGACGAAGCGCTGCTCGAGGAACTCTACAACCTCGCCAAGCGGCTCGATGACCGGATGGACACGGTCGAACGCCTCGTCGCCAGCGACAACCCCGAATTCCGTCCCGCCCGCATCGTCCACGACAGCGAACAGGACAACCAGCAGCTGCGCGAACTCGAACAGCTGATTGCCGAGAAAAAAGGAGCCAGCCAGTGAACAGCCCCCGCACGACGCTTTACCGCGACAAACAGAACGCGAAGCTCATGGGTGTGTGCTCGGGCATCGCGGATTACACCGGGGTCAACGCCTTCTGGGTCCGGCTCGGCTTTCTCGGCCTGACCTTCATGACCGGCGGATCGACGATCCCGTTCTACTTCATCGCCGGCCTGCTGCTGAACAAGAAGCCTGCGCACCTCTATGTCGACCGCGAAGAGCAGACCTACTGGCAGCGCGTGCGGCAGAACCCCAAGCGTACCGCGCGCGAAATCCGCGCCCGGATGAAGGACGTCGACCGCCGCCTGGCCGAAGTGGAAACCTTCTACGTCAGCAACAACCCGCGGCTGACCGCCGAGATCGAACGCCTCCGGTAATCCGGCAACCGACACAGGGGGAACACAAGCAATGTTCGACTGGGCCTATCTCATTCCGCTGGCGCCGTTCCTGATCGGCGGGCTGGCAATCTGGACCCGCCACCAGCACAAGATGGCAGAGATGCAGCTCAGCGCGACCGCCGAGAGCACTGCCGAAAAGGCCGCCCAATATGCCAGCCGCGTGGGCGATCTCGAAGAACGGGTCCGGGTGCTCGAACGCATCGTCACGGACAGCGGCTACAACGTGGCAACACAGATCGAAGCCCTGCGCGACCAGCGCAGCGTGGAAGCGACCGACAGCGGAACACCGCTCGATATGAAACAGGGAGAACACAAGTCATGAATTGGGGTGGACCCGAATTCGTCATTGCCATCATCGCGCTGAGCACCGGTGGCTGGCTGATCAACAACTGGATCCGTGCCAAGCACGGTTATTCGCTCGAGGATGAATGGGGCGGCAAGACCGAACGCAGCGACACGGCGGAAACCAAGGCGCTGAAAGCCGAGAACCGCCAGCTGCACGACAAGCTCGACACCATGCAGGACCGCATGGTGGTGCTCGAAAAGATCGTCACCGACCGCGGCTATTCGCTGCATGACGAGATCGAGGCGCTGCGCGACAAGCCGGCAAGCGATGCCGGCGTGCCACTGAACCTCAAGCGCGGGGAGAAGGCGTGATGGAAAAGGCTATGCTGGTTGAGGCCTTGGCCCCGTTCTTGGCAGTTGGCGTTCTGTGCATTTCGATTGCCTGGGTCACGACCACTTGGATGCGGATCAAGAACGGCTACCCGCTCGAAAACAGCTGGGGCAAGTCGGTCTATCCCAAGAACGACCAGGCGGTCGAACGGGTGAAGCTGCTCACACAGGAAAATGCCGAACTCCGCGCCGAACTCGGTTCGGTGAAGGACCGGCTCGGCAATGTCGAACGTATCGTCACCGACAGCGGTTATCACCTTACCCATGAGATCGATCGCCTTCGCGACACGAAGGATGCCAACTGATGGATGCCGACCTGCTTCTGATCTTCGGTTTCGTGCTCGCCATCCTGCTGATCGTGCTGACCTTCGGTACGCTCGCGGGCAACCGCAGCCGGGCCCACAAGTTGCAGAGGCTCGAGCTGGAAGCGCGGATCGCCGAAGCCAAGGCCGGACAAGCGGCCACGGGCAATACCGAACATCGCCAGCTGGAAGAACGCATCCGCGTGCTCGAACGCATAGCCACCGACGGCAATCACGCGCTGGCATCGCAGATCGACGAATTGCGCGACCTGCATCAGATCGAGGACCGCACCATGCCGCAGGGAGCGACCCGATGAGTTTCTGGACCGCCATTGTCGCAATCGTCGCGATTGCCACGATCGCCGCCGTCATGCGCGAGCGTTACCGGGCAATGGGACGCATCGAACGCGGCCGGCAGCAAGAGAGCGAGGATCGTATCTCTGCCGCCGAGAAACGCGAAGTCGAGGAATTGCGCGAACGCATCAAGGTGCTCGAACGGATCGCAACCGACAACAATTCGCTCGATGCACGGCAAACCAAGCAGATCGCAGCCGAAATCGAAGAACTGCGCGACAAGCAGTCCGATTGAGGCGGCGAGGTTCAAGGAGGACATGAGGTTATGTTCGAACCGACTTTGATAATCGCAGGCGCAGCGCTGGTCGGCCTGACCATCGTGGCCGCCGCCCTCCTGCGCGCCTGGCAGGGCTGGCTGGCGCTCAAGCGCGAGGAGCTGGACCGCCACCCCGCGGCCGACCGGCCCGACAGCGGATCGACGATCGGCGCGGCGCGGATCGAGCTGGCCGACCTGAAGGAACGGATCAAGAAACTCGAAGCCATCGCCAGCGGCGTCGACCTGTGACCGTGGTCCGCACCGACGCCGCGCGCGCCGGGATCGGCCTTGGCAGTGCCATTGCGGTGGCCATCAGCTGGAGCCTGCACGGCTCGATCGTCTGGGCCGCGATCCATGGCTTTTTCGGCTGGTTCTACGTGCTCTACCATGCGCTCACCCGGCCCGGCGGCCTGTTCGGCTAAGCCCGATGGACGCCCGCAGGCACGCCCGCTAAAGGCGCGCCATGCGCACACTTTCCGACATCGCCGAAGAATACGAGTTCCTCGAAGGCGACGAACGCTATCGCCTGCTGATCGAACTGGGCCGCGAACTCGAAGCGATGCCCGATGCCCTCAAAACCGATGCCACGCTGGTGCGCGGCTGTTCGGCACAGGTGTGGGTCTATCCCACCGGCAAGGCCGACACATTGCACTTCCTGGCCGACAGCAACGCTGCGATCACCAAGGGGATCGTCGCGCTGGTGATTGCCGCCGTTCAGGATCGCCCTGCCCACGAAGTGGCGGCCATGGACGTGGCTGGCGCGCTCGAACCCTTCGATCTCAAGAACCAGCTGTCGAGCAATCGCACGCAGGGCGTGCCGAACATGATTGCACTCGTCCGGGAGCACGCGGCGCGAATCGCGGCCGGGTGACTTGAAACGGCCGCTCTACAAGGGCCTCGGCTTCCTTGCCGTCGGGCTTGGCGCCGTGGGTGCGGCCCTGCCCATCATGCCGACCGTGCCTTTTCTCCTCTTGGCAGTCTATTTCTTCGCCCGGTCGAGCCCCGAGCTCGAGCAGAAGATCCTCGATCATCCCCACTGGGGGCCGCATGTGAAAGACTGGCGCGAGCGCCGTGCGATCAGCCGCAGGTCGAAGACCATGGCGATCGGCGCGATGGCCACTGGCGCGGTGTTCACCTGGTATACGCTCGGCCATCCCTGGTACTGGATTTCAGTCGCCGTGCTGGTGATCTGCGGCAGCTGGATTGCCACGCGCAACGAATAGGCCGGCGGAACCGCGCGCGCCCCGGCCCGTTGATGACCCGAACGACGGGAGGGACGACAAAAGGACATTTCCCATGGCAATTCTTATTCTTATCGCGACCATTCTGCTGCCCCCGCTCGGCGTTGCCGCCAAGCACGGGCTCGGCAAGACCGCGCTGATCAATCTGGTGCTGACGCTGCTGGGCTATATCCCCGGCCTGATCCACGGATTGTATGTAAACTACGCCAAGTAAGACCGCACACGGCGGACTGGAAGCGCCGGGGCCTCAGGCTCCGGCGCTTTCGCGTACGATGGCGATGCCCGCTTCGCGCTGGCGGCGCAATTCGGCCTTGAGTGCTGCCGGGCTGCGGGCGAAGACGAAGCCGAAGCTGACCCCGCCTTCCTTGCCGATCGTGGCATGGTGCAGCTTGTGCGCCTGGACCAGACGCTTGGCGTAACCGCTCTTGGGGACCCATTTGAAGTAGCGCTGGTGAACCAGCCCGTCATGCACCAGCGTGTAGATGACGCCATATGCCATTATGCCGAGCCCGATCCACGTGGCTGGCCACCAGGCCCCCTCGCCCATCACCCATTCGCTGCCCAGCGCGAACATCGAAATGCTCATCGCCGCGCCGACGACCGCATAGAGATCGTTTTTCTCAAGCAGATTGTCGTGCGGTTCGTGATGGTCTCGGTGCCACCCCCAGCCGAAGCCATGCATGATGTACTTGTGGCTCGCCCATGCGACCCATTCCATCGCGACCACGGTCGCCAGAACGATCAGTGCGGGGATGAAAACGGCCATTGCGTGAATATAGGAGCTAGCGCGCGGCAGGCAAAGGGCGGTCGGCGCTTTAGCTGCCGGTTTGCGCCTTCGGATTGCCGGGCAGGCCGAAACAGGTTTCGGCGACTTCGCGGCTGATTCGTGCCGGTCGCAGGCTCTTGGCATCGATGCAGCACCACATGCTCTGCACTTCGGCCAGCACGTCTTCGCCGCGGCGAATCACCGTATTGTAGAAACTGCGCGCGCCGGCGATCTTCTCCAGCACGGTTTCGGCAATGACATCATCGTCGAGAAAGGCCGGGCGGCGATAGGTGATCTCGTGCTTGAGCGCGACCCAGGCCTTGCTGGCCACTTCCTCGGCGGGGGCGAGTTTCTGCCAGTGCGCGAGCACTGTGTCCTGCACCCAGTTGAGATAGCGCGCGTTGTTCACGTGCCCCATGAAATCGATATCGTCCGGGAGGACCTTGATCGGAAAGGTGAATGGCTTTGCTGACATTCATGTCAGTAGAGCAGGGAAAGGTTAAGTTTGGAAGACTCTTGTTTTGCCTTTTTGCGCAGGTGGGCTTCCTCCCGCACATTCCCGGGCCATGGGCAACACACCGCGCACGCTTTACGAGAAGATCTGGGACCAGCATGTCGTCGAACAGCGCGACGATGGCACCTGCCTGCTCTATATCGACCGCCACCTGGTTCACGAGGTCACCAGCCCGCAGGCCTTCGACGCGCTGCGCCTGGCCGGACGGCAGGTGCGCCGTCCCGACCTGACGCTGGCGGTCCCCGACCATAATCTGCCCACCACGCCGCGGGTGGCCGCGGATGGTTCGCGGCTGCCGATCGAGGATGCACAAAGCGCTGCCCAGCTCGCCGCGCTCGAACGCAACGCCCCCGGATTCGGGATAGATTACATCGATGCGGTCGCGCCCGAGCAGGGCATCGTCCATGTCGTCGGCCCCGAGCAGGGTTTCTCGCTACCCGGTGCGACCATCGTATGCGGCGACAGCCATACCGCCGCGCACGGTGGCATCGGCGCGCTGGCCTTCGGAATCGGAACCAGCGAGGTCGAACACGTGCTGGCCACGCAGACGCTGCAGTTGCGCCGCTCGAAATCGATGGAAGTCCGCGTCGATGGCGCGCTGGGCCCGGGAGTCACGCCCAAGGACCTGATCCTGCATATCATCGGCGTCATCGGCACTGCCGGGGGCACCGGCCATGTCATCGAATACCGGGGTGAGGTGTTCCGCAAGATGAGCGTCGAAGGCCGCCTGACGGTCTGCAACATGAGTATCGAAGGCGGTGCCCGCGCCGGACTTATCGCCCCCGACGATATCGTCTTCGACTACCTTCGCGGCCGCCCCTATGCGCCGCGCGGCAACGATTGGGACCGCGCAGTCGCATGGTGGCGCTCGCTGGTGACCGACGATGGCGCGGTGTTCGACAAATCGGTCGTGATCGATGCCGCCGACATCGAGCCGACGGTCAGCTGGGGGACCAGCCCTGAGGATGTCGTGCCGGTGGGCGGGACCGTGCCCGAACCCGCCAGCTTCGCCGACCCTTCCAAACAGGAAGCCGCGCGCAAGAGCCTCGATTACATGGGGCTGGAACCCGGCATGCGGATCGAGGACATCGCGGTCGAGAATGTCTTCATTGGCAGCTGCACCAACAGCCGGATCGAGGACCTGCGCGCCGCGGCGCAGGTGCTCGAGGGCCGCACCAAGGCGCCCAATGTCCGCTGGGCGATCGTCGTGCCCGGTTCGGGACTGGTCAAGCTGGCCGCCGAAGCCGAGGGACTCGATCGGATATTCACGGACGCCGGTTTCGAATGGCGCGAACCGGGCTGTTCGGCCTGTCTCGCGATGAATCCCGACAAGGTACCACCCGGCGAACGCTGCGCATCGACCAGCAACCGCAATTTCGTCGGCCGCCAGGGGCCGGGCGCACGCACCCATCTGGTCAGCCCGGCAATGGCGGCTGCCGCCGCGGTTACGGGGCGGCTCGCCGATGTGCGCAAGCTACCCCTTGCCAAGCGAACGGTGGCTGACCATTGAGAACCGATGACCAAGAAGCTTTCCGGAAAAGCCGCCATCGTCGGGGCCATCGGCTCCGCCGCCGTTGCCGCAGCCTTGCTCTATGCGAACAAGCGCAAGGAGAAGAAGAACGGACCGCGCCAGCCGGGTCCGATCCCTTCGGGGGAAAATCCCGAAACCGATTGATCTCACACGTCGCTGGGGGGAGAGCCATGGCGCCGAAATCAGGATTTGGGACTGCGCCACGCGTGGCGGGGGCCGTGCGATGAAAGCCGTGTCCACGATCGAAGGCCGCGCGATTCCGCTGGGGCTGAAAAATATCGACACCGATGTGATTATTCCCGCGCACTGGCTGAAGACGGTCAGCCGCGAAGGCCTCGGCGAAGGCGCGTTCGAGACGATCCGCGCAACCCCGGGCAACCCCTTCGATGTCGAGGATTTCGCGCAGGCGCCGATCTTGATCGCGGGCGACAATTTCGGCTGCGGATCGAGCCGCGAACATGCCGCATGGGCGATGCTCGACATGGGTCTTGCCGCGGTGATCGCGCCCAGCTTTTCCGACATTTTCGCCGGCAACGCCTTCAAGAACGGAATCCTCGCGGTCGAATTGCCGCAGGAACATGTCGATCACCTGCTCGAGGTCGCGAAAGAGCAGCCGATCACCATCGACCTCGAGAACCAGGTCGTCACAACGCCATTCCAGGATCGCTTCGCATTCGAGATCGATCCGTTCCGCAAACGCTGCCTGCTCGAGGGACTCGACGAGATCGGCCTGACGCTGGGCAGCGAAAGCGCCATCACACAACACGAACAGACGCGCGGGGGCGCCCTGCCCTGGCTCGACAAACCACAGAGGAGAGAAGCAGCGTGAAGGCAGTCCTTTCAAAGGAAACCGGCGGACCCGAAACCCTGGTCGTCGAGGATATCGACGCCCCCACCCCCGCCAAGGGCGAAGTGCTGGTCAAGGTCGCTGCCTGTGCCATCAATTTTCCCGACACGCTGATCATCCGCGACATGTACCAGTTCAAGCCGCCCCGCCCGTTTGCTCCGGGTGGCGAGATCTCGGGCACGATCGAGGCACTGGGCGAGGGCGTCGAAGGCTTCGCCGTGGGCGACCGCGTGATGTGCGGCATCGGCAATGGCGGGCTGCAGGAAAAGGTCGCGGTGGCGGCCGAACGGCTGTTCAAGGTGCCCGAGGGGATCGACCTGGTAAAAGCCAGCGCGCTGCTGATGACCTATGGCACCACGATCCACGGCCTGAAGGACCGCGGCGATATCAAGGAGGGCGAAACCGTCCTCGTGCTCGGCGCAGCGGGCGGTGTCGGCCTGTCGGCGGTCGAACTGGCGAAGGCCTATGGCTGCCGCGTCGTGGCCGCGGTTTCGACCGAGGAAAAGGGCGCAGTCGCCAGGCAGCACGGCGCCGACGAAGTAGTGATCTATCCGCGCGCGCCGTTCGACAAGGATACCTCCAAGCAACTGGCGAGCGACTTCAAGGCGGCGGTCGGCCCCAATGGCGCGGATATCGTCTACGACATCGTCGGCGGCGATTATTCCGAACCCGCATTGCGCGCGATCGCCTGGGAAGGCCGTTTCCTCGTGATCGGCTTCCCCGCCGGGATCGCCAAGATGCCGCTCAACCTCACCCTGCTCAAGAGCTGCGACATCCGCGGCGTGTTCTGGGGCGCCTTTACCGCGCGCGAGCCCGAGCGCAATCAGCGCAATATCGAGGAACTGTTCGACCTGTGGAAGGCGGGCAAGATCAATCCGCTGGTCAGCGAGACCTATCCGATCGAACGCGCGCATGAGGCCATCGCCAAGCTCGAAAACCGCGGCGCGATTGGCAAGCTCGTGGTCACAATGGAATAGCCGCTCGCGCGGGAGGATCACACAAGCGCCCTTGCGGGCTTGCGGGGCCGGGCCTATTCCGGCCCCAAGATTCCATCCCGAGAGGACCATCATGACCGATTTCAAGGATCGCGAGCGCGGCGAGGAAGCCAAGTTCGCCTTTGACGAGGAAAACGCCTTCAAGATCGCCGCCCGCCGCAACCGCCTGGTCGGCGAATGGGCGGCAGGCCTGATGGGCCTGACCGACGAGGAAACCGACGCTTACAAGAAAGCGGTCGTGCAGGCCGATTTCGAGGAAGCGGGCGACGAAGACGTGATCCGCAAGCTGCTGGGCGATTTGACCGCGGCCGACTGCGACGTCAGCGAGTCCGATATCCGCACCAAGCTGGAAGAATGCGCTGTCGAAGCGCGGCGCCAGTTCATGAGCAACGGAGCCTGACCGGATGCCGATGGCTGCCAACGACATCGTCGCGTTGATCGAGGAAGCCCTGCCCGGTGCCAGCGTCGAGATGCGCGACCTTGCGGGCGATAACGACCACTGGGCGGCCAAGGTCACGGCGCCCCAATTTGCGGGGCTGACACGCGTCAAGCAGCACAAGCTGGTGTATGACGCGCTGGGCGGGCGCATGGGCGGCGAACTGCACGCCTTGCAACTCACCACCCAAGCCCCCACCTGATTCCGACCACCAGATTCATACAAAGGACGGGCCGATGTCCGACACCAACCAGCGCATCGCCGACATCGTTGGCGCCAACGACGTCACGCTTTTCATGAAGGGCACGCCGCTCTTCCCGCAGTGCGGCTTTTCCAGCCGCGCGGTGGCCATTCTCGATCACTGCGGTGTCGCCTATGACAGCGTCGACGTGCTGCAGGACATGGAGATCCGCCAAGGGATCAAGGCCTATTCGGACTGGCCGACGATCCCGCAGCTTTATGTGAAGGGCGAATTCGTGGGCGGCAGCGACATCATGATGGAGATGTTCGAAGCCGGCGAACTCCAGCAGATGCTCGACGAAAAGCAGGTCGCCAAGGCGTCTTGATGATTTTGCGATACGGCGTCACGCGCGCCGTATCCTCCCAGAACGGGTAAGGCCCGCCGGGTGGAGAACCGGGCGGGCCTTTTGTTCGTCCGGATGCTGGGGGGAGCATTCCGTTGAAGACCGAACATGATACCCATCGATATGCATCCCCCGTGCCAAAATCCATGCAACGCCGCTATCCGGCGCACCTCAATGGTAAACGCGATTTTTCCCGCGATGCTTAGTGTAAAATAGCCCGACAGGCGCTGTTTACCTTTGCGCTTGGCATTCCCACCTCCCCCCGCCACAACATGGGCATGAGCGAACAACCACAAACCGGGCCCGCAGGCATTCCCGCTGCCACCGTCGTCATATTCCGCAATGCGCCGGCCGGCGGCCCGCCGGAAATCCTAATGACGATCCGTTCGCGCGAAATGGTCTTCGCCGGCGGCATGGCGGTGTTCCCGGGCGGCCGGGTCGATCCCGCCGATTTCGATCTCGGCGCGCGGATCGGCGGACCGCTCGATCCCGAAGAGGCGGCCCATCAGGTCGCAGTGGTTCGCGAAACGCTGGAGGAGACGGGTCTCGCGATCGGGCTTGCAGGCGAAATCGATGCCGACAAGGCGCGTGCCGCACGCCGGTTCCTTCAGCAAACCGGTGAGCTTGCCCCCGTGCTCGAACATTTCAACTGGGAACTTGATCTGGCCCAGCTGGTGCCGTTTGCGCGTTGGTTTCCCAAGAACGAACGGATCCCGCGTGTCTACGATACGCGCTTCTATCTGGCCGATTTGGGCACCGGGGCGGTCGAGATCGAAGCCGACCTGTCGGAAAACACGCATCTGTTCTGGATCAGCGCCCAAGGTGCGCTCGACGCTGCCGAACAGGGTGACATCAAGGTGATCTTTCCGACCCGGCGCAATCTCGAACGGCTGGCGATGTTCGACAGTTTCGCGGCCGCGCGCGCGCAGGCGGAAGCCATCCCTGTACGCACCATTACCCCCTTCATCGACGATACCGATGGCCGGTCATGGCTGCATATAGGTGAGGATTTCGGCTATCCGGTCACCGGCGAACCGCTGGAGAATGCGGCGCGCGGCTAATCTCGCCGGATCGACCAGGCCCCCGGGCTGGCGATCCGTAATGCGACCCGTCTGGCCAGAGCGCTTTTATGCTAAAAACATCAGGGTTTGCCACATTGCGGCCCAAAGCTTTTTTAAGCGCCCGTCATGTACAGCCTGTTGATAGTGCCCGCCATTTCTCGACAGCCTTTTCGGTTCTTTCCGGCGGGATTGTACCAACAGCCGCTATCTTGCATACCGCAGGAGCAATAGTGCACAAAACTCGGGGTCGGGCGTCGTAGACATGAGCATGGATTTGCAATCGGGTCTGCTTGGCTTCGCTCTCGGTGCCGTCGCGGTCGTGCTGCTGGCGCTGTGGCGTACCGCACGCAGCAGCAACCGCGGCAAGACCGAAGCCGTCGCTGGTCTGCCCGCCAAGACAGCGCCTGTCGCCCCCACGATCGAGGAAGTCGTCGAGGGTCTGCCCGACATGATTGTCGCTATCGGGGCCGATCGGGTCCGCCGCTATGTCAGCCCATCATGCAAATGGCTGCTGGGCTTTACGCCCGAGGAAATGATCGGCCTCTCGCCAATCAACGCCATCCATCCCGATGACCGCGCCCTCACCATGGAAGCCAGCGAAAAGCTGTTCAGAGGCGAGGTTTCGTCGACGCTGACCACTTACCGCCACAAGCATGCCGATGGCCATTATGTGTGGCTCGAAGCGCATATGACGACGCGCTGGCACGACGATGGCGAGATACGCGATTTCGTTGGCGTCGTGCGCGATATAGGGGGACGGCGACGCCAGAAATTGCGCGACAGCGAGCGCAATGCGCAATTGCGCGAAAACAACCGCCTGCTCCAGATGGCAGAGGAGAGCGCCAATATCGGACACTGGCGGGTCGACGTGCAGGAAGGCACGCTGTTCTGGTCCGATCAGGTCTATCGCATCCATGGCGTGGACAAGGACTTCGTCCCCGACGTGGCTTCCGGTCTCGACTTCTACTGTGAAGAAGATCGCGCGCGGGTTTCGGAACTGGTCGACAAGGCGTTTTCCGAAGGGGCCAATTTCGAATTCCAGGCCCGTATCGTGCGCCCCGACGGTGAGCTGCGCCATGTTGCCAGCCTGGGCAACGCCGAAACCGCCCCAACAGGGGAAGTCGTCACGGTATTCGGCATTTTCAAGGATATCACCGAAACGGTGGAGGCCGAAGAGCAACTCCGCCAGTCGCGCGACATTGCCGAGCGTGCTTCGCAGGCCAAGGCACATTTCCTGGCCAATATGAGCCATGAAATCCGCACGCCGATGAACGGCGTGATCGGGTTCGCCGATCTGCTGCTCGAAAGCGAGCTCGAGAAAGAGCACCACGACTATGCGCGGATGATTTCGGATTCGGGCAAGGCCATGCTGCGCCTGCTGAACGAATTGCTCGACCTGTCGAAGATCGAGGCCGGCCGGATGCAATTGACCCGCGAACCGGTGAATTTCGGGCATATCGTACGCAGCAGCGCGCGCTTGTTCGAACCCAATGCCAAGGCCAAGGGTATCAGGCTCGACATTGATGTCCCCCCGGACATGCCCGAAGGCATTGGCGACAAGTTGCGCATCCGTCAGATCGTCCTCAACCTCGTCGGCAATGCAATCAAGTTCACCGAGCGCGGATCGGTGCGCGTGGAGGCCTGCGAAAAAGACGGCAAGATCGTGTTCCGGGTGATCGATACCGGTATCGGCGTGCCGCCCGACCAGCTCGCCTATATCTTCGAGGAATTCGCGCAGCTCGATAATTTCGGCAAGGGCAAGGCCAGCGCTTCGGGCGGTGGCACGGGGCTCGGCCTGGCGATTGCGCGCCAACTCGCCGAACTGATGGACGGCCGGCTGACCGCCGAGAGCACGCCGGGCAAGGGGTCGACTTTCGAACTTGTCTTGCCCTTGGTGAAATGCCCTGCGCAGAAGTCCGCCGCCAAACAGGACAACTCGGCATCGAGCTACCGCACGGCGCTGGCCGGGCGGCGGGTGCTGCTGGCGGAGGACGCGGAAATAAACCAGAAGCTCATCGTCGCGATGCTCTCGCGCCTGGGAGTGGAAACGCAGGTCGCCGACGACGGTCAGCAGGCGGTCCAGCAGGTCATGGAGGCGAAGGCACAGGGCCGACCGTTCGATGCCGTGCTGATGGACATGCAGATGCCGGTCATGGACGGGCTCGACGCGTCACGCGCGCTCCGCGCGAATGGCGTCGGTCCGCGCGAACTGCCGATCATCGCGGTTACCGCGAATGCCTATGCCGACGATATCGAATTGTGCATGGAAGCCGGCATGCAGGACCATGTCGCCAAGCCGATCTCGGCCGAACGGCTTGGCCCCTGTCTCGAACAATGGCTCACCAAACCGGCGCCGGGATCCGGCGAGTTGGCGGAAACCGACCTTTCGGTGGATGTGGACGATGCCCGGAACATGTACGAACAGCGCAAGCTCGAACTGCGTAACCAGCTTGCCGCGCTCAAGGGCGAGGACATGCTTGGTTCCGCGCAATGCGACCTGCTGCGCGACAAGCTCCACGTCATGGCCGGCATCGCCAAATACTTCGGTGACGAAGAACTCGGCCAGCTTGCAGGCCGGATCGAACGGGATCTGAAGCTTGCCGCCGACGACGCGAATATCGGTCGCGCTCTCGACGAACTGCGGCACTGGTTCGACACCTGAGCGATCAGCCGCGCGCGGGCACTCCGGCAAGCGGGGCGATCGGCCGTTGCCAAGCCGCAGACTTGCAGGCAGACTTTGCGGTGCGCGGCCCGGCAAGCGCGCGGGTGGAACAATAGCGCTCGGGAGGCGCATGACGGAGGAAACCGGCGATGAAAGGTAGGCCGCCCGTGGACGACCCGATCGAAGAGGAAACGGATCCCGAACTGCGCGCCCTGTTTGAACAACGCCGACAAGCCAGCCTGGACGCGGTCGATGCCGCTCTTGCCAGCCACTCTATCGATGCTGAGCAGAAGCAGGAAATTGCCGAGCTTCTCCACCAGGTCACCGGAGTGGCCGCCTATTTCGGCGAAGCCGACCTCGGCGAACGGTGCCGGGTCGATGAACGCCGCCTCCTGCAATCCGCAGACCAGCAGGAAACCCGCCAGCTGCTCGAAATGCTGCGGCCATGCCTGGCAGGTTGCGAAACCCCACCGTCCTGAAGCGCAGGGGACCCGGTAAACGGTTAAACGGGAGATCGATTGCGATCCGGCCGCAAGCGCTATCCTGCAAGAATGGCGCGGGGTCTTCCTCTTGGGGAAATTGGCGCGCCCGGCGTGACGAAAATGGGCACTCGAAACATTGGGAAATTATTGTTGGCCTAGTCTAGATAGGTGGCGCGTGCATTCGGGGCAATTAACGAGGATAGCAGGCGCATCAGAGAGCAAGTTGAAGATGCGGTGCAATATGCGGCGTTGGCGCAGGGTGACCTCCCGGACCGCGGCCGGATGACCGAATTGCATGAGCATCGCTTGGTCGCCTGGGCCCCCTATTGCGGCGACCCGGCCGAAGCGCTCGTTGAGGTCGAACAGGAACTGCGCCCCGGACCCCTCATCCGGTGCACCCGCAACAGCCGCGGAGCCGGGCGCTTGAACGGATGCAATGTGGGCGTCATCGGCGGCGACTCGAGTGAAGCAACGCCGCGCTCGAGTGCGAAGAAGGAAAGTATGAAGTGCTCGACCTTTCCCGCCTCGCTGATGGCATTCCCGGGCCGTTGGGTCGGCATCACCCACGGCTGGAATCCATGCCAATGGGACTGAGAGGAACCGTCAGGCATCGCTAGTCCTATTCCTGGAGAGGGAGAGATTAGTAGCGCACGGTTTGTCGCCATTGACCTTCCGGTGATATGTCGCACGGTAGCCCGTGCGGCCCTTGACCCTGCCAGAAACCTTCACCTAGTCGTACAGTTGGCGCGGGGCGCGCGAACCTAATTTCGACAGAAAATTTCACAGCGCCGCCAAAGGAAGCAGATCGAAATGCGTATTGCCAATCTTGTCGCAGCGTTTGTCGTGGGAACCACGCCCACCATGACCATGGCGCAGGGAATGGACCCGGCCGGCTCTGGACCGATCGTCAATGCGCTGGGCTGGCTTCAGGGGACGCTGCTCGGCAATGTCGCAACTGCAGTGGCCGTAATGGCCGTGGCGGCGGTCGGCTTCATGATGCTGACCGGCCGGCTCAATTGGCGCTTCGGTGCAACAGTCATCATTGGGGTCTTTATCCTCTTCGGCGCGGCCTCGATCGTGGCCGGCATCCAGGGCGTCGCAGCGGCCTGAGCGAAGGACTGTATCGGCGCGGCACCTGTGCCAAGGGTCTTATTTACGCTTGCACAATTTTGTCCGGGAAGGCGCGGAATTACGCGCAGTTATCGCCCGCCGATCGCGCCCGGGCCCTCGTGCTCGACCCGACCCGCGAAGGACGCCAGCGGCTCACCGACGTCATCCGCGCCGAGTTGGTCCGCGACGGCACGCTCGGGGCCGAGGCCATCACCGCCACCACATTGGAACCGCTCGGGCTGACCCGCGCCGAAGCGTCCGACGCCGCCAGCTACGCCCCCGGCCAGATCGTCACGTTCCGGCGCGGCAGTCGCGAACAGCGGTTAAGCCGGGGACGCGCCTACCAAGTCGATGCGATCGACGCCGAGGCAGGCACGGTCTCGCTCGCCACGCCGCAGGGCAAGGCCATCACCTGGTCGCCCGCGCGATGGGGCGGTGACCAGGCCGAGGCGTTCGTCGAGGTCGAGCAGGAGCTGCGCACCGGCGATCGCATCCAGTTCACCCGCAACAACCGCCGCGCGGGGCGGTTGAACGGGCACACCGCCAGCGTCGTCGGGATCGATCCGCAGAGGGGCGGCATCATGGTCGAGCATGAGGACGGCAAGCAGGACACGCTCGACCTCTCCCGCCTCGCCGATCGCCATATCCGGCCCGGATGGGTCCGCACCATCCACTCCGCCCAAGGCGCGACCGCCGATCGCGTCATGGCCCATCTGGAAAGCTTCCGCGCCAACACCGTCGATGCTCCGGCGGTCTATGTCGCGATCTCCCGCGCCAGGGATGCGGTCGCGCTCTACACCGATGACCGCGCCAGGCTTACCGACGCGCTCGGCCTACGCGATGGCGCGCAGGTTGGCGCTATCGATGGGGTGAGGCGGGAGGCGGCGTTGGCGCTTGGATGATAATGCCACTCACAGCGTTATGATAAGGATATCAGATGATCCCTCAGACACGCCGATGAACGTGTCTGGCATCCCATAAACCTCATATATATCAACGGACCTTCCACCACCCAAATCACGTGTTTCAAAATACTCCAAGCGCAACTCGGAGCTTAGCCCCAGTTCTTCTTTTATTGCTTGGGTCGATATTGACTTCGGAAACTCCGGTGCAGGAGATCGAACAACTGACGAAGCCTCGACGTATCGCGACGAAGATAGCGAGAGATATTCGAAAGAAGATGCGCGCTCCTCCGGAGCGACGCAACTCGAACACGCAACGATCAGAGGTGCAAGCAATAGGATAAAGATGACCGACAGCTTATTCATCGACGTTCCTCGTCGAACGGCTCGATAGGTCTCCCAGCATAGTCGTCGCGAACTTTGGAAGGATCAGTTGCCTGATGATAACGGTTCTCAATCTGCATGGCGTCTTCTTCATATTGCCGTATTCCGGTTGGGTGACGCGACATATCTAATTGCCCCTGATCAGTGTCATACGCATGACCAAGGATTTCGTGAACAATATTGCCGTCAATATTTTCAGCATCCATATTTAGATTGACTCTCGAACCGGTGCCCCGGCCCGTAGCATCTGGATCGGTTCCTGGTTTGGCAGCATCGCGCCAGTTTGACGGGGGCGCATTCGTCGGTCCGCCGCTATTCGGCCTCACGGCAATCACATTCTCGGATTTTATTATCGTGATCAGCCGCTGCTTCAGCATAGGGTCGGCTCGAGCAGCGGTTGCCAATGTATTCAGAACAGCAGTGCGATCTGTAGGATTGGGACCTTCAAGGACCACCAGTTCTTCCCCACTCGGATCGATCCCATTGACCGGATCGTTTGCGACGTAAGCATACATGTTCATACCGTCCTCGTAGCCGATCGGGTCGGTCTGCATGAACCGGCCGAGCAGTGGCGAATAGATGCGGGCCTTGTAGTAATACATGCCGATCTCGGGGATCCACGCCTGGCCGGTATACTGGAACCGGCCGAGATTGCCCGTATCAGGCGTGCCCCACTCGTCGTACTTGTTGCGCTGGAGAACACTGCCCGAACTGTTCGTCACAGCGACCACGCTGCCGCGCTCATCGCGGTGGAGGAAGCGGCGGGTAGATGCGGTTGGATAAGTGCCGCCCCCCTCGATCCAGATTACCGGATCGTCGGTGCCCGGACCGTGGACATAACGGCGCAGGATCGATCCCGAGGCGTTGAGTTCGGCAATCAGCTCGTCGCCGGCATAGTGACGGCGGTGATGCGCCGTAATGCCGAAGACGGTTTCTGGAACGGATCGCAGCCTCCGCTCGGTTATGAAACATACACGGCGGAGATGAGAGGTAAAAAGCACAAGAAGAGGATCAGGGTCGTCACGTCCGAGGCCGCTACGGTCGAGTATGTCTATGGCGCTTATGTTGGTGCCGGTGGTAAGGCATCGATGGGCATCGGCAAGCCTTCCCAGCACCTCAATGAAAAGGGTTTGAGCTACCGTGGTCGCAAGTACACGCCCGCGCTGGTTCATACGATCCTGACACGCGAGACATATGTCGGTCGCCACTATTACAACACGAAGGACAGCCGCACCAATACGAAGCGTCCGCGCGAGGAATGGATCGAGGTCGAAGTCCCCGCGATCATACCGGAGAAGACCTTCGACAAGTTCCAGGCAATCCTCAAGTCACGCAACCCCAAGATGACGCCGGCGCGTTCCCATTCGAGCCCGGTTCTGCTCTCTGGCCTCGGTCGCTGCGGTAACCCGGGCTGCGACGGCACTATGATGCCAATGAACGGCAAGGGCGGCCAGTATCTATACTGTTCCTGTTCGAACGTGCGCCGGAAGAAGGATCGCACCTGTGGGAACAACAATATTCCCATGCAGCAGGTGGACAACGCCGTCGTCGAGGTTCTCAAGCAGCGTTTGCTCGATCCTGCCCGCCTCGAGAAGCTTCTGGCGCAGTTGCTGGAGCGCTCGGCAGGTGCCGATGCCAAGCGCAAGCGCGACATCGTCACTCTGCGCAACGAGCGCACTGCCGCTGACACCGCCATCCAGCGTCTCTTCGAATCGATCGAGGCAGGGCTCGTCGATTCCAAGGACAAGGATCTCAAGAAGCGCCTCGCGGGCCACCAGTCGAGACGCGCCGCGCTCGACGAAGAGATCAATCTGCTCGAACGCCAATGCGGTAGCAAGGGGGACCGCATCGACAGGGATACGCTCGCCGCGTTTGCTGCCGGTCTGAAGAAAAAGCTTACCGATCCCGATAACCCCGCACTGCGCAAGAATTACGTGCAGGCGTTCGTCAGTGAGGTCGTGATGACCAAGGAACAGCTTACCGTTCGTGGCCCGGTGGCCAGCCTGGTTCAGGCGGTAAGCACCCCCGGTGCCGATACGGCACCGGGGCGCACTTCCATGGTAAACTGGCGCGCCCGGCAGGACTCGAACCTGCAACTCCAAGCTTAGAAGGCTCGTGCTCTATCCAGTTGAACTACGGGCGCGCTCCGGGGCTGCCATAACGTGCCTTTCGCGGCTGGCCAATCGGCACTAACCGTGTTTGCGATGGAAAACGCTCCGACGAATACGCCCGCACCGCATTTTCGCTATTACGATCTGGTGATGGCGGCCTTCGTCACCATCCTGTTGCTGTCGAACCTAATCGGCGCATCGAAACCGAGCTACGTCATACTGCCGGTCATCGGCGAATGGTCGTTCGGCGCCGGGGTGCTGTTCTTCCCGGTCAGCTACATCATCGGTGACATCCTGACCGAAGTATACGGCTATGCCCGTGCACGGCGGGTCATCTGGACGGGCTTTGCCGCATTGCTCTTCATGGCTTTCATGGCTTGGGTCGTGGTGCAGTTGCCGCCGGCGGAGGGCTGGCCCGGACAGGAAGCCTACGAGTTCGTGTTCGGCAACAGCTGGCGGATCGTACTCGCGTCGATGGTCGCCTTCTGGGCTGGCGAATTCGCCAACAGCTATGTCCTCGCCAAGATGAAGGTGTGGACGCAGGGGCGCCATCTGTGGATGCGCACGATCGGGTCGACGGTGATCGGCCAGGGTCTCGACAGCCTGATCTTCTACCCGCTGGCCTTCTGGGGCCTGGCCGGATGGCCGGTCGAACTGCTGTGGCAGGTCGTGCTGTCGCAATGGGCGATCAAGACGCTGTGGGAGGCGCTGCTGACCCCAGTCACCTATGCCGCGGTCGGCGCGCTCAAACGCGCCGAAGGGGTCGAGCTGTTCGACACCGATACCGACTTCTCGCCTTTTGCATCCAGCAAGCGCTGAACACGGCGGGAGGCCGGGACCTTCACGAAAAAGGGGCGACCCGCAGGCCGCCCCTTCCCTCTCCCCCCGCTCTTGCGGGTAGCTTAGAACTTCGCCCCGATCGCGATGCCGTAACGCCGCGGATCAAGCGTGAAGATGTTTGTGAAATTGCCCGACGAAGCGTCGGTGACATAAAGGCCCGTTACCGAGTCGCTGTCAAAGATGTTCTGCACGAATCCGCGTACGAACCAGCGGTTGTCGTTCCCGTTCAGCGTGATCGAGGCGTTCGCCTGGACGAACGGTTCGATCCGGTTGACGTTGCCGTTGAACACATTGCCGTATTGTTCGCCCGTATAGGCCAGATCGAACCGCGGGACGAGCGACATGCCATTGTCGAAATCGGCAGTGTACTGCACGCCCACCGAAGCCTTGTATTCAGGCGCCTGAGGCAGGCGATTGCCCCTCAGATTGACCTCCACGCCCGGGCTCAGCACGTCGATCGGACCCAGAGCTGCGAAAGCCGGGTTGGCGGTCTGCGCGTCGAGCACGCTGCAGATGCTGAACGCACCGGTCGAGGCAATCCCCCCGTCGGCGGGGAAGGCGGCCGGGCCCTGCAGTCCCAGTCCGGCATTCACCGCCCCGACGAAAGCGTTGGCCCCCGCGCCGGTCACCGCGCACAGCGAGCCGTTCGACAAGTCCTTGATGATCACGGCGTCGGGATCGCCGCCGCCCGGATCGCGCGGATTGCTGAAGAACTGGTCGCCTGCCACCTTCGCATTGAGGTAGCTGACGTTCATGTTGACCATCCAGTTGTAGCTGGGCCGCAGGATGGTCTCGAGCTCGACGCCCCAGATATTGGCATCGATCGTATCGTTGACCGAAGTCCGAGCAACGATGCGGCTAAGCTGCAAGCCCTTGTACTTATAGTAGAACCCCGTGAGGTTCACCTGAGCCGCACCGTTCAGGAAACTGTTCTTCGAACCGATTTCGAAAGCGTCGATCTTCTCCGAATCGAAGCTTTCGGAAACCGCGAAGACCGGTGACAGCGGCGGGTTGATCCCGCCCGACTTGTAGCCGCGCGAATAGGAGAAATAGAGGTTGTTGTCCGGCGAGATCGCGAAGTCGAGGACCGCGCGCCCGGTAATCGCGTCGAAACTGACTTCGCGTTGCTGCAACAACTGGTTCCCCGGCGTCCCAGCATCCGCATCGAAGCTTCCGACGAATGGCGAAGTGAACGGTTCGCCATTACCGAAGGGATTGAGGAAGCTTGCGTAGGTCGTCCGCGCGGCAACGCTCTTGCTGTCGTCATTGTAGCGGATGCCGCCCGTGAACTGGAGCCGGTCGGTGATGTCGACATAGACTTCGCCGAAGATGCCGAAGCTTTCCAGTTTGAAGTCGGTCGTGTTGTTCCGGTACATCGAAGTCGCGAGGTAAGATGGCGGTGCCCCTGCCCCGAATGCCGAGAATGTCCCGAGGATCGCGCTGGCGTAGTCCAGCCCGAAGTTGTTGACGTAATAGCTGTTCTCGCCGACTTCGGATTCGGCGTAGATGCCGCCCAGCAGGAAGTTGAACGGTCCGTCGAAATCGCTGGAAAGAATTGCCTCGCCCGACCACGAGGTCTGCTCCTGGCTCGACCGGTCGAAGGCCAGCGGAACATCGGCGCAGATCGAATTGCCCTCGAATGCCCCCAGATTGCCCGCATCGTTATCCGATGTGCACAGCACGCCATCGGGCCCGTTCGGGATCAGCGCATTCGCGATCGGCGCGAAATAGGCGTTCGACCCCGGAACGAAGGGCTGGGCCGGTACGCCCGTGGGAATGCCGTTCGCCGCGAAGAAAGCCAGCGTGTTCAGGGCGCCGGCATAACCGCTGCGATCGAGGATACCGAGGTTGTAGTCTTGGCGGGAATCGACCGAGGTTTCCTGATATATCCCCGTAAGCGACAGGTTCATGGGCCCGATCCGCTGATCGAGATGGGCCTGCAACTGCAGTTCGTCGGCGAAGTATTCGGGCGTGAACGCGGTGTTGACCGTGCGCACATCGTTGGGCTCGTCGAAATTGGCGTATCCGTCGGGTCCGTAGACGCTGCCCAGGGCCAGCGCCTCGGGGATGCCCTGAATACGGAACAGTTCTACCGAAGAGAGGACCGAACCCAGCGTCGAATTGGCATTGGTGCTGTCGAAGTCGCGGCGGTTGTTAAGGCAGCCCAGCACGCCGGTGGGATCGCGCTGGCAGGCCTGCTTTTGGATCCGCAACCGGTCGTCGTTCTCGCGGAAGTAGAACGCCATGAGGTCGAGCGTGGTGTCGGCGGTGGGCTCGAAGCGCAGCGACCCGCGCACTGCATACATGTCGCGTCCGTCGATATCGGAGTTGTCGTAGAGGTTGTCGGTGAACCCGTCGCGATTGAGATAGAAACCGGCCGCGCGGAAGGCCAGCGTGTCGCCGAGCGGCACATTCACCATGCCCTTGGCCTTGATGCTGTTGTAATTGCCGTATTCGAATTCGGCAGCGGCCCCGAAAGTACCCAGTTCGGGCTTGGCGGTCACCACATTGACCACGCCCGAAGTCGCATTGCGACCGAACAGCGTGCCCTGCGGTCCGCGCAGGACTTCGACGCGCTCGAGATCGAAATATTCGGTTTCGAAGAGGCGCGTGCCGAACAGCGGCGAACCGTTGGTATGGATCGCAGTCGCGCTATCGCAAGTCACACCCACGCAAAGGTCGCCGATCCCGCGGATCGTGAAACTTGCGCTGGTGAAGTTCGACTTGGTGAAGGAGACATTCGGCAGCGTAAGCTGGAGATCGCTGGCGTTTTCGATCTGCTGCGCCTCGAGCGCCTCGCTGTCGAACGCGCTGACTGCAATCGGCACTTCCTGCAGCGACTGGTTCTGACGCTGCGCGGTCACGATGATGACGTTGTTATCGAACCGCGGATCATCGAAGCCATCCTCGGCAGCGTCCTGCGCAAATGCCGGGAACGAAATAGCGCTCGCGCAGATACCCGCGAGCAGGGAAGCCCTTACCCTCATTAACCCTCTCCTCTCCATGTGCCGTCTGTGCGGCTTATAGCGTATTGCTAACACACATTCGTATGCACGCAAGCGCGGGCGCATGATTGTTGCGCAAAAGGCCGGCGAATTATGGCGAGTGTTGTTTTAGGGACGCTAGCCGAGCGATCATTGACGCTACGGCACCCGATGCCGCGCAGGGTGTGTACAAAAATACCGCTGTCAGACGAGAGTATGGCTTTCGGCCAGTTCGATAATGCCGCGCCTGCCCGATTCATCGCGTCCAAGCTGCACGAACACGTCGATCACGCTGGCCGCATAGGCGATGGTATCGCTCCGCGTCAGCCCGATTCCCGTCTGCATGACCATCAGGGACAATTGTTCGAGCGCGCCCCGCAGCGAGTTGGCGTGGACGGTGGAGAAGCTGCCCGGATGGCCGGTATTGATCGCGCGCAGGAAGCTGACGCTTTCGGCGCCGCGCAGTTCGCCCAGCACGATCCGGTCGGGGCGCAGGCGCAGCGCGGCCTGCAGCAATTCGTTGGCGGTGACCTTGGCTTCGCCCAGTTCGCCCTTGACCGCGACCAGCCCGACGCCGTTTTCGCCGGGCAACCTGAGCTCGGGCGTATCCTCGACCAGCACGACGCGTTCGTGACGCGGGATTTCGCCGAGCATGGCGTTGAGGAACGTCGTCTTGCCGGTGCTTGTCCCACCCGAGACGAGGATGGTGCGCCGCTGGCGGATCGCCTCGCGCAGAAAAGCGATCGGCTGCGCCTGCGTATCGGGCATGGCGTCCCGCCCCTGCGGCCTCAGCGGACCGGTGTCATAGGCATCGAGCGGCAGGTCGAGCCGGCGGTGGCGGCGGATCGCCATGGCCCAGTGCTTGCGCGCCGCGGGCGGACCACAGAACTGGACGCGCGCGCCGCCGGGCAGCGTCGCGCCGAGCAGCGGGTGCTCGCGGTTGATGCCCTGGTGGCTGACCCGCGCGACCTGTTCGGCCAGCCGCTGGATAAGCCGGTCGTCGATTTCAGGCCGCACCACCTTGTGCATGCCGGCCCGCGACGCATCCTCGACCCAGACCTCGCCCGGCCTGTTGACCAGGATCTCGGTCACCGTGTCGCATTCGAGCCACTCGCGGAATGGCGCGAGATAGGCGTCGAGATAGACGCTGCGTTCGCCGTGCAGATCGACCGGCGGGGCATCCACTTCAGGCTGTCCGTCGGGTTGGAAAGGGTGGATGTCGGCGCTCACGGCACGGCTTCCGGATCAGCTGACCGAAGAGAAATCGAGATCGCGCGCGGTAAAGATGCGGATCGGTTCGCCCTGTCGCACCCGCACGGTCGGCCCGCGCTGGCCGTCCTGCTGGGCTGCAGTGGCCGCGGCCGAGGAACTGGCCCCGCCGATCAGCACGCCTGCCGCACCGCCGGTGGCGAGCGAGCCGACGCCGCCGACGACCGACAGCAGCAGGGCCGAACCGAACCGCCTGAAGAAACCGTCACCCGAAACCTTGCCCGCAAGACCCGTGGTCCCGTCGAAACCGATCGCAGGCGAAGCCAGGTTGACAGAAGCCCCGTCGGGACGGATCAGCCGGGTCCAGATGACGTAGGCGCGCTTCTGGCCGTTCTGCAGGCCCGACTGGTACTGACCGATCAAACGGCTCGAACGCGGGACGAGTACCTTGGTCCCGTCGAAACTGCGCACGTCCTGGCTTACCACGGCGCGGACATAGCCCGGGACATTGGTGTCGATCGCCGTTTCGAGGATCGCCGGGATCAGCGTGCCCTGCGTCACCGTGGTAGTGGGATTGCCCATCGCCTTGGCCTGCGCCGGCGCCCCGCCCACACCGCCGATCCGGCTGGCGAAATCGCTGGCGCCATTGCCAGAGGCTCCGTTTCCGGCCGCTTCGCCGGCCCCGCTTGCCTCTCCCAGTGCCAAAGTAGCGGGGGCGTTGCCGGCATCGAACACCACGGTGGGGCTGGCATAGGGATTGGCGGCAAGTCCCGGCTGCGGCTGCGCCGACAGCACGGGCTGCGGCGCGGGATCGGGCCGGGCAATGGGCGCGGCGGCAACCTGCGGCGCGATCGGCGCCGGGGCCGCTTGCGGCGGCACCGTGGATGCGGCTTCGACCGGCGCCTGCTGGCCGCCGCCTATCCCCTCGCTCGGCGCGATGCGCGCGGAATTCATGCTCCACATGGTCACAAGGCCGAGACCCGCGACAATCGCGATCCCCGCCACCAGACCAAGCGCATCGGACTTGCCCGCCGGACGTGCGACCACGGGAAAGGCGTTGCGCTGGGCAAGGTCGATGACCTCGGCATCGCTGCCCTCGCGCGGATCGATATCGTTGGCGACCCCGCTATCGCCGGGCTTCTTTTCGGGCAGGCGCATGGCAAGACGCATGGGTTACTTCCTTCTCGCGGCGAAAGCGGGGCTGGCACCCGCGCTGTTCGCGGGCCGCTGGGGGCCGGTGTTGACCAGTTCGGCGCTGTCTTCGCCCGAACGCAGAACGATGCTGCGCGGCACACCGTCGACCACGATCGTATCGCCCCGCACCGTGAAATTGACCGGCCCCTCGACGCCTTCGCTATTGGTCACCAGGATCGCGGGGACCTCTCTGCCGCCCGGCCAAGTCAGGAAAGTGGCAGTCCCGTCGTCATAGGTGTTCTCGGGCAGCAGTTCGGGATCGCCGGATGCATTCCACGCGAAATTGAGATCCGCCGGATCGACCACGGCATAGGGATCGCCCGCGGCCTGCCGCTCCACCGCGTTGGGCGCTCCGGCCACCTCCACCAGCTCTTCCTCCGGCTCGTCCGGATAGGCGAAGCGCATCAGATAGAGCGGCTTGGCCGACGGGCTGGCGACGAGATCGAACAGATAGGTCCGCTTGCTGGTGACGACCGTCAGATTGGTCGCGGCACGCGGCTCGAGCGGTTTGACGAACAGGATATTCGCGCGCTTGTTGGGCGTCACCTGCCAGGTCGCGCTGTCGCCGATGGCGACATTCTCGATCACCTCGTCATCGCCAAACATGATGCTCGCCTGGACCGCGATGCGGCCATCGATACGCACCACCTTGGCTTCGTCGTACAGCACCTCTACAAGGCGAGCATCCTGCGCGGCGGCTGGGCTGGCCATCAGCGCGAGGGCGAGCGCGGGAATAAGCGCGCGGATCATGCGGTTTTCTCCATGGATCGATCAAGGGCCTTCGGCGCGGCGGACTTGAACCGGCTTCCGATGCCGGAACCGCGCGCACGGGCGGAACTGGTGGGGGATGTTGGGGCAGAGCCGGACGAGGTCGCATAGACCTTCACCGTGCGCGAACCGCCGCTTCCGCCAGTGCCGCCACTGTCATTCGCGGCATAGGCGGCAGGGATCGCGGCAACATCGATCCGGCGGGCCTGCGAACTCGCCTGGCTGGCGGCCTGCGCCTGCGCGAGAGCAGCGGCAGGCGCTGCCTGCTGCGGCGCCGCGGCGGGCGAGGACTGTTCCTCGCGCTCGCTCGCCAGGCCGAACACGCTCCAGCCAGCCACCATCGCGCCCGCTACCTTGAGCACGAGCGCCATCAGCGCGACATGCACCGCGCCGATCATGAAGAAGGCCATTCCGGCCTGCGGATCGACCTGCCCGGGGGTGGCGGTCAGCGCACCGAGGATCGGCACGGCGAGTTCGAGCATCACGCTGCCACCCAGCACCGCGAACAGCGGTGCAAGCGCGCACAGCGTCAGGCCCTTGACCCACCCGGTGAACAGGCCCCGCGTGCCGTTGAACAGCGCCATGACCACGAACAGCGGACCCAGCGCGACCAGCACGCCCAGAGCGATCTTGGTGGTCACCAGCAGCCCCACTGTTCCGAGCATGAACAGCAGCGCGCCGAACCACATCATCCCGGCAGGCGAAAAGGTCGAGATATCCTGCGCACCCGCGCTGGCTTCCTGCACCGCGAGGAACACGACATCGATCTTCTGCGCGAAGAGATCGGTGGCAGAGCCCCGTGTCCCGCTGAGAACCCCGGCAAGGTAATCGGGAGTGGCAACCGCGAGGTTCCACACCACGCTCTGATATGCGAGCCAGCTGGTGGCGAAGGTCAGCACCAGCCCCAGCGTCATCATGCGCGGGACGAGGCTGCGCACGCCGATATTGGTGCGTCCGGTCAGCAGCGCGAACGCGAAAAGCACGATGAAGAGCGTCAGGACGAGCGTGAGCACCGTGCCGAGCGATCCCCCCGAAGCGAACAGCCGGCCGAAGGCCGCCGCGCTGGCTTCACCCGCGATGCAGTCGACCCCACGCAGCGCCGCGGCGACGCCATTGCCGACCTGATCGGCGGCTTGCTGGCAGTTCACGCTCACTCGGCCGCAAGGCGCAGGGCCTCGACCCCGGCCTCCCCTTCATCATTGGCGCCGCCCGGCCACCGGGTTCCGGTCAAGGCAGGGAACCACTCGCTCGGCGCGTCGCCCAGCGCTTCGCGCAACAGGTCGAGCCGGCGGACAGAGCTTTCCCGTCCCGACAGCAGCGTCAGCACTTCGGGCGCGCCCGACAGGTCGAGCCGCACCACCACGCTGGCATCGGGCTGTCGCACGAGGAAGCAGCGGCTGTGCGCAGGCAGCGTGCGGATCAAGGCGAGTTCGTGCGCGGTAAGTCCGAAACCATCGCAATAGTCTTCGGGCCGCGCGCGGCTGTTAGGCATGAACACCATGGTGGCGGTCTGTTCGACCAGCGCCGTCGAAATGCGGCTTTCAAGTGCATCGCGCGCGGATTGCGTAGCGAAACCGACCAGCGCGTTGCGTTTGCGCAAGGTCTTGAGCCAGTCCCGAATGCGCGCAGCGAAGACTTCGTCGTCGAGCGCCTTCCAGCCCTCGTCGATCAGGATCATGGTCGGCTTGCCGTCGAGCCGTTCCTCGATCCGGTGGAAGAGATACATCATGGTCGGCGTGCGCAGCCGCGGGTTTTCCAGCAGCGCGGTCATGTCGAAACCGAGGACGCGCGCGCCAAGATCGAGCCGGTCCTCGGAATTGTCGAACAGCCAGGCGTGTTCGCCCCCTGGCCCCTCACCCGCGCCGATCCATGCGCCGAGCCGGTCGGCCAGATCGCCCGGTTGCGGACGCCGCGTGCCCGACAGCAGTTCCCTGAAATGCCGCAGGCGGCGCAGCGAAGCATCGTTGGCATAGGCGGCATCGACCGCCGCCGCGATGGTCTGCTCTTCTTCGGGGCCCTCGGCCTTGAGCAGTACGCCCAGCCAGTCACGCAGGAAGGCCCGGTTGCCAGGCGTGTCGGGCAGCGCCAGCGGATTGAACCCCGTCGGTTCGCCCGAGCGGATGCTGTCGTAGCGTCCGCCAATGCCGCGCACGAACAGTTCCGCGCCGCGATCCTTGTCGAACAGGATCGTGCGCGGGCTGAATTTCTGCGCCTGCGCGGCGAGGAAGTTCATCACCACCGTCTTGCCCGAACCCGAGGGTCCGATGACCGAGAAATTGCCCAGGTCGCCATGGTGGAAATTGAAGAAGAACGGTGTCGCGCTGGTGGTTTCGAGCAGCGTCACCGCCTCGCCCCAGTGATTGCCCTGGGCTTGCCCCAGCGCGAAGCCGTGCAAGCTCCCGAAACTCGCCATGTTCGCGCTCGAGATCAGCGCGCGCCTTACGAGATAGGCCTCATTGCCCGGGAACTGGCCCCAGAAGGCGGGTTCGAGATTGGTATCCTCGCGTACTGCGATCGCGCCGGTATCCGCCAGCGCGGCAGCGCAGGCGGCCATGGCGTCATCGAGTTGGCCGAGCTGCCGCTCGCGGACCATGACGGTCAGGTGATGGTCGCCAAAGCCGACCGCGCCATTGCCCAGCGCATCGCGCGCCGCCAGCATGTCCGCGCGTTCGGCAGCGGCTTCCTCGTCCGCCGATTTGAGCCGGCGGATTGCCAGGTCCATCCGCTCGCGCGCGGTCTGTCGCTCGGTCGGGGCATAGCTTTCGCTGACCACCATTTCGAAGGGCAGCCGCAGCAGGCTGTCGAGCAGGCCCGGAGAAGTCGCTTCGGGATAGTCCTTCATCCCGAGGATTGCCGCGAATTCGGGTGCACCCGAGCCGCGCGTTTCGATTGCATCGAGCCCGAAACTCACGCGGCGATAGGGCAGCATATGGCCGATATCGACATCGTCGGCTGGCTTGCGCACCGGGCGCATTTCGCCATTGTAGAGCGCGCTCAGCAGTTCGAGCATTTCCGAATTGGTGCTGCCCTGCGGGCCCGTGTATTCGCCCAGCGGGGTCGCCCCATATGCGCTCAGCGCTGCGACGAGTCCCTGCGAAGCCGCGCGCAGCGAGCGCAGGTCCTTGGGATCGGGTTCGAGCCGGTCGCCGTCCTGCCGGCGGAATTTCCTGCCGACCCGTTCGACCAGGCCCGCTTTGCCCCGCGCGGGACGACGGATCAGCGTGATGAACTGGTCGTTGACGAACAGCTGGCCCGAACCCAGCCGGTCGCGCCAGCATGCATCGATATGCCGGCTGATCGGATCGGGAAATTCGGCTTCGAGATCGACCGATACGCGGCGGCGGATAACGTGGTGGTACAGCACGAACCGCGCATCGAGTGTCGAGCGCAGAACCACTTCGCGCGTGGCCGCATGCGCGTTGAGCGCTTCGCTGTCCTCGGTTTCGAACAGCAGCCCGGGAACCTGGATCGCGGTCATGACAGAACCGTCGCGCAGCAGCAGCGTGCTTTCGTCGATCAGCCGGAGATAGGGCAGCCGGTCGCCGGCCCGCGCTTCCTTCGCGCTCCAGGCGGCAGCGCCCACCCATTTGGTCTTATGCGGCATAGGAATTGCACCCCCAGCGCTGGTAATTCTTCACCCGCGGGCATTTCGATACCTTGGTGATCCACAGGTCGAAGATGCGCGGCTCGCGCAGGCAGGCGAAATATCCGATCCCGTGCATGACAGCGAAGACCAGCAGTGCCAGCCAGCTGCCGGTGATCAGGAAGGCCTCGGTCGTCACCATCCCGTTGATGATGAAATAGTTATATGTCACTCCCGCGAACATCTGCGGCCGCGTGAGTGCACGATGCACGGGATGGCGCACGAGCGTGGTCATCTCACGCGGCCACGCCCTGGATGCCGGCCACGATGGATGCCGCGCCGAACAGGATGAACACGCCGATGATCACGGTCGCCCCGAAACGCCAGTTGAGGCGGCCGGTCAGCATCATGAAGCCGACTGCGGCAACCGCCATAACTGCCACCGCCGTTGCGACATTGCCAAGCAGCGTGCCCTGAAGCCAGCCGAGCGCGGCGACGATCGGCCCCGAACCCACGGGATCGGCAGCCTGCGCGAAAGCAGCGCTGGGGGTCAGGAAGGCGGCCAGAACTGCCGGAAGGGTGAACTTGCGACTCAATTGATTACTCCCGTGAATGATCGGACAGGCGGCCCATGATGGCCGCCACGTAAAGCTGCGTTTCGCGGATGCGCGGGACACCGCCGGCGCGGATCACCCGCCCGGGCCCGGCATTGTAGGCGGCAAGCGCCTTCTCGAGATCGCCGTCGAACCGGTCGAGCTGTTCGCGCAGGTAACGCGCGCCGCCTTCGAGATTGGCGAAGGGATCGTCGGGGTCGACGCCCAGATCGCGCGCCGTGCCGGGCATGAGCTGTGCCAGTCCGCGCGCGCCCACCGGCGATACTGCATTCGCGCGCCAGCGGCTTTCCTGCCACACCAGCGCCTCGATCAAAGTCGGGCTGAGATCGAAGCGTCCGGCGAGTTCGGCGACCTTGGCCTGGTAGTCCGGGGGCACCAGCCTTGCGTGGCGGACCGGGTCCGCCACGGCGATGTCGGGCACGACGATGTCACCCGGGACCTCGGCCGTGCCAAGGGTCATCGATTCATCGGGCGCAGCCGGTTGCGCGCGGCCTGCGCCGGTTACCCAGCGCGCACCGTCCGTATCAATCTCCAAGACATCCGCCCTTGCATCAAGGGCGGGAAGCGCGGCGCAGGACAAACCGATTGCCAAGGCCCAGCGTGCGAGAATCATTGCACCCTCCGTCCCACCGCGTCTGGGCACGTTTCATGACAAGAACGTGACGAAGCGGCGAATGAGTGAGGGCTGGATCCGGTGACCGCATGAAAAAGCCCGCCTCCCTGTGGAAGGCGGGCCCTGCGGCTCGGCCGTTGCGAAGATCAGCGGAGCGATAGCGCGTAATAGCGTGCGAATTCGCCCTGCTCGAGCATGGCCAGCGCCTTGCGGGCAAGCCGGCGGGAATCGACCCATTCGCCAGTGGCAGTCTCGAGCTCGACGCTGCTGCGCATGTTCGCAGCGGTAGCGAATTCGGTGCGGGCCGCATCGTAATTGCCCATCCGCGCGAGCGCGATACCGTGGTTGATCAGGCGTGCCGGATCGTTCGCGGCCAGTTCGTCGCAATTCTCGATGGCCTGCCGCGCTGCGGCATTGTCGTTGGCCACCAGTTCTTCATAGCCGACGTCGAACGCGGTGTCCGGGGCCTGCGCGGTGGCAACAGGGCCCTGCGCGAGAAGGACGAGGGCAACGCTGGTAATGATCGCCATGACAGCTCTCCTTTTATGTTGTGAGTGCATGCTTGAACCCCGGCCCTGCCGACTGCAACAAATCTGTAACTTTGTCATAAAAGCGTAATCCGACCCCACGGAAACGGTTTTCCGCCATTTCGGCCAAGCCGCCCGGAATGATCCGAGGTTCTGCAACACAACGGTCATCTTTCGACAAAAACTGTCACGAACGATCCCTAGCGGGGGATTCGCGATCCGAGATTTCGCATCCGATTCATCCGGTTTTTGAGGGGACCGTTACCCGTGACCAATTTCCATCGTTCGCTCGTTCTTGGCTGCTCTGCACTGGCTCTTGCCAGCTGCGGCGCCGACGAAATCGTCTCGCCGGGTACCGGCGGTGACGTGATCATCAACAACCCGACCCCGGCCCCGACGCCGACCCCCACGCCGACCCCGACGTCGACGCTGGTGACCCCGGCCGCGGGCTGCCCGACCATTTCCGACCCGGTCGGCCTGACCGATGGCAACACCATCACCGGCCCCACCGGCGAATACCGCGTCTGCACCCTGCCCGCGCGCTTCACCGCTTCTTCGACCCTGCCCTACATCGAAGGCCTGCTCTACCGCATCGACGGCCGCGTCGATGTCGGCACCGACGGCGGGGCTGCCGATACCGGCGCGGACACCGACGTCGAACTGACGATCGAACCAGGCGTGATCCTGTTCTCGTCGGGCTCCGGCTGGCTGAACGTCAACCGCGGCAACACGATCAATGCGAACGGGACTGCCGCGCGTCCGATCATCTTCACCAGCCGCGACAATGTGCAGGGGCTGAACACGGCCAATTCCTCGGGCCAGTGGGGCGGCGTCGTCCTGTCGGGCCGCGCTCCGGTAACCGATTGCATCGCCCCGGGCGCAACCCCGGGCACCACCGCCTGCGAACGCCAGGTAGAAGGCGCAGCGCAGCCGGCCCTGTTCGGCGGCGCGACCCCGACCGACAGCTCGGGCAGCATGAGCTACGTCCAGATCCGCTACTCGGGCTTCGTCCTGTCGGGCGACAGCGAACTGCAGGCGCTCACCACCGGAGGCACCGGTTCGGGCACGCAGCTCAGCAACATCATGAGCTACAACAGCTCGGATGACGGCGTCGAATTCTTCGGCGGCCAGTTCAACCTGCGCAACCTGATCGTGGTCGGCGCCGAAGACGACAGCTTAGACACCGACACCGGCGTCAAGGTCGACATGCAAAACGTGATTGCCATCCAGCGCCCCGGCGTCGGCGACACGATCATCGAAGCCGACTCGTCGAACGGGCTCGAAGAAGACACCCCGCGCCAGAACACGCGCATCTCGAACGCCACCTTCATCGCCAACAGCGGCACCGGCGACCAGGCGATCCGTATCCGCGGTTTCGCCGACTACACGATCGTCAATTCGGTCCTGGTCGACAATGAAGGCTCCACGCCGTGCCTGCGCATCGACAATCCCGAAACGCTGAACCGCGCTGCCAATGGCGCGATCGACGAAGCCGGCCCGGTGGTGTTCAATTCCTTCGTGCTCGATTGCTCGGTGGACTTCCGCGACAGTTCGGGCGGGGTGACCGCGGCGCAGATCGAAACGCGCTTCAACGCCGGTTCGAACAACGATGCCAATTTCACCAACACGCTGTCGATGGGCTTCGTAAACGGCACCAACGAGAACGGTGTCGCCGTGTTCGATCCGACCGCGATCTCGTCGTTCTTCCAGACCCCCACCAACATCGGCGCGGTCTATCCGGGCAACGACACCTGGATCCAGGGCTGGACCTGCAATTCGGCAACGGTGACCTTCGATGCCGCGGTCTCCGACTGCAGCAGCCTCCCGGTCTACTGATCCGCATCGACGGCTGCGGGGCGCGCATTCCGCGCGTCCCGCGGCCGGTTTCGCATTTCGCATCGGCGCCTTCGCAGG
>Ga0098074_1000327_pt1 | contig 35385 bp, 50 predicted proteins | sample 32_taG_FD_75064 | JGI IMG/M metagenome (GOLD analysis project Ga0098074, IMG submission 75064) | Marine viral communities from the Gulf of Mexico - 32_GoM_OMZ_CsCl metaG | ecosystem: Environmental > Aquatic > Marine > Oceanic | place: Atlantic Ocean: Gulf of Mexico | collected 2015-07-12 | reverse complement strand
ATATTCACCGGAACCCCTTATATGTTGTTTATCCTCCTCCTCTTAAAATCCCCTCTTCTAAGCTTCCTCCTACTATTTTAAAAGGGGAACACAAGGAGGGAGAAGGCCCTTTTCCTCAAGCCTCTTTAAGTTTTTCGTGTGCTCGCAAAACATTAAAAAAAATTATAGAAATCATAAAGGAAAGTAAATAAGAATGAGTTTAAAATTTGGATATGCGAGGATTTCTACTCCTTCTCAATCATTAAAATATCAAATAGAAAATTTAAAACAGGCTGAATGTTCCGAAATATTTACCGATATTTGTTCTGGTGCTTTTTCTAATAGACCAGGCTTTCTAGAAATGCAAAAAAAATTAAGAAGAGGAGACTTGGTTACTATAACTACTCTTGATCGTTTAGGAAGATCTAACAAATTTCTCATTAATCTTTTAGAAGAATGGAGAGAAAGGGAAATAAACCTTCAAATTCTCTCACAACAAATTGATACACGGACTACTCATGGAAAATTTATATTTGATATTATGGCAGCTCTTGCTGAGCAAGAAAGAAATATTATTAGGGAGAGAATAAAAAAGGGACTGGAAGGAGCAAGAGCACGCGGTAAAAAAGGAGGAAGGCCGAAAAAATTAACCTTGAAAGAAGCTAAAAGAATGAAAATAATTTATGAAGAAAAAAATCTTTCCATTCAGGAAATTTCCCTTATGTATAATATATCTAAAACAACAATTTATAATTACTTAACTATTATTTAGATTGATGGAAAAACAGCTCTATCTTTTCTCTGAAAACGCCCCTCCCAATGAAAAGTTGGAAGAAATTAAAGAAGACCAAAAACGCCTAAGAAAATCTATTTTTACACGCTATCAAAAACAGGAAGAAAAACTCAACAGACTAGAATCTCTTCTTAAGGAGTTGGTAGATATTTTGCATAGGCATCAAGAAGATTAAGGCTAAACGTTCCGTCTTCACGCATTTACTTTTTCTCCTTCTCTTACTTGCTAAAGTTGCTAATTCCGCTAATTTTTTCTTATCTATTTAATATATAAGCGCTTATAATCGCATAAAACGTGCTAATGATCCGCTAATACTTGCTAAAGTTAGCGTCGGTTAGGAATCCTTTTCTTGGAGCCTCTTTTTCCTTCTTAGTTTTTTAAGACGAGTGAACTCTGCCCTTGTTTCCCTATATCTTTTCTTTCTTTCCTTCGCAGTTTCTACAGATACAAGCTTTCTTTCTTTGTGGCGAGCTACGGAAGTTCGCTGGCAGTTTGAGAGCGGAGGTTTAGGACAACTTATTTTATAAAATAGAAAAACAAGCGCAAGAATAGCTATAGGAGTAATTAACAATTTATTTCTCACTTTTTTCCCCTACCTTCTCTGCGCTGTCGCTGTTCTCTGCGCGCTCTTTCCCTTTGTATGCGACGCTGTAAGTCTCTAACTTCTTGGGCAGCTGTTAAACTATTTTCTTCATCAAATCTAAGAGCTATTTTTTCATCGGTTTCGAACGACAAAAAACTAATGCTTGCTGCAAGAACATGTATAGCCAAAAATCCCATAGTTTTCACTTATTAAAATTTTTTTAAAATTCTATTAAAAAATTAACTTATATTCAAATAAAATCATTAAATTGATGCTCTGTTCCCGCTTATTAATTTTACAAAGGAGTATGTTATGAGCGCAGTAACGAATGCAGTGAGCACGTCTCACGTAATGATGCCCCATGTTCCCGATAGAAAAGACAACGGCAATGATCGGGATAAAGATTTGCGCATTCTTTTTCGTCAAGCGATAGGAAAGATAGACGATCTAACCACAGAAGTTAGGGAGCTTAAGCATGAGGTTAAAAATCTCAAGCAAGAGGTTAGAGAACTGAAGCAAGAAAACGCAGGGCTAAAGACTGAAATAATCTCCCTAAAAAAAGAAGTGATGAATACAGGAAGAAAGGTAGAGGCGCTAGTCGGTTTTTTTTTGCGTGTGCTTCGACAACTGGGATTCTTTACCTCTCTAGCGAATCGGGTAGAAAGAAATATGCATCCTCTGAACTAGGGATGGTCTTTCCCTTAAAAAATGCCCAGCTCTTTTTAAATAGCACAAGCATGACAGGAACTCTTTTGCAAGGAGATGCTGCTTTATGTGGGTACGTACCCATGGCATTCAGGGTTTCTAAAAACTATCTTGTAGAAAGATATCAATACGCCCAGGAAGGAAGATAAACACTACCGCTTTTTCTTTTATGAAGGGCGGTAGTACCGACCGATTAATAATGGACTACCGCTTATTTTGTTTTGAACTTACACTTTTTGTAAACACATTTTTTGACCCCAGATGGATTAGGAGCATTTCTAGCGTAAGAAAGGGCCGCGCGGCATCTTTTTTTAGAGTCCACAGGATAAGTACCTGGAGCAGCGCCGCCGCTTGGACCACAAAATTTTCTCTTACCCACTTTTTTATACTTTCCTATGTTTGAGCTTCCGGCCCTTTTTGACAGCTTTTCTTCTTGCCCCCTTTTTAGAGACATTCCTTTGCCTATTTTTACTCTGCGCGCGCTTTTCTTTGATCTTTTCACACGCGTTGCAGCACGCTTTCTTTCCATTCTTCTTCTCCTTAAGCCCTTTCATGAGCTGCGAATCTTCTTTAATCTCATCCTTGAGATATTTTCTTTCCTTCTTGTAGCCCTTAATATCTCCCTTCAGGTGAGAAATTACTTTTTTTCTCATCTTAAGACCCCTTAATTTTTTTATAAAATAATGTATAATACTCACGACATCTTTTTGTTTTTACGCACCCTTTCTACGAGTTTTTTCTTAGGAGGGGTATGTTTTTCAAACTTCTTAGCAACCTTTGGATGCTTTGCATATAAAAAACGTCTTTGCGCTTTTGACTTAAAAGGCATTTATTCTCCTTTTATCCACCCCCAAAAACCACAAAAACAAATTTTGCAGCAAATGGGGGTAATTAAATTATCTTTTCCCACTTTTACGACGATGGTGAGCAGCCATAAACTTATGGTGGGCAGCCTTCATGTGGTGGCGAAGCCTTTCCCGCTCTTCCTCTCCAAGGGAGCCGTAGGCTCGATGGCCCTTAGCCTTTTCCATACCCTTAGATTCATCTCGTCTATCCTTTAAAGACTGACGAAAATGGCGCTCTGCGCCTTCCCTTTCTCCAAGAGACTCGTCAAGTCGGGCATTATAGCGTTGCTTTTTTCTTTTCATCGCACTTTTCCTCGATTTTCATTAATATCGACAATTTTTATTTCTACTGCGTCATTAGGAACGCCCTTTTTTTTAGAAGGAAAGCTAGCATCCCGATTTCGAGTGAGACCAGGAACCGTTTTTTCCGCTATCTCTTGGGCTTTCCCAGAAGGTCTTGGCATTGTCATGATTAATACATGCTGTCAGACTGATGACTTTCAATTTTTCTAACTGAATCATCAATATTGTCATCAATTCCACGAATCGAATCATCTAGATAGTAATTATCAGGATAATCAGATTTTCTATAGTATTTATGGACAACGCCTTGAGGAAGATTAGCAGGGGATCCATGGTCTTCAGCGAGCATATCCATAAACCCAGAGTCAAGTTCTTCCCTTTTTCTGCGATGACTTTTTTCGTATCGTTTCATTCCACGACTTTCATCTCTTCGATCTTTCCGTGTTTGGTGGTATTTTTTTCTCATTTTATTTTTCTCCTTGAGCTGCAACAGCAACTTCTTCAATGTTTGGTGTTTGGACTTGAGTTTCTTCTTGAGAGGAATCTATTTCTTGAGACGACTTTAAATAACGAGAAAGACCAAGAAGTCTTTCTAGCTGCTCAATATCCATTCCCTCAAGCTCTTTAAGGGCTTTTGCCAAATGAAGAGTTCCCAAATCCTTGTCCTTCTGAGATTCAGATAGCCTTTCAATAGCAAGTGCCCTATTTTCCTGAACTCGCGAGGCTCTTTCCAAACCTAGCCCCGCATTTGCTTCTGCGCGAGATTCTAAATCTTTTATTTTAGCTCGCTCAGTTTCCATAGCTAAATCAAGCTGCATATTTTGAAGCTTGTTTTGCATTTCTTCTTGAGACTCGATCGCCTCAATCACATCTTTTTTATTTTGAATAGTAGATGCCTCTAATAAAGAATTAACAGGAATGGGGAGGCCGAGCTCTCTAAGGGCAACGAGCTGCTTAAATTCCATTTGTCTTTGAGTTGTGGTATTAGCGCCCTCCTGAACAGAGGCGTCATACCTTCCAAAAGCCTTAGAATAAAACTGCGCCGTCGGCTCTTCCCCTAAAATTCTCTTAATTTTTCCCGTAGAAAAGTTAGCTTGAATAAGTTCCATAAAAAGCCTTCCCAAATATTTTTGAGAATAGTCAAGCTGGTCAAATAATGTTTGCAATGTAGTAAGACCTGCTCCTTGTCTGAGCATAGACAAAACGCCAGCTTTGTCGTCCTCTGCGCTTCCAAGTAGCTCCTCATTTACTCCAGAGATTTGCTGAATTTCATCACCGAGGATTTTGGAAAGCTCAATCATAGAAGTTGGAACAGCAGGAGGTTGTATCTGTTCCACATCCGACATTAAGGCATCTTTTTTAAGAGCAAGTCCCCTACCTTGCCCCTGGAGGAAAACGTCTTTTGGGTTAACAAGAGAGTCGGCCTTGTATTTCCACCCAGAGTTAATTTGAGACTCAAGGATATCAAGCTCGATTACCTTGCGCCTGTTGTATAAATATTGAGAGTCCCTAAGACCCCTTACAACTCCCTGGATACGCCAGGGGAAATAGGGAATTTGGGGTTCGTAATACCCAAGAACGGGAACAAACGGATAAGGGTCGATCCCCATAGGATTAGGACCGTGATACATCACAACGCCTTGAACCACAATGGCTAGCTTAGTTGTCTGCACCTCGTTATCAAGGACTGTTATTTGAGGAAACTTATAAAGAAATAAATCTAAGTCTTCGCCCTTCCCAGACCACTCCATCGTTTCGCCAGTCTGAGTGTCGACGAGAAGTTTTTGGGTGCGATAATCCCGATACCAATATTCATCGTATGTAAGTAAATTTTTCATCCCATAGTTATATGCTTCAGGCATAAACTGGAACTTTCCGTCTCTATTCCCCCTGGCATAAAGCTTGTCGATTTCGGCTTTTCTTTCAGGTAAAAGGGATTTAATTTGCGTTTTTGTTAGCCATTTTCTTGACCAGACAAAGTTACAATCACTTAGGTCTCTTTTCCTGAAAAAAGGATCAACAAGACAGCCATTATAAGAAATATTGTCAACGGTAATATTTCCATTAACAGGGTCATTTCTATAATCCATCCATACTGATAAAAGATTCATTCCAGTTGTAATAGCGCCGTCGAACGCCTCTGAAATGGTTTCAAGTGTATTATCCCGATCCATTGCCCAAAGAAGGATAGAAGAAAATTGATCAGCTGTTTCTTGATCAGAATTTTCAACGGGAACAGCTATTGTACTTTTTCTATTTCTTCTTTGATACCCCGTAATCATATTACAAATACGTCTAATACGATTAAAATTAAAAACACGACGACGAAACGCGGGAAGGTTTCCGTAAATATCATTCCAAAGCGTCTGATCTCCGGCCTTAAATCGACTATCTATATCAGCTTCCGACCAAAAGGATTGATTGATTGTAATTGACTCAGCGTAAGTTTGTTCCATCTTCTGCTTGATACTTTTGTCACCATCTGTTTGATAAGCGTAAAAGTCTGAGTCAATTTGGGGGAAAAGCGTCATAGTTAGTAAATCCTTGAGTGAGTGGAGTCTTTAAAAAAAGAAGGAAGAGCGTAGTCTCCCCCATAACACGCTTCTTGATAAGCCGCGTCTAAGTCTTGAGAACTAAGTCCGTCCATTGTTTTGGGAAGAGAAACAGCCAGATAGCGAAAAGCATCAGCAAAATGTGAAGCCCAATCATGAAGAGGACGAGGAAGATAGATTTTTTTCTTGGCATCATATTCTTGTCTATAGTTTTCAAGGGCTTCGAGGAGGGGTTTTGAATTTTCTTCATCAAACCACGCCTTCGAAAATAGTGATCGAGCCGCCTCAATACCATCTGGAACCTCCTGTCTTGAGGACAAAGTAAAGTTAATTCCAAGCTGACGCGCCTTTTCAAAGCGAGTGATGCCAGCCCCCCATTCTTTTACCCGAATATCGTGAGGAGCAATATGAACTCCATACAGGTAGGGCTTGTTTGAAAGAACCTCGGCATAATGCTCAACCCCGTGCTTACTGTTCTCATAACAATCTATAATCCGAACCGTGTGCCCAATCGTTTGAAAGAAAATAATAGAAGTCTTGTCGCGCACTCCAATGTCCCAGGCCGTATGAACCTTAAAAGCAGACTCCCAGGGCACGTGGCCGATTCTTTCTTCTCTTTTACACTTATCAATATAGCGACTGTAGTAAGAACCTTCGACACCCATGTCAAATGAAGTATAATACTCTTGTTGTATCATATCCTCAGACATAAGGCCGTCAAGCCTTTCTTTTTCAATCTCCTCCATGGGAATATGGAGAGTATCCTCGATGGTTAGCTTATAGCAAAACCAATCGGGTGACTCCTTCGCTAATTGATACAGGCTCCAGAGGTGATTTTTTCCCCTAGGCGTGGAGATAAAGAGCGCCCACCCCTCGTTGGCCGTTAATATGGGGCGTATGTACTGATATGCTAACGGGTTCTGCAATGCATACTCCGAGAAAACGCATCCGTAAGGGTTGGTGCCCATAAGGGAATCATAGTTGTCTGAGCCAATAAGCTGGAAGAGCGAGGTCTTTCCATCTTTCGCAATCATGCGGATCTTCATTTCTTGAGCGTTCATCTGCAAAACGAGCTCTTTGGGAAAATAGTCTAAAATGCGCTTACCGTTGTTAGTGATAGAGTCCCAAATAACCTTTTTTGCTTGAGAGTAGGTGGGAAAGATGTAGTAATATACCCCCGGCTTCTCCCACATTTGGCGAATGACGTAGTTAAGAGCTGTGATATCCTTTCCAGCGCGTCTTGGAAGAATGCCGAGAACTCTTTTATAGCCCTGGTCTAGAGCCTTTAAAAGAGGAAGTTGATAAATACGAGGCTTATACTCGTTAAGTTTTCTTTCGACTTCGACGTTTTCTAGCGTTCTCTTCAAAGAGGCGCTTATAAAGTCCTTCAAGTCTTTCTTTTGAATAGTCTTCGATTGCATAATTGGTAATCGCAAATTTAGTTCTTTCCGCAACCTCTTTTTTCTCTTCTAGCTCCACAAAAGAGGCATGAGAGTCATAAATACGGAGGTATCTGTGTAGGATTTTTTGTACATGTGGAGGAAGGTCATCGTTTTCAAAAGCAAAAAGCATCCATTTTTCTGCGAGAGCCGCCGTCGTGACTTCAAAGACATGTTGAAGCTGTGGGCACACCTCAATGAGAGCTTTTAGATAGCTCCACCCAATCCCAAATTCCTGCATAAACTGGGGGATAACCCAGCTACTTTTTCTTTCGCGCCACTCTTCAAGCCACTCACAGAGGCTATCTATGTATTCTTTTGAAACAGAAATGTCGTGCTTCATAAATCTCCTAAGTAATTTAGTTTTTAATTACCAAGAAGGACTTATTAATTCAACACAACAAAAACGCTCCCCAAAAAGAGGAGCGTACTTACCGAAAAAAAAAGAGGTATGTCATCAATTAAGCGATGACACCTTCTTCTTATAAAGTCTGGGAATTTAATGAAATACTTTAAGAAAAAATTGGGAGAAGGCGTAGATGAAGGGGGGAAGCCTCCTCCCACCGCTGCTAAGCGTTAGTTTGATTCGTCTTTCATAACAACCCAGTCAGTTGCTTCAACGTCTTGCTTCTCGCAGACGTAGGGGTAGCCATTCAAGTATTGATTAATTAACTCTCCCCCCCAATAAGGCGTGTTGTGCACAAGGATACCGTCTTTTTTCCAAAGAGCTTCTCCTTCTCCCCATGTAGGGCGGAAAGCTTTCGTGCCCTTGTCGAGTTTGTTTACCATTGTTTTAAAGTCCATACAGCCTCCTATTTTGTTGGAAATAAATGTTGAATAAGCACTTTCTTCAAAAGAATGATTGCATAACATTAAATTCCTAATCAATGCATGACTTTTTTTTAAATCTAAAGAGAATTTTTTAGTTTCCATTATCTTCCTCGATGGTATAGTAAATCCACTCCTTAAAGGCTACGCTCTTTTTTTCCTCCCCCGTGATTCGGTCTCTTTCGCGGATGACCAAGATTCCTCCCTCTTCCGTGCTCATCGTATAGTCTTCAAAAAGGTTGGGGAATTTAATAAAAGAGCCTTCCACGTAAACTGTTAGCGTTTTCATTGTGCTATGATATTAATCAAAAACTTTACTAGCAACATTTTTTATTTTAATCACCGTTTGGGGGCATAAAGAGTAAAACTTTTTTGCTTTAATAGAGGCGATTAACGCGTCGTCTTTCCATAGTATTCCGTTTAAGGCATCTTCGGTGAATTTGATTAAGTTAGACAGGTCTGGGCGCCCTGAATGTGGTTTTTCGAGGACTTCGGTGTGCCTTTTTTTTGAATAACTCTTTGGGATGGGCATGTGGTATTCGATTGTGAGGTTAATGGCGTTTTCTACGGGTTTTACATCGAAATAGGTTGTCCAGAGCTTTTCTGCAAAATTTATTTTTTGTTTCTTTTGAGGGTCATAGCTGAATTTGCCGTGATGCCTGTGCCTTTGGAGGGGGATGGGTACTCCGGCTATTGCATAAACTTTCATAGAAAGTCCTCCGCGGGATCCAAAAGCTTTGAGACCTGCTCCTCCTGGTCCCACTTGTTCTGGTGGAGAAAAGCTTTAAGTGCGAGAAGTTCGCTTTCTAATTCTCCTGTCAGGCTGAGGTGATGCGTGTATGCTTTCCCGTACATCTTCGTTCCGTCGGGCATGATGTAGTACGTGTCGCCGTCGTTATCTTTAAGTGCCGGTCTGTTCATCAAGTCTTTGTTGTAGAAAAAGACAACTTTTCCTTTTATGTCGTAAGAAAAGCCTGGAATTGTTTCCAAAAGCCGTGTGATGTCCATGCACTTTTCCTTAAGCTTCTCCTTTTTTTGCTTGCTCTCTTCTTCTTTTTTAGCTTTCTCTTTTGACTTAGCAAGCTCTTTGGCGATCTCTGCGTTTACTTTAGCTAGCTCTTCTTCAGCGTAGCCTTTCTTAATGGCGTTCACAATGCAAGCGATAGGCTTTTTCATGCCGCTTCGCTGCGCTTCGGTTCGGTTGGAGTACCAATCAAGTCCCATTTTGACTTGTTCTTCTGTAAACATTTCTCTTAACTCTTTTTCCAAGGCATCGAAAGAATCGGCGGCGTGATCTTCAGATCCCTTACATGTAACGTCGCTTGTATTGTCTTTATAATACGTAGTATTATACGCAACGGACATATTGTCCGGTCCCGCAACGGACATATTTGCCGGTGGTCTATGGGGGGTTTCTTTAACTGTTGATTTGCAGTTATTTGGAATGCATCCCAAGAACTCGTCGTGAAACTTTTTGGCGCGTTTTAAAAATTTATTTGATAGTAAATATTGGTAATATTTTAAGGCGCTTTCGGGCGTTACGATTTCTCTTTTTCGACCCTTTTGGGTATTTTGAACATGCGTCCAAATGAGGTTCTTTTTTTCTAAGGCTGTGAGTTTTCTTCGCACCGTTCGTACATCAACTTTTAGTTTATAAGATAGCCACTTGTCGCTGGGATGGGCAAACCCACGGAAATTAGAGCTCAAGCTTAAAAGCATCGTCATGAGCACGGATTCTGTTAAATCTAAATTTGGATTGTCTAAGAATCTGTCTAAAAGAAACCAACCGTTTTCACGTTGATTAGATGTTTGGATGAAATCTTCTTGTTGGGAATTTTCGTTTTTATTAATATCTTCCATGAGACTATTCCTTGGTTATATTTTTATGATCTGTGCCTTGGTTGTAGTTTTCACAACATTGACCTTTTGTTGATGGGGTTGATGTTAATTTTTTTCATGTATCTTACCGTCTGTGGTGGTCGGTTAGGTTGTTTAGGTGCCTCATTTTTATGGGGCACTTATTTTACCCACTCCACTAGCTTCCAGTGAGATACGTTTTTCCCCAAGGGTATTCCATCCCACATTTTTTTATCCACATTAAAAAACGCTTTTGATTGATTGAGAGAGCCCTCTAAAAGAACGTAAGTTTCTTGAGATGAGTCGGGAAGTCTCTTTTTTGCGCTGATCCAATTGTGTTTTTTTTCTTCCATTTTCTTCAGCGTGGCGATGTCTTTTTGAGTTTCCATATAGAATTTGTAAGTCAAATCCATGTGGTCTTCAAAGATATCAAGGATCTCTCTTTCTCTTCTCCGTAGAATAGGGAGAGAAAATCTTTTTGATGTCCGATCCCATAACATCAAGAAAAGCACTAGTGAAACAAGAAGTAGGCTCGAACCCAACAGTATGTATAAACTCATGACTTTCGTTTATAATATCATAGAATTTAAGTAAATCCTGAAAAAGAATCCTTTCTATAGCCCTCCCGAGCTTAATTAAAAATTTTTCTGTAGCCTTATCGTTTGCATGAAACACCCTTACAATATGCGCCCTATCATATTCCATTTCCTTTGCTAATTGAGTAAGCGTTATCCCTTTTTTTTTCAAAAATTTTTGAATTCCTACAAGTTCCTTTGCTAGTTTTTCATTTATTTTTTTTCTCACTTTTACTCCTTGACTTTTTGATAACATTATCTTATATTAAGAGGAAATAACAAACAACCCTAAACCACCACAACGGGGAGATATTATGAACTCAGCTTGTCTGTCTGATATGGCTTTTTCTTTTCCACAAGAAGAAGACCTTCTTAACTATTTTTGCGATGAAAAAGATGCCCTTTATTCTCTTTACGAAGAGCTCATGTGTTCGTCTCGGTCCATCAATAAAAAGCGCATCGTAGATGCCCTTAAGTTTTTGGTAATAGAAAATGACATGGAAGAACAAAAAGAAGAGATACTCATGATGAATGAAGATGATTTATGTGTTATTCATCAAGAAGATGCAGAAAAACAAAAACACGAAGCAGTTTTTAACGTAAGAAACAAGATTTGTGAACTGCTTGAAGAACAATCTTATTAAGGAGAAAAGTATGAACCAAACTGACCACCACAAAAAGGTTTTGTCGTTTCAAAGCGAAGCGCCGCCGCCTTCCCCTTCAACAGAAAAGGCACGGGAGTCTACAGAGCTTAACAAGCTTTTTGAAGCGTTGGCTAAAGCTCAACTCGAAATGGAAGTGGCTAAAACAGATAGCGTAAATCCCTATTTCAAAAGCAAGTATGCGGATTTAGCATCTGTTGTTAAAGCTTCTCGTCCCTTTTTAGCAAAAAACGGACTTTGCGTTATTCAGCGCATGGTGACTTATGAAAAACAAGCGCCGCGTCTTTTTACAAGGCTTTGTCATTCTTCGGGACAATGGATTGAATCAAGCATTTCTGTTTCTCCTCCTAAGCAGGATATTCAAACGCTTGGAAGCCACTTAACTTATTTACGTCGCTACATGTATGCGGCTCTTACGGGAGTTGTGGCAAGTGACGAAGATGATGACGCAGAATTTGTAATGGGAACGGAAAGAAAAGAAAGCTCTACCACGCCTAATGCTAGAATTTCAAAAGCTCAGCTTCAAGTTCTTGCTAATGAACTGTCGGATCATGCAGATATATTAGAAAGCCTTTTAAAGGGGTTTAATATCTGTAAAATGGCCGAGCTGCCATCTAAGCATTACTCTAAATGTTTAGAGCGTATAAGAGAGATTAAAATGTCTAAGGAGGCAACTGATGCAACACATTGATTTGATAGGGTTCGTTTCTAAAGAGCCTGAATTTAAAACTCTAGATAGTGGACTTAAACTTATGAATTTTTCTCTGGGTGTAAATATAAGGCAACGGGGAGAAGAAAAGGTGGTCTGGTATTCCGTTGCTGGAAAGGCTTGCGACTTTGAGAAAATAAGTTCTTACTTAACTAAGGGAAAGGGGCTTTTGGTAAAAGGAGCGTTAGAAGTTCCTTATGTTTACCAAACCAAAGACGGTGTAAGCGCCGTAAAAATGGGTGTATGGGCACATTCTATTAATTTCCTTCCCAAAGGGTCGTCTCAGAAAAAGGAGGAATCTAATGAAAATAGTCTCTTTTAATGAAGGGCAAAGTGGGAACGAATGGCTTGAGTGGAGAAAAAATGGGATAGGAGCCTCTGATATTGCTGTTATTATGGGGAGCAATCCCCATATGACTCCTTATGCTCTATGGGAGGAAAAGTGCGGGTTTGGGAAAAAGAAAGAGCTCACCAATCCAATGAAACATGGGATTGCTAATGAAGAAAAAGCAAGAAAATGGGTGAATAAAAATGCTCTTCTTAATTTAAAGCCTCTCTGTGTTGAAGACACAAAAAACCCGTTTTTTAGAGCGTCTTTAGATGGATATGACATAGACAAAGAATTTTTAGTAGAAATCAAATGTCCTGTGAATGAAGAAGTTCTACATAATGCGAGAGAAAAGCAAAGTGTTCCTCTTTATTGGCAACATCAAATCCAATGGCAAATTATGCTAGCAAACCCAAAAAGAGCTCAACTCGCTATTTGGGATTATCGGTATGCGAGTTGCATGATGATTGAAATGTTTGCGCAACCTTCTCTTCAAGAAGAAATGATAATCAAGGCTACAGAGTTTTGGAGGCAAGTTCAAATGGGAATTGCTCCTAAAATTTCTGAAAAAGACTATGTGGAGCTTGATGATCCCTCTTTAAAAGAGCTTTTAAGTGAGTATGATGATCACGATAAAGTAGCTAAACTAGCAGAACTTAGAAAGAAAGAACTTAAAAAAGAGATTCTAAAATTTGGAGATGGAAATAATTTTAGAGCGTTTAATCACAGTGTCACATTTTGTTCGGGACGCTTAGGTTATGATATCGAACAAATGAAGATGGATGGGATAGATGTAGAAAAATACGTCAAAAAAAGTTCCAATGGTTTTTATCGTATTTCATCTAAGGGTTAATTATCTTCTTCGGGGAGGGGGAATAGGAGGGTGTTCAGGGTCATAAGGTCCTGGCACTACTTCATCTTTGTCTGTGTGAGGATTATAATAGTGCCACAAGGGGTCTTCTAGCTTTTTATAATAATCCAGCTCTTCTTTGAGTTTTCTTTCCTTTTCTTCTTTTTCCTTAGAGATGCGCTCATTTCTTTTTTTTTCTTTCTCAAATACGTCTTTGTAGTAACGGTCTTTTTTTCTTTTTTCCTTTTCTATTTTTTTTTCATGTTGCTTATTTTTTTTTACTTTGTTGTGGTGATGAGTAATTCCAAACACAAACGAAAGAGCTGTGAAAATAATAATAAGAAAAGCTGATAAAGCGGACGCGCCTTCTTTTATTTTCATCAGGAAGTAATATACCATCCCGTGACAGTGACTAACGTGTCATTAGCAAACTCAGCATCTGTTAAGGAAGCGCGTGTCACGTTGTCTCCACATTCACTAAATCCAATCGTGTTAACAGAGGCTCCCATTGCAGCTGTGACTTGGGTGTAGTTTGTGTTTAAATTTATATTTGACCACAAAACACTAAAAGCGGCAACAAAACTTGCTGCCCCTGCTGGAGTCGAATAAGGAAGAGTAATAAGTCTAGCAGTTCCTGTGGAACTTCCTTTACTTGTTAATACAATAGTGGCTGTTACATACACCATATTTCCAATACGAGCATAGCGGCCATATTGACTAGAATATGTCACTCCAACACTTGCTCCTCCAAAAGCAATTTCAGGAGTAAAGGAAGTAAGGGCGACAAATGTAGAAAGCACATTTGTTCCATCATCAAAAGTAAGCCCATCTGCATAAACATTATCCCACGAATTGGTTGCGGAACCTAAGGAATCTGCTCGGTCTCCAGAGGGAACAATAGGAGCTGTTGTAACCGATACGGTTCCACTTCCATCAGGAGCTAAAATTATATTTCCATTTGTGTCGGTGCTAGAAATAGTATTCCCGTCTAGGTTTAGGTTATCTATGTCTAAAGAAGAGGCGCTATTGTTAATAGAATTCTGTGTCATTTTTTACCTATGCTAGTGTTAAATTTCCTTGTATCCCATATGAGAAAAAATTGGTATCTTCTACTCCACATACCATAAAAATAGCATCTCCAATCGCACTACTCGTGACAGTTCCTCCAGAAGACGTTACTTGATTTCCTATACGAATGGTTTGCCCTGCATTGGCTTGAACTTGAAAGCCATTTCCCCCTAAATCGATAAAGGCAAATCCTTGCCCCACCGTCGCCGCTGAAGGTAAGTTATAAACTAACTGACCAGAATCATTAGAAAAATGCCCCTCTCCTACAGCAACTGTAATAGGAGTTGAAGTATCTACACTCCACGTAAATCCAGAACTGAGTGAATTAATTGTTAAAGTTTGAGCTCCATCTCCTGAAGTTGTGATACCACTTCCTCCTAAAACGTTAACGTTGCCACTAGCGTCAGGACTAATTGATGATCCACTATCTCCAGTAATAGATTGAACGTCACCACTTTCACTCCCTCCAAGGTCGAGCCATACACCTGTTTGGCTTGGTTTGTCTACTAATACATAATATCCGTAAGAAGGCGATCCATTAGGATTTCTATGTATCCATAAATCTGAAATCCGAAAGTTTTTCCAATCTGTACTTGTAGGAGCTCTGTCATATACAAAGGTTCTTAAAAATTGCGCTGAGTTAACAGGAAGTTGAAGAGGAGAGCGTCTAAGTGGAGTTGTTCCCATTATTTTTTCCTTTTACCGTTATGTCACCGTAAGATTTCCCATAGATGATAAAACTTGATAATCCGTATCTGTTACTACACAGACTATTTCAACCGCATCTCTCGTATTTGTAGAGGATAAAGAGCCGCCCGCGCCCGTTGTAGTCGATTGATTTCCTACATAAATTGTTTGACCAGCATTTTGAGCGATTGTCCATGAAGCTTGTAATCCCGTTATTCTTATAATATCCCCCACTGAAGAGGTTGCTGGAAGAGTAAAAGTAACTCCTGATGCATTATTTCCAATATTTCCTGTATTGTTAGATAAATTAGCTGTGGTTCCGGTTTCTACGCTCCATGAAATTTCACCGCTAGAACTAATCGTAATGGTGCTCCCACTTGCGGATGTGGAAACGACTCCATTTCCAACAACGCTAATAGAATTAGAAGAAGGCGTAGCGTTTCCTGAGTCGGTTGTAAAGGTAGTTGCGACTTCAGCTAAATTAATATCACCATCTACCATGGTAATGGTACGAGTAGTCGCTGTAGTAATGGAAGAGGCTTCAAAGGCAATTTGTTTAGTGTTGTCGCTATTATCATAGATTCTAAATGAGCTATCGTCAAATGTCGTTGGAGAGACATTCTCTCCGCCGGCGGCTAGGCTAGGGATTTGTCCTCTTAGGTCTACTTCTTCAATAGATGTCCACGTTCCTCCAGAAGCGTTTTGATGTCTCAGTTTCCATTGAGACACTAATATTCCGGTGCTCTTAAATCCGGAGGGAATGGTGAAGTTCGTGTAGTTACTTGGGTCTTCATCTAAATCAGTTGAATTAGAATAGCTTCCAGAAGGAAGGTTAATAAATCTCTTTGTTTCCCCATTACTATTAACTGAAATCCACAGAACTAATGAAAAATATTTCCCCGACATACTTGCCCCCGTAGAATCTGTTAGCAGGGCATTCAAGTCATTTACTATGGTATATGGGGTGGTGAAATCATTGATCACATAATAATCATCTGCGTTTACAAAGGAATCTACTGTATTTTCATGCAATTGAAGAGCTACCCCTGCAGTAGTTGAAATAAAAACGTTGTCCGGAGTCCCCACATTGGGGGTAATGGTATAAGTCTGTGCGACTCCACTGAGCCACGTAGCTGCCTGTTGTCTAATCCAAAAGTTTAGGTGCTCTATATGACCTTGCTCATCTGTATCAACAACGTGATCTGTCCAGTTTTGTTGCTTGTAAGGACCTTCTGTTTGCAAAGAAGAGGCGCTTTGACAAATCGCTGTAGCAATAGGGGCGTATTCGGCTGAAGGGAATCCAGACGTACTAGCGGTTAGGGTTTTTGTAGATTGCAAAAAATAAATATAATTAGTTTGAGGAGATGTATCCGTTCCCGCAGTAAGCGTGACTGTGTCAGCTGGAGTCGTGTCCCAGTCATAAAATCCATCGGAGAACACAACTGTTAAATCTCCTCCTCCATCTTGTTCTACACTGCAAGTAATAGTGGCTCCATCTGAAGTAATACTGACTGATGGAGTTTGTAAAATAGATCCATTCCATCCATTAATCGCTGTAGATTGAACATTAGAAGTAAGATCGAGATTAAGCGAATTAGCCCCTCCTGTTACTTCAATAGTGGACCCTATTGATGTCACTGAAGCAAATTGGGGAGGATTAGAAGTGGCTCCTATTAAAAGTTGGCCATTTGTAGCTCCTGCTGTCCAATTAAAAGCGCCTGATGTAGAATTCCCGTAAGGGATAGCATTCGAGGTTTGCGTCCCTAATTTTGCAGCTAATGAAGAGGGAGTAACGCTGACATCTGTTGCGCTTCCAGCGATGCTTTCGGCATCTGTAGAAGTTTCTAAAACGCCTTTTTGAGAAGTTGTCGCATCAATTCCACTTATAGTAAGAGTAGCGCCAGATCCAGAGGTTTCAATCCCTTGAACGCTCTCCCCTAAAACGTTTAAATTATCTCCTGAAGGAGTTGCACTCCCGCTATCTGCTGTATAAGTAATGGCGAGAGTGCCATCAGTATCAATCGTTAAGGTATAAGTTCCTGGATTACCTGTGACAGAAATAGGAGAAGATCCCAAAAGGTTTACATTACCAGAACCATCGGGTTGAACAGCTCCTCCCGTATTTCCTGTTAAAGTTTCAAAAGCACTTTCGATGTCTCTTAATCTTCCTTGCTGAGACATTATTTACCGCCCTCTCCGTAAGCTACCTCTATCCAAAAGGTTCCGCTAGAGACAGAGGAAGAAACTTCTTTTACATAAATTTGAGTTCCTGATGCCAAAAATAGACCGTCTTCGCGAATTTTGTTAGAAGAGAAATCAAATAGTTTAAAAGAGTTTTCAGATATACGAAGATGATTAGTAGATCCATCAAATGAAACGTATAAATCTTGATCACAACTATTTTGAAGAGTAAGAATTCTAATATGATCGCCTAAGGGAGATCCAACGCCGGCATAAGTCCCCGAAATGCTTCCAAACGCAAGTTCTCTAACTGCTTCAAATGCAATACGTGTTCCATATGCCATACTTATTCTCCATAAAGGACACTAATAGCAATATCTCCAGTTGTAGGAGCGCCATCAGGCCCTTGTTTTAAGTAAAATTGGGTTCCCACAGGAAAAGAAAGAAGGCTTATGCCTTGTTTGTTTGAGGCAATAGAAAGAGTCATTACTCCTGTAGGAACCAAAATCATATCGTTCGTACCATCTGTTGAAAGCCAAACAGATTCGTCAAATGTAGAAGAAACAATCAAGCCCACTGCACTATGGGATAAAGCGTTTCCTAAAGCTGCATAAGCTGCTCCCGCTCCGGTATGATCACTACTTTTTGCGCTTTCTAGAGCGGCTTTTATTTGACTTGGTTTTGACATTTTCTTTTTCTTTTTTTTGAGCTTCTCGTTGCTGTTTTAAATAAGTCTCAAGTTCGTTGAGTTTTGTTAGACATTCATCAAACTGAGACCCTATAGGAATAGAAAAAGCATACATTCCTTTTTCTCCATCCATAAAAATTTCTATCATATTGTGAACTGCACATTCCATTTTTCCTCCTAAATTCTTAGGCTTGGAATCCTATTCTTAATGAAGTGATTGCAACATCTGTTGCGCTTGCACTATGTCCAATTCTAATGAATGGAATCACTACATCCGTATTATCAAATTGAAAGGCTGCGGATGCCGAAGGCGCTGCTCCTCCGATTGTGTAAGTAACGTTTCCTGATGCATCCACAAGAACAGCTAGTGTATTAGTGGATCCATCTCCTCCCCATGCATCTGTGGTATCGGTAACTGTTTGCCCACCTGAATTAAGTTCAGTTGCTGTCACAATATTAGTAGTAGAAGAAGCGGCAATCATTCCAATTGTGGCATAGTCAGTGTAACTATCAAAAGTTGCATTGTTAGCTTCCGTTTTTCTAAATCCAACCACATAAGGGGCTGCACCATCCATATCGTTAATATAAAGGCCAAGCTCAATAAAAAAAGCTGCGCTTGTTCCAATGGTGTATTGTAAATAAGGAATATTAAATTCTAGTCCTTCGGTATTAGTTTGGTCTCCATTAATAGCTAAACCATTAGCAGTCATAATAGGTTGAAGAATAGACTGAGTGCCTATATTATACTGTTGGAGAACATACCCTCCTTGAATCATAACATTATTGACATCTGTATCAGTTCCACTTGGCACACCTCCTGCATTAGTAGCAACTAGGGCAAGAGAATCCATATTAAAAGAAGGAACATAGACTCCAGCGGCTCCTATAAAATTACAATCAATTTGCTGAACGGTTCCTGTCATTGTTGTTTTACCTGTGCCCGATTGAAGAACAAGCGAGGCAGCGCCATTAGTACTTCCTACGGTAACCGTACGTTCTCCATCTGTTGCAAACGAAGCGTTTTGATCCACGTCGTCGTTTCCAATGAGAATTTGCCCTGCAGATGAATTAAGCTCAATATTTCCTGCAGCATCTCCAATGATTGCGAGTCCTGTATCAATATCAAGCCCTCCAGAAGCTGCTTGAAGAGTAATAGCAGCGGCGTCGGCTTCTCCGGCTGTTACGTTAACAGACCCATTTGTGCACGTTAAATCCAAGTCTTCAGCAGCAGCGCCCGTAGCGGTGATATCGATTCCTCCTGCTGTGGCAGCAATAGTAATCGCATCCGCAGTATCTTCGGTTGCAGAAATATTAACTGAGCCCCCTGTATTAGAAATGTCAATATCTTGGGCTGCTTCTCCAGTTGCGGTGATATCGATTCCTCCTGCTGTTGCGGCAATTGTTACTGCATCGGCGGCATCTTCACTTGCAGAAATTCCAACGGAACCTCCCGTATTTGTGACAGTAATGTCTTGACCAGCTTCTCCTGTGGCATCAATATCAATTCCTCCAGCAGAAGCATTTAAGCGAATAGCATCTGCCGCATCTTCAGAAGAAGCAATATTAACTTGAAGAGCTCCATCAATATCAACTCCTCCAGCGCTTGCTGTGAGATTAATTGCATCATCACTTGCTAATGCTGCGGAAAGCGTAAGCCCTCCTGCAGTTGAATCTAAGGTAATAGAATCTACTCCTATTCCTTGTGAAGCAGTAAGAACAATCGTCTCAGAAGTTCCCCCATTTGCTGTTAAGCTAATAGCGCTTGCAGCATCTTCAGTAGCCGAAATGGCTACTGAGCCTCCAGCAGAGGCTAGCGTTAGATTTTCAGAAGCTCCAGTAACTGTAAAGTTAGAAGCGGTTGCAGCATCAATAGAGATTCCAGCAGCGCTATCCCATGTCGCAGCGCCTGCACTTGAGTTCCCAAGAGCAATTGTATGAGCTCCTGTACTATTTCCAATTGCAATCGCTCTAGCTGTGGTTCCTCCTCCAATGTTGATGGCATTTGCAGCGTTATCTTGCCCTACATTAAATGTTCCTCCCGTTTGGGCAAATGCTCCAGTAACAGTTAAAGATGAAAATGTAATCGTACCCGAAGAATCCACAGTCCATAAATCCGTTCCATCTCCTGCTTCCACAATAAAGTTTTCCGCTCCCGCTGATCCCCCTAAAGTAACAATAACGTCTTGTCCTGCAACTCCTGTAATGGAAAGATCTGTTGCTGCTGCCACCGTATAAAGAGGAGAAGTGACAGAAGTAGCTAAAGTAATAGCATCATCTACAGCAATAGAAATTTGGTGAGGAGAAGTAGAATTCGATCCAGTTGTTGTAATGTTAGTACCGCCAACGATCCCAATCGTGCCGCTAGAGGCGCTTACTGGGGTATCACCAGCATCTGGTGTCAAAGTGTCGACATCAGAAGAACCAGGACCCGTTAAAGCCCATGTAGCGCTTCCAGAAGAAACAGAAACGAGGCCATAAATAGTTCCTCCGCTTTGATCAACCCATTGCTGACCAACTTCATAATTAGTATCGCTTGTAGTAGGTGCTCGTTGTGCCACAATAGGCACAGGAAATACGTCTTGTAAGGGGTTGTTTAATCCATATGATTTAGTACGTTTAGCCATGATAAAATCCTAGTTCGTGGTGGTCTTTTCCCTTTATGTATGTAAAAGTATCTTTTAATTCTTGCATTTATATAAAATTCGTCTTAAAATATAGAAAACTAGAGGAGTTATGAGCCCAAGAGATCAATTATCTATTCTATGTCCTAAGGAAATTAAGGCTAAACTTAAGGGATATGCGGCACTAACTAACACTCCCTTGGGGGTGTTTATCAGACGCATTTTAATTGAAAAAATTCAGAAAATTGAAAAAGGTGAAGACGCCTATATCAAAATAGAAAGGAAAAAATAATGGACTGGGTACAAGTTTTTGTAATATTAGGAGTAACGCTAGGAGGCTTTTTTTATTTAGCTAATAGAATAGATAATGTAAATAAAGATTTAAGTGAAAAAATACAAAAAAACCGTGAAGAAATACAAAAAAACCGTGAAGAAATACAAAAAAACCGTGAACAGATTCTATGGATTAAGTTTCGGTTAGATCCATATGAACATCCTCAATGGGAGAAGCTCCAAGAGAAGAAAGAAAAAAAGTGAGAACCTATTTATATAATTCTAATCCATTCAAGGTGGATCTCGATAAGTTTTTCCGAATTTCTTGGTTCATGCAGTCTAAATTTATTATAAGTGAAATGAAGCAACTAGACCTTATTTTTAGATCCAATTTTAAGAGAAAAAAAATAAAATTTCTAAATGGTAAAATTATAAAAATAAGAGAAGGCATTCTTTCTCATACATTTTTTCAAACTGTGGTCTGCGAAAAAATAAGCCTGTCTTATCCTATCTGTGTGAAACCTGTCATGAACTGTCTTTATTTGGTAGAGTCTGCGCTTTCAAGCTCTTTTTCTATTTTAGCTTGAATTTGACGTGCAACTCCAATCTTGTTTTGATTAAGAGCTCTAGTCATTTGTTTGGTTAGGTTTTGAAGCCTAGGATTGACAAGCATTTCAGAAGAAAGACGTCTAGCTCCTTCGCTTCCAATAAATGGAATGATTCCTTTGGGACCATATTTAAAAAGACCTCCTATAAGGAGCCCTGTTTCTCCAAGAGCCATCCATCGATCTAAACTTTCGGGCTGTAAATTTCTATATAGATTCTTAAATTTGCCATAAAATTGATTAGTGAGTTCAAAATCTTCTGCCAGCTCAGGACTAATATCTTGTAGACCTTCTAATAATGAAGACTTAAGAGCATTAAGTTTCTTTTTTCCTCCTTTAATGCTTTTCCAATTAATTTGAGAATTGAGATCTTGCCAAAAGTTCATAAGAGAATCGGCTTGAATAGGCTTATTAAATAAATCTTGAACATCCTCTTGAGCAGCTCGACGTACTGCAGAAGGCATTTTATTTAACTTATCTAGTAATTCATTTTTTAATGATTCTGCTCTTTTAGAAGAAAGAATAGGTAATTTTTCTCCCTCTTCAGATAAAGCAGCATAAATATTTCCTAAAGCATCTTGGGTGCGTTTAGCCGCCGTTTTTGTTCTGTATCCCCTCGTTCCAAGTTTACTTAAGCCCGAGCTTTTCCGTTTAGAGGGAATTAAAGGCGCAATTTCTTTTTCAGAAAGTCCTCGACGGCGAAGCATTTCAACGCCTTTTTTCTGGGATTGGGTTGGCACAATTTTTTTGGCTAATCCTGGAGCTCCAAGCCCTCCTATTTCGGCTATTGCCTGGAGAACAGGACCTCCGCCTAGCTCTTCTGTAGACTGCCCTAAAAGAGCCGCTAAAGCGCTTCTCCCAAGCTTTGCGCCAAGACCTGCTTCTCCCCCTAACAAAAAGGGAAGAATACCGGCCCCTCTTTCTATAGTTCTTTCTCCAAATCCCTCTTCCGAGCTTCGGGGAATCATTTTTTCTGCTGCTTCTTCAAAGGAAAATCTTTCCTCCGGATATCTTTCAGAAGAAACTTTAGGCACTAAAAGATCTAAAAGACTTCCTCCTGTTTTAAGAAGCCCTCTAGAAAAAGCTTTCCCTCCTACACCTGCTTTAGTGTTTCTAGATGCTTTTTCTGAGACGGTCTCTTTTTTGGAAGGCCTTTCTTCTAATACGCGTCCAAATTCTGGAAACGAGTCTTCTTCCAATACTCTACCAAATTCAGGAAATGTCATTTAACTAACCTATATCCCGCTTGTTGAGCTTTTTTAGCATCTTTTTTATTCACAGCCCTTCTTTTTCCTGAAGGATCTATCATAATGACTTCCTCTTCTTGAATTTCGCTGGTAGAAGAAGGACTACTTTGAAGAGCCCGAAGGCGCTGTTCCAATTTTTTTTGTTCTTCATCTGCAAAGCTTTTAAGAGCTTGGCGTGTTCGATGTCCAATATTTCCTTTTACATAGCCATATTTTTCTTCATCTTGTTGAGCGAGTTGATTAAGAATTTCGGAATGTTTTTTTTCAATGGCGAGTTCACTTTTAAGAGCTTCAATAACGGTTTGATTGGCTTCTTGAGATCTTCCGATCTTAGGGAGCATTTTTTGAATTTGTTGCTCAATCCACTGATTGGGACGTGCTCCTGCTCTTTTAAGTGAGCCTAAGAAATATTCTTTCCCAGCTGAAATAAATTGAGCCCCCTTACCAGTTCTAAACGCTTCTATTCCTGTAATTTCTGCAACATTATCAGGAGATAAATAAGATAAATTCCCCTCATTAACGGCATTTTCCATGAGACTTAACGCACTTTCTTTTTGATAAAGCCCTTCTTCTCTTTCATCTGCTCGTTGAAAGATGGGTTTCGCTCTTTCAAATTCCCTTTTAGCTGTTGCTTCCGTTCTCTTCTCTCCCGCTTCTTTTTGCGATTGAAGGAGTTTAGCAAGATTAGGATCTAGGGAACTTAAAGCTAAAATATCAGCATCACTTATAGAAGAAGGTCCAGAAGGTTCATGAGCTCCTAGAATAGACTGTAGTTCTTGAAGTTTTGCTTTGTCGTTCATTCTTTTGATTTTATTATCCAAAAGAGCTTGTAATCCCTGTCCTAATCCTGTTCCTAAAGAAAGACCTAACTTTTCTCCAAAAGAAGGAGTTAAATCTTCAAAATTTTCTGGTGAAGTATAAATTGTCATAACAAACCTAAAAGTTGAGGCAACGCCGATCCAATACCGCTAGCACTAGATGTGAATAAATTTTCTAAAAATCCAGCTCTTCTAGGAATGGTATACTGATATTGTCTTGGAGAAAGAGCCGGACCTAACAAATTCATAAGTTGTGAAAGAGCTTGAGATTGTTGGCCAAGTCTTTGACTCATTAAATCTTCTTCAAGTTCTCTTCCTGCTGTTCCTAGCGCTTGCCCAAAAGCTGAAGAGCGGTGAGATCCGGGTCCAAATCCCCCTGTAAAACGCTCGGCAATAGTTGGGATGGTTTCTTGTTCAAAAGAGCGTCTAGCGGGTCTTTCGAACGCCTTAAAGCGTTCTTCACTTCCTCCTAAAATATTTTCCAAATTTGAAATTCCCATTCCCAATGGAGAAGAAATGGAACCTAAAATTTGATCCAAAAGCTTATTTTGCTGTGGATTATAAATAGGCTTAGTTTTTGTTTTTTCTTTTTTTCCGAATAAAAAATCCATAAAGGCCATATAAATACTCCTTCCCCCTTACACTATTTTAATATATTCAATAATTACAAAACACCTCGTGTAAGATGTGTAATTTGCTGTTGTTGTTGTAATCGAAATGTTTGTAGCATCCATACTTAATTGCACACTATCCCCTGGAGTTGTGGTATTAATGTAGGGAACAGGAATTCCACTTGTAAGAGTAGAAGCGCCTGGATCTGTAGCTGCTCCATAAAGCTTAACAATAGATGTATCCGCAGTCGTTGTAATTCCATGAGCTACTGTTTTAGTTGCAGCGCTAGGAAGAGATCCAAAATTCACGACCATTCTAAAGACATCTCGATATGTTAAATTAGAACTTGATGTCGTTCCAAAAACAGGTAAAAATTGTTGTCCGGTAATCACTTCCTGGTTGGTATAAAGACCGCTATCTTTTGTATTAACAGCAGATGCAATATCTCCTAAATACTGTCTTAGCTTAAGATCATATTCTTCTCCTTCTTCCGGAAAGATATATGTTTCTTGCAAAAAGTTATTAGGATTGCCTGTAAAAGAAGAAAAGCTCATCCGATTAACCTTCCTTGTGGCTCCGCATAAATTAACATAGCGTGCATTTCAAAGTCTGACTGGGCAATATCGACATCTCTCATTTGTTCATCGTTCATATAAAAAAGAAGCTGTAAAAACTGCGCTGCTGATTGAACATAATAACGATGCCAGATTTGAGTTTGATTAGGTTGAAAAGTTTGATTGTCTTCAATTTGTGTATAAAGAATGTTGCTTCCAAGCAAAATATCTGAATCAGTTTGATCTTGGATAGAATTTCCAGTAGACGTATCTACTAGATAATCTAATGAAACTTGTCCTTCTTCTGTACGATTTAAAAGAATATCTAGATAAGGAAAACGAAATTGCTGACCTACTGGAGTTCCTGGATTAAATTGCTTACTCAGCATTTTGATATTGCTAATACGAGTAAGTTTTCCTCCTCCCGTATAAGTTCCACTAAAAGTAATGCCTTGAAGCTCATTATCTAAAATAATGGTGTCACTATCTACGACCTCCTCAACTTGGAAAACCATATCGTTTAAGTCTGTGATTCCCTGACAATCTTCTACTAAAAAATATTCTCCTTCTTCAACATTGTGAGAAATAATAGTAATTTGCTGAGTTGCTGGATCCATATCAGTGACAATAAGAGATTGCGCATTAGAAGAAAGCCCTGCATTTACACTAACAACAAATCCTTGCTGATTACCTGCAATAATGTCAGGAAAAGCCGACTGATAAAGAGGAGCTCCCCATGCATTATTCCACTGCGCCCAGGTGGGATAAATTTCTCCTACCGTCGCCCACGTTAAATCTGAAAGAGGTTGAAAATACCCAAAACATGTAAAAGAATCCTGGAAAAAGGACCATGTTTGATTTTGATAATTATAAAGAAGAATGCGAGTGGGATAAGTAGGATTGTCGGTATAGGACGGAAAAGCCCAGTAAACAAGCTCGTTATAATAATCTCTAATTCCATAGACTCGATTCGGTCCCGAATTTCCATTATGAATTTTGTAGACTTCGCTTGGAATCTTTTCATCGATTCGTTCTACATTAACCCCATTGCAACTATGAATTCCAACATTTCCAATTCCAAGGGTTGCTTTATCAAATCCGATAACAGAAAAAGTGCTTTCACATCCAAGTTCATTATTAATTTGTTGCCATCTGAAAGGAAGAGCTGTATTTCCTGTATAAACAAGTTCCCATGTAGATCTTTCAAAATAAACGATTAAACGATCTTTGATATATTCGGCGGTGATAATTTGCTCTTGAGTTGGAGCATCAATAAATCCCCCAAAACCTGTCGTATCATCTACCCATGAAGACGTGGCATTTGTAGGGTCTCCATTTTGAGAAAATCTACACCGATTTGGATACTGTCTATCTGAGCCTCCTTCATCTTCTACAGTGTTTAAAGCAACAAGCCGATCTTTGAAAGGAAGAAGAATTAAAGAGGTCTCTAAGAACCGATTAGTTCCCCCTGTGTTAAGCTGAGGGCGAAGAGTTGTCCATGTGGAAGATCCTTCGGGAAGATATTTAATATTATCCGCTGCTACGTCATTAACCACATAAAAATAAGTTTCATAAGGATTCGCTCCTCTATAATTACAGCTCCAAAAGAAATTACTATCACTTCCCGTCCAAGTAGCGGAGCCTAATCTGCTCCATGCTGTACCATTAAATGTATAAGCAAACTCTCTATCAAATGCGATGACGGTTTCTTGATTAATAGAAGAAGTTTCACGTGTTCTGAGTCCCATCACGGGAGTTGCCGGATAAAAATAACAAGCTGTCGTAGCAGAAGCTCCTTGAATAACAAGTGCTCCCGTAGTTGTATTATAAGTTGCTGTTGTAGCAGAACCTGTATCTAATAGAGTAGCTGGAGCCCCTGTTGCGTTGACGGTGAAAAGCTCACTTCCTATTGAAAACATTTGGCCTATACCAAAAATTGTTCCAGGTACAGTGGTTGAAATATTTCCGGAGCCATCGGTATTTCCTAAATCAATACGCAAACGGGAACTTAAATCGTCTTCTCCAATTAAAGATGTCCCGAACCTCTTTCGAACTCTTCCACGCCATACATAAACATTTTCCAGCTCAAAAAAAGCATTTTCAGGAAGATAGAAGGGTTCAATATTATTTTGTTCCCCTTCTTGCATAGGACCTATAAGATAGCTTTTAAGAGCCATTACCTACCTATTGCTAAATAATACCACGATTGCCCCCCAGCTGCTCCACTAGACGCAAGCTGAAATCCATTTACTGTCAAATTTTGAACATTATAGCCGCTTACTAAAGCCGCACTTCCTCTAGGAGTAATAAAAACGACATATGCTGAACTAGAAAAAGAGGTGTTAAAGGTGATAGAAGTAGCAGTCCCAGTATGATTCACTTGACCAAAGCGCAAGCTGAGTCCTGTAAAAAAGTCCCACGAATAAGAGGTTCCACTTCCTCCTCCCGTTGAGGGAGAGGTGGCGCTAATTTGAGTGGCTGCGCTTCCATCTCTTCCATAAAAAAGCTGACTCGCTCCACTTACAGCTGCAGCAAATAAAAGTCCTTCATTAGCATTAGCACTTTGAGGAGTGGACTGCTGAACTAAATTAAGAAGAGTATGTTCCCCTTGGGTTCCACTATTAAAATCACCATGATTCAAATTAAAAGCAGTATTAATTTCTTGAAAGTTAGCGAGAATTTCCGATTGGCTTTGAGAAGGGTTATCAGTAGATTGGGGAATATTTTCATTATATGCCATCGTTAAAACCTATTGTTGAAATTACCATAAGGAAAAGCCGTCATCTCAGTGTAGATCGTCGCCGTTCTTTCATTTGTTTGCTGAACGACATGACGATTTAAGACGAGCTCTTCTTGCTCTTTAAATCCTTTCATAATTTGATCTACACCTTCAGGATCTTGAGAATCTTCAAAAATCTTCTTAGCTGCGCCATAAGCCAGATATTGCCACCATTGTTTTAGCAACGGATCACTTGTGCTTTCTAAAAGAGCCGACGGTGTTAAAAATGCGTTAAGCTCTACAGGGTAAGATTTATCTGGAACAGGACGAAGCGTAATAATATTGTCATAAAATAAAATAGCCTGAGGTCGATTGGGTTGATAAGGCGTTGAAACAATCGTAATTTCTTCTCCACTATCAATAGAGTTGCTAAAGGTAATCGTGCCGCTTCCTGTTGTATAGTCTATGGAACCTGTCACGGAGGTCGTTGAATTGCTAAGAAGCCAATTCCCGCTTGTTCTGCTTTGAGGATCATCTATAACTTTAACAGTAGACCCAGTGCTATCAATCACACCAATACTCATAGAGTATTGAAGGACGGGCACATTCGACAAAGTAAAAGTATAAGGACCTGTTGTTCCATCTCCTGTTACCGAAGTGGTAATATCTCCAAGAGCTGGATATGTTCTAAAAAACTGCTCCCTACTTTGAGAATAAAAACTTTGATAACCAGTAATATAAGCCGGAGTTTGCAGATTGTAGTAGACAGTAACAGCAGATTCGGTGCTTCCATCAAAATCCACCACAAGTTCATTAAAAGCAGGGGTATTAGGGTCAGCAGCGACCATTTTATATTGATCAACATTTGCCTCCGTTAAAAATTTAAAAGTGGCAGTATTAGAAAAAACACGTAAATGCTCAGGGAAGTCATATTGATAAAAAGTGTTCACATACTCATCAATCTGGGTATTTGTAATTTGCTGAGAAGAAGGGCGACCCGTAAGTCGCCTAACTTTTGTTCTAATGGTACTTAGTGTAGAAGAAGCACTCACGCGACTTTCCTCTCTTCAGATATTTTATCTTCAGAAATGTCTTGAAACTCTAAACTTTCAAAAGAACATCTTTGAACTTTTTTACCCACTTCTACAGAGGGATTGCCATTTGCATCTAATACGTGAGCATGTCTTGGATACCAGCACTGTTGGTTAAGATGTTTTGCTACCATTAAAGGAAGCTCTCGAACTTCGCCATCTACTAAAGTATATTTAAGGACTTCATCACCGGCATATTTTTTAAAACTAAATGTCATGCTACCTCCACGAGGTTCATAACATCTAAAAATTCCTTTTACTATTTGATGGTCTTTAGCACGCATCCGCGCCATTTCTTCCTTAGTTATCTTCCTCGTATTTCTTATTTTTGTAGGCGTTTGTAAAGTTGCCATATTTCCTCCGTGGTGGTAATGAGAGAGAAGGTTTCCCCTCTCTCTCGGTCAGGTTATTAGCTAGTTGAAACGCTAAAAGACTTTCCAGCTTTCCAATAAATAACATCACTACTTGAACCAGCAGGGCCATCAATCCCAGCGCCAAGTTCCATCCCTATAAGAGAGACGTTATCAGTAGCGTCATCTAAAGTATTCGCATAAGTACTATTAGCTGTTTCCCCAACTGGTACTACCTCAGCAAGTGTAAAAGGAACACCAGCAGTTGCAGGGAAAGCAAAAGCAGTAAAAGCGCTAGAATCAATATCTACTGTGATAGTATTGTTAGCAGTGCTTACTGCTGTAATGTTTCCAAGAAGCCCATCCATTTCAACCATCCCATATGCCGAAGGAACATTAATCCGCACAGCTTGACCAGCAGTAAACCCATGAGTAACCGTTAGGGTAATCACAGCGCTAGTCGCCTGAGTGATTGCAGAAATCGTTCTTCTTCTAGGATAAAATTGAGGTTGAAAAGAAATCTTTCTCCAAGAACCACTTGTTCCAGCTAAGGCTAGTTGAGCCATATAGTCTAAACTAAAGGTGGTAGAAGAAAGCGTACTGTTTCCTACAGTAAAATCAATGCCTCCAAGCTGTTGAGCGTTTGTGACATTAATAATTCTTACTACATCGCCCGCTGACAGACCATTCGTACCCGAATTAGTCACAACAGGTGTAGCTGCCGTAGAAATTGCTGTAATAGTACTATTTAAAGTACCAGGAGTTTGATCAGAAGTGTCGACACGGGTGAAGCCTCCGCTTGTGATGACTTCTCCCTGAAGAGTATCCGCTCCATCTGCTTTGGTGAATTCAATTCCCGCTCCATCTGAAAATCCTGAATACCACTCAAATTTAACTCCACGTCCTGGAGTTTGCTGAGTTGCCATTTGAGTGTAGTTAATCACTTCCATCCAATCTACATCAGATCGAATATCAAGTGTTTTGGCTGTACCGTCAGAGGTAAAATAGCCCTGTTGTATAATTGTACCGTTCATATTCGCTCCTTAAGTTGACAGTGTGGTTTTTAAGGCAAGAACCCAAGCATCATTAGTAATACGTGGTACTTGCGCAAATTTGTATCCAACACTTGCATTCAGAGCGAGTGGTCCATCATAAATAGGTGGCCTATAGATGAATTGAGCACTATAGCCATCTTGTTCTACAACGGCGTACGCTTCCATTCCTACACAAAAAATATTGTATACATCACTTCCTAGGTTAGAACCGCTTGAAGTAACGCTCCCAATACTTGAAAGAAGGAATCGGAGGTTAGAAACTGAACCCCATTCAGGTCTTAACGTGCTCATTTGACTTGGATATTGAGCTTTGGCGATAAAGCCTTGCACGTTTTCTAAATCTCCAATGAGCTGAGTAGATCCGAGGGCAAAATAAGCATCACGGACAGGAGCTGTACCGAAGCGGTCTTCTCCTTCGATATTATCAGCAATCGTGTAAGCGTTATTATCTGCTAACGTTCTAATGACAGTATCAATATCCGAGCGTGTTATTTCTGTTGGATTGTCTCCATTCGTTCCTCCCGTGCAATTGATGGAAGAAGCTGTTGAAGCAAGCATGTTACGAGTTAATTCATCTTCAGTTTGTCTAAGAGAAACTCCAAGTCTTTGCGCGGCTTCATTAAGCACAGGGTCTTGGTTTTGAAGAGTGACTTGCTCGTTTAAAATAATATACGTTCCGTAAAAATCCATCTCCGCATCAATATTGACGGCTGTCAATTGTTGGGGAGGAGGGGTAACGCCTGAATTTCCAAGGGGTACTGTAGCAGTACTCAATGGATTATAGCGTCTCATTCTCAGCGTAGTACCACCATTTCGTGGCATTTGCTTTAGCATGGCTGGAATGTTATGAATCATGTAAGGAACAGGAACCGAAAGCAGCTTATAAGAAAAACTTTGCTGCACCGGTGCTGGCAATACAGTTGTGGTGGTCGTTGACATTACAAACCTCGTTTATTAACGAGCCTTGATTGCCTCCACCATTTCTTTTTGAAGTTGCTTTTTCAGTTCAGGAGTTAGACCATTAGCAAAAGCATTTGCCTCATGAAGAGCTCCTTGCCCCTTGATCGCTTGAGCGCTTACAGGTTTTCCATGATTAGAATGCACCTGTTCTTTTTGCTTATCATATTTTTTCATATCTTCATCCTTTAAAAGAGTTTTTACAGCTTTATAAGCCGCAACACCCTTGGAAAATAAATCTTTAGCGCTTAAAGTCTTAATATCATTGCCACTTCGAATGGTGTAATACAATTCGGGTTCGTTATGTTTAAGTTTTTCCAAATTCTTCTCTGTGACAACTTCATCAAAGTCTGAAAACTTTCCTTTTAATTTTTCAGGAACTTCTTGCAGCTCTTTTTGACGAATTAACCCTTCTATTTTTTGGGCAAACTTATTGAAGTGCTTGCCCTCCACCAAATCATCCTCAGAAAGTTCAAGTTCGTCTGATTTATCTTCTAGCGATCTTAATTTTTCTTCATAAGATTTAAGTTGATCTTCAAGGCGTTTATTCGTCTCTCTTAACTGTTTAAAGTTGTACTCTTTAGAATTGGATTCTTCTTTTTTAAGTTCAGTTTGAGTATCTTCGGCAGCTTGAGCTTTATGCTCTTCTTGAGGCAGAACGGATTCCTTTTGCTGAATTTCTTCAACTACGTTCTCTTTTTCTTCAGCCATTATTACTCCTTTGCGATTGCGAATCGCATATACGCTGAATAAATCCCACTCACGCAGGGATCTCGAAACTTAGCTTTTGTTTAAAATTGGAGAGTTTTTAATTCAATACGGATGGATAAGAAATAAATTTACAGTTTTTAAATAAAATATTAGTATGCTTGCATAGCAGAAAGATAGGACCTCTTTGCGCCGGGTAAGGAGGTCTTTTTTAAAATAGAAGGTATCTATGAAACCCAGACATTTATTTATTTTTTTACTTCCTCTTGCGGCCGCTATCGGGAAAGAACATGAAATCATAGAAGAACCCCCCATTCAGATTATCAAAAAGGCAGAAGGAGAGTATTACCTTCTTAAAGAAGGAAAGCTGATTCCTATCGTTTTAGACCAAAAAGAAAGGACATTCTTTGAAGGATGCAAAGAAAATGAACCCATTCCATTTGTTTATTGTTCCAGATGCAAATGTTGCCACCGCAAAGGCCAGCATATTAATTAAGAAATTTTTCCTTTTCTAGTCGATCAGCTAATTTATCAAGATCTCCCGCCTGAAATTTTTTTATGTTGATTAAAAGATCTACCTGCTCAGGGGTTAAAGCATCTTCTAAAAGAGGAAGGGTATGAACGGTGTGAATATCGGGAACGACCCAGAGCATCTCTACCTGATCTTTTTCGGGATGGCAATAATAAACCACCTGATCATACTGAGGAGTAGGACACTTTTGAGTAGGTAAAAAATATTGACGCACTACATTTTGAAGAAGACGCTCTTTCTTAAACAAAACAACCACATAAAAGGGACTTTCATATATCTTATGCCCTCTTTCAATCGCTATTCTTACTTGATTTTCAAATGAATCGTCAGATGAATGCCCCTTGTGAATTTCACGCTGAAGATCAATAGGATTTATCTTTTCATCTTTTTTCTTCTGAAGTTCATACGAATAGTGTCCAACCGTTTTTTTAGGTGTGGATATGCTCGTATCTTCTTTTTCTCCATCTAATGACATGATCATTTTCCTTGAGTCTAGGACCATTCCAATTTTCTTTGTCCCACCAAGCGGGAATAATTTTTTTAGTGTCTGTTTCTACAGTGACAAGTTCATAAGGAAGAGGACATGCTTTGGAGGCATCTACCCATTCCTTCCGGATTCTTGAAAAAAACTTTCTGCTTAAAGTGTTAATGTTTTTAAATTGGCTATTGTTGTCCTTTTCCATCCTTTTTACCCTCCAGGCGCTCTACTTCTCTGCGGAAGAAATAATAAAAATGCTTAATAATAACTTTAATTTTTTCAGGATTAAGGTTTTCTATATGAGATATTTGCCAATCTAAAAGATGCGCTTGATCATGAGGAGCTGAACAAAAAACGCAAAGAGGATGAGATTTAAAGTCTAAAGGGAGGGAACTATCTTCCCACTGCAGAAAACATGAAGGGCATTCATACTTCATACAAAACCGTGGTGATCTATTTTTCTTTTTTTTAAACTAAAAAAAATTAAATTCAATACACAGGTAAAAAAAATTATGACAAACGAAGGAATTATGCTTTTTCACCTACTATTAATCGTAGGAGCTGTTTTTTTGTTTAGAAAAAAATGGGGGAAAAACGGACTAGGATTTCTTTTCTTTCTGTTTCTGTTTTTAAGCAATCTTTTTGTAAAAAAAGAAATTAACTTCTTTTCCCTTGTGATTACAACATGCGATGTATACACGGTAGGTTCTGTACTGTGCTTAAATTTGATTCAAGAAATATGGGGAGTAAAAGAATCGAGAAAATTCTTGTACAAGGGAATGGCAATGCTTGTGATTTTTTTGTTTCTTGCCGCCGTTCATCTTATTTATCAATCAGCGCCTCACTCGATCGAATTTAGCGATGCTTTAGACACCATTTTTAAAAACAGTGCACGCATTATTTTTGCCTCCGTATTTGTCACTTTTGTCAGCGACCGCATTGACCTTTTTCTCTTTCAACAGCTTAAACAGAGATTTACAAATTTTCCTTTTGTTTTTAGGTTTTTCTCTTCAACCTTGGTTAGCCAGTTTCTAGATACCATTCTTTTTACCTACATTGGGCTTTATGGCATTTTGGAACATCCCTGGCATTGTATTTTATCTGCATACATTGTCAAGGTACTCTGTATCGTTGGAAATGCTATTTTCTTCTTATGGACGAAAAGAGGTTTTTATAATCCTCTTTTAGAGGAAAACACCTAACTTCAATTCTAACTTCGTATCTTCCGAAGCGTTTTTGTTAATGAAATAAGGGATATAGCTGAATTCTAAAAAACTTTTGCCATATCTACCTCCTAAAGTTAGATAAGGCTTAATTTCTTTTTTAAACCACTTATTCCATTTTTTAGCAGCTAGATCTCTTTCATTTTTAAGCTTACAAAGAAGACTGGGACCTGCGTAAATTTTCATTCCTTGATATGACATTAAGTCATAGTAAACACCAGCACGCAAACAGGGAGAATAGGTTTTGATGTTTTCTTTCTTATCATATTCATATTTATATCCAGCTCTGGTATCAAAGCCAAGCCTTCCATGATAGGTGCGTCTTCCAAGGCCGGCTTCCAATTCTTTTCCGTTGTTTTTTTTCCAGGCAAAATCTGCAAAATATTCAGGATTTTGTGCGCTCAGAACTGATGCTAAAAAAAGAAATAACCCACATATATACTTTGTCATAATGGTCTCCGTAAGATTGCGTAAATATAGATCTTCCTTACATAAATTTAAAGAAAAATCAACCCCTCAGGACAGGATGGAAAAAAGATGACACATAGATACAAAAAAGCCTCCAACTCTCAGACGGGGGCTAAATCAGGTGTTAGCAACCTTTTCCTTCATCATAAGGCTTGAAGATAATTTATTAACCACTCTTTCCAAAAAATTAGACATTCGACCGTAATTTTTTATTTTTGAAATAATCTCTTATGTGAAAAGTCACATTTGTTCACAAAACACCCATTTTTGAAATATAAAAATCTTATTAGGCAATTTATCGATTCCCTACCCTTTTTAGTAAAAAAATATAGTAAATAAATCAAAGTTCATTTATTCTCTATATTCAAAGTTTTTTGGAGAGATTATGGATGCAAAATTTTTTATTGAAAAACTGCAGTTAACCCAAAAAGTAGAAAACGGACACTTAAAAGCTTTCTATCCTAATTGTGTAAAAATTTCTAAAGCTTATACTCAAACTAAAGAAGATAGGAGCCTTTTTTCAACAGCGTTTTATCTTCTAGAACGTCCCTACTTAAATCCTCTTCATAAAATTAATGGATATGAAATCTGGCAATATCAAAATGGAGCAGACTTAAATCTTTACACTCTTTCTCCCGGAGGAGAAAAAAAATGTGTAGTTTTAGGAAAAAATAAAGAACTTTTTCATATTGTTCCCTCAGGTTTTTGGCAATGCGCAGAAATAAATGAGGAAAATTATGAAAACTTTTCTCTTATTTTTCATTTCAATGCCCCTTCCTTTCATATAGACGATCATGTCAAGGGGAAATATGAAGAACTCGTTCGTCTATTTCCATCCCATGTCGATTTTATCAAAAAATTCCAATGGAAAGATTGAGTGGAAAAGTGCATTTTAATAAGCGGGACTAATCGAGGACTAGGAAGGTTTCTTTATGAAAATCTTAAAAATGACTATGTAGTTAAGGGGACCACTCGCATACAAAATGATGGGTTTTTTGATTTAGACTTGCAACAAACCGAAAAGTTTGAAACTTATATAGACACTATTTTAAAAAAATGTACTCCTTGCATTTATATTCACAACATTGGAATAGGAGCCCTAGGAACCTTTAATCAATTTTCGTCTCATCAAATAAACACATTATTCACTACAAATCTCTTTGGGCCTCTTCTTTTTATTGAAAAATTATTACTAAAAATAAAAGATAAATTAAATATTATTTTAATTTCTAGTGACGTTGTTAAGAATTATTATCCTTTCCTTGGAATTTATAGCGCCACTAAAAAAGCATTAGAAGAAGCTTTAATCGATTTATGCAATATTCACCGGAACCCCTTATATGTTGTTTATCCTCCTCCTCTTAAAATCCCCTCTTCTAAGCTTCCTCCTACTATTTTAAAAGGGGAACACAAGGAGGGAGAAGGCCCTTTTCCTCAAGCCT
>Ga0098074_1000324_pt1 | contig 35591 bp, 34 predicted proteins | sample 32_taG_FD_75064 | JGI IMG/M metagenome (GOLD analysis project Ga0098074, IMG submission 75064) | Marine viral communities from the Gulf of Mexico - 32_GoM_OMZ_CsCl metaG | ecosystem: Environmental > Aquatic > Marine > Oceanic | place: Atlantic Ocean: Gulf of Mexico | collected 2015-07-12 | reverse complement strand
GTGCATTCTCCAATAGAAAATGGACTTTTGAAACTGAAGAATAATGCCACTAACACCAAATAAACAAAAGCGCAAAAAGTACTAAGTTTGTTAGGCGCCTTTGCCTATTTGGAAACCGTTATGCGTAATAACCTTACTCGATAATTAACGATAGAGAAAAACAATGTCTTGGATAGTAACTTTTAACATAATAGGCGAAAATTTTGACCCAAATAAAATTGGCATTCATTTTAATCAAAAGAATCAATCATATGACATTTGCCAACATGGGACATTGAAGGGGAAACCGTACGGATATGGAAGTGCGACATTTGTAGTGCCAGAATCAATATCAAGACAAGAGAAATTTAAGTATTTAGCCGAATTGTTTGAACCAAAACTAAAAGAGCTTAAAGAGACCGGCGCTGAAAATTGGTGGATAGAAATAGGGAGGTTATATGCTCATCAATGCAATGAAGAATTGGACTTTCAAGAACTCAAGGAAATAACACGCTTAAAATGTTCAATTTCATATTCTGCCTACAATGTTACTGAAGATGAAGAAAATGAAGGTTTTGATTATGACAAATATGGACAATAAAAAATAGTACGCATAACACTAGCTAAAAATAACAAACCAACCCACCTAACCGTTTTTGCGTATTTTTAGCATTAACGTTGCGCGTAAGCTTGAAAACACTATCATTTTGAAACATATGATTAAGGTTGAACAATATAAAAGAGAATTTCAAAACGAAATAGATAAAATGCTTTTGGAAATTTCTAAGGAGTTTGAAATTCCTATTTTTAACAATGCCCAACCGATTAAGAAAATTAAATATGATAAATATTGGGTTATCCAAAAGAATCAAGAAATAATTGGAACAACAGCAATCGTATTGATAGAAAATAATTGTGCTATTTTGAAAAATATGTTCGTTAAAAAGGAGTTCCGAGGTGAAAATTTTAATGTTTCCCAAACGCTGATTTTAAAAGTGCTTAATTGGTGTAGATCTGAAAATGTTTCGACCATTTATCTTGGAACAATGGAACAATTTATTGCTGCACAAAAATTTTATGAAAAAAATGGTTTTCATAAAATTGAAAAGAATCAACTCCCAGAAAACTTTATTCATAATCCATTGGATACGGTGTTTTATGAAAAGACAATTTTCATTCCACATTCAGAGATTAAAAAGGAATATAGAATCCGAAACGGTAATTTTCAGGATTTGGATTCCGTAAAACAATTGGCACAAACTACTTGGAAACAATTTGAAAAGGTATTGTCGAATGAAAATTGGGAAAAATTGGAACGAATTCTTTACAACGAAAAACTTTACATAGATTTATTACAAAATTCTACAAGCTTCGTTTGCGAAAATATTGAAGGTCAAATTATTGGAATGAGTTTTTTAGTTGCAAGTGGAAATCCGACCGAAATTTACAATGAAGAACAATGTTATATTCGTTTTGTAACTGTTTCTGATGAATACAAAGGGTTGAAAATCGGACAAAAACTAACCGAAGCTTGTATTGAATTTGCCAAAAATAAAGGTGAGAAGAAAATAGCACTTCATACATCCGAGTTTATGCAAAAGGCTCGGAATATTTATGAAAAACTTGGATTTAAGATAATTAAAGAGATTGAGCCGAGATACGGTAAAAAATATTGGCTTTACCAAATGCACTTATAACTATGATAAAATATCAGATTGAAACGGATTTGAGTGTGGAAGAATTTACTGAAGTTCTCATAAACTCAACATTAGGAGAAAGAAGACCAATTTCTGAACCCGAAAGAATTGCCAAAATGCTTGAACACGGCAATTTAATTATCACAGCAAGACACAATGGAAAATTGGTAGGTGTTTCAAGGTCATTAACCGACTTTTTATATTGCACCTATTTGTCTGACCTTGCCATTGACGAAAAATATCAAAAACAAGGAATTGGAAAAGAGTTAATCAGGCAAACCAAACTAGCTTCACCAAAAGCAAAGCTCATTCTCCTTTCAGCACCAAAAGCAGTGAATTATTACCCAAAAATTGGAATGACACAATGGGAACAATGCTATGTTTTGGACAATATAGAAGACCTAAAGTAAAAATATATGATTAACTATAACGGCAAAATATTCAGACCAATTGAAAATTCAGAAAATGGCGAAACATCAAGCGAGACCATTTTTGATTACAAACAAATAGGAAATATTTTGACCTCTGAATATTCAGGTGGGAAGATAAAAAAAGGACACCTAATTGGGCTTGTGGACGAAATCGGAAACATCGATATGCGATACCACCAAGTAAACAATAAAGGTGAGATTATGACAGGAATTTGCAAATCAAAGCCTGAAATTATGGAAAATGGTAAAATCAGACTTCACGAAAGTTGGGAATGGACGTCAGGAGATAAATCTAAAGGAAAATCAATAATAGAAGAACAATAAAGCCTATGCACAACAGCAGTTTGGCAACAATTAAGAATCAATGAGAATATTCATATTAATCTTTCTAAGTGTAGCAAGTTTAAATTCAATTGGACAGGTGAAAAATGATTCACTCGTCTCATTTATTTCCAGTAGAATTGACTCCTTGCCTAATGGCTTTGCCATTTCCATCGCAGTTATTAATAACGATGAATGTAACTACATTGGATTAATAAAAGAAAATGACCAAATCATAGTCAAAGACCTTAAAGATTCCTTATTTGAAATAGGTTCTTTAACGAAAGTTTTTACATCTACTCTTTTAGCTTATGAAGTAGTGAACAACCAGTTAAAGTTAACGCAGCCGATCAATAAAGATTTTCCTTTCAAATTCAATGATAAAATAAAGCTGAATTATAAAAACCTAGCAAATCACACATCTGGCTTATATCGGCTACCTTCCAATATACTGCCATTGCTCTTGAAAAACCAAGACAACCCTTATAAGGAATACTCATACGAGTTATTCGATCACTACCTTCAGAAAGAATTGCAATTATCACAATCCGAAATAGGCAAATACTCATACTCTAATTTGGGCGCAGGGTTATTGGCATACGGTCTTTCAAAACGAAGAGGAAAAACATTCGAGTTTTTGTTAAATGAGCACGTTTTCAATCAGTATAATATGTCAAATACTGAATTTGATAATAATACTTCATTTCACGGTATTAATGAAGTTGGAGAAAATGCTGAAAATTGGCAGTTTGATGCTCTTAAAGGAGCTGGAGGGTTAATTTCCTCTACATCAGACTTATCGAAATTTGTAGTAGCTCAGTTTGATACCTCAAATTGTACTCTTGCATTAACAAGAAAGGTTACCCATGCAATTTCTGATAATATGTCAATTGGGCTAGGATGGCATATTATTCCCCAAAAGAAATCAGATTTAAAATACTGGCATAACGGAGGAACTGGAGGATTTACATCTTCCGTTTCTTTCAGAGTCACAAATCAGACAGGAGTGATTGTTTTGTCAAATATTTCTGCTTTGCATAAGCAATCCTTTATTATTGACGAACTATGCTTTGAATTATTAGATATGCAAAAATAATGTTGCTAACATTGTATAAGCGGCATTAAAACGCCCGCTTATACTAGACCGTTGGTGGCTATTTTGACCAAAAAAACGCAAAATGTAAATAATTAAAATTATTAGAATGAAAAAAATCTTGGCAATAGTTTTGAGTTTAGGGTTTTCAATTATGACAATCGCTCAAGAAAATTCTCCAACAATTAAAGGCAAAGTTAAAATTTCAATAGTTGAAGGAACTTTTGATTGTGATTTAACAATAAGTAATATACCAAGAATTCAAGATTATTTGATACGATTAAATTCAGGAATGAATTTACTTCATATAAAAAGTAAGAAACCAAACGATTTTGTGTTAGGATTTAATAAATCTGACAAAGACACAACTTCTACAGGAGAAAGTTTGGCATATTATTTTCCAGATAATACAGGAAAAGGAAAATTTTTACCGAATGAATTACAATTTAGATATGTAGGCAAATATGCCGTTGCTACAGACACAATAAATAATTATTCAAATGCAGACTGGAAAGGAAATATAGCTTTTAATGGTTTTTCAGTTAGAGCAGACGGTTCTCAAAGTGCTTGGTATCCATACCTATACGATGCAGAAAATGATATATCTTATGAAAAAATGTATTATGATATAGAATTTGAATGTATTGATTGTTCTACAATTTATGTAAATGGAAATAAGCCTGTGAAATCAACAAAAGTTAATCTTAAAGCAAATCAACCATATGAAATGGCTATTTTTTGTGGTAAATATGATTTTATAAACGATGGTAATTTAATTTTACTTAACCCAACTTTTTCAAAAAATGACATTGATAGTTTCTCAAAATTAGTTAATCAATATAAACAATATTATGAAAGTAAGTTAAAGATTAAATTTTCAGAACCACCAGTTTTTATAAGCACAACACCAACTGCACCTAAATATGGTTGGCTATTTGTATCATATCCAACCATAATGGGAATAGGATATGGAAACGATGGAATAGGTGCGCTTTTTGATAAAAATAAAGATTGGTATAAACAATTCATTGCTCACGAACTTGGACATTACTATTTTGGGACGTATATGGTTCCAAATTCAGAGCTTGGTGATATGATTTCAGAGGGCTTTACTGAATATTTATCGTTGAAATTAGTCGAAGAACTTCAAGGAAAAGACTTTTACACAAAGAAAATAGAAAAAAAATTTGAATACTTAACTGATTTTAAAACAACGCCTATATCAAAGATAAAGTCTATTAGCGAAATAGAGGACAGAGAGACTTTTGTATATGATTATGCTCCAATGATGTTTATTGCAATAGAAAAAGAAATCGGTGCGAAAAAAATGTGGGAATGGATTAGCAAAGTATTAGACAAAAAAACAAATTTTACTAACTATGATTTTTTGCTGTCAACATTACGAGAAACTTTGAATGATGAAAAGAAAACTCAAAAAATAGTTGAACAGTATTTTAACAATGTTAAATCAACTGAGAATATAATAAACAACTTGAAAAACAAATAAAAACAGCCACCAACAGCCGTTTTGCAAAAGCGGGGGTTTCGTGCTTCTATGACAGTGAAGTGCTAAATTCAAGCTTTGAGCATCTAATGAAGTTTAGTGCTGAAAATCCCCGCCTTCGCAAAGCCCAAAAACGTTATTATCAATTGAAAATAAGAGAATGAAAATATCTACCTTAATTGCTTTCCTTATTTTGGTCATTTTAGGATGTAAATCAACAAATGAATTTGAAAAACACGAACCAAACCTTGAAGCTGTAAATCTATACAAAGAAGCTTATAGAATCGCCCTATTAGAGCGCGAGCACAGCGAAAAGGTAGACAGTGCAATGCTCCTTTTGGAAAAAGCCATTCAATTTGATTCCATGTACATCGAACCACATTTTGGGATTATAGGCTTTGCGACTCTCAACAAGGACAAAACCCAAGCTATTGAATATTGTCATAGAGCACAAAGAATTTTCGTGAATTTCCCGGAATTCATTCTTCTAGAAGGCGCTGTCCGTGAATCAAATAAAGAAAAACGAAAAGCCAAAGAACTGTACAAAATAGCGCTCAACATAAATCTATACACACAGCTATGAACTGACGTATTCCTCTGGCGCTTACGCAGAATAGAAACATGCTGTAATTCAATTAAATAAAACAAAAAATGATCTGAATCTATCTACGAAAAAAAATTGGTCTCATTTCTGCAATGTCGCGTGCAGAAAACTAAAAAAATGTAACTTTGAATTGTGCTCAGTTCAATTAGAAATAGTATCCTTACGAAATTTATTTGGGGTCTCATGGGACTTCATCTTCTTAATATTAGTGTTGATATTGCAGATAGAAATCCCGAGAGTTTCCCTGAAGACTTATCCTTCAATGATCAAGAAAGCATCATTGAAATAGTACTTGAGAAAATTTTGTGTTTTGAAGACGCACTTCATGAATATGACGATCATGATACTGACGATCAATCTAAAAAATCAACATTTAAACTTGATTTAATTACCTCCTTTGTCCCAGCAAATGATTTGAACGCTTCATTTATCAAAACAACAAAACAACATTTTCCGGAATACAACCCATTCATTAACAAGGGATTTCAGAATTTGACTTTTCCTCCACCAAAGATTTGATTTACTTCATGATATACTCGATCTCACCTGCATTATTGTAGTGTGATGTAATTATATATTTCATAAAAATAAATCAAAATGTATTTAAATAAAACAGTGGCATTTTTCATGCTATTTACCTCATATTGCCATTCATTCGCTCAACTTTCAAATACGGAGAAAGATAGTATTTACATTCAATTAACCGAGAATCAAATTGGTCCAAGTAAAGTACTGCATGCTGAACCACTTTACATTGACCTTATCCGGGATTTGGGAGCAAGAAAAGGAGAAAAAGAATGGAACGTAGGCTTTGGTCTAACTGATAATTTAAAATTTGACACTTACGAAACACTGGTTGAATATGAATGGGCTCCAATAAATCGATTAGGATTAGAAATTGAACTACCCTTTACTTTTCATGCGCGACAAAGTGGCGTTGACAAAGATTCAATTCCTGCAAACAGCCTAAACAGTGTTAAAACTGCAGTACAGTGGTCATTTTTCGTGAATGAACAATTTGCTACTTCAATGGCCTTTGGATATATTAATGAGTTTGAACTCTCAGATTTCAACAACTTTGGAGATCCTTTGATGAAAGGTAATTGCTACAATCCATTTTTCGTAGTAGCAAAACGTTGGGGAAGTAACTTTCATTCGTTGATCTACACTGGTCCTCAGTTTGAACAAGACTTTCGTGCCAATATGCTGCACACAAGTTTCGACATTAATACTAGTTTCCACTACATGATTTCTGGAACGCGAAATTTCATTGGTTTTGAGTTCAACAAGACGATTAGCCGTGGTGATTTTGACATGACAATACGACCTCAAATGCGATTAGGTGTAGCAGACAACCTTATGATAGGCATTGTGGCTGGAGTTCCAGTAAGCAGAGAAAATGAAAGATTCAGTTCATTTGTCCGACTTATTTGGGAGCCAAAACATAAATAAAAATAAGCGGTTCAGGTGCAAATCTGAACCGCTCAATAGTTTTTTTATTCTCGATGCTGATTTCAATGCTATCCTTTTTTTTAATTCCCAATTTTAAGCTAACTTATTCTTACAGTAGTTTAATTGGTCGATAACGTTTCTATTCCCTTACTTTCAAGCATATTCATTCAAAACTGTTGGTGACTGAAAATATTACATCAATATTCCTTGAATTATTAACTATTACATTATTTATGAAAAAATCCTAACCGGTTCATTTTTCATTTTTGCACTGTTACTTTGTAATAACCAATCTTTTGCTCAAAACAAAGGAGAACTTACAACTCATTCATTAGAAGAATGGACATTGATTAACACCCAAAACAACGTAGAGATATCATTCTCTAAAGTCAAATCAAATGGAAATTGTTTTTTAGCCATTCAATTACTACAGAAGAACAACTAGTAATGAAACAATTGATATTCGAAATCAAACACAAGTAATATACATTATTGAAATAAGTTCTCGATCATCAAGTCATTTTTATAGAATAATAAAAAATTAAAGATCGTTATCGTAAATCATAGGCGGGTATAGTATTATACTCGCCTTTTTTTTGTTAATCACATAATCTTCTAAATCGAAATAAATTGTTTTACCAATTGAAGAACTGCGGACATGCGAAAACAAAAGAATTTTTGCTATTTTACTACCTTTGCCCAATGAATCAAAAAGAGCTCCAAGAATTCCTCAATTTCAAAGCTGAGCAATATGAAAATACCGATTTCATCTCAAGCGATCCCATTCAATTGGTGCATGAATTCACCACAAAAGAAGATCGAGAAATCATTGGTTTTTTGGTTTCCACTATTGCCTGGGGAAATCGCGCAAGTATCATTAAAAGTGGTCGTCGCATCCTTGAAATAATGGGAAATGAACCTCATCAATTCATTCTGAATTATACTGGATTTGATGGAAATTTTGTTCATCGCACATTCAATGCGGTAGATTTGGATTTTTTCTTCCGATCATTGCATGCGATTTATCAAAACGGAAGTTTGGAGGACTGTTTCAAAGAACATCCCGAATTCCCTGGAATGAAAGGCAGAATTGTCAACTTTAGAGAAACTTTTTTGGCAACGAAACACGAAAAACGATCTGAAAAACACATTTCCAACCCTTTGAAAAACTCTGCTTGCAAGCGACTCAACATGTATATCCGTTGGATGGTTCGACCAGCAAGTAAAGGAGTAGATTTTGGCATTTGGAAGAGTATTCCGCTTTCAGAAGTTCATATCCCACTCGATGTACACACGAGCAATAATGCACGCAGATTGAAGCTCATTTCCAGAAAACAAGACGATTGGAAAGCCTTGGAAGAATTGATGCTTAATCTCCGTAAATTCGATACAAAAGATCCAGGAAAATACGATTATGCCTTATTTGGATTGGGTGCTTTTGAGGGATTTTGATTAATCTTTGTTTCCTGCAGCTTTCTTTCTTTCCTCTTCTTTCAAGTATTCTTCGTATTCGTCCGCATAGTTTGTACTTGATCCTCCAAATACATCAAATGCATTTTGTTTGTTTTGTTCATCCATGTTGACCTCCTCGATCACATTTCCTGTACGATCATACGTTTTCCAAATTCCAGTGCGATTACCATTCAAAAACTGTCCCACTGTTTTTTTACTGTCCGAGTATTCAACCAAATTCCCACCTGTCTCATTATAATCAATCTCAATCGAAAGATTCCCATCTTGATTGAATTGCTTCAATTGTTTTTTATACTGATGATCAAAGTAATCACTAATGAATTGATTTCTAATTTCTTCAGATTTTTCCGAAATGGTGTCGACTAAAAAGGCGTAAACAATTTCCTTTGGAGCATTTCCAAAATCAATGGTCATTTCAACCTTTGTAGCATATTTTGTTTTACAGTAAACAGTTTGAATTGGATTTGTATTAATACTCTGTGCTACGGAACTATTGTCAATATTATTCAAGAACTCTTGTTCACTGGCGCGTATTGATTCCTTAGCCTCATTGATTTCATCCAAAACTCTATCTATTTCGGTTTTTCCATTTTCATCGTATTCTATCCACTCACTCACCTTAACACCATTTTCAAACTCTGCTTCCGCTTTTTTGACACCAGTTTCATAGTAATAGGTAAAGGTTCCATGATTTTTACCATTCTTAAGAGTAGTCGTTGATTCTAAGTAACCATCAGGATGAAAGTGCTTGAACTCCCCCTCCATTTTTTCCGTCTTAAATGACCAATATCCCACTGATTCTTTCGCACCATTGTCATAATAAGTAGTAGTTAAAACGGGAACTTCGCTCATCCGTTCTACGATTTGTCTGTGACACTTCATGATTGCTTCATTGTTCGCATTTTGTCTGACTTCACGTTTTCGATATATTTCTTCGTTTTTGTCGTTGTAATAGTTTCTCTCTGATGTATATTCATCAACGAATTGTTTGCATTCGTTCTGGTATTCCTTTACAATTTCTAACTTGCTATTGTACTCTTCAATATCGGCATCCAAATAATTTGACTGGCGGTTGTAACTTTCGTATTCATCGTCACAATTGGACGTACACAATTCATAGGCGGCCTTTGTTAACTTCACAACAGCTCTCGTTTTTTCTATGCTTCTATTCAACTCCTCCAAATCATTCTTGTAGGATTGAAATTGCTTACAGGAATACGCGTCGTCAGGTGTGGTTTTGGAGTTGAACTCTTCAACCAATTCATTAGACATACGTTCAGTATTATCTGCGTCTTCCTGATCTTTAACTTGTATTTGTAGAAAATCAACAATCAATTGCTTTGATTGTTCATCTTGGAATACTTGCTTCAAATATGTGACGTGTTCATCGCTTTTGTCGTTAAATACTATTTGAGAAAATGCCTCATAATCTTGAGCAAAAAGCACATTGAAAAAAAATACACAAAATAGGCTTAGTGGAAAGTTTTTGTACGAAATCATTTTTATTACAGTGTTAGTTCAGTTCGAATTGCTCAATTTTTGGTGAATGCACTCGAAAAAGTGTTTTTTTTGCAATATATAAAAACTCTTTAAATCTAAAAAACCACTCACTTTCTGAGCAACAACAAAGTGATTGGAATATCCGATAGAAATGATAAATTTGGATAATGGATAGAACGGATATCTGGTTTGGCTCGAATTACCAATTATAATGAATCTCAACCTGAGTCGCGCCTTTGCCATATTCCATGTAACTCGCATCGAAGAATTCCACGCCATCTTGTCCTTGCAAATACGTTCTCACTTCTTCTTTCAATACTCCTTCTCCTACTCCATGAATCACAATCAGTTTTCGAATTTGTTTTGCGCGTGCTTTCTTGTAAAATGCTTTAAACACACCCATTTGTTGATTGAGAATCTGTGTATTTGTTAAATCAGAATGACGATCGGTGATTGCTTCCATGTGCAAATCAATTTCCCACACATCAATCGGCTTCAGATATCCCGTTCGCGTTTCTTTATGAACAACATGGTTGATTGCTTCCAAAGATTCTTCTACAATGATTTGATCTACTTCATTGTCTGAAAATTTGTAATCCGTTCCATGAATTTTCACCAACTCATTCTCGCGAAATGGTCGCTCAAAGGTTGTTTCATCTTCTACATAATAAATGACTCCAACAGAAGATTTGGCTTTGCTCGTATCAATACTACGCACGATTCCACCACCCGCTTCAAAGAGAAAAGCTACTTTCTCACCAATTTGATACCGCATATTCAATCCACGTTTTGTCGATGGTGTAAAAAAGAATGATTGGACTTAAAAAACACAAAATCCAAAACAGCACCAAAATGATTCTAAACACTAAAGAAGTATCTTTCACCGTAGGCGTAACGAGCACACTATTCACTTGAGAAGCCAATAGAGATTCAACTTCAGATGAATCGGCAAACTCAATGTATTTGGCTAAAGTTGGTGTATGCTGTAAAACAATTGTCTTAATTTTCGAAAACTCCTTATTCGTTAATTTCTTATAGGTTATTCTAAAGTTGACTTCTTCCTCAATGCAATCTTTGTGCATTTGATAACGCTTTTGCAATGAACGTACTCTGAAGCCCATTAAAAAACCAAAAATGATCAAGATATAACTATCCAAAAACCAACCCGAGGCAATGATAATCAACGACGAAAAAAATGCAAACACCAACAACAAAAGTTCATGGTTTTTGCGCAACAACAATTTAAACAACTGTCCGCCATCCAAAGGATCCAAAGGAACGAGGTTCAATAAATTCAAGACACTGAAAATCAACCCAAAATTGAACATTGCAGTGGAATCAAATGATTGTGAAAACAAGATTAACAAGCTACCAATTAAAATTCCCGGCATTGGTCCAGCGGCAATCATGAAAAAGCTTTGTTTTTGAGAATATTCTGATTTTGAACCCGAAACGAATGCACCCATCAATGGAATGAATAACATGCGGACATTTTTGTATTTGAATCGTTTCATCATGATGTAATGTCCCAATTCATGAATCACTAGTACAATTAATAGCATGGCTACAAATCGCACTGAATCTGCAAAAACAAAAAGGAAAACCATCACAAATAAAACCATAGAGAAGATAGTAGAAGAAAGACTTCCACGTGATTCTCTTTCGATCAAATCAGGTTTTTGGGGATAAAAATCAAACTCATCCATTGTATAAAATTACGAACTAATCCTATACTTGACAAATGTCGTGCCGCTTAATTATTTATTCCTTGATTGAAGCACTGACTCTACATCAGATAAAGTAAATCCTTTTGCTTGCAACAAGAGCGTATAGTGAAACAATAAATCTGCTGCCTCTCCAAGAAATAACTCATCATTGTCTGATTGCATTGCTTCAATGACTAACTCAACCGCTTCCTCTCCTACTTTTTGCGCAACTTTGTTGATTCCTCTATTGGTCAGACTCACAGTATACGAATTTTCGTCTTGAGAAGCCAAACGTTTCTGAATGATGTTTTCCAGCGAATACACAAATCCTTTCGAGGAAGTTTCATTGAAACAAGTGGTCGCACCAGTGTGACATGTTGGTCCATTTGGTAAGGCTTGAATCAATAACGTATCTTGATCGCAATCAACGGAATAACTCACCAAATCCAAATAGTTTCCAGATGTTTCTCCTTTTGTCCACAAACGGTTTTTGGAGCGACTAAAAAATGTCACGCGTTTTTCAGCAATTGTTTTTTCAAATGCTTCTTCATTCATGTATCCCAACATCAATACCTGTTGCGATATGCTATCTTGGATAATGACTGGAACCAACCCGTCTCCTTTACTAAAATCTATTTTCATCGTATGGGTAAATTTCGTTGTTTTAATTCGTTTTTTAAATCTGGAATGGCAATTTCATTGAAGTGAAAAACACTCGCTGCTAACGCTCCTGTCGCCGCTGTTTGCTCAAAAACATCAACAAAATGTTGAATTGTACCCGCGCCACCAGAAGCAATGATTGGCAAATTGACCTTGTCACCTAATAACTGTAAGACATCAATCTCAAATCCATCTTTCGTGCCGTCGCTGTTCATAGAAGTGACCAACAATTCTCCGGCTCCTAATTCTTCTACCTGCAAAGCCCAATCTATGGCTTTCAAATTCGTTGCTTTCTTGCCTCCGTTGGAAAAAACCATCCATTCTCCATCCACAAGCTTCACATCAATGGCAACGACAACACATTGTCGTCCATAGCGCTTTGCAATTTCTGAAATCAACTCCGGTCGATTAATTGCCGCAGTATTCACACTCACTTTATCAGCACCGGCTTCAATCACTACTTTTGCATCTTCCAAGGTGCGAATTCCACCTCCAACGGTAAAAGGTATGGCTATGACTTCGGCAATTTTCGTCACCAATTCTACTAAAGTTGATCGATTTTCATTACTGGCAGTAATATCCAAAAACACCAATTCATCTGCTCCATTTTCAGCATATGATTGTCCCAATGCAACAGGATCTCCAGCATCACGCAAATCAACAAAGTTGACGCCTTTCACCGTCCTTCCATCCTTGATATCCAAACAAGGAATGATTCTCTTCTTTAACATAATTCGCTCAATTCTTTCAAGGTAATTCTTCCTTCGTAAAACGCTTTTCCAACAATTGCTCCTTCGCAACCTTGTTCTTTCAAGCGCACTAAATCGTTGATTGTTGCAACTCCACCACTGGCAATCAATTGAAGTCCGTTCAATTGGACCAATTCTTCGTACAAATCAAACGACGGACCATTCAACATTCCATCCATTTCAATATCCGTACTTATCACATAGCTGATTCCTTTCTTTAAGTAATCAGAAATAAAGTCTGAGACATCCAATTCAGAGCTTTCATACCAACCATTTGTAGCAATTTTACGATTTTTACAATCAGCTCCAAGAATGATCTTTTCTGTTCCAAATTCATTCAACCACTCCAAAAAAACTGTTGGATTTTTGACCGCAATGCTACCACCAGTGATTTGATTGGCACCCGATTCAAAGGCAATTGTTGCATCTTTTGTCGACTTCAATCCTCCACCAAAATCTACTTTTAGATTTGTTTTCTTGGCGATTTGTTCCAATACTTTGTGGTTGACAATGCTTCCAGATTTTGCTCCGTCCAAATCTACTAAATGCAAGAATTGAATACCCGCTCCTTCAAATTGTTTGGCCATTTCCAATGGACTTTCTGAATAGACTTTTTGTGTCGCATAATCTCCTTGCGACAATCGTACGCATTTCCCGTCGATTAAGTCAATTGCTGGAATGATTCTCATAACGTTAAAAAATTTTGTAGTAATTGCGCTCCAACTGAACCAGATTTTTCTGGATGAAATTGCATCGCATAAAAATTATCCTTTTGCATAATTGCTGAAAACGGAACACAATAAGTGCTTTCTGCAATTGTATTTTCATTGATTTCACAGTAATAGCTATGCACAAAATAAAAATCATCCTTGCTTTCAATATTGGCTAAAATATCCGCTGAGCTCAAACTTAAATTATTCCAACCCATGTGAGGAACGCGTTCCGTCTTTGGAAATGCTTTCACTTTCACATCAAAAATACCCAAGCAAGGCGTATTTCCTTCTTCCGATTCCAAACACATCAATTGTTGTCCCAAACAAATTCCTAAAATAGGTTGTTTGAGTTGACGAATGACTTCTATTAGATTCAATTTTCTCAACTGCTCCATCGCAAAAGATGCTTCTCCGACTCCCGGAAATATCACTTTCTCAGCAGATTCAATCACTGACTTGTCGTTTGTTAAAACGGACTCAACGCCCAATCGTTTCAAGGCATTTTGCACCGAACGCACATTTCCTGCGCCATAATCAATTACTGCTATCATAAAACCCCTTTTGTACTTGGAATTGAAAAATTGTCCCCTTTTTTAACCGCCATTTTGATTGCTTTTGCAAATGCTTTGAAAATGGATTCTATTTTGTGGTGTTCATTTCCCCCTTCTGCTTTAATATTCAAATTGCATCGCGCTTGATCACTAAAGGATTTAAAGAAGTGGAAAAACATTTCAGTTGGCATATCACCAATCATTTCACGTTTGAATTCGACTTCCCATTCAATCCAAGGACGACCACCAAAATCAATGGCAACTTGCGCCAAACAATCGTCCATTGGCAATAAAAATCCGTAACGCTCAATTGCTTTTTTTGAACCCAACGCTTCTTTGAAACTATCTCCTAACGCTAATGCCAAATCTTCAATTGTGTGGTGTTCATCAATGTCTAGATCTCCTTTCATTTCAATTGTAAGATCCAAATTTCCGTGCTTAGCAATTTGTTCCAACATGTGATCAAAAAAGCGCAATCCTGTTGAAATGGATGATTTCCCTGAACCATCTAAGTTAATTTCCACAGCAATTTCAGTTTCATTTGTTTTGCGGAATGTTTTACCAATTCGTGGTGTTGTCGCCAGGAACTGATAAATTTCAGACCATTTCCATGTAGAAAGAACAGCGTCTGCATTTTGTTCTCCGATAAAAATCCCTTTCGCGCCAAGATTTTGTGCCAATTCTATGTCTGTTGCTCGATCTCCAATCACAAATGATTGTTCCAAATCATAGTCACCTTTAATGTATTGTGTTAACATTCCTGTTCTCGGTTTTCTATAAGGTGAATTCTCTTCAGGAAAAGAGCGATCTATAAAGATTTCAGAAAACGTTACACCTTCATTCTTAAATGCTTGTATGATTTTATTTTGTGTTGGCCAAAACGTGTCTTCTGGAAAAGAACTTGTTCCCAATCCGTCTTGATTCGTCACCATCACCAATTCGTAATCTAATTCAGTGGCAATTTTTGATAAATACTGAAACACACCTGGAAGAAACTCCAATTTCTCCAAACTATCCAATTGAAAATCAATTGGCGGCTCAACAACCAAGGTTCCATCTCTGTCTATGAATAATACTTTTTTCATGATCTATTTTTTAATGCTGTTATCACTTGTTCATTTTCTGCTGGCGTACCAATCGAAATACGAATGGTATTTTTTACATCTTTTGTTCTGTTGCGAACGACAATTCCTTTTGATAAGAGTTCGTTGTAGATTTCTTCTGCATTTTCTACCTCCAATAAAATGAAATTGGCTTCGCTTGGATACATTTTTTTTACGAGTGGTAATTTGCTCAGTTCTGCAATTAAATTCTCACGTTCCGCTTTGATAATCGCTATTTCTTCTTGAATTTCGTCCATTCGATTCAAAGCATTCAAAGCTGCTGTTTGATTCAATCCACTCACATTGTAGGGAGCTTTAATTTTTGTCAACAAACCAATCAATTCTTCTGAACCATAAGCTACACCAACACGTGCATTGGCTAATCCAAATGCTTTTGAAAATGTTTGAGAAACGATGCAATTAGAAAACTCATTCAGTCGTGCTATCCAAGATTCTTGTTCTGCAAAATCAATGTAAGCTTCGTCAATTAATACCAAGCCCTTGAATCGTTGGAAAATTTGCTCCAACAATTGAACATCCAGGCAATTTCCTGTTGGATTATTCGGTGAACAAATCATTAAAACTTTCAAATCATTCGTAGTACAAATTGCATCGACCAATTCTTGGGTTAATTGAAATTCATCATTCAATCGAAAGTCGACCAATTCTACAGAATTCAAATCAGCCAAAACTTTATACATTCCATACGTTGGAGAAAGAATTCCAATTTTATCTTGATTTGGCTCACAAGAGATGCGAATCAATAAATCAATCAATTCATCGCTCCCATTTCCGATAAACAATTGACTTGTTTTCACATTTTTAATCTCAGCTAATCGCGCTTTCAATTCCAATTGCAAAGGATCTGGATAACGATTCAATGTCCCAAACGGATTTTCATTGGCATCTAAGAAGATTCCATTTTCAGCCTGAAATTCGTTGCGTGCACTGCTATAAGCTTGCAATTTCAACATGCCTGGTCGAATATATGCTTGAATATCTTTCATTCGTTTATGAATTAAGTGAATTTAATCTTACTGTCACAGCGTTTTTGTGCGCCATTAATTGTTCCGCTTCTGCCATCACTTCAATAGCTGGACCAATTGCCTGAACGCCTTTCTCTGAAACATTTTGAACGGTAATTTTCTTCACAAATGAATCCACAGAAACACCACTGTAGTTGCGCGCATAACCATTTGTAGGCAAGGTGTGATTTGTTCCACTTGCATAATCACCAGCACTTTCACAACTATAATTTCCTAAAAAGATTGATCCTGCATTGAGAACAGATGCAACTTTATTTTCAGCCGATTGTATGGCTAAAATTAGGTGCTCTGGAGCATAAGCATTGGAGAAGTCGATGCACGAATCAATTGAATCCAATACAATAGCATTACTGTTTTCCAATGCCTTACGCGCAATTTCTTGTCGCGGTAAAACTGCCACTTGATTTTCCAATTCAACCAAAACAGCTTCAACTGTTCTTTGCGAATCAGAAACGAGGATTACTTGACTATCAGCTCCATGTTCCGCTTGCGACAATAAATCTGCAGCAACAAATGCTGGAACCGCGCTTTCATCTGCTATGACAAGTAATTCACTTGGTCCAGCAGGCATATCAATGGCAACGCCAAAAGTTGTCGCCAATTGTTTAGCGGCTGTTACATATTGATTTCCTGGACCAAAAATTTTATTCACCTGAGGAATGGATTCTGTTCCGAATGTCAAACTTGCAATTGCTTGAACACCACCAACTTTGAAACATTGTGTAATTCCAACTTGTTGCGCTGCATATAAAATAGCAGGGTGAATAGTTTCATTTGTCGTAGGCGGAGAACACAATACAATTTCTTTACAACCCGCCAATTTTGCTGGAATCCCCAACATCAAAACGGTTGAGAAAAGTGGTGCTGAACCTCCCGGAATGTAAATTCCAACTTTTTCAATCCCGCGTGAAACCCTCCAACATTCTACTCCTGGAACAGTTTCAATTTTTGTTGATTTTTCCAATTGTGAAGCGTGAAAAGTAGTGATTGTAGAAATCGCCACATCAATTGCTGACTTCAATTCTTCCGAGACAGACAAGTTTGCAGCATCAAATTCACTTTGACTGACTTTAAATGTATCGATTTCAACACGATCAAATTGTTGAGTGTACTTTCTATTGGCACTATCACCATTTATTTTCACATCTTGAAAAACGTTCCCAACAATTGCACTTAAGTCAAGTGTATCCAATTCAGGTCGACGAATCAAGTTCCACCATTCCGCTTTCGCAGGATTTACATACTGTTTCATAGAATCATTTTTTCAATTGGTATCACTAAAATTCCTTCGGCTCCGCGATTTTTCAATTGATCAATCATTTCCCAAAATTCATCTTCTTTCACAACTGTGTGCAGACACGACCATCCTTCTTTCACCAAGGGCATAATTGTCGGACTTTTCATTCCTGGAAGCAAAGCGCAAATTTCATCCAACTTATCATTTGGAGCATTCATCATCAAATACTTGTTTTCTTTTGATTGAATAACAGCTTCAATGCGAAACAACAATTTATCCAAAATAGCTTGATTTTCAGCTGTAATGGATTTATTGGCAATGATCACCGCTTCGCTTTTCGCAACAACTTCCACTTCCTTTAGTCCATTCATCAACAAAGTTGATCCAGTACTCACGATGTCGAAAATTCCATCCGCCAATCCAATTCCTGGAGCAATTTCAACACTTCCTCCAATTTCTTCGATTTCTACGTTGACATTGTTTTCTTGAAAGAATTTAGAAATTATTACAGGATAACTTGTCGCGACTTTTTTGTTATTAAAAAAATCAACACCTGTGTAGTTTGATTCTTTCGGTACAGCCAAGGACAATTTACAAGATGCAAAACCCAACAATCGAATTTCATCCACATTTTTTTGCTTTTCCCACACTTCATTTTGTCCCAAAATTCCGATATCAGCAATTCCTTGTTCAACGTACTGAGGAATATCGTCATCTCGCAAGAACAATACTTCAATTGGAAAATTTGAAGCGGCGGTTTTTAATTTACGATCACCATTGGAAAGGGAGATTCCACATTGTTTCAACAATTCAAGTGACTTTTCGCTTAAGCGACCATTTTTCTGAATCGCAATTTTTAGTTTACTCATTTTTTACTTTTTTATGTCTGAGTAAATCTTGCGGGGAAGTAATAAAACAAAAAAACCGCCTGATTTACTCAGACGGTTTTGATAGTATTATGTTTTTCCAATTACATAGCATCTTCAATTCGACTGAGTCAAAGTATGATGATGGTGATGATGTAATTGATTAAAAATCATGTTCTTCTTTTTTATTTTGTTGGGGCAAATATATAGTTTCCTTTTTTATTTCTGCATCATTTTCGCGAAATCTTTGGCGAAATAAGTTAAAATTCCACTTGCACCGGCGCGACGAATGGACAATAAAGTTTCATACACTGCAGCTTCATAATTGATCCATCCTTTTTCGGCAGCAGCATAAATCATGGAGCATTCTCCACTCACATTATAGGCTGTAATTGGAATGGTGAAATTTTCATTCAACACGTGGATCACGTCGAGATAACACAGTGCTGGCTTGACCATCAGAAAATCGGCTCCTTCTTGAAAATCCAATTCTGCTTCTAAAATTGCCTCCTTTTTATTGGCCGGATTCATTTGATAAGTTTTCTTATCTCCATGTTTTGGAGCCGAATTCAATGCATCTCTAAACGGTCCATAAAACGCACTTGCGTACTTTGCAGAGTAGGACATTATGGAAATATTTGTATAAGAATGTTCATCTAAATGTTCGCGAATTGCACCAATTCTTCCATCCATCATATCCGATGGCCCGATGATATCAACACCAGCTTGTGCTTGCGCCAATGCCATTCGATTCAAAATAGGCAACGTTTCGTCGTTCAGAATTGCACCATTGCGCACCATTCCATCATGTCCATCAGATGAATAAGGATCCATTGCTACATCACTCATGATCATTAAATCAGGAAAGTGCTCTTTTATTGTTCGAATTGCATGGAGGTAAAAATTGTCATCCGCATAACTATAAGAAGCGATGGAATCCTTCAATGAATTGTCAACAGCAGGAAACAAGTCGATGGTATTAATGCCCAGCTTTTGACATTCTTCTAGTTCACTCAGTAACAAATCAAGCGACCAACGGTAATTCGTTGGCATTGAAGTAATTTCTTCTTTGATGCCTTTTCCATCTTTTAAAAAGACCGGATAAATTAAGTTATCAACACTCAAAGAAGTTTCTTCTACCATTGAGCGAATCGCGCTTGATTTTCTATTTCTGCGGGGACGAATATTCATGTTACCATTTTCTACAAAAATAGAAATTCCTTTTGTTAATAAACATACGGCAACACCGATAAAAAATTCAACCAGTTATTCATTTTTTATTAATTTAGTGCCATAATATATTATTGAAAGATCCACTCTATGAAAATTAACAGATTTTTGTTACTTGGCCTGTTATCTTTTTCTATCGTTGCATGTACCGAAACTGCAGATGATCAAAAAGATACAATAGACGCTGAAATCATTGACCCATCAAGTTCATTGAACACCAATTTTGACGGTAAAATATTCAGTATTCCATCACCAATTCAAACGGCTTTACTAATTAAAAGTACAAGCAAAACGTATTATGGTGATTTATTGAATCCGATTTCAAACGCAGATAAATACAACACAGAATATTCAAGAGCCTTGAATTTAGGTATTTATGGTGCTGATTTAGGTTATGCATCTTTGTATGATCAAAAATCCGCGACAATCAATTACTTGGCTACAGTTGAGAAAATCACTTCTGCGTTAGGATTGGAAGGAGCTTTTGATAAAACGTTCATGTCGCGCTATGAAAGCAACATTACAAATCAAGACTCAATGATGATTGTTGTTTCAGATGCATTTAAAAATGCTGATTTGTTTTTGAAAAACTCGAATAGAAAAGCAACTTCTTCCTTGATTTTAACGGGTGGTTGGATTGAATCCATGTATTTTGCTTGTCAATTGACTCAAAAAACAAAAAGTGAGGAGTTCAAAGCTAGAATTGGTGAACAAAAACAAACATTGGTTACGATTATTGAGATTTTAAAAGAGTACAATAAAATGGAAACGAATGATGCTTTGATTGAGCAAATGTCTGATTTATTGGTATCCTTTGAAGAAATCACGATGAACTATACTTATGCAGAACCAGAAACAAATGCTGCTAAGAAAATGACAACATTGAAACATTCAATTTCATTTGACTTTTCTGAAAAAACGTTGAATGACATTTCTGAAAAATTATCTAAAATCCGTACAAGCATAATTTCTTAACTATGAAAAATTTATTTACTATCATATGCTCATTGTTTTTTGCTAGTAGCTCATTATTAGCACAAGATTGTGAAACCATTGTTGCAAATTGTGAGAAATACTTGAACGGTAAATCGGGTCCACAATTTATTTCTGATGGTCAAGTTTACACAGCATTCTTAGATCGTGAGAAAGCTGAATTTAAAACAACATTTTACGGTGGAACAACTTACCGTATTGCTGCCAGTGCTGGAAGCAAAGAAGATTATGTCATCTTTACAGTAAAGGACATGGAAGGAAACGTATTGTTCACAAACAAGAATCAAAAAAACTCACCATACTGGGATTTTAAAGTTCCACAAACGCTTCCTGTCATCATTCAAACTGAATTGGATTTGGACAAAAAAGTAACTGGATGTGCTGTAATGCTTATCGGGTTTAAGCAATAATTAACTTCAACGATATTGCCAACGTACTATGAGCGAAAGAATTCTTAAAGCATTAATGCAACTTTTCGCTATTATTGCGAAGGTTGATGATGCTGATGAGAACTCTGAACCAAACGATGGCTCAGACAACATAAAAAGTACGAAAGGTCATGCTGTCATTCGTACTTTTCTTCGTTCAGAAATCAACCCTGAACAAATTGAAGAATACTTAGCAATTTTTGACACTAACTTAAAGAATTTAAGAGGGTCAAACTCCAAAAAAACAGGCGACAACAAGCGAAATGCTGTAAACTCTGTAAAAGTATTGCGTATTTGTTCTGAAATCAACGAAGAACTTACTCAACGACAAAAATTCATTGTACTAGTTCGAACATTGGAACTCATTTTAGAAGACAATAATGCTTCTGAAAGTGAATTAGAATTCGTTCGAACAGTTGCCGAAACATTTAATATCAAGCCAAAGGAACATCGCTTGATTCATCATTTACTGTTGGATCAAATCGACATTGAGAATCCATTGGATGATGTGTTAATCTTGACAGGTAAGAATGCTGATGATTCACAAAAGATTCATGTACACTCTTTGAATCACCCAATCATTGTTATTCATATTTCAAGTTTAAACCTTTTATTTTTCAAGTATTTGGGAGATGATGGTTTGTTCCTAAACGGTCAAATTCTTCGTCCCAAAAAAGTTTACTTGTTCAACCAAGGAGCTTCAATTAAAACAAATAGAAGTCAGCCAATTTATCAAAGTGACTTGTTGAATCGATTCGTGTTGGACACGACTGCCGAGCAATTTACCTTTGAAGTAAACAACTTAACCTATTCGTTTAATCAAAATAAAATTGGACTTCACCCCTTTTCCTTTTCCACAGAATCTGGAAAACTTTTTGGAATTATGGGAGGTTCCGGAACAGGAAAATCGACTTTAATCAGTCTGTTGAATGGATCTCTTGCTCCAACAAATGGTTCAGTAAAAATCAATGGATACGACATCCATACTTCTAAAAAAGACGTAGAAGGATTGATTGGACATGTATCTCAAGACGACTTACTGATTGAAGAGCTGAGTGTTTTTCAAAACTTATATTATAGCGCAAAATTGAGCTTTAGAGAGCTCTCTGACCGAGAAATCACGAAGAAAGTTATTCGCATTTTACATGCATTAGGCTTGTATGATACGCGTGACTTAAAAGTTGGAAACCCATTAGAGAAAACTATTTCTGGTGGACAACGAAAGCGCTTAAACATTGGGTTAGAATTGATCCGTGAGCCATCGGTTTTATTTGTTGACGAACCAACCTCTGGTTTATCCTCACGTGACTCAATGAACATTATGAACTTACTGAAAGAGTTATCTTTTAGAGGAAAATTGATTTTCGTTGTTATTCACCAACCTTCTTCAGAAATATTCAAACTATTCAACCGTTTGTTGTTACTCGATCAAGGCGGATATCCAATTTTTGACGGCAACCCAGTTGATTCATTGGTTTACTTCAAACGTGAATTGCATTTCGTTAATGCGGAAGAACGAGAATGTTCATTGTGCGGAAATGTGAATCCAGAGCAACTGTTTGACATTATTGAAGCCAAAGTTGTTGACGAGTTTGGAAATTCAACAAAGGATAGAAAAACAAATCCAAAAGTTTGGTACGAGCACTTTCTCAAAAACAATGAAGAAACACGCGTTGAATTACAAAGCAAAAAGTTAACAACCGCTGCTAGTCGACCAAAGTTATTAGAGCAGTTCAAAATATTCTTTATTCGAGATTTCTTGAGTAAAATTTCAAACAAACAATACGTTTTGATTACAACGCTTGAAGCTCCTTTGTTGGCTTTACTACTGGCGTTTTTCATGAAGTATTTTGCTACAACGGATGGTGTACAAAGCTATACTTTCTACAAAAATGAAAACATTCCTTACTTTATCTTTGTTTCTGTATTAGTCGCTATTTTCTTCGGAATGACAGTTGCAGCTGAAGAAATCAATAAGGATAAAAAAATATTAAAACGAGAGGAATTCCTGAATTTAAGTCGTGGAAGTTATTTGTTTAGCAAGGTATCTATTTTGGTGCTCATCTCTTTGGTTCAAACTGGTTTATTCGTTCTAGTTGGAAACTCCATCCTTGGAATTCAAGGATTGTGGTTGGAGTATTGGCTGGTTCTGTTTTCAACATCAGTTTGCGCGAACTTGCTAGGACTCAACATTTCTTCTGCCTTCAATTTGGCAAAAGTCATATATATCTTGGTGCCAATTCTTATCATTCCACAACTTCTTTTTAGTGGAGCTTTGGTCAAATTTGACAAATTACATCCTTGGTTGGAGCATCCAACTGAAGTTCCTTGGATTGGGAATGTCATGGTTTCTCGTTGGTCTTATGAAGCATTGATGGTGGAACAAGCGACAGAGAACGAATTCAACAAGAAAACGTATCCTTTGCGACAACCTAGAAGTGAAGCAATTTGGCAAAAAGATTATTGGTTACCAGAAATGGAGCAATTACTTGACAAGCCGGAATATCACGATGTCGTTAAGAATGAAATAGAAAAAAAGGAAGCGCAGTTCTCCAATTTGAATTGTTCGGATTGTTTTGTGAACGACACTCCACAAAAGCCACAAATCATGGCATTTCTTAAAGTATTGAAACAGCAATACATCAATGATTTTAATGCAGCTAACGATTCGTTGGAAGCTTTGAAGTTATCTATTGGCACAGATAAATTTGCCGAATTGAAGGACAATTATTCGAATGAAAATATGAATAACATTGTCACAAATCACTATAATCTCGACAAGATCATGATTGACCCATCGAAACGAGTGTTATTGCAGACCAGCGACCCAATCTATTTCGATGCAAAAAACACGCGTTTACTTGATACTCCATTGTATTCAAAATACAAATATTTCTTTGGTCATAAGATTTCAACTTTTCAATTAAACCTGATCATTTTATGGTTGTTTACTGCGTTGGCGTTTATTGCGCTTTATTATGACTGGTTGAAAAAAATATTGGATAGCGCCAAGAACTTTCGACGCTATAGATCATAAAAAAAGAGAACCAAATTGATTCTCTCTTTTGTATTTCATGTATTCTATTTCTTACATTAACATTCCACCGCAAACATTGATTGTTTGACCAGTGATGTATGCTGACATATCAGATCCTAAAAAGACAACTAAGTTGGCCACATCTGTTGGCTGTCCACCTCTTTTCAATGGAATTGAATTTCTCCATCCGTCAACAACATTTTGATCCAATACTTCCGTCATTTCAGTTTCAATGAATCCTGGAGCGATGGCATTTGAACGAATATTTCTAGAACCTAACTCTTGAGCTATCGACTTCGTAAATCCAATTAAACCAGCTTTAGAAGCAGAATAGTTTGATTGACCGGCATTTCCGCTCACACCAACCACTGATGACATATTGATAATTGAACCAGAACGTGCCTTCAACATTGGACGTTGTACAGCTTTTGTTAAGTTAAATGCTGATTTCAAGTTCGTGTTAATCACTTCGTCCCACTGTTCTTCTGTCATTCTCATCAATAAAGTATCACGAGTGATTCCAGCATTGTTCACCAAGACATCGATTGTTCCAAATTCTGCTACTACATCATCTACCAACTTTTGAGCTTCATCAAAGATGGCAGCATTCGACTTGAATCCTTTTGCAACACCACCTTCAGCAGTTAATTCTTTCTCTAAAGCGATGGCTTTTTCTTCAGAAGACAAGTATGAAAATGCAACTTTCGCACCGTGCTTCACACATTCTTCAGCGATTGATTTACCGATTCCTCTTGAGGCTCCTGTAATCAAAACAACTTTATCTTGTAATAATTTCATTCGATTAAATTTTGTCAACAAATATAGTGAATCATTTGATTTAAAGGAATAGAACGGTAATCGTGAATTAATGATTAAAAGAATAAAAAATAAATTATTTTTTTTAAACATTTTTTTTGTCGTAGTCTAAAATCTTTGTATATTTGACTCAGGTTTAGTTGTAAAAGGTAGGTTAGGTTAGGTTAGGTTTGAAAGGAGCAAAACACCCGTTTTGTTCCTTTCCCTTTTTTTAGGCGGTTTGTTTCTACCTGAAATTGCATAAATAGTATGCACTCTTCATCAAAAAATCAAAAAAAATTAAAGTCTTTTAATTAAAGAAATCCCAGGTTATTCCCAATCGAATATTCATTGCTGGAATAGGATATCCTATGGCTTGATAACTCGTTTGATCATTCCATATGTATCCGATGTTTTCAACACGCAAGAAAAAGCGAAATTGTGTAATCTCAAATGCTCCATAAGCGTGTAAGTTGAATGCCTCTGGCGAAATAATTGTCCCAGAGCTAGGAAATTGGTAAGCATCTAACAATGGTAAATACGCCAAGACATCGTAACCAGAATGGTAAGACCCTTCAACTCCTAATTGTCCGAGTAATTTTCTTCCTTTAAACAATCTTCCTTTTATTGAAACACGACTTTGAACCAAGGTGTTTGGAACGTACTTTCCAATTTGATACACTCCTCTTAAATTAATATAAAGAATTTTGTATCCCGTCTTTAAATTCACGCCAACTTGTAAATAATCTAAATTTGGTTGAATGTCATTTCGCCATGAAGCTGTGTCAAAAAAATAATTGTTTTTCACATTGATTGCTGCAACTTCGGCTCCAAGTGAATGACGAGCATTAAATTGGTATGCTGCATTGATTGAAATGTTCGATCGATATTGCATTTGTGGCGTTCCAATTGTTGCATTGACATTGTTCGCAAAATAATACCGTTGAAACTGTTCTGGCAAAAGAGAAGAAAAAGCAGCTCTACCAACTACATCAAATTTAGCAATGGAAAAATCGATTTGACTATTTGAAAACCATTCGCGCTGTGCTCCAATCAAATTTAAATTTGAATGGTTGCGCAAATCAAACTTTGCAAAGTGAATGTTTATTTGTCCATCCACATTCACTTCCAATGTATCATGAGGATTTCCTAAGTTAGCATATCGCCAATAATTGGTTTCAAAACCAGCTTTTGCTGTCAATTTAGAAGTTGAGAAAAACAATCCAGCTTGGTTAATCGCCTCTGAAAGTTGGTCTTGATCTCGAGTGGTCAAAGTATCATAATTTGTCTGCGCATACAATGCTTGCAAGGTAGCACTTGTTTCAGTGTAGCGATGATTCAATATTTTGAGTTTATTTTCAATGAACAAACCAAAATCGCGCAATGAATCATTCACAAGGAAATCGAAGTAATGCTCTAATCCAATTTTCGTTCCTCTATAATTACTTTGAGCAGATGATTTTGCTACAGGAACAAAAGCCAATCCAAAATTTTCAATCAACGAATCAGTAGTAATTCCTCCACTTTGTTGAATATCTCTTCTTGTATATTGAGCTTTCAATTTGAAGGAATAAAAATCTGCTTGTCGCTGTAATTGCATCTGAATCAAATGCTGATTGGAAATGGAATTTCTCAGATAACCATTGTTACGCAAGGCATCATAATCGACATTGAGCAGAACCTTTGAACCGAAAGCTTGCTGGTAATTCGTAGTAACATATTGCGTTCCTTGAGTTCCAAAAACATATCCAAAACCAACATGTGGCAAAGCGGAGAAGCGCATTTTTTTCCAATCTTGTTGATTGCGATAATAAACAGCTCCTGAATGTTGGTAAAAGAAATCGACAGGTAATGTATTCTCAATACGTCCCTTTCCTCCTCCTGGAAATGTTGAAGAATGGTAAGTGAATTTCAAGTCAGCTGAATCAATCTCTCCTCCTACATGTTCGCCTAATTTGATTGTATCCAATTCGGTCATCAATAAGTCAGCTTGCGACCAACTCACTCCAACGCTTAAAAGGAAAAAAAGGAGAACACTATTCTTCATAAATAAAAAATGAATATACAAAAAAAGGGGCAAAATAGCCCCTCTCAATATTCTGTAACAAAATGATTACATTTTGTTGATCATCACTTGTAAACCTGACTTCAAGTTAGAAGCTTTGTTAAAGTGAATAATGTTTTTCTTAGCTAATTTATCGATCATAGACGCAACAGAAGGAAACAATGTTGTAGCTTCTTTCTTATCCTCCAACGAACGCAATTTTTTGATTGCATTACGAGTCGTTTTATGCTGATACTTATTACGAAGTCTTTTCGTATTGTTTGATCTAATTCTCTTAATTGCTGACTTATGATTCGCCATCTGTTGTTTATTTAATTAAAGTTATAGGACTTATGTCCGTGTAGCCCATAGGAGAATCGAACTCCTGTTACCAGGATGAAAACCTGGCGTCCTAACCACTAGACGAATGGGCCAAAAAGCAATGATCTAAAATTTCAGTAGCCCATAGGAGAATCGAACTCCTGTTACCAGGATGAAAACCTGGCGTCCTAACCACTAGACGAATGGGCCATCAAATAACATCGTGTTGTTATTTTCGGAGTGCAAATATAATTTGAAAATCCTTAACAGCAAAAAATCAGAGCACTTTTTTTAAAAAAATTCTCCATCTTCTGCTTTGTACTTGAATCCTAAGCGTTTACCAGTTGATACCTGTAACATATTTCCGAGTGCTTGCACCTGACCAACTGACAATTCATGCACTAACTCATACGGAGGAGTAAACAAGTCAAAATCAAGAGCATAAGCAAATGAAACTTGGATAATGTGGCGAATTACTTCGTTCGTCAATTCCCCTTTTTCCAAATCTCTAAACAAAAATCCAAGTTGTCCTTTTCCTTCAACGATGAAGTGACCATCGTGATTCACAAACATCCTCCCAATCAAATATCCCGTGTCATTTATGCGACCTTGAATGAATGATTCTGCCAAGAAATTGTAAATATGGATCAATCCAAAGTAACCATTTCCTTCATTTGCGGTCAAATAAGGTGTTTTCCACAAAGGATTATCATCTGGTAATTTGAATACATTAGTATGCATTTGAAAGACAAGCACATCACTGCCAATAAAAACGTGAAATTCATTTTCGCCTTTCTCTACTAAATTCAAGCGGATACGATCGTCCTCAACGTCTTTCTTTAATTCCTTCAATTCAATGCGCACTTGCTCTTTGAATTCTTTGAAGGTACGCTGTGTATCTTCGCTGATATCTTGTTTTAATGCTGACTTCGTCAACAATAAATTCAAGATTGATTTCGTATTCTCTTCCATAATTAATATGCTTTAGCAATCACAACGCGTTGGTTCGAAGGCTTTCCTGTCACCATACAAACACCAGCTTCAGGCTTCACATCAAAAGGAATGCAACGAATTGTAGCTTGAGTTTCTTGTTTAATTTTCTCTTCAGTTTCTGCTGTTCCATCCCAATGCGCCAAGTAGAACCCTCCTTCTTTTTCCAAACGAGTTTTAAATTCATCGTATGAATCAACAATATGGTAATTTGCCGTGCGGAACGCTTTGGCTCTGTTCAATAAGTTGTCTTGAATTTCCTTCAACAAATCAGTAATCATTGAATCAATTCCTTCGAACGCTACAACTTCTTTTGTTTTTGTATCACGACGTGCAATTTCAACATTTCCATTCTCTAAATCTCTTGGACCCATTGCCAATCGAATTGGAACACCTTTTCCTTCGTACTCAGCAAACTTCCAACCCGGACGTTTGTTTTTATCGAAATCATATTTAAATGAAACACCCAATGTCTTTAATTTTGCCCCAAGCTCATCAAACTTAGCACTGATCGCATCGTGTTCTTCATCTGTTTTGAAAATTGGCACAGCTACAACTTGAATTGGCGCCAACGCCGGAGGAAGAACCAATCCTTCATCATCACTATGGGTCATAATCAGAGCGCCCATTAATCGTGTTGAAACACCCCAAGAAGTTGCCCAGACATGCTCCAATTTCCCTTCCTGACTAGTGAACTTCACGTCAAATGCTTTCGCAAAATTTTGACCTAAAAAGTGAGAAGTACCTGCTTGCAATGCTTTTCCATCTTGCATCATTGCTTCTATACACAAGGTATCATCCGCACCAGCAAAGCGTTCGCTTTCTGTTTTGCGACCTTGAATCACTGGCATAGCCATGAAATTTTCCGCAAATTCAGCATAAACACCCAACATTCTTTCTGTCTCTTCGTAAGCTTCTTGCTTCGTAGCATGAGCGGTATGTCCTTCTTGCCATAAAAACTCAGCAGTTCTCAAGAACAAACGCGTTCTCATCTCCCAACGAACAACATTCGCCCATTGATTGATCAAGATTGGTAAATCTCGGTAGGACTGAATCCAGCCTTTGTAAGTGTTCCAAATAATTGCTTCAGACGTTGGTCGAACAATTAACTCTTCTTCTAATTTTGAAGCTGGATCTACTACTAATTTTGTTTTGTCGTTTGGGTCTGTCATCAAACGGTGATGCGTGACAACAGCACATTCTTTGGCAAATCCTTCCGCATTTTTTTCCTCTGCTTCAAACAGGCTTTTCGGAACAAAAAGGGGGAAATACGCATTTTGATGTCCTGTTTCCTTGAACATTGTGTCCAATTGGGCTTGAATTTTTTCCCAAATTGCATATCCATATGGCTTGATGACCATACATCCTCTAACTCCTGAATTCTCTGCCAAATCAGCTCGAGCAATGGTTTCTGTGTACCATTTAGAATAATCTTCCTCTCGAGTTGCGTATTTTTGTGCCATATTATGTGTTCTATCTTAAAATTGGATTCATTTTTGTAGTTGCAAATGTATAAATTTACAGTTATCTTTATGGTATTACAACAAAATTTGAAGTTATGAAGTTCTATCTATATTCAATATCAGCCTTAGTTTTAGTTATGTATTCATGCGGTACAAGCAACAAGTACTTTGCAGATGATGTATATGTTTTAAAACCTAATGAACTTCCAATCGGTGAATCATCTGCTGATGAAACATCCTATGCAGCTTTCAAAAAACGCAAAGATGGACCTGTTCAATCTGAACGCCAAATGTACGCCGACCAATATTTCCAAAGCAGTTATAGGAATTGTTTAGCACAACCATTTTGGTTTAACGGATGCGGCTGCTCCTATGCAACTTGGACTCAACACAGTCCTTACTCTCCGTATTATGGATCTATGATGTATGGCCCTTACCAAGGTTTTGGATATGGTTTTGGTTCCCATAACTACATGTATTCAGCCGTTTATTATAGTCCTGATTTTGGCATGTTTATCGGTTCTCCTTTTTACAATCCTTACAACGGTACTTATTATTCGCCGTATGGATATGGTTATGGTCTAAGCGGTTATGGAGGTTATGGATACGGAGGAAATGGATACTATTCAAACAACCACAATTCTAATTACTTCAATGGTCCAAGAGGAAGTGCTGCAGGGTTTTCTAATCCAAATGGAAGACAATCCTATACTGGCCCAATTAAAAGTGGTAAAGTTAATTCATCGGGAAATGGGCATTCTGCATCTTCTATGAACAAGCAATCAGCACCAGTTCACAGACCAATTTCAACGATTAATACGACACCAAATTATCGTACAACCACAACTTCAACTGTTCAACGTAACAGTGGAACAACTTCTCAAAGTAGTTCGACTCCTCAAGGTAGAACTTACCAAAAAGCATCGACACCGCCTACGAGAACTTACACTCCTTCGGTAACTAGAACGCCAAGTTCTACTCCAGCTCAACGTCAGAACTCAGGACAAACAATTCAACGTTCTGGAAGTTCAAATTCTGGAAGTTCCGGTGGAGCTACACGCTCTTCAGGAGGTAATTCTACACCAAGATCAACACCAAATACAGGAAGAAGACCATAGTATGAAGTTTCGTTTTTTCATTGTACTGAACCTTTTTTGCGGGACAATTTATGCCCAAAACGAAGGTGATATTTATCGTTATTCAAAAACTTATCATAGTGGTTCGGCTCGTTTTGAAGCAATGGGAGGTGCATTTGGCGCTCTTGGAGCAGACATGAGTGCGGTTCAAATCAACCCTGCAGGAATAGGACGGTTTTCAAGTTCGCAATTTTCATTGTCTTTGGGACCAACTATTAACTCAACGAATAGTCAATTCAATGAAGCATCGACAAAAGCGCTAAAAACAAGTTTTTCTGTTCCCAATTTTGGATTAGTAATAACAAATGATGTTTCCAATAAAAACAATGGGAATTTATATTCGCAAATTTCATTTGGAATGAATCGAATTGCGAATTTCAATCAACGCATTAACTATACAGGAGAACAATATGCATCCTTACTAGATGTTTTCACCAGTCAAGCTGAAGGGTATGATCCGAATTTGTTGAGCACTTACTTTCCATTTAGTACAGACCTTGCTTACATCACCTATGCGATTGAATACGACCCGAGTAATTTCTCTTACTATTCGTATTTGAATACCGGAAATGTTGTACATGATCGACAAATTCAAAACAAAGGCGGAATCAATGAATGGTACCTTTCCTATTCTGCCAATCGTTTGAACAAACTTTATTATGGAGGAGCCCTTGCAATTAGGTCTTCAAATTATTCTGAAAAATACACGCATACTGAAACATTGGTAGACACTACTGGAACTCCATTAAGAAGTTTTGAATATGCCTACAACCTAAAAACGAAAGGAACAGGCGTCAACTTAAAATTGGGAGCTATTTACATGGTAACAGAAGCATTTCGTGTTGGTCTAGCATTTCACAGTCCAACATTTAGTGAAATGACCGATCAGTGGAGCGCTGAAATGAGCACTACTTTTCAAGACTCTATACATACAACACCAGAAAATTATGTTCCAGAGGGACAATACAAATATAGAATCAACACACCATTAAAAGTAATTGCTTCTGGAGCGTATGTCATTGGACTCAATGCTTTGATTAGTGCTGACCTTGAATATGTTGGTTACAATATGGGGAGACTAAAAGGCACATCAGACCCAGCTTACGAAACATACAAATTTGAAGCTGAAAACGAGTTTGCCAAACAAGCATTGACATCTGCTCTAAATTTACGCGTCGGCGGAGAGTTCAACATTCAGCAAAAGCTATTTATTCGCGCTGGACTATCTGTTTATGGGGCTGGATTTGACAGCAGCCAAAACATTGATAACAAACCTGATTTTTCCTACAGCGGAGGATTGGGGTATCGCATTGGAATTCTAGCCTTGGATATTGCATACGTTAATCGACAAATTCAGCGCAATTACTATGCATTCATTGGTAGCACAACAGCTGTCAACACTAGTTCCAATTCAATTATTGTAACAGGATCAATTCGATTTTAATTGGTGAATGACTTCTTCAGCAAAGGTCGTTTTATTGAGTTTCGAAGAAATCCACGCAAACACATCAAAGTATTCCAACAACACTTTTTCGTAGGGCGTCGATTCCATCAATTCCATCAATTCAGTCTTTAAATTCGATACAATTTCTATACGTTCTGTAACCGACATGACTTTAGCCATTTTACGGATGTGTTTGATTACCACATTTTCAGCATCAAAAGCTCTCGATTGTTTATTCAAATAGCGATTCGTTGATTTAATGACATACTCCAAAAAGTCATAGTTTTCCAATTCAAAATGCACGACTAAATTGAAAATACGCGCAAAACTGTAGATATCTTGACGCAAATTCTGTTCGTTGTCATTCAACACATCATTGATGTAAGAAAGGGCTGCTTTGAAATCACCGACACCAAAATAACTGATTGCTTTGTGGTATTTGAACAACACTTCTTGTTCCTTGCTGATCTTTCCTTCAAATTCAACTTGCAACTCTTCAATTTTCTCAATAACAGGAATTGATTCTGAAAACAGCCCTTGTCGCTGTAATAACACCAATTGGTAGATGTAAGAAATCGTAAAGATTCGTACTTTGATGTCAATGGAATTAAATCCTGGTTTAGACTCCAAGTTTCGGATATCATCAATAAGATCGGCCGCTTTTTTAAAATCTTTACTTTCGATATAACAACGCAACAAATGTGCTAAAGTCAAGACATATCTTTGACCTAAATCAGATTTTATTTTCACATTATTATCGAGAATTTCACGTGTTCGATTGAAAAACTGATAACTATCTTCAAAATTTCTATTGGTTGCAGCACACAATCCTTTTATGTAGTAACACATGGTGGCTGATCGTGTTGAAAGGGCGGTGTTTTTACCTTTAATCAAATGGTAATCTGCAATGTCCTCAACAATTTTTTGTTCTTCTGCACTTCGCGTAAATCCACCTGAACGGAAGATTAAGTTAATTTTGGAATAGATTACTTGGTATTCTGCTAAATTTCTCAATTTTGCTATCACCATTTCTTCTTCCTTGATCAACTCATCCAAATTGTTCGCAAAAATCCCTTCCTCGAATGCCTCTTCAATTAACTTTTTCTCCCAAGAAAGCAATTCAAACCAGTAATAAAACTTTTCATTTTCTGTTGCAATCTTCTTCGCACGAGAAACGAATTTCTCACACTCTTTGTAAAGAGCTTTGTTGTATAAAATCTCGATATTTTTAATCTCTTGCTTTAGGATACTACTGATTGATTGTTCGCTGTAATAGGAGCGCAAACTTTTCAAGATCAACTTGTACAAATGATTTTTTTCAGAAGGAAGATGCTTAATAAATGTCTCCTTTTTGAAGGCTTTTTTCATTTCTTCCTCATCGTACTCATTCTGCTGTTCAATGTAATCAAACACTTTCAAGTAATTTTTGTCGCCAGATTGAAGAGATGATGACAACTTGAAAAAACGCTTTTCAGATTTTGAAAGCGACTTAATTAATTTGAATAATTCCGTTGATGGTTTCATAGTTCTAAGTCTACATTTGTTAGCACCCCAAATTCAAAGAACAAAATATTCAATTTGAATTGAACTATAAAGTTATGAATTTTTTACTCTTGGATTCCTAAACAAAATAAAAAAGCTTGCTTCCGATAGAAAACAAGCTTTTTTCAAACAACAACAAACTAAAAAACCTCTTTAATCTTTGGTAGATTAACGAAGAATTATCTTCTCTCCTTTTTCGACAATTGCGTCTTCAGAAGTAATATTATTCATCTTCATCAAGCTCGACAAGCGAATTCCTTCTTCCTGAGAAATTTGACGAAGTGTTTTTTGTTCAGCACATTTCACTGACTTTTGTTTTCCTTTAGCTCTTTTAGGATAAATATTCACAATATCTCCTACTTCTAATAAGTCCTTATTTGGCTCAAAATCATTGTATCGGTATAACTGACGTAAGCTCAAACCAAATTCCTTTGCAATTCTATAATAAGTATCACCTTTCTTAACAACAACATACTTTACCTTGTTTGTGTGATTGTACACAGCATGAGCAGATTCTGTAATCACAACAGTTTGAGGTGATTTTGAAGATGACGTTGAAGATGAATTAACAGAGTCATCTTTCTTTTTACCAGTCAAATCAGCAATAGAGAACAAATCCTTCCCTCCTGCATTATCATATTGCGTCAAATTCAATTGTTCAATGATATCGATTAACAGATCTGGATATTTAGGATTGGTAGCGTAACCAGCTTCCTTCAAGCCTTTCGCCCACGATTTGTAGTCAGTTTTATCGTATGTAAATAATTTCGCGTAGCGCGAACGACCAGTTAAAAACAAACTATGATCAACAAACGATTCTTCAGCATTGGAATAAACTCTGAAGCATTCGTTTTTCTTATCGTCATCTTTGTACATCTTTTTTCCTGTCCAATCATGACATTTAATTCCAAAATGATTGTTTCCTTGTACTGCCAAATCTGAGTTACCACTGGCAGACTCCAAAATACCTTGAGCCAAAGTTATACTTGCAGGAATATTGTGTCGCATCATTTCTTCCATGGCGATTCTACTCCACTTTGAAACGTATTCCTCTTTCGAAATTCGAGCTCCGTTTCCAGCATTCAACTGAAAACCAGCAAATAAAACTACAATTACTAAACTATTTTTCATCATCATTTTGTTTGTTGTGTTAGAGTATTACGGTAAAACGATGCAATGGTTACAAAAATTGTTAATAACTCTAAAATAAATTGTTAATAACTCCTATTCGTCAAAATCAGTCAGTTTGTCAGAGTTGTTCGCTTTGGAATGATTTATGACTGAAATGAATCAAAAAAAATAAGTAGTATACACGAAGGAAGCTAATTAAAGTGCTATTTTTGAGCTTCCATAATAATAGAACACAATGTTATCAGATTTATTAAAGAAAATACTAGGTGATAAATCGGCGAAAGACCGTAAAGCATACCAACCATATATTGATCAAGCGAACGCATTTATTGCAGAAATGCAAGGATTGGAT